>ENA-UOOR01004945-UOOR01004945.1-fermentation-metagenome-genome-assembly--contig:-NODE-4945-length-10178-cov-2.814284_pt1 | contig 10178 bp, 8 predicted proteins | sample MGYA00245780_ERZ724029 | MGnify/ENA primary metagenome ERZ724029 (study PRJEB28704, sample SAMN03018315) | fermentation metagenome | biome: anthropogenic terrestrial biome; feature: soil; material... | reverse complement strand
TTTCTCTAACAGCCTGCTTAATGAAATCTAGAATTTCTTCTTGCCGCCTTGTTAAATTGGGTTTCACAGCCTCACACCTCACCCATCGTATTCGACATCAGTATAGCATTGCTAACAACTGGTGTCAAACATTAGTTTGCTTTTGCTCTTGACTCTGTTAGAATACAAGCTATAATGTATATAGAACACTTGTTCGGGGGTGCATTGAAGTGAGAAATCGACGCACAAGTTCCAAGGCTAGAAATAAAAGTAAGAGGACTAAACCAGGCCTACTATCAGTAATCTGCATTTTGGGCCTAGCGCTAGTCGTGCTAGGATATACCTTTGCCCAACGGGGAGCGGCGTGTGACAAGCAGGCCTTGCGTGAGTACGTAGTTCAACCAGGCGACACACTATGGGGCATTGCTAAGGACCATATATCGCAACAGCACGATATCAGGGTTTTTGTAAAACGCCTACAAGTGGTAAACAACCTTTCTGGTCCAATTATTCAACCGGGCCAATCCTTACTGCTACCTACACCCTAAAAGCTAGCGCATATTGAGGCCTATTTGGGCCATGCTATACTTGAGCCTGCCAGAAAAGGAGGTGAGGGTATGGCTGATAAGCGTATCCCGTGGCACGCGCACGAATTCACGCCGGAGGTTGTTTCTGGCATTATTCCAGATGGGATGAACGAGTTCATCTACCCAGACTATCCGGATCTTCCTTATCCGGACAGTGTCAATGACGTAACCTGGTATCGGGATCCTCTTATCAATAACGATGAACCAGATCCCAGGCTAGATAGCGATTGGGCACCAGTCGAGGATAACTCATGGCTTTTTCCTTACGGCCCTCATTATCCACCGTCTAATTGAACTAAGCAGCCCTTGCCCACCGGCAAGGGTTTTTCTTAACTAGCTTGTGTTCGCCAATAACCATACTATCCGCAAAATACCTTGAGCAGCTTTCCGCAATAACTCGGGTCTAAGCTCGTCGAAAGTATCCGTCGTCTGGTGGCGATGGGGATGATAACGTACTTGGTAAGCCCAGCTTAGCGTCACACTGGGCATACCGGCCCGAGCGAAGGAACGAGAGTCTACTGCACCAAAGCGTCGCCTGACCACGTTTGACTTGAGCCCTGCGTCTGTGATGATCTGCCTAACCTGCCGCACCAATTGTCGGCCGGAAGGACGCGATGGCTCCCGCCACACATCAAGAGAATTGCCGCCGGTTCCACCCATCATGTCCATATTCACCACACGGCAACGCTGGGCCAGCCCTTGCCGCCGTAGCAGTGCTGCCAGAGCCTTGCTACCACTCAAGTTACGTTCTTCACCTGATGTTAAGACGAACGCCACGTTATGCTGGGGTGCCTGCGGTGCCAGAGCAACACAGCGCGCAGTCTCCAGCAAAATCGCCACACCGGCAGCATTATCGTCTGCGCCTGGGTATAGGGTACTGTGTTTTACACCTAGATGATCATAATGGGCCACCAGCAGTATCCACTGGTCAGTGGTACCCCGCCTGACTGCAATGACATTTTGACCTCTTATCTTTGTCTTCTGCACACTGAAGCTATGCCTAAAATCGGTAAGGCCTAGCTCTGTCCAAGGTTTGAGTTGCCATAAAGCTAGTTGACTAGTCAAATAGGCAGCTACTTGTCGCTCACCTTCTGTACCAACAGCACGCCCCTCATAAGCAGGAGAAGTTAGTTCTCTTATATGACCCAGCATCCTGGCTTGATCATAGCCCCCGCAAATTTGCTCTAGCTCGGTTGACAGAAGTTCTGGCTGGTTAGCAAGTGGACGTCGGGCCGGCTGGCAGGCTAGGCATAGGCTATATATGCAAACAAAAACGCAGACAAGAAGTAGTATCCTGTAACGTCTTTGTGACAAGAACACCACCTCCAAGCTGTAACTAGGACTTCACTAGTTAGTGTTGCCCTGCAAGCGGTGGCCGAATGCTCGGAGGCAAAAGATGGTGAGACAACGTTGTATGACATTTTAGGGATGATATAATGAGTTTGGGATAGCGAAAGGAGGCCGAACCGTTATGCGTGCAATCATCTATGCTCGGGTAAGCACCGAAAATGTGCAACAAGAGACTAGTTTGGAACGACAGGTTGCCGAATTGACCTCTTTTGCCACAAGCAGTGGTTGGCAAGTAGTAAAAGTAATTGAGGAACAGGGTAGCGGTTTTGCTGATGATCGAGAAGGTTTCCTTAGTGCATTAGATTTGCTACGCAAGCGTCGCGCTGACTGTCTGTTAGTGCAAGACGATAGTCGTCTGGGGCGAGGTAATGCTAAACTAGCCTTACTCTACCAAGTGCAGAAATATGGCGGGCAGGGGTTCACGCTAGAAGAGCAAGGACCGCTCGGCCTATCGGAATTAGAGCAAATGGTACTGCAAGTGTTGGGAGTGGTAGAGGATTACCAAAGGCGCTTGATCAACCGTAAGATTGGTCGTGGGGTACGCCGAGCAATTAAGGAAAAGGGATTTAGGCCGGAACAGAACTTGGCTAACAAAGGCGGGGGCGGCCGTTCTCGTATCGATGCTCCGTTAGCAGAGATCGTTCGTCTACGCCAACGCGGGCTCACTTTTCATGAAATTGCGCTGACTCTACGCGGCATGGGATTTGCCATTTCTAAGGCCACTGTGCATCGTAGGTATCAGGAATGGGAAGCAGAACAAGAGAACAACGCCTAACGTGCTTGCTGATGCTGGGAAATAGATATTTCCCGGGCATAGACATACAGTCTGCTGTTTCGAGCATATTTGACAGTAACTAGGGAAAAACCTGACTTGTATTGCCCCGAAATCTATTCGAGACGAGGTGCCACCCATTGAACATAACTGCAATCAAGGCATGGGCAGAAGCTAAGATGCTACAGGCAGATGAAAGCCCGCTAGAACCTGGCTACCGCTGGTACCACGGGGTACGAACAGCCAAGCTAGCGGGCTTGTTAGCTGAGCAAATGCAACTAGATGTAGACAAAGACATTCTTGAACTAGGCGGCCTACTACACGACGTAGGTAAGGCTGGCTATCGGGGCCCTGATCCACACGGGATACGGGGTGCCAGGCTAATCCGAGCAGAAATAGCACACTTGTTTCCGCCAGATAAACTAGAGCACGTGGCATCCATTGTGGCTAACCATTACCAGCGGCCCAACAGTAAGTATTGGCGGGGCAAAGAAGCGCCCGAGTTTCCGGCAGAAGTACTGCTGGTGCAAGATGCCGACATACTTGACCATCTCGGGGCCAATGCCATTTGGCTGGCTTTTCGCTATGGCGCCAAAGAACTCTGCAATCAAGAGGCAGCCATTCAGCGTTTTTACCAGGTCGACCCACCGTGGCACCAGGAATCTTTAGCTTCTCTCAACTATGCTGCCAGTCGCCAAGAGCTCGAGCATCGACTAAAATTCCTAGAACACTTTTATATTCAATGGAAACGAGAAGAACGAGGAGAACTAACGTTCCACCAAAACTAGGCTGCCTGCAACTGGATTTCGTATAGCTTGCGGTATAAGCCGTCTTGCTGCAGCAGCTTTGCATGTGTGCCTGATTCTACGATGCGACCATCAGCCACAACGTGGATACAGTCTGCGTTTTCTATGGTAGATAAGCGGTGGGCTATGACCAATGTGGTACGCCCCTGCATTAGTCGGGTTAAGGCTTCCTGTACCAAGTGCTCTGATTCGCTATCAAGGCTAGAAGTAGCTTCATCAAGCAGCAGCAGGGGAGCATCCTTGAGCACAGCCCGAGCGATGGCAATCCGCTGGCGTTGCCCTCCTGAAAGCTGGGTACCACGTTCACCTACCTGAGTGCTATACCCCTCAGGCAACTCCACAATAAAGTCGTGCGCATTGGCCGCCCGCGCTGCCTCGTATATTTCATCCGCCGTAGCATGCGGCCTGCCATAAGCGATGTTTTCATATACAGTGCCGGCGAACAGATAAGAATCTTGTGGCACAAATGCAATCTGTTCCCGCAATTGTTCGAGAGTATAGTCGCTCAAAGGGCGGCTCGCAAGATAGCATGTTCCCGTATTAGCCTGATAAAAGCCGAGTAGTAGCTTAAAAATGGTAGATTTGCCTCCACCACTCGGCCCCGCCAAAGCTACAACACTACCGGGTGCAACTTGCAGATTGATACCAGATAATACTTGATGTTGTGCATCATAGGCAAAAGCAACGTCGTGCAAGCTCACCATGGCACCATTGGCAGTCATATCCGCAGTAGCCCCATTGCTCACTAGTTGCTCCACCGGCTCATCCAAAACAGCAAAAATGCGATCTGCAGCCCCCAATGAGCTCTGTAATTTAACCCATAATTCGCCTAGCCGCCGCATGGGATTAGTAATCCCATTACAAAGCTGCACTGCTGCAACTACTTCACCGGCAGTTAACTCCCCTAACAGCATCAGATAACTACCGCAGGCTAACACAGAAAGGAAAGTGGCCGATGCGAGCGTGTCATTACTGACAACATTAATGCCCTCTCTTCTAGCCACAACTATTCCTAACCTGCGAGTATCGGCATTGGCTGCGGCATAGTCGGAAGTAAAGTGCTGCTCCAGGTTATAGGACCGTATGATTGGCATACCTACTAAAATATCCTTCAGGCGTGCATTGAGCGTGGCTAGGCTAGCTTGCGCCGCGGCGCTCGCTTGGCGCATAGGGGCGGCAGCATAACGATTAAGCAAAATAGGAACCGTACCAAGAAAAAGCACCAGAATGACAAGCTTCCAGCTGATTAAGCCCATGATGAATGTACAGCAAATACCGGTAATTACTGCGGATAGGAAATCAAACAAGTCACTGCCTATTGCTGCAAAAGCTTTAGTAACATCGTTGGTCATGCGCGTAACTAAGTCTCCCGAATGGTTTTCCTCATGATAGGACATAGGCAATGCTTGGCTATGCTCAAATAGATCTTGTCGTAGATCAACGGCACCGCTTTCTACAGCATTAGCTAGCATGCGCATCGCCCCAGGCATGAGGGCTGATGAGACTAGGAGCGCTAAGCCAAACCAGAGAACACTGCTAAGTAACTGGCCCAAACTACCTATGATTGCGGCATCAATGAGCAGCTTTAGCATAAGAGCTACCAGAACCTGCCCTGTTGCCTCAACCAGTATCAAGTAACTCCCTCCAACCAAGTAGCCCTGCCAATGCCTCGTCAAATAGCCGAGAAGACGCCCCATGATAGACCTTTTTCTCCCTTGCATTGCTTCCACTCCCTCTAATTACCTACCGCAACCGCTGAAGATGTGGCTTCGTTGGCAAACTGCTGAGCATAGAGCCGAGCATAAAGGCCACCTGCTTGCAGCAATTCGGCGTGTGTACCTATTTCGGAGATAACTCCCTGATCCAATACCACAATGCGATCTACATCCTTAATGGTAGACAGACGATGAGCGATAATAACTGTGGTGTGCCCCTGGCTTAAGCTTTGAATAGCTTGCTGCACATGAGCCTCCGACTCAGTATCTAAGGCGGAGGTGGCTTCATCCAAAAGTAGTATCGGTGCATCCTTTAGAATGGCTCGCGCCAGTGAAATGCGCTGCTTCTGTCCGCCGGAGATACCGGTACCGTATTCGCCTAGATGCGTATCATAGGAGTCAGGCAAGGCGTCAATGAAGTCGTGAGCCGCGGCAATAGCGGCCACCTGTCTCACAGCCCCTGTATCTCGGTTCAGATCACCATAGGCTATGTTCTGCGCCACAGAAGTGGGGAAGAGCAAGGCTTCTTGCGGTACATAGGCGATCGCCTTACGGACTGAGCTCAGGCTTAACTGATCAAAATTCTGCCCAAAAAAGCGGATGTTACCTGATTGCGGTTGACGAAATCCCAGTAAGAGCGAAAAGAGAGTGCTCTTGCCCGAGCCGCTGGCACCAACAATTGCCACCTTTTCACCGGTCGTGATCTGTAGATTCAGCCCGGTGAAAACTTGTTTGGCGGGATCATAGGCGAAATAGAGGTTCTCCAGCTCGATGGCATAGGGTACCGACTTAGATATAGAGAGTTCACTACCGCTACTACGTTCTACGGGCAAGGCCAAAACCTCGAAGACTCTCTCAGATGCGACTAACCCCGCCTTAGCTTGAGCTAAGCTACGAGCCATTTGATTAAGTGGCCAAGTTAGGTTATTGAGCAAGTTAACCATAACGAGCAACTTGCCCAAAGTTAAGCGTCCCATGATAACCTCATAGCCCCCCAAGCCAAAAAGCACGAAGACCGGCATCAAAGTAAGGGCCATCATCGAACCGCTGAGTAACCCCCTAAAGGTGGCCACTTGTACTGCTTCGTCAGCAACCTGTTGGTTACTAGCGTGAAAACGCCCCCCCAGGTACTCTCGTAAATTGAAGGCTTTGCTGACGATGATGCCGGCTAACGAGTCCTGCGCCAAAGCATTAACGGCCGCTAAGCGAGCTTGCATGTTAGTGATGTGCTGGCCTAAAGGCTTACTGAGCTTATTCGCCACAAAGCTAATTATTGGGACAGTAACCAGCACAGCTAGGGTAAGGCGCCAAGAAATCGCTAGCATCATGATTAGGGCGCCTAGGAAACCAAGGCCACCGCGAACTAGGTTAACCCACTCTTGCGCTACCAGTCCCTTCATCAGGTCAATATCACTGCTTAAGCGTGAGATGAAGTCCCCGCTATGCTTCTGCTCCAGTTCCGATGTCAAAGCACGGCAAAGAGTACTAGTAGCGGCTTGTCGTACATCGTAGACCATTTTTTCCGCTGTTCGCCTAGCTAACTGATAGCGAATGTAGAAGGCTACATCCGCCAATAGCCAAGTAACCAGAAGGCCATGAAAAGCGCATAAGAAACTGCTCTGATCGGCCATGAGGCCGGTATCTAATGCCTTTCCTAAGAAATGCGAAGCCAACAAATCGGCTACCACCTGCAGGCTGATAAACAAGGTAGCTAGAATCAAAGATACTTGGTAAGGCCGCAGATACCGCCACAAGCGACCTAGTTGAGTTGGCCGCTGCTCCCGCCCGTTCATACTTAATCATCCCCCTTGCTAAGTTTAGCTCAAACCTTAATCTTCTTAAGCTAAGCTTAACCAGAGTTTTATATATTGTCAAGTAATATCAACTAAATCAAGGTCCAAAATTAATATTGTTACCACCTCTGCATGAGGGCAGTAATTCGTTTTTCCCCTGTCAGATACGCTGATTTCTTCTGCTTATTACGAGCATTAGTTGGCAGCGGAGGGGAAGAAGCAAGCGCAAACCCCCTAGCTTCAGCGCTTACGTGTGCTATACTGGAAGGGAAAAGGATGATGTAGCCATAATCACATGACTCAATTATCTATTTCTGGTGAGCGGGAGGTAGGGCAGATGACTAAGATACTAGTTCTAGAAGACGAAGCTTCTATTCGCAGTTTTATAGGTATCAATTTACGACGACAGGGTTTTATTGTAGTGGAGGCGGCAACAGGGGAAGAAGCCATCGCCATTATGCGCGACCAGCCGGATATTCAGCTAGCGTTGCTTGATATCATGCTACCGGGCATTAGCGGACTGGAAGTCTGCAAGGAGTTACGACAGTTGCGTCCCCAAATGGGCATTATAATGCTCACAGCTAAAGGGCAAGAACAAGATAAGGTGTCCGGACTAGAATTAGGAGCCGACGACTACGTGGTAAAACCCTTTAGCCCTGCAGAACTTGTGGCGAGAGTTAACGCATTGCGCCGTAGACTGCCAGACCAATCAGGCGCAGCTGCCTTGCCAGAAATTAGCAGCGGACCTTTCTTGTTATGCATGGGTGAAATGCGGCTCTATAAGCATGACGAACCGATACTTATGACGCCTACAGAACTAGCCATTATGCAACTCCTCATGTCGCATGAGGGACAGGCGGTTAGCCGCAGCCAATTGCTTGATACTATCTGGGGAGCGAACTATATCGGCGACCCAAAAGTAGTTGACGTTAATATTAGGCGCATCCGCCTCAAGATTGAGGACGACCCTAGCACGCCTCGTTACATCGAAACGGTTTGGGGCCATGGATACCGTTGGGATGGGATGCAGCTTGACTAGCTTAAAACGCCGCCTAATCATTCACTATACTTTAATTGTCTTCGTTGCTGTGTTAGTACTCGAATTCCTGTTTGGTTATAGCATAAAGGCCTATCATTTTAGTTCAACAGAGCAAGCTCTGCGGGAACGGGTTCTGCTTGCAGCAAACTCACATGAAAACTGTTTGGAAGGTGTGGACCTACAAGAAGGAGTACAGCTTCTACTTGAGCGCATAGATACCAGTAATACCATTTTAGTAGAAGTGTTTAACCTAAAAGGCGAAGTACTAGCGCGTACGAGCGAACCGTTACCTAGACGTGTCGAGGGCGAGCCCGATTTGCAGGCTGCCCTAAGGGGCGAAGTGGGTGTTTGGCGTGGGCAAAATTACGTCACCAGTGAGCGAATTCAGTCTGTCTGCGTACCTCTTTATGTATCCGGCCAGCTCGCAGCAGTGCTTCGCTATGTCATATCATTAGACCCTACCCATCAGCTGATAAACACTTTACTGTTTTATTCCACAATTATAGGAGTAGCAATCGTGGCGAGCACGCCTGGTGTATTCTTACCCTTAGTTAGGAATGCGTTAGCACCGCTAGCAATGCTTAGCACAACTGCCGAGCAACTAGTTAAATCGGAATACTCAGCACGACTCGTTAAGCCTAGTGAGGTCGAATTCAGTAAAGTAGCCACCGTTTACAACACAATGTTTGACCAAATTGACCGCACCGAACAAGTGCAAAATGAGTTTATCTCGTCCATATCGCACGAGCTACGCACTCCTTTGACGGCCATCAAGGGTTGGGGGGAAACACTTAGCTCAGGCGGATTAGAAGACAAGGAAGAGATTGCATTAGGCCTAGAGATCATTTGTAAAGAGGCTGAACGTATGATTGGTTTGGTTGAAGACTTACTTGACTTCTCACATCTGCAGGCAGGGCGCATCAGTCTCAGTTTGGAGAAGGTAAGTATCAACCATCTAGTAGGCGAAATACACGACTTACTCTCTGTCAAGGCTGCCAAGAAGTCGGTTACACTGGCCATGGAACTCGGTGGACTACCTGAAATAGAAGGCGATAGCAACCGCCTCAAGCAGGTACTACTTAACTTACTTGATAACTCACTTAAGTTCACCCCCATGGGTGGCTCGATTACCATACGTACCCATCGGTTTGGCGAGACAATTGAGGTAGATGTCATCGATAGCGGCCCAGGCATAGCAGCGAAAGATTTGCCCCATATTCTCAGCAAGTTTGTCAAAGTAGACGGGCGTTCACCCGGAAGCGGTTTGGGACTGTCCATAGCCAATGAAATTGTGACCTTACACGGCGGACAACTACTGCTGAGCAGTGAAATTGGCAAAGGCACTACCGCCACCGTGCGCTTACCGATTAGCAGCGTTCATGAGGCCGGGCATTAGTCTAGAGCTTCGCTTCATGTGGGAGACTTGAAAAGCCGGGACACTTTTCGTGCCCGGCTTTTTGCTTTTGGTCACATTTTTACGTCGCTCGAAAGAAGAAAGAGCTACTACCTTGGTATGCTCACCCAGTAGATTCGAGACTGCTGATAAAGGTCGTGGTCCTACTCCCGGACTGCGAGGGACTTTTTCAGCGGTCTCGTAGATTCCTCGTTGCCTAGGCTTTAGCAGCTTGCTTGACAATAGCCACTACTAGTTCTGCCCCGGCTACTAATTGCTTAATGCTAATAAACTCTTCCTTAGAGTGTACCTTTTCCATACCGATACCGAGGATAACCGAAGGCAAACCTTTACCAACCAAGATATTAGCATCGCTGCCGCCGCCTGTTGGCGTTAGGACAGGGGAGAGGCCTAGTGCTTTTACTGCTTCCACTACCAACTGCACAGCCTGATCATCTTCGCTGAGGTTCATAGCTGGGTAACTCTCTTCTACAGTAATGTCTGCCGTAACGCCAAAGCGCTTGGCCGCCGCTTCGAACTCGCCTACCATGTGGTCAACCTGAGTAGCTAACTTACCTTCGTTGCGACTGCGCACTTCACACAACAAGGTTACTTCGGCGGGAACGATGTTGGTGGCAACACCGCCCTTAATTGTACCGATATTGCAAGTGGTTTCCTCGTCAATTCTACCCAGGTTCATGCGCTCAAGTAGAAGCTGTACTCCTTCTTGTAGGTCCACACCTT
>ENA-UOOR01004944-UOOR01004944.1-fermentation-metagenome-genome-assembly--contig:-NODE-4944-length-10178-cov-27.854292_pt1 | contig 10178 bp, 10 predicted proteins | sample MGYA00245780_ERZ724029 | MGnify/ENA primary metagenome ERZ724029 (study PRJEB28704, sample SAMN03018315) | fermentation metagenome | biome: anthropogenic terrestrial biome; feature: soil... | reverse complement strand
GTAATCCTCAATCTGCTTTGCAAGTGCTAAAAATGGTGTATAATTTGCGGTATTCTCCCATATTACGGCCCGGTATGCCCATGGAAATGCATCTTCTGCGAAGGAACCATAGATAAGGATGCCAAGATAAAACAGGAGAAAAATAATACTGCTATTTCGATAAAAGGCATTATACTGATTTATCCTGGTTCCGTAACCTGTCATGTAACGGATGAAGCAGTGAACGGATGGAACAAGCCAGTTCACTGCAATAATCGCATGGAGCAAATGGGAATAGGAAATAAAAGAGGTATGATCTGCGCTGAAATACGTTAATACCGTTACCGTCAGAATGATAAAAACGGTTAATAAAATATAGGTAAAACAAGCTTCATAGGTAGATGATTTCTCTAAAAGTATGTGGCAGCAGAGGATGGAAACGAAGCTCGCAATCCCCAATACAGGATAGAAGGATGCAAAAAAGTAATATGCTGTTAATTCAATCAGGATTGTAATAATACTTAAGAATACAATTAAGGAAGAAATCTGGATATAGGAACGTCTTTGCACCGGAAGCACCTGCTTTCTTTATAAAATCATTCGTATTTTCTCTGGAATAACGCTAACTTTAATATGGGAACATAGGGCTGGTATTTCGCCATCCGTATGGACCGCCAAATCATGATCAGTGATAATTTCTATTGAGGAGCAATTAAAAATCTCAACACCTTTAAAATAAATGTGCTTTCCAAAAAGCAAGGTAGGTAGCAGCAGCATAATCCTAAATTTATTTAAACCATGCACGAGGCATATGCTGAGCTTCCCGTCCGTTGGATCTGCATGCGGAGCCATCGGAAGACCGCCGCCTTCATAGGTATGTATCATATTGGACACCAGAAGAATTTTATGATAGGTGTTCTTTTTTATTCCATCCACAATAATTGTACCGTTTGCCGGCTTTATTGTAAGCAGCTGTTTAATCGTAATTGCAAAATATACAAATTTGCCTGCACCAAAACGGTTAAACTTTTTTTTCAGAGGGGAAGTGGACACCTCATAGCATACATTGGCATCGTATCCGATCCCGCTGGAGCATGCAAACTTTCTGGGAGCAATATTACTATCGGGAAATTCCATTCGTCCATGGTCTAAATATTGAAAACGGATCGGTGTCAATATACTTTCCAAAGCCTTAACCGGATTCCGGGATATTTTCAGGCTTCTGGCCAAATCATTACTGGAGCCGGAGGGAATATATCCTAGTAAGACTTCTTTATAATTCGTAATTCCGTTAATTGCTTCATTTACGGTTCCATCACCGCCTACAATAATGATGTTTTTAATACCGGTGAATTTGCTGCAGATCTCTTTCGCAATTTCTGTTGCGTGTTTTTCATAGCGGGTAAAGGCTGCGGTGTAAGGAATCTCTCGTTTATCCAATTCCTGCTGCACCATCCGCCAATAGCGGATTCCTTTGCCGGAGCTTGATTTTGGGTTAATGATAAAATGATACATATCGTATTCACTCCCTTGCTACAAGAACCAGCCGCCAAATAGCCGCCAGGAAAGCCCGTTTTTGGGGCTGTCCCTGAGAATTATATGTAATAGCAAACATATATGATAAATCATAATATGAGCTAATTTCACACGAATAAGCTGGATGATTAGTGTTTGATACATCATTTAAATATTAAATGATTATAGTTTTCTTGTCAATCGTTAGTAGAAGAGAAAGCAAGAATTTCTACAAAAAAACTAATTTATATCCATTTTGTGTAAAAGCAAAACAGGCACAGAATTGTCCGTATCTCATAAAATATATAGAACAACAACACCTTACTGTTGCTCGTGAAAGAAGTGAAAGGAGAGAGTTATAAATGGATAGGCGAATGTATCGTGGAAATTATTACGGATCCGGCAATAGAAATGCATCTTCGTATAGACCAAACGATTGTGCCTGCAGAGACACAAAAGGTGGATATTCACAGGAAGATTACTGCGAAAAAAAGATGAATGACTGCGAGAAAAAGATGAATGACTGCGAGAGCGGCTTTGATAAGTATCCGCTTGGGATGTGCTATGTTCCTTGGCAATGTTTTGAGAATTTGTATGAAAATGAGTACCAGGCATTTGACTGTGGAACCATCTTCAAAGATCTGGATTTAGGTTTTCTGGGAAGGAGCTGTAAATAGAATGGATGTTATGAATAGAGATAAACTTTTTGCCTGCATTATGGCAACGAGCTTTGTCTTGGATGACCTGCGGCTGTTTTTAGATACACATCCAAGAGATCAAGAAGCTCTGGACTATTGGAGGAAGGTCGAAAAGGTTCGGAATGAAGCAGTGAAGGAATACACAAAGTGCTATGGACCGATTAACATGTACAATGTAAATGTAGAAGACAGATGGACCTGGGCTGAAGGGCCATGGCCATGGGAAGGAAGGTGCTAGTGTATGTGGAGTTATGAAAAAAGATTGCAATATCCGGTAAATATAACACAATGTAACCCGAAGCTGGCGCAGGTTATCATGAGCCAATTCGGAGGACCCGACGGCGAATTGGCTGCTTCACAGCGTTATCTGTCGCAGCGCTATACGATGAGCAATCCTAAGGTTGCCGGACTTTTAACGGATATCGGCACGGAAGAAATGGCGCACATGGAGATTGTCTGTGCTATTGTTCATCAATTAACGAGAGATCTGACACCGCAGCAAATTGTTGACGGCGGGTTTGAGAGATATTATGTTGATCATACCCTGGGTTTATGGCCGCAGTCTGCCGGCGGAGTTCCATTTACCTCCACGTTCTTCCAGAGTAAAGGGGATCCCATTACCGACCTTGTTGAAGACATGGCTGCGGAACAGAAAGCCAGAACGACTTATGACAATATCCTTCGTCTGGTAAATGATCAGGAGGTTTGTGAACCGATTAAGTTCTTAAGGGTAAGAGAAATCGTTCATTTCCAGAGATTTGGGGAAGCATTAAGAATGATTCAGGATGATCTTGACTGCAGGAACTTCTATGCATTTAATCCATCCTTTAAATGTGATTTAGCAAAATAGCAGATAGCCCTGAAGTTCTGTAATTGCCTTCAGGGCTTAAAAAATAAAATTAGTGATTGACAAATGAGAACTAACGTATTATGATGGACTCATCAATAAGCGAAACCGTTGAGAAAGAAGAGTAGGCTTTAATTCGACATTACAGAGAGTCGCGGGGGTGGGATGCGATATGTAGGTTTTAGCTGAATGGGCTTTCGAGGGCAACCCGAACTTTATAGTAGGCGTTGACGGAAACCATAACCGTTATTTACATGGCATATATGTTAGTATATGAAAGAGTGGACTTAGTCAATTTGAGTGGTACCGCGGATTTTTATTCGTCTCAAGTATGTTATACTTGGGGCTTTTTTTATTGCAAAATTTTCAGAAAGTATCGACCAGAGTACGAATAAAAAAGCCACGAAAATTGAAGTTACCCAAACGGTGAATAGAAAACGGAAAACGCAGAAAAGAGGTTAAGTATGAGAAAGTTAGTATTCGGAGTGTTTGTTTTATCATTTGCAATCAGTATTCTGACCGCGTGCGGGACAAAGGAAGCAGATAGTGGCAGCGGTACAGGGAAGACGCAGGAAACACAGGGTACAGAAAATGTAAAAGCAGAGAGCAAGAAGAAGCAGGTAACGATTGGTATCGGACAGTTTGCGGAGCATGGTTCCTTAGATAACTGCAGGGAAGGATTTCTGGCAGGATTAGCAGAGGAAGGGTATGTAGAAGGAGAGAATCTCACGGTTTATGAGGAAAATGCGCTTGCGGACGGAAGCAATGCCAATCAAATTGCAAATAACTTCATTGCTAAGAAAGTCGATTTGATTGCCGCAATTGCCACTCCGATGGCACAAAGTGCTTTTGGCGCGGCAAAGGATACCAATATTCCGGTTATCTTTACCGCTGTAACGGATCCCGTGGCAGCCCAGCTGGCAAATGCGGACCGGACACCAAGCGGTAACGCAACCGGAACCAGTGATAAGCTTCCGGTAGAGCTGCAGCTGGAAATGATCCGTGCCATCCTGCCGGAGGCCAAGACCATCGGAATCATGTATAGCACCAGTGAACCCAATTCCATATCTGCAATAGAAGAATATAAGGAAGCGGCTCCCAGATACGGATTTGAGATTGTAGAAAGCGGAATCTCTACGATTGCAGATATTTCTCTGGCCACAGATAATTTACTGGAAAAAGTCGATTGCATGAATAATCTGACGGATAATACCGTAGTTAGTGCCTTGCCGGTTATTCTTTCGAAAGCAGCCAAGAAGAACATTCCAGTATTTGGAAGCGAAATTGAGCAGGTAAAGCTGGGATGTCTTGCCTCCATGGGACTGGATTATTATGCGCTTGGAATTCAAACCGGTAAAATGGCCGCACAGGTATTGGATGGTGAGAAATCGGCCGATGAAATCAGTTTTGAAGTAATTGAGGAGGCTGCATTTTACGGTAATACGGCAGTAGCTGAGAACCTGGGCATCCAGCTGCCGGAGGAGCTCGTTAAGGGTGCAAAGGAAATGTTTGATAAAATCGCAGAATAAGGGATTTTATTTATAATTGATTGAAGTGTCGTAAGTCATTTTAAGGTTTTGATAGGAATAGGACCTTATATATTCATTTGTCTGCCTTACCTGACTTGGACTGCAGTCAGCCGGTCTTAGCCAAACTGAATATATATGCGATCCTATTCATGTTCATGGCTTTTATGTGACTTATGACACTTAAATCATAATTTTTATGACAGAGAATTGGTAGAGAAAGATGATGGGAGGTAAGGAATGTTAGAAACCGTATTGACAATATTAAAAGGAGCACTGGAGGAAGGTTTGGTCTATGCCACCATGGCATTGGGGGTATACATTACCTACAAAATTCTTGATTTTCCGGATCTTTCGGTGGACGGAACGTTTCCGCTCGGTGCCGCGATAACCGCCATGCTGATCACGAAAGGGGTTTCCCCGATACTTTCTTTGCTGATCTCTTTTGCCGCCGGAGCGCTTGCCGGAATGCTGACCGGAATCATTCATGTAAAATTTAAAGTCAGGGATCTTCTGGCCGGTATCATCGTGATGACAGCTTTATATTCGATTAATCTTCGAATCACCGGAGGAAAGGCAAATGTCCCGATTTTTACAAAGGAAACCATTTTTAATAATGCGTTCTTTGGTAAGATGCCCAAAGCAGTTCAGCCGTATCTGGGATTGGCAGTACTATTTTTTATTGTACTGCTGATGAAGTTCCTGTTGGACCGGTACCTGAAAACAAAATCCGGCTACCTCCTTCGGGCCGTAGGGGATAATGAGACGGTGGTAACTTCTTTGGCGAAGGATAAAGGCACCATCAAGATCATTGGCCTTGCAATTGCGAATGCCTTTGTTGCCTTGTCCGGCAGTGTATATGCACAAAAGAGCGGATTTTTTGATATCTACTCGGGAACAGGGACCATGGTAATGGGGCTGGCCAGTGTTATTATCGGTATTAATTTATTTAAAAAAGTTTCCTTTATGAAAGCGACCTCTGCAGTTGTTCTGGGTTCCATAGTTTATAAAATATGCGTGGCAATTGCGATTTCCTTAGGGCTCGAAACTTCCGATTTAAAATTAATAACGGCAGTTTTGTTCTTTATCATCCTGGTGGTTAGCAACGATCGAAAAAGGAGGGCGAAGGGGAATGCTTGAGCTTATGGAAATTTCAAAATACTATAATCCGGGTACCGTAAATGAAATGTGCCTGTTTCACAATTTTAACCTGTCCATACGGGAAGAGGATTTTGTATCCGTAGTCGGAAGCAATGGCTCCGGGAAAACCTCGATGCTCAATATCATATGCGGCAGCATCCCGATCGATCGGGGAAGAATTGTGATCAATGATACGGAGATTACGAATATGCCGGAATTTCGCCGGCAGCGAAGGATAGGCCGTGTTTATCAGAATCCTGCAATGGGAACCTGTCCGAACATGACCATCCTGGAGAATATGTCACTTGCGGATAATAAAGGGAAAGCTTTTAACCTTGGGAAGGGTACCAATAGGAAAAGGATTGAATATTACCAGGAAAGCTTAAGAACACTTGGCCTCGGTCTGGAAGATAAGCTGGAGGTGCCGGTGGGTTCCCTGTCCGGAGGGCAGAGGCAGGCAATGGCGCTTCTTATGGTAACGATGACTCCGATCGAGTTTTTGATACTGGATGAACATACGGCTGCATTGGATCCGAAGACAGCAGAGCTAATCATGGAACTAACGGATAAGATTGTTAAGGAGAAGCATCTTACCACCATCATGGTTACCCATAATCTTAGATATGCAGTGGCATATGGGAACCGGCTGATTATGATGCATCAGGGGGAAGTCATTTTTGATGCGTCGGAGGAAACCAAAAAAAATCTGGCAATTGATGATGTTCTGAATAAATTTAACGAAATCAGTGTTGAATGTGGTAATTAGAATGTGAATAGTAACCTGTTTTAGTTTAATGAGTATATCATATTTCAGTTCTCTTGACGGTACCTTATCATGCATGTTAGAATGTAAACCGCAAATTAGGAAGATTATATTCAGAAATATTGATTTAAGTGTCAAAAGCCGATTTATTAATTAACTTCATCAATTTGCACAATTTATACATTGATAAGTAATAGGAAAACAAATTTCATTCGCAACACGTTTCCACTTGAATGAAGTACGTAATGGTACATAAGACCACAAAATACGTAGTCTAAGTACCAACGACTTCAAACAGTTGCTCAGTAAAATATTGTTTCCTATTACTTAAGTTTTTCCTTTCCTTGTGCAAATTGATGAAGACGGTTTGTTAGGAAGGCTTTTGACATCTATATCAACATTATATTTGTATCAGGAGGACGCGAATGAATAATTTACTGGTAGCACAGTCCGGTGGACCAACCGCTGTGATTAATGCTACACTCGCCGGTGTAATACAGGGTGTGCGTGCAAGCAATAAGGTTGACATAGTTTATGGAGCAAAAAATGGAATTGAAGGGGTATTAAAGGATAACTTGATCAAATTAGATGATTTTGTAAAAGATATAGTTGCTTTAGATACCCTTACGTATACCCCTTCCTCTGCCCTTGGAACTTGCAGATACAAGTTAAAGGACTGGCGTGAAGACGAGGAGCCTTATCGTAGGATTTCGGAAGCGTTTTACAAATATGAGATTTCGTACTTTATCTATATTGGCGGGAATGATTCCATGGACACCGTGAATAAATTGTCGGACTATTGTAAAAATAAGCACCATCATTTTAACATTATCGGTGCTCCAAAGACAATTGATAACGACCTTAATCTAACGGATCATAGTCCCGGTTTTGGATCTGCGGCAAAATATATCGCAACGACGATGGCGGAATTGGAAAGCGATACTTCCTCCTATGATATGCCCGCGGTTACGATTGTAGAAATCATGGGAAGGGATGCGGGATGGCTCACGGCCTCCTCGGCATTGGCACGAATAAACGGAGGTGCCGGCCCGGATCTGATTTACCTTTGTGAGAAAGAATTTGATTATGCCGGTTTTCTTTGCAATGTAAGAGAGAAGCTGGAGCAAAAGCCCAATGTTCTGATAGCGGTCAGTGAGGGAATTAAGGACGGGAAGGGAAACTATGTGTCGGATCAGTTATCCTCCGGAGCGATAGACAATTTCGGGCATAAGTATATTGCCGGAGCCGCACGCACCCTGGAGCAGCTGGTTCGAAGGAAGATCGGCTGCAAGGTACGATCCGTAGAATTGAATCTGATGCAGAGGGCATCTGCTCATATTGCCAGTGAAACCGATGTAACCGAGGCACTCCTTCTTGGGCAGAAGGCGCTTAGCTGTGCACTGAATGGGGAGACCGGCAGAATGTCCGCTATCAAGCGGTTAAGCAATCATCCTTACCGGATTGAATTTATCTCCGTGCCGGTAGAAGAGGTTGCGAACAAAGAGAAGAAAGTTCCGCCAAGCTGGATCAGCGCGGATGGTCATGACGTTACGAAGGACATGATAGATTATCTGAGACCGTTGATTCAGGGAGAAACGAAAATCCAATATGAAAATGGGATACCCAGGCAGATGAAGCTGTTCTAGTATCCGGCATGCGTGTCGTTAATTTTCGGTTGTAGTTCGATTGCCTTAATCTTGTCCTGAATCAGGGAGGACACATAGGCGGCAATTTCGATCGACTTCATATTCTTATAATCCTCGTAATACAGAGGCTTTAGGTAATGTATCTGAACTTTTAATTTTTTTATTGAATGGGTATCAAATGCTTTGAAAGAATCGATGAGAGCAACCGGTACGATAGGACATCTTGCATTTATGGCGCTTTTAAAACTTCCTCCCTTAAAATCCAGAAGCTCGTTCCCCTTACGGGAACGGGTCCCTTCCGGGAAGATCAGAAAATTTTCACCGGTCTTAACTCTGCGGGTCATATTCATAATAACCTGCAGGGACTGCCGGATATCCTCCCGATCGATGATCTCAGCCTGCAGTATCTGTATCGCCTGTTTTAATAGGAAGACATTCTTTGTCTCTTTCTTCATAACCGGAACAAAAGGCCGCTCATGCGTTTGCAGAAATGCCAGGGCATCAAATAATCCCTGGTGGTTTGGAAACATAATATATCCGTTTTCCTTTGGCAGGTTTTCCAGCCCGGTGCATTCAATTTGAATTCTTCCGTGGCGTATTATAACCGGCACTATTTTATGCAGAAAATTGTATCTGATTTTGGTGTCATATTTCTCTGTATCACAAAGTTGGAAGATGCGAAACAGCCAATAGGGTAATTGAAAGATGCTGTATAGCACCATTAAAATAATTCGTTCCATCGTTTTCCTCATTTCAGCATGGATTTATAAAACCTCATACCCCTTGAGCAGTTTTGCACGGCTTGGATGTCTGAGCTTTCTTAAAGCTTTCGCTTCAATCTGCCGGATTCGCTCCCTGGTCACGTTAAACTCCTTACCGACTTCCTCCAAGGTTCTGCTTCTTCCATCCTGTAAACCAAATCGCAGGATTAATACGCGCTGTTCCCGTTCGGTAAGAGTATCTAAAAGCTTGGTGATCTGGTCTTTCAGGATTGCATAGGAGGCAGCCTCCTCCGGTCCCATCACCGTTTCATCCCGGATAAAATCGCCAAGATGGCTGTCATCTTCTTCCCCGATGGGAGTATCCAGGGAAACCGGATCGGCGGATACCTTTAATACTTCACGTACTTTTTCTATGGGCAACTTTAATTCGTCGGCAAGCTCCTGCTCGGTCGGCTCTCTTCCCAGTATCTGAAGCAGATTTCGCGAAACGCGATAGGTACGGTTGATAATTTCCGACATATGTACCGGGATTCTTATTGTTCTGGATTGATCTGCGATGGACCTAGTGATGGCCTGCCGGATCCACCAGGTCGCATAGGTACTGAATTTAAATCCTTTGGTATAATCAAATTTTTCAACCGCCTTAATGAGCCCCAGATTACCCTCCTGTATCAGATCCAAAAAAGACAAACCTCGTCCGACATAGCGTTTTGCGATACTAACAACCAGACGCAGATTAGATTCCGTAAGCCGATTTTTTGCTTCCTCGTCTCCCTGCTCAATTCGTTTTGACAGCTCTATCTCATCCTCTGTCGTAAGAAGCGGGTAATTGCCGATTTCCTTCAGATAGAGGTGCACCGGATCGTCGGAACCGGAACCGGAGGGCGAATAGCTGATTTCCTCTTTCTCTTCCATTTCCTCACCGTCCTCTTCGATCTCAAGAAGAAGCTCCTCGTTTGGTTCTTCCTCGTCACCAGAGTTTAGTATAATGATATTATTTGCCTCCAGCTTCTCATATATTTTATCGATTTGATGATTGTCCAAATTTAGTTCGCTAATTAAAGTATTGACATCTTTAAGATTAACAATACCCTTTTGGTCCTTCGTACCGGCGAAAAACTCACGAAGCTTTTCTTCTAATACCTCATAACCGGGCTGTTCGTTCATTTCGGTTCCTCCATCTTAGGATTTAAAAACACTAAACAACATTATAGCATAGATAGGAAAGGAATTAAATAGTAAAAAGGAATTCGAATTTTGTAGAAATAGTTCGATATGCAGTTACTATTCACACCCGACATGTATACCATGTTATGATTTCGTCAAATGTATCCGAATCGGA
>ENA-UOOR01004941-UOOR01004941.1-fermentation-metagenome-genome-assembly--contig:-NODE-4941-length-10190-cov-4.029896_pt1 | contig 10190 bp, 10 predicted proteins | sample MGYA00245780_ERZ724029 | MGnify/ENA primary metagenome ERZ724029 (study PRJEB28704, sample SAMN03018315) | fermentation metagenome | biome: anthropogenic terrestrial biome; feature: soil; material... | reverse complement strand
AGGCTCGTGCGGAGCACCAGCCCCGGTATGCGCGCGCGAAGGGTCTTAAAAAGCGCGCGGATGGATTCCGAGGTGTCCCGCCGGTTCATTTTTTTTAAGATACCGCTGTTAATATGCTGGATAGGGATATCCAGGTATTTTACAATCTTGGGTTCGCGGGCGATCACCGCAATCAGATCGTCGTCCAGTTCATTCGGATAGAGATAATGCAGCCGTATCCAGCGGATTCCGTCTATGCCGCAAAGCCGTGTAAGCAGCCGGGCCAGTTGCCTCCCGCCATAGAGATCGGCGCCGTAGCGGGTCAGATCCTGGGCCACCAGGATAAGCTCTTTGTATCCGTCCTTCGCCAGGGTTTCGGCCTCGGCGATGATGTTCTCCATGCTGCGGCTGCGGAAGCGGCCGCGGATTTTGGGAATGATGCAGTAGGAACAGAAATTGTCGCAGCCTTCGGCAATCAGAAGGTATGCCCAGGCCTTTCCGGTGCTGATGACCCGCGGCGTCTCGCAGACGGCGGCGCAGTTGTCCCCGATGATACAGGGGGCCTCTCCACAGGATACCTTTTCGATAACCTGGGCGATGCTGTCATAACTGCCCACGCCGACAACGGCGTCCACCTCCGGAAGCTCATCCTGCACCTGCGCCTGATAGAGCTGGGACAGGCAGCCGGTAACAATAAGCTTTTTCAGCCGGCCGGTTTTCTTGAGGCGCGCCGTTTCCAAAATGGTGTTGATTGCTTCCTGCTTCGCGTCCTCAATGAAAGCGCAGGTATTAATGACAATGATATCCGCCTGGGCCTCATCCGAAACCAGGGTGTGTCCGGCCTCCCGGATGCGGAAGATCATCTGTTCCGCGGCAACCTGATTTTTAGCACAGCCCAGTGAAATCAGACCGACTTTCATAGATTGGCGTTCCTTTCCACATCGAATCGTTCTATCGAGCTTTTGATCTCATCCCATGAATAGCCCCGGCGCCGGAGTGCGTCTGCGGCTCTTTTCAGCTCGGCGGGACCCGGATCGTCGGTTCTGAGCTTCGTGCGAAGCAGGGCATCCACGACAGAGTCCGCTTCCGGCAATTCCGAAAGCGCCTCGTCCCAAAGCTCTCTCGGCACAAAACGGCGGTAGAGCTCCTGTTTGATCCGGGCCGCGCCGAAGCCCTTCCGGGCGTAATGGCGCGCCACTATCCCGGCATAATTCTCGTCGTTTATCAGGCCCAGCTCGCAGAGCCTGTCCGCCGCCGCCTCGGCGTCCTCCAGGCTCTCACCCTTTTTTACCAGCCGGTCTATCAGCTCGCCGCGGGCATAATCCCGCCTTTCCAGCATTCTGAAGGCACGCTTTTTGGTGTTTTCGGAAGCCACGGCCATTATCCTTCGAAATCGTCGGCCGAAACGTCCACCGCCCGGCCGGCGGCGATGGCGGCTTTGCGGGCCTGGGGAGTCATCAGCTTATGGGCGTTGGCACGGATATCCGCCTCGATTTTATCCATAATCTCCGGATTCTCCTCCAGATATTTTTTAACGCCGTCACGGCCCTGAATGCGGGCTTCGCCCACGGTGAACCAGGAACCGGCCTTGTCGATAATATCCAGCTTAACGGCGAGATCCACCACCTCACCCACTCTGGAGATGCCCTGACCGTAAATTATATCGAACTCCGCCTCTTTGAAGGGCGGGGCTACTTTGTTCTTAATCACCTTTGCCCGCGTGCGGTTGCCGATCATCTCGGAGCCGCTTTTAAGGGTTTCGATGCGGCGCACGTCGATCCGGACGCTGGAGAAGTATTTCAGCGCGCGGCCGCCGGGAGTCGTCTCCGGGCTTCCGTACGTCACGCCGATCTTCTCACGCAGCTGGTTGATGAACACCACGATACAGCCCGTTTTCGAGACGACGCCCGCCAGCTTGCGCAGGGCCTGGGACATCAGACGCGCCACGACGCCCACTGTGCTGTCGCCCATTTCGCCCTCCAGCTCGCTTCGCGGCAGCAGGGCGGCCACGGAATCGATGACCACCACATCCAGCGCGCCGGAGCGCACCAGCTGTTCCGTGATTTCAAGGGCCTGCTCCCCCGTATCCGGCTGAGAGATAAGCAGATTATCGATATCCACGCCCAGGGCGCGGGAGTAGGACGGGTCCAGCGCGTGTTCAACGTCGATATACGCCACCTCGCCGCCCCGCTTCTGGGCGCTGGCCACAATATGGAGCGCCAGCGTAGTCTTGCCCGAGGCTTCAGGCCCGTATATTTCCACGATGCGCCCGCGTGGAACGCCGCCGATTCCCAGAGCCAGATCCAGGGAAAGAGAGCCGGTGGATATGGCTTCAACATTCATGGAAACATCGTCGCCAAGACGCATAATCGCACCCTTGCCATAGGTTTTTTCAATCTGCGCCAACGCGGTTTCAAGCGCTTTTTTCTTTTCGGCAGGCTCCGTGATCGCAACGGGAACGGGTATCGCCTTTTTTTTCTCAGCCATTGTCGCACCTCATTATCTAGTAGTAGGTTGTCCGATAAGGGAACGCCGTATAATAATCATTAGAGTTTTGCCGTCACGACCCGCTCCACGCCGCGGGTATCCGGAACCACTGCGGCATCATAAAAGCCCGACATCAGCATCAGATCCTTTACGGCCCCCGCCTGCTCCTCGCCCACCTCAAACATGAGCTGGCCGCCCTGCCGCAGGACCTGCTTCCAGCCTTTGAGAATGGCCCGATAGAAGTCGAGGCCGTCCTCTCCGCCGTCCAGGGCCCAGACAGGCTCGTAATCCCGGACGGAGGGGTCAAGGGTGAAAATGTCCACCGTTGGTATGTAGGGGGGATTGGACACAACCAAATCAAAGCTTCCTGTCATGATTGGGGGCGGCTGCATCACGTCGGCCGGGAGGAAGCTAACCCGCCCCTGAAGCCCGTTTCGCTCAACATTGCGGCGCGACAGCGCCATGGCCTCCGGACTGATATCCGCCAGAACAACCCGGGATTTGGGCATAACCTCGGCTATGGCGCAGCCGATACAGCCGCTGCCGCTGCAGAGGTCCAATATCCGTGCATCCATTTTTCTTCCCCTGAGCGACGCCACCGCGGTATCCACCAGAACCTCGGTGTCCACCCGGGGGATGAGTACGTCGCGGGTGATTTCCAGGGGGATACCGTAAAATTCCCACTGCCCGGTGATATAGGCCACCGGCTCACCCGTAAGGCGCCGGGCCAGCATGGCCTCCGCCGTTTCGGCAATCTCGTCTCCTACATACAGGCGCAAGTCCCGAACCAGCTGGGCCGTGGTCTTGCCGGCCGCGCAGGCGACGATAATGCGCGCCTCTATGGCGCTGGCCTCCACGCCGTGCTCCCGCAGGGCGTTTCGCACGCGAATATAAATTTCATTATAAGTTTTGGGCATTGCCAACCTCCTCGGGATGTCCTGTTCAAGGTATGCAGCACAATAAGGGGGCGGGACGCCCGGCGTCACCAGGCGTCTTTGCCTTTTTCCTCGGGAACCACCAGTTCCAGCGCCCGGATGGCACATTCGATCATCTCGTCTTCAGGCTCGTTGGTCGTCAGCCTCTGTATCCATTTTCCGGGGGCTGAAAGCGCTCGGGTAAAAGCGTTGTCGTGGCGGCCTATCCAGCGGTTAAGCTCGTAAGCCACGCCCACCAGGACTGGCAGCAGCAAAAGCCGCAGGGCTATCCGGGCAAGGGTGTTGTCCAACTGGATGAGAAAGCCCAAAAGAATGCCCAGGATGATGACCACAAACAGAAAGCTGGTGCCGCAGCGCGGATGGAAGCGGCTCTGCACCTTGACGTTTTCCACCGTCAGCGGCAGCCGCTTTTCATAGCAGAAAATGGTTTTATGCTCCGCGCCGTGATAGGAGAACAGACGCTTCACGTCCTTCATCCCGGTACACAGCGCGAGATATGCAAAAAAGATTACGAGCTTTAAAATGCCTTCCAGGAGGCTGCGCAGCTCCGTCCTTCCGGAAAGCCCGGGGATCAGCCCCGCCAGGAATGTGGGCAGGAAAATGAACAGGAACAGGGCCAGGGCCAAGCCCAGGAACACCGCTAGGCCCATAATATATTTCTGGGCCTTTTCGCTGCCAAGCTTGTCTTCAAGCCAGCGGTCGAGCTTGGACGGCTCGTCCTGCTCCTCCTCCGGGAGCAGACCGGCGGAATAGGTAAGCGCCTTAACCCCCCTGGCCATGGAATCCAGGAAGGTGGCTACGCCGCGGATAAGGGGCCAGCCGAGAACCGGATAGCGGTCCTTGATCAGCTTTAAATCCTCCACCTTCTCGACGAGCCCCTCCGCCGTGCGGCAAACGATGGCTTCTTTTGCGGGGCCGCGCATCAGGATTCCCTCAATCAGCGCCTGCCCGCCTATCATGGTTCTGAAGCAAACCTGCTCATCTTTTTTTCCGGCCATTTGCGAATTCCTTTTAGTCATAGGATTTGATCGGCAAAGAAACGGTTACGACGGCTCCGCCTGTCTCTGCGTTGGAAATTGTGAGAGTGCCCCCGTGGCGCGTGACGATCTCGTCGCATATGGCCAGACCTATCCCGCTGCCCCGTTCCTTCGAGCTGCCCTTATAGAATTTCTCCTTCACATGGGGAAGCTCGTTCTCGGGGATTCCCGGCCCATGGTCCCGTACCGCTATGATCACGCAGCCGTCCTCCTGTTTAACCGAGATTTCGATATCTCCCCCGCGCCCGTGCTTGGCCGCATTGTCCAGAATGTTGACAATGACCTGCTTGAGTCGGCGAGGATCTCCGTCCACAGGGCCGATGTCTTCTGCCGCCGGTTCGTAGATCAGCCCCACGCCGTCTTCTTCGCGCATCAGCTTTTCATAAGTGAAGACAATATCCTCAACCTCCGCGCACATATCCACGGTCTCGATGTTCAGGGTAAAGCGCCCGTCCCTTATGCGTGAAAACTCAAGCAGCTCTTCCACCATATTGGTGAGCCTGCCGGATTCTTTTGCGATGATGCTTACGCCGCGCCGGGAATCTCCCTGAATCGCATCGTCGTAGAGCAGGGTCTCGCTCCAGCCGGTGATGGCCGTCAGCGGCGTTCTCAGCTCATGAGATACCGAGGAAATAAACTCGGTCTGGGCGTTGTCGGCCGTGCAGATCCTGACTGACATATCGTTGATGGCGTCCGTCAGCGAACCGATCTCGTCGTTTTCCAGCTTATTGGCAAGCGCGCCGTAGCTGCCCCCCGCAATCCGGCGGGCGATATCGCCAAGCCCCAGAATTGGCGCTACAACACGGGTGTGCAGCCAGTAGTTGGAAATTAGCAGGATAAAAGCCGCAATACCGGCAAAAAACAGGGCCCAGGCCAAGTGGCCATTAGCGGCGAAAAAAACAGCCAGGGCAAGGCTTACAATACAGAACACGCTGAAAACCAGCCACGTACCCTTGATTCCGGCAAGCCAGTCCGGCGCCCTTTCCCTCAGCGCTTCCGCCTTTAATTTAATTATTCTCTGTTCTTTATTCAATACGATCTCCCTCGCGGAATCAGAATCCCCATTTATAGCCGTAGCCCCATATCGTGGTGATGAACGTGGGGAAGGTGGGCGTATCCTCAATTTTAATGCGAAGCCGCCGGATATTCACATCGACAATTTTCAGCTCGCCTTTATATTCAGGTCCCCAGACGTTGGTGAGGATATCCTCGCGGGAAAGCGCCTTGCCGGGGTTTTCCATAAAGAATTTAATGATGGCATATTCAGTTTGGGTGAGCCTTACGCGCTCGCCGTTTTTATCCAGGGTGCGGTTGCGTGGGTTAAGCAGGAACGGACCGTTTCTCAGCTCCGGTTCTTCCGGCTCCTCATCGCCGCCAACGCGGCGGTACAGCGCGTCCACCCGCGCCAGCAGCTCCGCCGGGGAAAATGGTTTGGTAACATAGTCGTCCGCGCCGGTCATGAGGCCTGTGACCTTGTCCATCTCCTGAACCATGGCGGTGAGCATCATGATTCCGATTCTGGCGTTCGCGGCGCGGATTCGGCGGCATACCTCAAACCCGTCGATATCCGGAAGCATCACGTCCAATAACGCCAGGTCTATGTCGGGGTTTTCCGCAAGCTTTTGAAGCGCTTCCCCGCCCGTTGCGGCTTCGATCGGCTCGTAGCCGGAGCGCCGGAGGTTGATGACAACAAAGCTTCGGATGCCGGCTTCATCTTCCAGCACCAGCACTTTCTTCATTCCTTCACACCTCTTTTCGAATGATACGGGGGCATATGTAACATAACCATCTCAACTTTTGCATTATAACATATATTTTGTCATAATGGTAGCGCCAGATTACAGAATATAGTATACTCATTAAAAATAATTAAAGAGGAATGAACATGAAGCTGTATTGTGCCGACGTCCGGGGGGCTGACGAAAAGAAAGCTGCGGCGCCCGGCCGCAGCCCCAGGGCGGGCAGCGCTTTCGCCGCGTCATTGCTGGCGTATGCCGCCAGGGAATTCTGGGGCGCGGAAACGCTACCCAGGATTGGAACCAGAAAAACCGGCGCCCCGTTTTTCGTGGATTTTCCGGATTGGCACTTTTCCCTCAGCCATTCGCGCAGCCATGTTCTTGCCGCAGTTTCGGACTATCCGGTAGGCGCGGATATTGAAACGCGGCGGGAGCGGCCGCCGGCTTTCATCGGGAAACTGACAACGCGGCGGGAGCGGGAGGACTTTGATTTTTTTGAGCTTTGGGTGCTCAGGGAAAGCCTTTATAAACTGACCGGGGAGGGGGATCTGCGCAAAATGCGCTTTTCACGTCTGAACGGCGCGATTATGGCCCCGGTGGAAGGCGTCCGCTGCCGTCTTTACGGGGATATTCCGGGCTGTGCCGCTGCCGTCAGCTGTTTCAGGGGTGAGTTTCCGGAGGCGGTTATCATGGTGAAAACATGCGAGATTTGCTCTTGAAATATGCCGGAGTTTGAGATATACTCATAAAGCCCCTATTGGATAGCAGTATGCCGGTGTGATGGAATAGGTAGACGTGCTTGACTCAAAATCAAGTGCCGCAAGGCGTGCCGGTTCGAGTCCGGCCACCGGCACCAACTTCATTGGTGAATTTAGACATATTCACCTCTACGCTTAGAACTAAGCGGGTTTACGGACATCTTGAAAGTGTTTTCAAGATGTCCGTTTCCATGTATGGATTTGGCGCCAAATGCACATTTTTGCGAGTTGAACCCTCGCAGATCGGTACCCAGGCAAAGCATGTAGAAATATAGCAGTCTGCCTGATAGACCATCACAACAAGCGCTGCGATGTAATAGCTTCAGCAAAGCTATTATATATCGAGTTGACACTTCTCTCATCCGCTCACTCGGATAACCGAAAAGCATGGAAAACCGTACCTACATCGCAATCGACCTAAAATCGTTCTATGCTTCGATTGAGCGTTTCCGGGCGGTCATGGCGTCTGTGCTGCCGGACTATGAGGCGCGACGAGCAAGGCTCAAAAAGCTGCAAAAGCGATTCGCAACTGAGGATTGGGACTGATAGGATAAATAAACTCAATAATCATGCGAACTCCCCGGAGCTGAAAAAGCCCCGGGGAGTTTTGCATTTCACCACATATGGAGGAGGCAAATATGAGAAAATTTGAAGATATTGTCGACGTGTGTAATAAGAGAATCAGGCCCACGCCGCACGAGTATCCAGCCCACGACTACCCTTGGGGCATCCGGGAGGTCAACAGCGTTGATGAGCTGATTGAGCGATTTCAGTTCGGCAACTGGTCAGTCCGCACCGGCTTTGTGTTGGGCGACCTCGCCTTTGCCGAGCAGGTCAGCGGCGGCAATGAGTGGTTGGCGCTGAAGATGGACAATGGTGAGTGTAAACCCTTTGAGCCCATTTCCTTTCTGTAGTGAATATGCGGTAATGCGGGTGGCTGATTTGACCGGAATGGATTTCGACATACTGACCAATGGCGACTACAAGCTGTTGCTGGAACCAATCGCCTATCCTGTTTATTCTGCGGTCGGCCTCGGCATAGGTATAGCGGTCCTCGCCAAAGATTAGCGCGGTTTTTCCGGGGTTTCGCCGGACGGAGAGCTCCCAGAGCTCAGAGACGTTTTCATAAAACATGATCAGACCCTCGAAAAAATGATTTACTTATTCTGAAATTTCGCCGACATGGACTTGAACTCCTCGCTCCCGGCGCAAAACGGCGAGCCGATGCTCTCGGCCTCCATAACGGCGGCAAGTTCCGCGTTCGTTGCGCTGTTCATGATGCCCTTGGTGATTTGGATTGACAGCGCGGGCAACTCAGCCGCTTTCAGCGCGAAAGCCATGGAATCCTCGCGGAAGCGCTCTTCAGGGAACACCCTGTTCGCTATGCCGAGCGAGAGGCAGTCCGCGGCGGATAGGCGCTCGCCGAAGAAGAGTATCTCCTTGGCCTTTTGCGGGCCGACGACGGCGGGCAACGTGCTCATCAGGCCGAGCTCCGGGATGAGTCCGATTTTGCAGAAATTCGGAATGATTTTCGCGTCCTCGGAGAGGCATACGAGGTCGGAAGCGAGCATCAGGCTCACAGCGCCCCCTACCGCATAGCCCCGGACCATGGCGATGACAGGCTTCCCGACGGAGCGGATGGCGTTAACGGCGCGGATGTAGCGCCGGAGGCTTTTCCGGGAGAACTCAGCCGTCATGGGCTTCGGGCCCGGCTGATCGAGGTCGCCGCCCGCACAAAAATTCTCCCCTTCGCCGGTGAGGGCGATGACGCGCACGCCCTCGTCCTCTTCGAGCTCGTTAAGCGCGTCCGCGAGCTTATCCATCATCACGGCGCTGATGGCGTTTTTCTTCTTTGGCTGGTTCAGGACAATGACCCCGATGGGGCCCTGCCTGTCGATATAGACAACATCTTTTTCCATAGCGGGCCTCAAATCGCGCAGCCGGCCAGATAGCCGTCCTTGGTGTTCGCGCAGTCGCCTATGACGTAGGTCTCGGGGACGATGCGCTTTACCTGCGCCGCGAGGGAGAGATTCGGACGGAAGCCCTTCGTCACCGTGACGGTGTTGGCGCGGACGAATTTCTCGTTTCCGGCGGCATCCCTTGTCTTTACGCCGCGGGAATTCACTTCCTCGACCAGCGTGGACGGGCTCATATCCACATTCGGAGCCTTCTTGAAGGCGCTCGTGTAGTGGAAGCGGTAGCTTCCGCCCACATCGAAGCCGATTTTCTTGCGTTCCTCGATTATGTCGAGCTCGCGGCTCTTGCCCATCAGCAGGTGCGAGAGCTCGCAGCCGGGCAGGCCGCCTCCGATGACGGCGATTTTATGTCCCATTGGCCAGGGACTCACGGAGGTAACGAGACGGCCCAGTGCGGGGGTGTATATGTACTTCAAGAATTCCGCGCCCGCGCTCCAGAGAATCTTGTTGACGATTCCGGGCTTGCTGACCCGCCGGCCGTTCAGCATCTCAAGGAAGTCGTGGGAGGTGACGACGTTGCCGCCCTCCGCACCCGGGACATTGAGGCCCACCGGCTCGCCGCCGACGGCGACGACAACGGCGTCGGGCTTCTCCCTCTTCACGAGTTCGGGCGTCACCTCGGTGTGGAGCATGAGCTTTATTTTCGGGTGCTTTTTCAGCTCGCGTTTATAATATTTGAGCAAGGATTCATAGCTCGGACTGAATATGGAGCTCATCGTGAGGCAGCCGCCGACACGGTAACCGCGCTCGTATATGGTCACGTCATGCCCGCGGATGGAGGCGGTGAGCGCCGCGGCGAGTCCTCCCGGCCCGCTGCCGACGACCATGACGCGCTTGGGCTCAAGGCTCCGTATATAGCGCGGCTTTTTGAGCTCGTCGCCCAAGCGGGGATTGACGCTGCAATGGGTGAGGGGCTTTCCGCTACTGACCACGTCGTCCATGCAGCGGCAGCAGCCGATGCACTTGTTTATGTCCTCGATGCGGTCCTCCATGACCTTCTTCGGAAATGCGGGGTCCGCTATGTTGAAGCGCAGACCCGCGACTAGGTCGAGCTTCCCGTCGCGCAGGTTTTTCTCCATTATCAGAGGGTCTACATTCCTGTAGCCCATGGCGACGGGCTTCGTCGCTACGGTCTTTATCCGCTCGGATATCCAGGTCCAGTGTCCGTCCGGCACGTCCTTGGTCGTGAGGGGGATGCTCGTCTCATGCCAGCCGACGGAGAGGTTGTGAAGGTCTATTCCGGCGTCCTCCATGTAGCCGACCATCAAGAGCGCCTCGTCAA
>ENA-UOOR01004936-UOOR01004936.1-fermentation-metagenome-genome-assembly--contig:-NODE-4936-length-10198-cov-4.395938_pt1 | contig 10198 bp, 7 predicted proteins | sample MGYA00245780_ERZ724029 | MGnify/ENA primary metagenome ERZ724029 (study PRJEB28704, sample SAMN03018315) | fermentation metagenome | biome: anthropogenic terrestrial biome; feature: soil; material... | reverse complement strand
CCCGGGACTTACCCCCACAATGGGCGTCGCCCTTCTGCTTCCGGTCACCTTCAGCATGGATACGATCCCCTCGTTCGCGCTTCTCCTCGGAATCTATGTCGGCGGCACCTATGGCGGTTCTATTTCGGCCATTCTGATCCGCACGCCCGGAACTCCGCAGGCAGTTGCGACCGTACTCGACGGTTACCCGCTCGCCCGCTCCGGCAAAGCGTCCGAAGCGCTCTCAGCGGCCTGCATAGCCTCCGGCTTCGGCGGTATCTTTTCAAATATTGTCCTTATCTGCCTTGCAGGTCAGATAGCGAAGGTCGCCCTCGCGTTCGGCCCCGCCGAATATTTCGCGATCGGAATTTTCGGTCTGAGTATGGTGGCCAGCTTCTGCGCCAAGAGCATTTCCAAGGGCATCTTCAGCTGCGGCGTGGGTCTTATGATCAGCACCGTCGGCGTCGACCAGATCGGCGGCATGAGCAGATTTGCCTATACTAAGAATATGCTTGGCGGAATCCAGACGGTGTCCGCGCTGATTGGCCTTTTCGCTCTTGCCGAGGTCATCTCCAAGGCTGTTGATTCGGTAAACAACGTACAAATAGAGGCGACCAAGGTATCGAGTAAGCTCGTACCGTTCAGCGTGGTCGTGAAGAACTTACCCAATATGCTGCGCTCCGCAATAATCGGCACATTCATCGGCATCGTCCCCGCCACCGGCGGCGGAATCGCCGCGTTTCTTGCTTACAACGAGGCACGCCGCGCTTCCAAGAATCCCGAAATGTTCGGCAAAGGTGCTTATGCCGGCGTGTTTGCGGCCGAGACTGCAAATAACGGAGTTACCGGAGGCGCGCTTGTTCCGCTGCTCACCCTCGGCATCCCCGGCGACACGATAACCGCCGTGCTGATGGGCGCGCTCACCATTCAGGGGCTCACCCCAGGCCCGATGCTGTTCCAGAACAATCCGGATGTTGTAACGGGAATCTACACAATGCTCCTAATCTGCAATGTGCTGATGATAGTTCTCGGCCTGCTCGGTACCAGAGTCTTCATGCACGTCATTAAGATACCCAACGAATTCCTGCTTCCGTGCGTTATGCTGCTGTGCTTTGTCGGCTCCTTCGCTTCCGGCAACAAGATATTCGACGTGCGCACCGCGGTTGCCATGGGCGTTGTCGGCTTCCTGTTTTCGCTCGGCGATATCCCCGCCGCCCCGGCGCTGCTCGGCATAATACTCGGTTCGACCATCGAGACAAACTTCAGGCGCGCCATGGTCATATCCCGCGGCAGCTATTCCATATTCGCGGCAAAGCCGATCAGCCTCGCCTTCCTTACTATATCGATCCTGTCCATCCTGTTCGTAGCTCTGCGCGATGTGCTTCCCACAAAGAAGAACAAGGAGCGCAAGCGGATAACGGACGCCTGACCAAGCGATACTCCATAACCCGCCCGCGAAGCTCCGCCCTAATGCCACAGTCGAATCCCAATGCTTTTTCATCCTTCCTGCGGGTGGGTTTGGCGGCGGAGATTATGGGGAAACAATAATGACGCTCATTCTGCGCCTTTTCACATGATGCGTATGTGAGAGCAAAATCTTTTGCTCTCACATATGTTGGTATTCGGGAAAATTCGGGTGCTATCGCCGCGATAACGGATTTTCGAGGTTGCCTTAATTTAAACTACAAATTATAATACGAAATATTATACATCCGCTATGAGGTACTTCCTTTATGAATGAACTTACTAAAGAACAACTGAAAGCAGCGGTGAAAGCGGTCTGGATACGCTCGCTCACCGAAATTCAGCCGGACGTTATAAACGCGCTTCGGCGCGCGCGGGAGGCGGAGACGAACCGCAGAGCGCAGCAGTATCTCGATATCATAATCGAAAACGCGCTCACCGCCACGGAGAAGCACACCGTCATCTGCCAGGACACCGGAGTGCCGACCTTTTTCATAAAGACTTCCCTCGGATTCCCGTACGGCGGCAGTCTGCGCGAAGCGTTCGATGAGGCCATGCACGAGATGACTATGGGGGAATTCCCGATGCGTCCGATGGTAGTGGACCCACTCACCCGGGAAGATCTGTGCGACAACACTGGCGTGAACGTTCCGCTTCTGCACATCGAGATTGAAGAAGGGCTCGACTACATGGAGATAAAGGCGGCGCCCAAGGGTGCGGGCTCGGGATTCTGGGGCACGCTCACGTTCCTGCCGCCGTCGGCAGGTGTGGCGGGCGTCAAAAAGTTCGTTGTCGATTCCGTACTGCGGGCGGGCTCGAACCCCTGCCCGCCGCTTATAGTCGGCGTCGGCATAGGCGGGCCGATCGAGGAGGTCGCGAGGCTTGCTACGGTGGCGTCCTTGCGCCCGATTGACAAGCCGAACCCGCGCGCGGACCTCGCGGCGCTCGAGACAGAGCTGCGTGATGCGCTCAATATGAGCAAGATCGGCGCGATGGGCGTCGGCGGCGATACAACCGTCATCGGCGTCAATATAGAAACGTCTGGCTCCCACAAGCCGTGGCTGCCTGTCGCCGTCAATGTAAACTGCTGGCCGGGACGCAAAGCGAGCTGCCGCGTCTACGCCGACGGACGCGTCGAGCAGCTCCAGGGCTGAGGAGGACTGATAATGAGTACGGTTTATCTGACTACGCCTCTGAAGAAAGAGGACATCGAAAAACTTGAGCTGGACGACGTCGTCTACATCTCCGGCGACCTTTACACGATGATGTACGCGGACCATTTCACGCGCATCATGGATATGATAGACGCGGGCGAGAAGCTCCCGATGGAGCTTGAGGGCGGCGTGATATACAACACCGGCACCATCTTTCGCCGCAACGACGACGGCACATACGATTTCAGGGCCATCGGCACCACCACAAGCTCAAAATTCAATCCGTATACAGCGGATTTCATCAGGAAGACCGGCGTACGCGCAGTTCTGGGCAAGGGCGGCATGGACAAAACCACGCTCGACGCCATGCAGGAATGCGGCTGTGTATATCTCGCGCTTGTGGGCGGCTGCGCCGCCATATACACGGAGAAGGTGGACCGGTTAGAGCGCGAATACTGGCCGCACAAAAGCTGGGCAGACAATATGCTCAAGATCAACGTTACGAACTACGGCCCGATGTTCGTATCCATGGACGCGCACGGCAACAGCATCTATGAGCAGATCGGAAACCAGGCGGAGCTGAACCGCCGGGATATCTATAAGAAGCTGAACATCGGAGACTGACTTTTGGAGGAGGCGGCCGCATGGGTTTTACTTTCAAAATAAGCGAGGAGCAATACCTTTCGACACTCAGGATGTTTCTTCGCCTCAAGCGGCGCGGCATCCCAAACATCCTCATACTTTTTTTCATGACCGTGGGGCAGGCGGGGCTCGTGGCGTGGAACATCGTCCGCCTCGATATTCAGGGCACACCGCGCGTGATGCTGATTGTACTGTCCGCGCTCATCTGCCTGCTTCAGGCGTTTTATCAGACGAGTATCGGCCTGCGCGCCAGAATTCAGCTCAAGAAGTCCATGGCCAGCGGCAAGATAAGCAAGGATTTCTGGAACATGCAGAATCTGACGATAAAGGATGACGTTCTTACGCTTCGCTGCGGCAAGAGCAGGCTCACCTACGACTGCGCCTATTATCGCGGCGCGTGGCGCGTCGGCGATATGTTGTTGCTGGACTTCAAACGTGGTGAGGACGTCCATCAGCTTTTCGTCCCCGCATCGGTTTTCGACAATATGGGCGGCACGGAAGGCATAGAGAAATATCTGGCCGAGGCGAAACGAAACAGCATCCTCGCAGGTTTCGCCGGCAACGGATGGAAACGCCCGGAGCAGGCAAAGTGCTCGGTCGAGTATTCCTACACGAAGAAAAACTTCGCGCGTGATTACGTCAGGAGCGCGAGACTTGGGTACCTGACCCGGATCCCATGGAGTATCGGCAGCATCGCAAAGATCGCCGGAGCGGCGTTTCTCATGTATAACGTTATCGCGGGGAATTTTGATTCCACGGCATTCGTGTGGTTCGCGGTGCTTGCTTCCATACTGCTGCTGTATCGCTATATTGCCACCTACACGCCGCTGATACGCCTGATGGCGAAGAAAAATACCGAATCCATCTTCGCCGGACTTGACGTTATCCGCTGCGCGGTGGATATAACCGACGACGAGCTCGTTTTCTCCGGCGATACCTTCTATAACGCCGTGAGGTTATCGTCGGTGTGCGAGGTCAAGGAAAAAGAAGACATGGCGGCCATATATCTGAAGGACTCGACTGCCATCACCATCGCGATCGACAGCGAGAACAGGAGCGACGCCGCGCGCTGCCTGGAGCAACTTGCCTCTCTGCACCGGATATCCGGATAAACTCACCGTATATAAAAAAAGCCGCCCGGAAGGGCGGCTTTTTCTGTAGGGTTTTTCCTATACGAGATATTTCAGGAGCATGCGGACGGCCCATAACTTTCAGAAGCGCCGCGGAAAGATAAGGCTCGGAGAATAAAGAACTCGCTTCCGGCAGACTTTAAACGCCAGAATGTTTTGCCCCCGACGATGTTCATGCAGGGCAGCATTTATAGTGCATCTCCAACCGAGACAGATTCATGCATAACAGGACTTTCTGTCAAATATATCTGGTTGTCCGATATCAGTAAAACCCCGGACGGTTCATCGTATGGTTAGGCCGGTTTTTTTGCAGGCACCTCATCGGTATTAGAAATTTTTGCGATGTATTCATGATCCCATGAATGTTTCCCAAGCGCAGTCAGCTCATCTGCAGTAAGCATGAAATGATTGCTCATACCGCCGCGGTCAGCAGTCGAATCACAGTAATAGCCCTCGCCATCCAGCACCACATAATTCCACATGTGGTTCTCCCTGAAATAGTATCCGGTTACGTTGAAACATGGAATTCCTACCTTTTCAAGCAGCAGCTTCACCGCGTGAGAATATCCACCGCAGATAGCAAGCCCATCACGCAGCGCGCCCAGAGCGGTCTGAGATTCATACGGCATATTGGCTTTATCGGAATAGTACCTTTGGTCGTATTTTACGGTTTGTGTCACATAGGAATAGAGCGCTTTCACCTGTTCGCGCTGGGTCATATCCTCCGTAATAACCTGTGCGATCACCTCGTCTGCCAGTTGGTACGTCAGTTCCAATGCGTCCAGACAATCCGCTATAGTCATGCCTATCGGCGCACTATACCGGATCGCAGTGGCATCCGCATTCAGGATGCAGTTCACATACCCGCCACCCACTTGCTGCAGGGCGCGATTCATGGTATCAGGTTCCAGCGCAGGGTTTGTGATGCGGACGGATACCGGCTCATCGCCCATATTCTCATCCGCAACATCAAGCAGGGCCTCCAGAGTAGAGACTTCCTTACCAGAAAAGTCTGCTGGAAACGCACCATTCTTGTAGGGCATATAGTGGATCACGCAGGTCAATTCTGACTCCCGCACCTCGGCGGTCAGGTCGAATGCATATTTCAAATCAGGGGCTTGCGCCATAATTTCATAATAGATGTTTTTTACATCCAATGCCGGGGAAGCCAAGCCTGCCCCGGAGATATTCATGCTCCTGGGCTGGCGCAGTTGTCGGATGGAATCCGTCAGTTCCTCTTTGATAGCATCCCGATCAGAAACCGTAAGAATATCCTCCGCCTGCGGCAATTCCGATTCTGCGGGCGGCTGTTCCGGTTTCGCAGAAGGCTGCTCAGACTCAAGCGGACTTTCGTCATCCGTATCCTCGGGCGCTCCTTGATCCTTCCCGGAATCATCTTCTTCCTGGCAAATATCTTCCGGAAGCCGCGTCGAAACGGGAGGTATATTTTCCACTTGCGTCCCACACCCGGTTAAAAAACCCAGGCACAATAGCGTGAGACAAAGAATGTAAATATGTAGTTTTTTTCGATTAGTCATGTGTATCCCCAGTCATATTTTCCGAAGCCATACGCTTCAGGAGTTCTATCAGAAACAGGCTGACAGCCCGGCGGCTTTGGCAGAAGCGGGATAAAGAGCAGATAGTACAACCCCTGACGGATTAGGGAAAGGAACAGTACAATTTTGGACGGGCCGATGGGCTAAAGCGTATATGTACAGCCAAAGGCCGGGCAGAGCGCAGCCTGAGAAATCAGCGGCCATTTTCCTAATTCCACCGGCAGCGGAACACGGGTGAACAGCAAAGTCAGAGGCTCCGCCAGAAGAACATGCATACCTGCTACAACGGCTGATACCCCTGCATGAAGCACATGACCACACACCGGGAGTGCACGGGACGGCGCCCGCAAACATGGAAAATCCGATAATCGTGGTCACCGGCACCGGGAACTATGGGCGGTATTCCAGCCCCCAAGCCCGGAACCCATTACATAGACAGCCATGATTATTATAGCACCTACCGCCAGACTTGAAAAGGGGATTACTATATTATAAAAGCATACAAATATAATATTGACCGGTCGGTCTGTTAATGGTATACTTAACATTATAGACTAAGCGGTCTGTAATGCAAACTATGGGGCGATACAATGAAACATGAGGAAAAGAACCTGCAAAACACGGCAAAAGAAGTATATAGCATCATGATACCGCACTTGCGGCGGCCGCGGCTGTTTTAGCGGGCCGCCAGCTTTGCGCAAACACCGATGATTCATCTGTGGCGTAAGCTGTATTTCACCGGCACGATGGTGGTCGTACCGGTGAAATACATGCCGTGTTATTAACGAAAGGTGGCAGAATCAACTTGATTATAGAGAGAAAAGCAAAAATCAATATTGACGAATTTAAGTTTGGGGCCGAGCTTCTTAGCCTCCCGGCAGATGAAATTCGAGAAACAATGAAAAGTATGATTGTAATGCAGCAGGTTTACAACGCCGCAATCCGAGAAGTCAGTGCAAAAATTGAAATATTAGATGACGAATTCCATGTAAAATTCGCGCATAATCCCATTCATCACATAGAAAGCAGATTAAAACAGCCTCAAAGCATTAGAGAAAAGCTGCTTAGGAAAGGAATTACGCCGGATATGAAACTTGCGCCCGAGCATATTATGGATATTGCGGGAATACGCGTTATCTGCTATTACATAAGCGATATTTATACCATTGCGGAGTTATTATTAAAGCAGGATGATATAACGCTGATTAAGCGTTCTGATTATATAAAAAACCCGAAACCAACCGGCTACCGCAGTTTGCATTTGGTATTATCCGTGCCTGTGTTTTTATCAGAGGGAATAAGAAATGTCCCGGTAGAGGTGCAAATTCGCACCATTGCTATGGATTTTTGGGCAAGCCTTGAACATCAGCTTAAATATAAGTCGGATATCACAGTAAAAGATGATTTGCAGCGGGAGCTTGCCGAGTGTGCAGAAAGCATCACTGCCATTGACGAAAAAATGCAAAGCATTTATTTTCGATTGAATTCAAAATTGGAGTGAAAGTCAAAAAGCAGAGAGATTGAGGCAGTTTATTGAATTAACACAATGTACCATTATGCTCAATATTTATTATTGCAAGCCGGGTCTTTATTTGGGTGGCGGCCGGAAAATATTATTTTGATCTGACGGCGTTTAAACATACAAATTTCAGCTTTGCAGATGCCAATATCGCAAATGATCCATATTGCGAAATGCGATGAGAGAGTGATTACTATAAAGAAAATATTTAATCAAAAAACTTTGTTCGGTTTTATTTTTATTACCATGGTGCTTTCTAACATATTTGTATCGGTAAGAATTTTTCACGCGCCAACCGTTGCCGGCCCGGGGGAACTCAACGTAAGAGTTAAGGGCGATTACACTCTGATGCTGCTGGAATGTATTTTTGGGACGCTTGCATTGCTGCTGCCTAGTTTTATCGAAAAACGGTTCAAAATTGTGATACCATCGGGTGTGATTGTAGCTTATGCTGTATTCCTCTATTGCGCAATTTATTTGGGTGAGGTGCGCTCCTTTTACTACAGTGTACCGTATTGGGATACGATTTTACATACATTCAGCGGGGCCATGCTTGGCGCACTGGGTCTGACGCTTATCAGTTTCTTAAATAAGACTGATAGAATCCCGGTATATCTTTCGCCTTTGTTCGTGGCTATTTTTACTTTTTGCTTTGCAGTTGCGTTAGGTGTTGTCTGGGAAATATACGAGTTTACTATAGATAGTTTATTTTTAACCAACATGCAAAAATACGCGCTTGAAAACGGAACGCCGCTCATAGGACGGGCCGCTCTCGTGGATACAATGAAAGACTTGATTGTTGACTGCATAGGAGCGCTTGCGTTTTCAATTTTTGGGTACATATCTCTTAAAAGTAAAAAAGAATGGCTGCAGCTGCTGCAATAAATACTTATAAATTAAGTCAACGGGGCACCAGATGAAGGAGAAATGTCTAAGCGAATGCCGGAAGGGGGGACCCCGAGGCTGGAACACAGGTATTTCGAGCAGCCGGTTCGGCGCCTGGATTGACTCCAGAGGCGCCGCTTTTTATGTCAATGGCTTGCGCCGGGTTTAAATTATGGCCCTTTGCCAGCGTCCCAATAACTGCCCGAAGTCCGGGCCGGGCCGCTAAAGCATAGCGGCCCCGGTCGTCGTTCCACGTCTTTCTACATTCATTAACCCGTAAACTCTGCGGAGCAATTCGCAAACACGATGAGAAGAGAAAAAATAACGGGCAAATCATTCTAAGTGGGGGCCTGTGGTAAAACTGGCTGATTATAGTAAAAACAATGAACTTTTATGCATTATATTCGTCTAAATGCTAAACAACTCATTAAAACATGAATGAGCAAACAATACTTGGGGAGTGCGAAGCAATGAAAAAAATACTATTACTACTTATTTGTGCGGTTATAGCATTTAGTTCAGCATGTGCAAAATCAGATTTACCGAAAAATAACGACACCTGCACAAATGAAAACCAAACTATTGCGCCTGACTATGACATTGAAAATAAACCTCAAACTACACCCAAAGCCACATCTGAAGTAGACCCGGAGGAAACGCCGGCGGCAAAACCGCAGGAGACGCCGGCGGCAAAACCGCAGGAAACGCCGGCGGCAAAACCGGAGGAGACGCCGGCGGCAAAACCGGAGGAGACACCAGCGGCAAAACCGGAGGAGACGCCGGCGGCAAAGCCGGAGGAAACGCCGGAGACAAAACCGGAAGATAATATTCTTGAAGGTGAACTTGAAGATATAATTGAAAAGATATATTCGATTTCGGAAGTAGAGCTTCCTCAAACAGATTTAACAGAGGTGACATCTGAGAATTCAAAATATTTTCTTGGCACAGACAACATTGAATTTGCTGAAGCACTAGCTTCGGAACCGCTTATGGGTTCAACTCCCCACTCGTTGGTTTTGCTAAGGGCAAAGGATGGCGCGGACATAGATGAAATCAAAGCTGAAATAAAAAACAATGTTGACCCGAGAAAATGGATATGCGTAGGTGTTGATCCAGAAAAGGTGATTGTAGATAATATAGATAACCTTATAATTCTTATAATGGATAACGAATCTGAAAAATTGCATGAAGCTTTCTTATCTCTAAAAAAATAAAACTATTATGCAACAAGAGCTTTATGAAAGTATTCTTACATAAAGCTCTTGCTTTTTATATGGGAGACAGTAATTATGGATTTTTCCAGCATTACTTTTTTGTATTTTTTTCTGCCGGTTGTTCTAGCATTATATTTCATCACTCCAAATAAATATAAAAATTATATTTTGCTTTTAGCAAGTTTATTTTTCTGTTTTTGCGGGGTGCCGAAATATACATTGCTGCTTATTTCCTCAATCGCAATTAATTACTTTTATGGAATTTTTATAGAAAAGCATCTTGGAACTAAGATTGCCGGATATGCCGTTGCATCTTCGATACTTGTTAATTTGCTTTTTCTTGCAATATTTAAATACTCGAATTTTTTAATAAACAACATCGGTTACATTTTTAATATTAACATAAAATTTGTTAAAATGGCATTGCCAATTGGAATTAGTTTTTATACCTTAAAGGCTATGAGCTATATAATAGATGTATATAGGGGAGAGGTAAAGGCACAAAAAAACGCATTTAATTTAGCTCTTTATATATCTTTTTTTCCGCAATTAATTGCTGGACCAATTATGAGATATAAAACAATGAATAATGAATCAGTCCATAGAAATCATTCCTTTGATGATTTTGCCTATGGAGTAAAACGCTTCGTTGTTG
>ENA-UOOR01004934-UOOR01004934.1-fermentation-metagenome-genome-assembly--contig:-NODE-4934-length-10201-cov-2.457225_pt1 | contig 10201 bp, 9 predicted proteins | sample MGYA00245780_ERZ724029 | MGnify/ENA primary metagenome ERZ724029 (study PRJEB28704, sample SAMN03018315) | fermentation metagenome | biome: anthropogenic terrestrial biome; feature: soil; material... | reverse complement strand
GGAGTTTTTCTGCCCGTAAGCTATGGTGATAAAATACTTGTAGACGGTTATGTGTTGGATGATTGCCCCGATGATGTGCTTGCCGAAGCCGGCGCAGACATAATAATAGCTATAGATTTGGATTATAAAGATAATAACAGTAAACCTAAGAATGTTATTGAGATAATGAACCGCGCCTTGGATATAATGAGTGGAATCCAGCTAATGTCTAAAGCTGACCTTATTTTAGATCCAATTACCGAGCCCGTGGGTGCTTTAGAATTTAGTAAAGCACAACTTTGTTTGGAAATGGGTCAAAAAGAAGGTGAAAGGTGTATAGAAGAAGTCAAGCGATTGATTTCTAAGTGGCAGCCTGAAAATAAAAATAAATTTGAGAATAACTAAAAAACCCCCTTTAACGGGGGTTTTTTGTAAGAAAAGAAGGCATTACTTAAAATGAAGTTTTATTATGTAAAATTATCAAAACTTATTTTACTTAAAAACGAAGATGCGTTTTTAAAAATGCTTGATTTAGGGCTGTAAATACAGTTTGTAGCCTTCATCATCTTTGGTTTCCTTAATTTTGTAGCCTTTTTTTAAAGCCAGGCGGGAAATATTTTCTTTGGAAACCGCTGCTTCACAGATAACCAGGAGCTCTGCTTTGGGGTTTTCCTTCATAGCTTTTTGAGTTTTTACTACAGGAATAGGGCAGGCAAAGCCGCGTACATCAACTTCGATCATTATGGTACATCTCCCTTATAGAATTATTATTAAAAATTCACCGTGAGTAAAATTAAATTTTTATTAAAGGCTGCATACACCGCTCCAGGCACAAAGGTTATCCTTGAATACCTGCGGCAGGGCATTGATGAGCACTGACACGGAATTCGCGGGAGTAACCTGGGCATATTCACCGGCTGCTCTGTTAGCCTTAGCACTGATTATAGCTGCTTGATGCAGTTCCAATTCAGCATCGGCAAAAGCGGCTACCATACCGGTTATGGTATCGCCTGTGCCGCCTATGCATTCCAGTATGGGCACATCAGGTGCTTCTATCTCGTCAATTATTTTGCCTTCCGCAACTATATAATCAACAGCACCTTTAACAAGCAAATTTTTGGCAGCACCCTTATGGCGATAAGCCTGCTCTATCAACAATGGTATTTTGCTGCAGTCGCTTTCAAAAAGGTGTTTGTTTATATAAGCGGGGTGAATAGCTTCGGGATCCGCCAAAAAAGCTATTTCCGAAAGGTCGGGTGTGAACATATCGAATTGCGGAGCAATATCGGCAGCTTTAGCGGCATACATGGAAGCTGCATCGGCCAGCATTATCGGTTTTTCCGGCATGGTTTTAACCGCCTCGCATAAATTAACCGTAAGCTTAAGATCAGGCATACAGTAATGCATAGCCAAAACCCTTGGTTTTAGAGTAGCAACATGCTCGATAATATAATTGTATATTAGCCTGCTGCCTGCACCTGAGCCTATATCGCCCGCCAGTAAGGCTATGGGAGGCTCATTATCAAGGTAAGTGCTTACCGCCAGAGCAGCAGATACCATAGCAGCCGTACCCTGGGAACAAGGTATTTTATGGCCTTCAAGTATAAGGCTTCCGGCTTCCGCTTTTACGGGTCCGCAAATCAATGGTAAATCGGGAATGGGAATGATGCCGCAAATTACAAGCATTATTTTTTCCCTCCTTCCCATAGAGCACAAGCTTCCTCAAAAGCACGGTCCAGCATCAAGGAACAAAGAGTAAAGCCCTTTTCCCTGGGGCGGGGGGCCTCATTAAGTTTTTTACCTACCATTTGTAAGTTAAGATAGGGTATATCAGGGCAGCCTCCGCCGGATGTATTTACTATAACACCGCTTTCGCTATTAAAAACCAGCTTCATATTACCGGCTTTTACCATAGTGTATTTATCGTAATAATTTATTTTAACATGGTTAAGCAATTCAGCACTGCCCTGAAGCGGGAAAATACCCACAAAATAAACCTTTTCCTTAAGGGTTCGCTCAATTGCGGGCTGCTCTATCAAATCTATTTCCAGAGCTAAATCACAGCCCTTGCGCAGCTGGGGTGGCGGTGCTACCAGCTTACAGCCTATATTTGCCTGCTTGAGCTGTTTTTCGGCCATAATGGCTTCTTCCACTACCTGAAAGATTATCAATCCTCTGCCGCGGCTGTTAAGAGCTTTTTGATTTGTTTTGTTTGCTTTGGGTTGTGATTTTAGCCTGTTAAAAAAAGACATTTTGAGCCTCCTTTAAGCTTCGCGGCTCATTAAAAAGCCAACTGCACAGGTAAAGATAATACCTACTATAACAGCGGCTGCGCTAAAAGTGGCAATGCCTTTGGGGCCTGCGGCAATCATGAAATTATGGCATATGGCAGCACCGGCAATCAAACCAAAAATAGTCATTGCGGCATCCGTATCACCTTCAGAGGCCAAAACAGTTTGACGCAGGGGGCAGCCACCTAAAAGAGTGGCGGTTAAGCCTGCCAAAAACATACCGAGGAAATTCCATAAATGCATATTATGAGCAATGGGTTGATCCACAAAGCCAATATGTACATTACTTGTGATCAGGTTAACTACAAGAGCGCCCACAAAGAAGGCTGCAATACCACTGAACAAGTAAGTATCCTTAACCAAGAACAAATCACGCCAGCCGCCCACAAAGCACATTCTTGTGCGTTGGGCAAGTACGCCTATTATCAAACCTGCTGCCAGAGAAAGCCCTAAAGCGGCATGCATGGAGCCGGGTCCTTTTTCGCTGAAGAAAAGGAATGTGGGTTTTGCCAACAGGAATATAAGCAGAACCACCATAGTTAAAGGCATGATCCAACCTGCAGCCTTTTTGACTGCGGTAGCTCTGCCCAAATTGAAGCCTTTTTTAAGAAAGTAAATACCTGCAAGAGCACCTGCTATAACACCCAATAAGGCGGTAATACCGTTAAGGTCGCCGCCCGCTAAGCGCAGTACCGCGCGTACGGGGCAACCCAAGAATACCAAAGCACCAACCATAAAAAACATACCGAGGAAGAAACGTAATAATGTTCCCGAACCCCCGCGAACACGGAAATCCTTAAAAATAAGAGCAGCAATAAAAGCACCTAAAACAATACCAATGATTTCCGGGCGGATGTATTGAACAACTTCCGCTCTGTGAAAACCCAGTGCTCCTGTAATATCACGGTAAAAACAGGCAATACAAACGCCCATGTTGGCAGGGTTGCCCCAAACACTCATCAGTGCTGCCAAAACCCCAAAAATAAGACCGGCAACAACCATAAAAACTCTTAGCTTTTTCATTTCTGTTAAATCTCCCCTTTTTTAACAACTTTACACATATCTCGAGATATTATATGTATATTAAAGAATTTCTGTAGTATAAGCTCTATTCCTGTTGCCTGATTTATAAAATAATTTTATGAATTGTGGTCTTGAATGTGAGAATACTTATGAATCACTTAAGAGTTATAGGGGATTTATGAAAACAAGTTTGGTTTATTTATAGAAGTGCCTTAATTATATGAATTATAAAGTTAAATACACTCCTTTGCTTAATTTGGGTTAAGGCAAAGGAGTGCATATAAAAGTAAAACCAATTTAATAATCAGTTTAATAAACAATTTAACTAAGTAGATATTTTAATAAGCAGTATCTTCGGCATTGGAGATCACTTTTAGGTATTTATAATTTATATATTCTAATAAGTACGTTTTAGTTGCAAAGAGCTTCCGGTTTGGCTGTATCCTCATTATTTTTATCAAAACGGGGGGAATTGAGGATTTTAAGCAGTATGGGGGTAATCAAGGTAGTTACTATTATCATAAGTACTATCGGAGCAAACAATATGCTGGGTAGAACACCTAACTGGGAACCTTTATTGGCTACAATAAGCGCTACCTCTCCACGGGAAATCATACCTGTACCAACTTGCAGAGCATCCTTGTTGGAAAAGTGGCAAAGCTTGGCACCTAACCAGCAGCCACCAATTTTTGATAAGATAGCCAAAACAACAAGTAATACGGAAAACCAGATTATATCATTGCTAAAGCCATCCAGTGTAACCTTGATACCGATACTGGCAAAAAAGATGGGTGAAAGAAAGCTAAAGGATAAAATTTCCATCCTTTCAAGTATATAGCTACAAGAGTAAGTGTTTTTTACAATAATGCCTGCTACATAGGCACCTGTGATATCGGCAACGCCAAAATAATGTTCCGCTATGTAGCACATGGCCAAGCAAAAAGCAAAGCCATAAACAACCAGGCGTTTTTTGCAGCCACGTTTTTGGCATATATATTTAAATAAATAGTTGAAGATTATGCCAACCACGCCACAGAAGATAAAAAATAAGAAAATTTTACTAACCATTATGGAAATTTGCACATCTGAATTTTCAATGCCCGAAACTACAGTAAGCATGATGATGCCGAGAATATCGTCAACAATAGCAGCACCCAGAATAGTAGTGCCTGCTTTGCTGTTCAGTTTGCCCAATTCTTTTAAGGTTTCCACAGTTATGCTTACAGAAGTTGCGGTAAGGATAACACCAATAAAAATACATTCCCAGAAGAATGATGAATATATGTTGAATCCGTCAAAAAAGAAAGCGGAAACTATGTAGCCTGCAAAAAAGGGTATTAAAACGCCAAAAGAGGCAATTACTATGCAGGCTACACCGTTTTTCTTCATTTCTTTTAAATCGGTTTCTAGGCCTGCTGTGTACATTAGGGTTATGACCCCCAATTGTGCCAATATGTTTATTACTTCATGTTGAGACACCCAACCCAACATGGAAGGTCCTATAAGTAAACCCGCTAAAATAGCTCCTACTACATCCGGCATACCTAACTTTCTGCTTAAAAGCCCTAAAAGCTTGGTTGATAACAGGATTATCGCTAAAAATTTTAAAATTTCATAGTTGTCCATCAATCTTCCTCCTTTCAAAAAGTTTAAAATATATGAAAATTTTAAAATATTTGAAAACTTATTTTATAATAATCATGAAGATTTGTAAAATAAAAAAATCCAACCCATTTTAAGTTTTTGTATAAATAATACATCATACTTTATCTTTTTGCTTATTTTAAACGCAAACACTGGCATTGTCAATACAATCTGAATCATCTATCAATTATGGATAATATAATGTATGCAGTATTATTTATCGAAATTCAGCATGCCTGTTAAAAAGACTGCCCTAAACAGTCTTTCGGGAATAAAAGATAATTGAGTGATTTCTTTGCATTTTGTCGATATATAATATGATATGGCTGGATAAGTCAAACTTTGTCGGCTAAAAACAAATAAAAACGCCTAGAAATTTGTAGCGGTTGTGTTATATATGCTATTGGTGTTTGTTTATATTTAGTAAAAACCGTAAAGAGTTATCGGCTAAAAAATTTAGCTAAATAAAAATTGCCCCTTTGCGCTTTTGTCGGGCTTGCGCAAAGGGGCAATTAAGTTTTTAATTTTCTTCCAACAGATTTTCTTTGGTATTTAAATATTCTTGGGTGAAATAAGGTTTGTTTTGCGATTCCGCAAAGTCAAAGCCAAAAGCTCTTTTACTTACAGCTAAAATGGGGGGAGCTTGTAAGCGTTTGGCTACGGATAAACCCCGGAATTGCAGCCACCATTTCTCTAAATCTTCTATAAAATAACGTAGGCTGGGGCAGGCATGGTTTAGGGCTTCACCCGTACAGCCTATGGCATTCGGCAAGTCCATTTGTAAATAATCATTTAAGGTTTTGGTTATATCGGAATTTTCCTCAACCCAACTGCGGAACAGATAATCATGGTAGGGGTAATAAAGCGGGTCTCCCAAGCCTTTGTCAATAGCTTGGTTTTCGGAAAGCTCTGCGCTGGGGGGTAAATCGATAATAGCCTGTAAATCGATATTTTTGTTTTTCTGAATATAACGGGCTAGTTCATAAACCTGAAATTTCCATAAATCTCCCAAAGGTGCCAAATAGCCTATGGTATCACCATACATGGTACAATAGCCCACAGCTATCTCTGTTTTATTGCTGTTACAAATGACTGCGCCTTTCCAGACGGCAGCCGCTGCGGCCAAAATGCGTGAGCCGCGGTCGCGCGCCTGAATATTCTCCTTGGCCGCCTCGGTAAGGCTCAAATGCCAGGTTTTATCATCTTTGGCGGTGATAGCAGCATTTTCTATTTGCTCACAGGTATGCATAAAGCTTTCTTCAATAGGTATGGTGGTAAAGTTTATTTTTAGGCTTTGCGCTAGCTCTTGGGCAAGGTTTTGGGTAGTTTCGGAGCTGAAACGGCTGGGCATATTTATGCCCAATACATTTTCAGGGCCGAAGGCTTCAGCTAAAAGGCAGGCCGCAACAGCGGAATCTACCCCGCCTGATAAGCCTAAAACAGCTTTTTCTATGGAGCAAGTTTGGCTGAAATTCTTAATGCCGTAAACAAGTGCCTTATATAAATGAGCAGTTGAGGTATCCGCTTCTGTTTCTATTTCCTGCTCATAACAATTAGTGGGTATGGGAGCTATTAAGAGATCCTCTTCCCAGGCCTTGGCCTTGGCTACTATTCTGCCTGCGGCATCATAAATGCAGCTGTTGCCATCATAAGTGTAAATGGTGGCACCGTTGTTTTGAACGCCTACCTGGTTCACATAAATAAGGGGCCTTTTGTTTCTTTGAGCCTGGCGTGAAAAATTTTGGATGCGTTCCTGGTTTTTGCCCGGTTTCCAGTAGGAAGCCGCAATATTGATGAAAAAATCTATATCCCAATTTTTTAAGGCTTCGGCAAAAACATCGGGCGGATCATGGGGGGTGCCCCAGCCATCGGCACAGGTGGCACAGCCAATGTTATATTCCTCATTGTTTATTTCAACAGATACAGGTGCCAAAAATTTACCCAAAGGCTGGTTTTCCCTTAAAGCCAAATATTCATTATTTGTAAAATAGTGGTTTTCTTTTACATAAGCGCGGGAAAAAGGTAAACGTGTTTTCACGCGGTAAGGATAAAAAAAGTTGTCTCTGCCCAAAAATCTGCCGTTTTGAGCCACAAAAGTAGCGTTGTGCCTGTAAATAACGCCCCTGCTATCACGAGCGGAGGCTATGTTGCCAAAAACTACAATCATTTTTTTGGCGGCCATGGCTATTTTTTGTCCCCAAAAACCGCAATCCGCCAAAAATTCTTCGTCCTCCCAAGTATCGCCAAGCAAGGAGCCCGGTATGGCGAATTCAGGGAAAATCAGAATATCTGCCTCGGCCTCTTCGGCGCGTTCCATATATTCCAACATTTTAGCCACATTCAAATCAGGCCTGCCAGGAACCACATAAATTTGAGCTAAAGCTACAATTGGCATAATGCCACCTCCTATATTTTAATTTTTAGCAATGATAAAGATAGTATATTTATTTTACCACCTTTTTAGTATTTGCAAAACATTTTATTAACAAAAGTGCTATTTTTTTTTGTGCTTACAGTATGGCATTAAAAATTTTTTATCATTAAAGTACAAAACCAGTACAAAAAACAAAAAAACACTTGCCTGTTCATATAATAATGTATTATAGTATAAGAAATTAGATATCATGTTTTACCTAATATGGCTAATTTGTTTGAATATTAATAGAGGAATTTTTAATGTAAACAAATGGATTCTTAGCAAATATTCTGAATCTTTAAGGTGGTTGCTGATGAAAAAATTGCAAGTAAAAGCTTTTGCCAAAATCAATCTGGCTTTGGATGTTTTATCCAAAAGAGCGGATGGCTATCATGAAGTAAAAATGGTTATGCAGAATATAAATCTTTGCGACTTGATTAACATAAGCTATAAAGAAGGGGATGACCTGCTTACCTGTAATTTAAATACTGTACCTTTGGATGAAAGCAATATTGCTATGAAAGCCTGGCGTTTACTGCAAAAGGCTTATAGGTTACCCAATGGTATTCAAATACATATTGAAAAAACTATTCCTGTTGCTGCGGGTTTGGCAGGCGGTTCAACTAATGCGGCAGCGGTACTTAAAGGTGTAAACAGCCTTTTTTGTTTGGGCTTAACTATGGATGAAATGCAAAACCACGGCTTGAAGCTGGGTGCGGATGTGCCTTTCAGCGTTTTGGGCGGCACAGCTTTGGCGGAAGGTATAGGTGAAAAACTTACCGAATTACCGGCCTGCCCCCTGTTTTATGTTTTGGCGGTAAACCCCGGTTTTCCTGTGCCTACACCAATAGTGTATCAAAACTTACAGCTTGAGGCAATAAGATCAAGGCCCAATATAAATAAAATACTTAATGCTATTCAAGGTGGTGATAGTGAAACTGTAATTGCTAATACCGGCAATGTGCTGGAATATTCATCTTTTAAACTTTACCCTGTATTAACGGAATTAAAAGCTGAAATAGCCCCCTGCGGCCTTAAAGCCATGATGTCTGGAAGCGGTGGTACAATGCTGGGTTTAAGCGCGGATAAGGAAAAAATAGAGCTTGCCGCAGTTAAGCTTAAACAAAAATGGCCGCTGGTATACACAGTAGCCACAACTGGTCAGGTAGGTAATATTATTATGTATATATAAAGGAGTGTACACAATGGGCAGAGAAAAGTTATCCCCAATTCGTTTGGAAGGCTACCAGCCTTTACGAGAAATGGTGTTCGAGGTTTTAAGGGAAGCTATCATGTCAGGGCAGTTGCCTCCCGGTGAACGCTTAATGGAGGTTCAACTGGCCGAGGAAATGGGCGTAAGCCGTACGCCTGTGCGTGAAGCTATCAGACGCCTGGAACTGGATGGTTTCGTGGTTATGGTGCCCAGAAAAGGTGCTTATGTGGCAGGAATGTCCGTTAAGGATATTATAAGTGTATTTGAAATACGCACATCTTTGGAGCGTTTGGCAGCCTCTTTGGCAGCAGAAAGGATGAGCGAAGCAGAATTGGAAGACTTGGAACGGCTTTTGGTAGAGCTTTCTGAAACTTGGGAGGAAGGCGATGTTGAACATTGGGCGGAGCTGGACAGCTGTTTTCATGAACAAATTTATAATGCCACTAAAAATGACCGTCTTGTACAGATAATGAATAATATTTTTGAGCAGATCAACCGCTATAGGATGATTTGTCTTGCTCAAACTCAGGTACGGCAAAATTCTCTGGAGGAACATAAAAAATTATTGGAAGCTATAGCGGAAAGAAATCCCGCCAAGGCCAAGGTTGCCGCTTCAGAGCATATTGAAAATACCCAAAACAGTTTGTTAGAAATTTTAAGAGACAAATTGGGTGAATTGGATTAAATACAGCAAGTTTAGGGCGGCCAAGCCGCCCTTTTTCGGAGGGTTTTTTAATGGTCAAATGTATAAAATGCGGTAAGGAGATCCCTGATAATGCAGAATTCTGTCCCAATTGCCACAGTGTGGCCGCCTGGTCGCGGGCCGATGTTAAGGATATCCATAAACAAACTACCAGAACCTATGAATATAAAAATGTGCGTTCGGTTCCGGGCAAGCCCGAAAAAGACAGGTTCAAATTAATGTGGCTGCTGGCGGTCATTATCATCTTGCTTACAGTTGGCTACTATTTTTTGGATAAATATGTACTTAAGGATAGTTCTTCCGTACTTTCTCCCCAAGAACAGGCTATAGTAGAAATGGTAAAAGCAACTTATCTTTTGGAAGATGGGCGTACCACGGGCGAGGTTCTGGATGCTTGGGCACAAACGGGTGAGGGTTTTGCCAGGATAATGGGTTGGAAAGTGAAGGAAGTAGAAAATACGGGAGTTTATTTTGTTACATATAATTACGATAACGATAATTTTGATTCTAACGGCAGCAAGTTCTTTCTCTTTGAGGCGGATACCAATACAGGTAAGATTTTAAAAGGCGATCAGGATCTAATAAAAAAATATAGGGACTTAGGCTTTATACAATAATAACCTATACAAACTGTTTTATAAAAATCGCGTTATAGCAAATAAATAAAGCCTTGCTTGGCAAGGCTTTATTTTTACTTTATATTATATAGCTTTTCTTGGGTCAAATTGATGCTATTTACTCAAGTGAAAAGAGAAAATTTTATGTAAAATATTACAATAAATAAAATAAAAAAGTAGACATACTTTTTTGTATGTCTACTTTAATTTTACAACTTGGCCACCTGGTGGCATGGGCTTTAATAAAGCTATTTAATCAATTTTATTAAAACCAAATTAGCACTTGGATTTGCAATCATGGCCTTTGGCACGTAA
>ENA-UOOR01004932-UOOR01004932.1-fermentation-metagenome-genome-assembly--contig:-NODE-4932-length-10207-cov-2.281324_pt1 | contig 10207 bp, 11 predicted proteins | sample MGYA00245780_ERZ724029 | MGnify/ENA primary metagenome ERZ724029 (study PRJEB28704, sample SAMN03018315) | fermentation metagenome | biome: anthropogenic terrestrial biome; feature: soil; material... | reverse complement strand
TGGGCCGCCAACTGTGTCTGCCACAGCGCGCCCACGGCGTTTGCCAGCAGCACCTTTTTTGCAAGGCCCACGGTGAACCGCAGCGCACCACGGGCAAAGCCCTCCGCCGTGGTACGCCGGGAATTCAGCTCCAGCGCCACCTGCTTGTACTTCACAATGGGCCCGGCGATGAGCTGGGGAAACATGGTGACAAAGGTTCCGAAGGCCACAACATTTTTCTGCACCGGCGCGTCTTTACGATATACGTCGATGGTGTAGCTCATGGTCTGGAACGTGTAGAAGGAGACGCCGATGGGCAGATGCACATTCAGGTCCGGCAGAGCAAGGCCCGGAATCAGCGAGAGATTCGCGGCAATAAAATTATAGTACTTAAAAAAGCCCAGAATCAGCAAATTGAAAATTACGGACTGGGCCACAAACCACCGGGCCTTTTTATCCTCGTACCGGTATTTTTCCACCAGAATCCCGTGGGTATAGTCGATGGCGGTGGACAGAAGCATAATAAGGACGTAAATTCCCTCTCCCCAGCCGTAAAAGAGCAGGCTCACCGCCAGCAGCACCAGATTTCGCCACTTCAACGGAACGGCAAAGTACAGCGCCAGCGAAAGGGGGAGATAGAAGAACAAAAACACGGGACTGCTGAATACCAACGCGGCGCCTCCTTTCTATATGCAGGGAAAAAGCCGCGGCCTAAAAACCGCGGCCGGACAGCGCCGCCGCTCAGGACGCGAACAGCGCGTTATAAGCTTCGGTCAGCTCCTCCTGATGCTCCCCGGATACAATCAGGGCGGCATAGCTTCCGTTGACAGACACCTGCGCGTTTTCCCATGTCTGGATGGTGCTGGGATACCACGCCCCGCCGTCCACCTGATCGTCCACCCGCTGCTGAAGGATGGCCTTGGCGGCCTGCGCGTCCTCCGAGGAATTGCACTCCATCAGCACCAGCTCCTCCGCTGCGGCGCTGATCATGACCGAGCGAGCGATAAACTGCTTCGTCTCAATGTCCCGCAGCCCGGGATAGTAGATGTCCAGCACGTCGTCCGGCGTCTCCGCCATGCTCTCGTCGCTCCAGTCCAGCTTTTCGGCCATGGAGTCGTAATAGGCGGTCAGGTCCGGGTGCTTGTCTCCGGTTTCACCGCAGGCGGTCAGTCCCATCATAAGCGTAAGCGCCGCCAGAATTAAAAATAACAGCTTTTTCATGGCAATCTTATCGTTCCTTTCATTTTTCCGGCCGTGGCCGGCAGTCTCACTGTGTAAACGGATCAAACGAGAAAAATGTTCCCGTCATAATGCTGGATTTTCTCAGGCTCGCCCCCTATGGCGGGATGGCGTTCGTCCTTGATTTTTTTGGTTTCCAGAGGTATGATAGCAGAATCGGCAGGCAATTTCAACGGATATTGCCCCAAAGGGCACATTTGCCTGCAATCATGGAAAGTAGGATGGATTAACCGGCCTGTGCGCCGATTTTTTAATTCAGAGGAAAGAGGAACTTTATGTACAGCTTCCGAAATGATTACAGCGAGGGCGCGCACCCCTCCGTACTGAAAGCCCTGACCGAGACAAACGAAGAACAGACCCGTGGCTACGGCCTGGACCCCCGCTGCGCGGCAGCGGCAGAAACGATTCGCCGTCTGTGCGCCGCACCGGAGGCCGACGTGCATTTCCTTGTGGGGGGCACGCAGGCAAATATGCTGGTGATTCACACGCTGCTCCGCTCCTTCGAGGCCGTGATCGCGGCGGACACCGGTCATGTCTCCACCCACGAGACAGGGGCGGTGGAGGTCACCGGTCACAAGGTATGCACCGTCCCCTCCCCCGACGGGAAGCTGACCCCGGCGCTTGTGGGGCAGGTGCTGGACGGGCACGACGGCTCGGAGCACATGGTCCATCCCAAATTGGTGTACATCTCCAACACTACTGAGGTTGGCACCGTCTACACAAAAGCGGAGCTTTCCGCCCTGCGGGATTTTTGCCGGCAGCGGGGGCTGTACCTGTTTTTGGACGGTGCGCGCCTGGGCTCCGCCCTGCTTTCCGACCTGGCGGCTCTCACCGACGTGTTTACCATCGGCGGCACAAAAAACGGCGCGCTGTTCGGCGAGGCCGTGGTGCTCTCTCGCGGCTGCAAGGCGGCGGACTTCCGGGCCTATATGAAGCAGCGGGGAGCCATGTTGGCAAAGGGCCGCCTGCTGGGTCTTCAGTTCTCCGCCCTGCTGGAGGACGGGCTGTATTTCGACCTTGCCCGCCACGCCAACGAGATGGCACAGCTTCTGCGCCGGGGCATCGCTGCACTGGGCTACGGCTTTGCTTCCGACTCTCCCAGCAATCAGATTTTTCCCATCTTTCCCGACGCGGTGGTAAAGGGGCTGGAGAGCCGCTATGAGTTTGAGTACAGCGGGCCCGCCGGGGACGGCCTCACCGGCATCCGTCTTGTGGCAGGATGGGCCACGCCCCGGGAAGCTGTGGATCGGTTTTTGCAGGATTTGGCCGCTCTGTGAGCATGTAAAACTCCCCCTGCCGGCATATGGCAGGGGGAGTTCCTTTTTTTAGGATGCAAAACCGAAATACCGCATAATTCCGTTATAAATGCCCTGGGCGAACTGATACTGGTTATCCCGCAGCTTCTCCATGTCGGAGGGATTGGACACGTACGCCATCTCCACCAGAATAGAGGGCATATTGGTCCTGCGCAGAACGTACAGGGACGGCCTTGCGATGACGCCGTTGTTCTTTGTGCCCACGGCCGCCACAATACCGTCCAGCACAGCCTCCCCCAGCCAGTTGGACTGGGTGTAGAGCTGATAGACGTAGACCTCCGTGCCGTTGATGGCGGGGTTGGGATTGGCGTTGACGTGGATGCTGATAAAATAGTTGGCGGGCCACTCGTTGGCCATGCGCACCCGCTCCGCAAGACTGGTGGCGTTGTTGGTGCCAAGAACCGTGTCGGGCGTTGGCCGGGACAGGCGCGCTTCAAAGCGGGGGTCGCTATTCAGCATCTCCGCCAGATAAACGCCCACCTGATACGTAACGTCCTGCTCGTCAAGCCCGTACCAGGACGCGCCGGTATTGTGATAGCCCGTTGGGTTGTGCCCCTGGTCAATAAAGATCTTGATTGCCATGCTAACACTTCCTGTTTCATGATGAAGTAATATACCTGTATTCGTATCATATTCACCTCTCCGGCAGGAAGTGCGAAGCAGCGGGGCAGGGTTTTGCGCCCTCCCGCATCTTTGGGCCGCATGAAAAGCGGCGGGAGGCAAATCCTGCCGATTTGCCCCCCGCCCATATACGTATTCCCGCCCGCGTACCAGATGCGTTTTTGCGCCGTTAATATTTTCCCGCAGCCATATCGGCGCGGGCACCCGGATTCTCCGGAATCTTGCTTCGGAGCGTCTCACCGGGCTCGTCCCCGCCGTCTTCGACGCGGGTTCCCTGCACCCCGCCTTCCCACAGCCTGAATTTTTTGACCTCCTGGCGCAGGGTGACTGCCTGGGCGGACATCTCCTCGCTGGTGGCGGAGTTCTCCTCCGCCGTGGCGGCGTTGGTCTGCACCACGGAGGAAATCTGGGAGAGCCCCTCCCTGATCTGCTCGATGGCTCCGGTCTGCTCCGAGATGGACCGCTCGATTCTTCCAAAGCTTTGCGTGGCCTCCCGTGCCGCGGCGTCCACATCCTTGAGAATCTGGGCGGTCTGATTCGTCAGCTCCGTTCCCCGGGCAACCGTGGACACGGAATTTTGAATCAGTTCCGCCGTCTGCTTGGCGGCCTCGGCGGATTTTGCCGCAAGGGTGCGCACCTCGTCCGCCACAACCGCAAAGCCCTTGCCCGCGTTGCCTGCCCGGGCGGCCTAAATGGCGGCGTTCAGCGCCAGAATATTGGTCTGGAAGGCGATATCCTCGATCACCTTGGTGATGCTGGCAATCTGGTTGGACGCAGAGCCCACCTCGGTCATGGCCTGGGTGAGCTGCTCCATGTGCCGGTTTCCGGCGGTAACGCCTTCGTCGGACTCCCGGATGGACTTTGCCGCGGCGCCCACCATGTCCAGATTGCCCCGCGCCTGATCCGAGATGTGCTCCACCGTGGCGCCCAGTTCTTCAACGGCGGCGGCCTGCTCTGTGGAGCCGCTGGCCAGCGCCTGCGCCCCGGCGGAAACCTGCTCGGAACCGGTGGATACCTGCTCCGCCGCAAGGCCTATGTTGCTCAGCGTATTGCTGAGCTTATCCCGCATCTTCCGGATGTTGTCCAGCATGGGACGGTAGTCGCCCACGTAGCTGTCCTCCGCCTGTGAATCCATCGCAAAATTGCCGCCGGCAAAAGCCTCCAGTCCCTGTGAAAGGTCGCTGATAATCACCTTCAGCGTGTCGGACATCCTGCGGGAGGATTCGGCCAGCACGCCGATTTCATCACTGGAATCCACGTCGATATGAACGTCAAGATTTCCCTCAGACAGCTTTTCCATGGCCTCCACAACCACACGGATGCGCCGGGACAAACTCCGGGCAAGCAAAATCCCAATGAGTACCGCAATCACCACGCCGATTGCGATGGCCACGGTCATGACGATCTCGGTAAACCTCACCTGCCGGTCCATTGTCTCAACCTGCTCGACAATATACGCGTTGTTATAGTCGATGGTGGCGGCGATGCTCTCGTCAACCGCCGTGCGGTACGGTGCAACCTCATCGGTTAAAACCGCATAGGCCTCCATCCAATTCTCGGCATCCATTCCGGGCCCGTTTACAAATTTATCCCTTATTTCCCGAAATGCCTGAATCCTTGACTCCATCTCGGCAATCAGCGCCGCCTCTTTTTCAACCTGAGAGGCTTCATATGTGGCCAGCATCTTTTTGTAATTCGCAATCTCCGCCTCAATCTCTCCGTCGATTTCAGAGAGTTCGGCCCGGACCTCCTGCTTTTCCTGCTGCGTTTCCACCAGCAAAAGCTTATAAAGGTCACCCCGGACCTTGTGGTTGCCAGCACTGATTTTCTCAAGGCATTCCAGCGCGATTGTGCTATCCTGATAGGCGGTTTTATAAGACGCGTCCACACTTTCCAGATTAAAAATCCCAACTCCTCCGATGATGCCCGCAATCAGTGCCACAATTAAAAACCCACTGGTGACCTTTGTTGCAATCTTTAAGTTTTTATACCATTTGCCCATATATTTTTTCCCCCTTATCTTTCTTTAAGTTGTTTCCGTTAATTCATTGCGCCGCAACGGCGCGTTGTCTTTTGTTACCTCGCCTCTTTTCTTTTTTGATGTGTGCTTTCCTTAATTTTGGAATTCATACATTCCAATTTTATCATATACAATACGATAAAATCAACAAAGTATTTAAAGGATTTTTAAATACTTCCGGAAGGGGGCTTTTATGTCGGTGAAACTCAAACAGGACATATCCATGGGAACCAATTTAAAGCGGCTTCGAAAACACGCGCGGCTCTCTCAGGAGCAAGTCGCCGCAAGCCTTGAGCTGATGGGATTATCCATCAGCCGGGAGGTTCTTTCGCAAATGGAGCGGGGTCGCTACAATATCAGAGTGAGTGTCCTGCTTGCCCTGAAGGAGCTTTATCATGTGGAAAGCTTTGATGAATTTTTTCAGGATCTGCGCCTGAAATAACCCCACTATGCCGCCGTTCCTCATCTGCGTCCCTGCGGGCGCCGGGATATGAGCAAGGCCGTCCGCTGTATGACTGCATACAGCGGACGGCCTTATTATCCGGCAGCGGGGCTGCCAGTGCGTTTGGAAGCACCTTGGACCCCGTGGCAATGGATTCGCGGCATAAACCGGGGCTGCCGTTGATTTTCGATTTCTAATGCGTACCGCTTTCCGGCTCCAGCTTCCGACATGCGGCAAGTAAATGCTATTTCACATCACGGGCTGCGCCGCCGTTCGGCCCAGCTTCCAGCCGATGGACTGCTCACGCATGCCGATGAAGTCGGCATAGCGCCCGCCCTGTTCCATCAGTTCTGTGTGGGTTCCCTTTTGGGCGATGCGTCCGTTTTCTATCACGACGATCCGGTCCGCGTTCCGAACGGTTTTCAGCCGGTGGGCAATCATGATGACGGTTTTGGACTTTGTAAGCTCCGCAATCGCCTGCCGAAGCAGCCACTCGTTTTCCGGGTCCACGTTGGCGGTGGCCTCATCCAGAATGATGATGGGGCTGTCCTTGATCATCGCCCGGGCAATGGAAATACGCTGTTTCCCGCTGCCGGAAATGCTACCGTAGGTGACGTCCCACATGGAGGCAATCAGACGGCGATGGTGCTTTTCCCGCTGCCGGAGGGACCCACCAGCGCGTTCACCGTGCCCTCGCTGAAGGTGAAGTCCACCCCGTGGAGCACTTCCACATCCTGATAGGCAAAGCGCACGCCCCGGCCCGCGATATCAAACCGGCTGAGCGCCGCCGCCTTTTCCGGGCGCTTCAGCTCTTCTTCCTCCAAAATCTCGTTAATCTCGCCTACAATGGTGCCGATTTTTCCAAGGTCGTCCGTATAGCTCATGGCGCCGATGAGGGGTGTCATCATGCCGAAGCTGAGCACCACAATCATCACAATGTCATTCACCGCCAGCGTCCCCTGTAAATAATACAGCACGCAGGCGGACAGAACGCTCACCAGCAACGAGGGAATAATTACCATAGCGGCGGAGAAAAAGACCTGGGTATCCCGCATCCAGTCGATAGCGGAGTGGGCGGATTCGTGGACCGCATCGGTAAACTTCCGATAGGTCTTGGCGGTCTGACTAAAGGTTTTGATGACCTCAATGCCGTTGATGTACTCCACGGCGACGGCGTTGAGATGCTTGCCGGAATTGACATACCGGCTGAATTTCCCCTGATAGCCCGCCATCATCCCCGTCATGGCCAAAAGGCCCACCGGAAGCGTGGCAAGGGACCAAAGGCCCACCCGCCAGTCCAGAATAAGGATGTAGACCAGAATAACCACCGGGGCCAGCAGCTTGCTGGTCATCTCGGACACCAGGTGCGCGAGGGTCGGCTCGATGCTGTCCACCCGCTCGGCAATCAGGTTCTTCGTCTCGCCGCTGGGGCGGTCCATCACCCGGCCCAGCTCACCCGTGGTGTCCACGCAAAAAACTGGCTGCGCGGGTTTTGAAACACGCTGCCCACCAATCGTGCCGTGTCATACAGCTCGGCCACGGCTACGTCAAGGTCCCCAATCCGGACGCTGCCGGAAAGCGTTCTCTCGTAATCGTGGGGAATCAGGCCGGAGACGAGCACCACCGGCAGCGCATAAAAGCCCATGCCTGTCAGCGCCATCATAATGCCCATGATGGCGCTCATAATGAGAATCATGCCGAATTTCTTGACCTTGGTCAGAAACAGCATAAAGGGAATACCCCCTACAAGCGGCCCGATGACGCATAAAAGCGGCATCATCACCCGTCATGGCAAGCGCCATAATCATCACAAAATAGATGGCCGAGTAAATAATCAGATCCTTTCCGGTCAGGCAGCCGGAGTTTGCGTCAGAGTTAAGAGCAGACATCAATAATAAAGCCTCCTGTCAATTTAAGCAGCTTGGTTAGCTTTGGCTAACCTTTGTGCAAAAAATTAAGGCGCAAGCCTTAAAAATTCCTGCCAGCCGGCCATGCTGAAGCGCTTGGCGCTGTCCAGCACAGCGACGGCCTGTTCATACGGCAGGTCATGGGACACGCATTCCACCAGATACTGAAATCTGGAAGTGGCGTTGATATGCAGAAACATATCCTCGATTCGCCGACCGCTTTTACCAAAAGCGTCGCAGTAAACGTGGTAGGCATGCTCCTCCACGGCAATCAGCTCCTCCAGATACGAGGCCCAGCGCGTGCCCTCCGAACGGCAAAAAATCAGGCGGAACGCCTCAAGATGCGCGTAAACATACTCCAGCATCCAATCCGTTCCCGAATATGCCGTTTCCCTCATATGGACAAACGTAAGCTTGGACAGGGCCGCCTTGGCTTCGGTGTGAATGTCGCGAAACCGGTCCAGCATCTCTTCCGCCGGAGCCTGAACCAGCCCGTCAAACAAAACCGCCTTGTTGGAAAAATGGTTGTACATCGCCCCAGTGGTCACGTCCGCCGCCTGCGCAATGCGGCGCATATTGGCGCTCTGATAGCCGCACTCCATAAATTCCTGCTTGGCGCATTCCAGAATGCGCGTTCGGGTCATCTGTGAATTCACACTCATTTTATCGGCACACCCTTACCAAAACTGATAACAATGTTATCACTTTACTCAAAAAGTCAATCCCGATTCGGTTTTTATTTTGCCTATCGGAGCTAGACGGCGGGAGAAAAGCGCCGCCAAACGGTCCATGAATTTGTGGGGGAACAGCGTTTGGGAAGAGCCTTTTTCCTTGTGGAGCGTAAGGGCTGCAGCATGAGCGAAGCGGCATTTTTGTCGGGTATACCAATGCCAGCCATTTTTTCAAAGTCCTTCAAAAGCGCTTCGGGTTTTCTCCCGGTATTTTACGCAGGGCAAGCCGCTGACAGGATATCCGCTTTACACCGCGTTAAGAATGGAGCGGACACGCGCCTGATCGCATTCGGCGCAGAAGGCTTGGCAACGCGGCCAAACAGGCGTATTGCGTGACTGTAATATCAAATTTAGTCATATGGTGATTAAAATGGCAGCAGCTTTTACACAGCGGGAAGAAGCGATTATTCCTGATAAACTCCTCCGCGCGGCGCGGAAGAGCGCCGTGTCCCTTGGCGTGCGCCGGACCGCGGTGAACGCGCTGGTGGCGGCGGCCGAAATTTCCAAAGGCGCGTTTTATAAATTTTACGCCTCCAAGGAACTGCTCTTTTTTGATGTCTTGGAGGATATGTACGCTGAAATTTATGGGGAAGCCGCGTCGGTTCTTTCAAAAAATACCGACCTCTCCCCCGCCCGGCGGGCCTCCAAGGCGGTTCTGTCCGCCTGTCGGGCCATGGAGCGCTCTGGCATGATGAGCTTTGTGAAGCGGGACGCCGCGTATCTTCTGCGCAAGGTTCCGGAGGACTATCAGAAAAACCACTATCACAGTGACGAGGTCCACGTCCGGGAGCTGCCGGTGTCGGCAGGCCTTGTGCCCGCAGGCGGCATGGCGCTGGCCTCCGCCGTGGTGCAAGGGCCGATGCCCACCATTTCCCATCAGCACGAAATCGGGGAGCTTTATCCGAGCGTTCTGGAAACATTGGTGCGCGGCGCCTGCCGGCAGCTTTTTCCATAAAGTCGTTTTTTGCAAACGGCTTCTTTTCTTTCCACAGGTTAGCGTTTTATAACTCTGTTTTTGCGTATGAATTTACAATGTAAGTGCGGCAGAAAAAAGAATGACGCAAAGCAAAGAATCCGTTACCATCGTGTTTTCGACGACAACTATGGGGAGGGTATCCAAGCAATGAGCCATCACCGCCATCTTAGCATGAACGAACGAAAAAAGAATACCGGTCCTTCATACAAAAAAGCTAAGCTTGCGAGTAATAGCCCGGGAGATCGGACGTTCGGTTTCAGCGGTGTCTTGGGAACTGAAACGGAACAGTATGAGCAAGCGGGAATATTCCGCCCCGGAGGCTGAGAAAGCATACCGAAAGCGCCGTAAAAAATGTAGACGCCCAAGGTTGCTTGAACAAGTGGATTTAAAACGTCTGGTGATGCGTTTATTTCTTCAAGAACAATGGTCTCCAGAACAAATCGCAACCCGTCTTACCCACGAAAACAATGCTCCCCGGCTCAGCTATACTACCATTTATCTGGCCATTTGCGCCGGTGCAAAGGCGTTCCGAAAGGAATTCAGAAAACTTAGGTATCGGGGGAAAGCCAGACGGCACAAAGGAACTGTCGAAATCAGAGGGAAGATCGTAATCAGCAACCGCATACAGGGTCGTCCAAAAGAAGTGGATAGCCGTCAGGTGATTGGACATTGGGAAGCCGATCCTCTGGCAGGAAAACAAGCTCGGCCTGTCCGGTAACCATAACAGACAGATGCAGTCGGTACCTGCTGGCCGGAAAGGTTACAAATAGATATTCAGCTCCGGTCACGGATAAGATGATAGAGCTGTTGTCTGCCATGCCTAAGAAAAAACGCAAAACCATCACTCCCGACCGGGAAAGAGTTTTCCAAACATAATGCTCTCACAAAGGCAATGAATGGATTGCAATTCTGCTTTTCAGCTCCGCACGCTTTATGACAGCGCGGAACCAACGGGAGCACCAACGGTTTATCCAGG
>ENA-UOOR01004930-UOOR01004930.1-fermentation-metagenome-genome-assembly--contig:-NODE-4930-length-10208-cov-4.836305_pt1 | contig 10208 bp, 7 predicted proteins | sample MGYA00245780_ERZ724029 | MGnify/ENA primary metagenome ERZ724029 (study PRJEB28704, sample SAMN03018315) | fermentation metagenome | biome: anthropogenic terrestrial biome; feature: soil; material... | reverse complement strand
CTTGTTTTCGTGGAACTTGCTCTTGATGTGAATGTGGTTGTCCTGAAGCCCGTTGAATCGACCGGTTTCAATCCTTGTTTTCGTGGAACTTGCTCTTGATGCATCTCCATACATGTTTATGGTAGTGGATATGCCTTGTTTCAATCCTTGTTTTCGTGGAACTTGCTCTTGATGTCACCGCGCTGGTCCAGTGGAGAGGCAAAGCACTGGTGTTTCAATCCTTGTTTTCGTGGAACTTGCTCTTGATGAGCCATTGACCGATCTATATTCACCACAAAAACACAGTTTCAATCCTTGTTTTCGTGGAACTTGCTCTTGATGCAGGGGCTCGGTTGGTTTGTCATTTGTCGTAACGAGTTTCAATCCTTGTTTTCGTGGAACTTGCTCTTGATGAGCGGCTTTTTTTCGTTCTTTTTCCCGTTTGACACCGTTAAACCACCCATTCTTAGCCCTCCGCTGGCATGAATGGAATTTATCAGATGCCTTATAAATTCGTTCCGGCCGGGCAGCCTCAAAATGCGCCCCTAGCTTTAAAAAGAGTGATTAAGCGATCTATTTTAGCCTCATAACCGCGCCGAATCCTCTGGAGACCGACTTTCCCAGTCCCATGTGATCTGGTATGGCAAAGCAGGTGGTGAACTCCCCTCGAAAGCCTGTAACCTTTGTGCCCTTGAGCATGCAGATCTCATCTTTCATCCTCCCCAGATCCAGCCTGATATGCTCTTTCGCCACATACCCCAGGCCTTTGGAGGCGGAGAGGATGTTGCCCACCAGAATCCTTCTCAACAAATCCCTTCTCTCCTCCTCAGATGCGGCTACATACTTGGCATAGTTCTCCTGGCTGAGGGCAATCCATGGGCTCATAAACCTGTAGCTGAGAATCCCATCTGTGCAGCCGAACTCCTCGCTCTTTACAGTCACTTCCCTCTCCATAATGGTGTAGCTGCTCTCTCCTAATTTTATTTTATCAAATTTATCATAAATTTCTTTCAGTACCTCAGCACCCTCATCGATTCCCAGGACTAAAGGATTGCCGTTGATCATCTTATACTGGATAAGGGGATACCGATAGATCAGCTTGTCTGTGTTATGCTGGTGCAAAGGGGCATATTCATTGAAGCTGGTGGCAAAAAAGCCACGTAGCTTTGCTCCATCCCCTCGCATGGGGGAATCAGAGCGCAGGGTTAGACGGAGGATTTTGAGGTTCATGGGGATCAGAGTATTTTCATTTTTCAATATCTGGGTCTTCGGGTTCGATGTTTGAACGCTCTACGTATTCTTCAAAGGTGGTCAAGCATTCTCTCTCTTTATAGGTTTCTATGGTTTTCCTGGCAGGCTAGCTAATCAGAATCAGACAAAGCATCAGAGTATTCATCAACAATCGAATCCGCAGGATTTATTGACCATGCGCTATCATGCAAGCGATAAGCCATCAAAGGCCTCCTTTGCCATAGCCCGCGCTTCTTCGACGATTCGCCCTAAGGTCAGACAGTCCGGAAAAGATGGCTCAATTGCAGTATAAGTTCCATTGACTTCCTTTCAGAGCAGAACTAGATAACTCATGTTCTCATTGCAGGAAACACGTTCGAATGCTGAAATTTTGATATTCGCTTTATGATTTTTAGGCCATGTGGCCTGAAGTTTTCTATAAATACCTTCCTAGTGCAATAATATAATATGATCGTTGAAGCTGGCGGCGAAGGAATTGCGAAGCCTCATGGCATATTCTTATGCCTCTGCCTGTATCTAGGTTGAGATTGTTTTTTTTCATTTTCCGTTTCCTGTGTCTTAGCCGATTAAAGTGTCATAATTGCCGGATTCTCTTTTGAAGCCTAATATCGGGTTATAGCCAATTCCATGCTCTACTTCTATTATTGATATATACCCAATACCTAATTTTTCATCAAAGCCTACTTGTTTTTCATAAATCCTTGGAACAGAAATCACATAATCGTAAAAGTCTTTTTTAATAGCTAGAAATCTCTTCCTGCGTTCAAGCGGATCTCTAATGGCTCTGATTTCCCTATTTATTTTCCATATTTCTTTTGCTTTATTGTCCACCTCCACAAAAACATCTAATTTAAAGTAATCTTCTTTTATTAGTTTAAAATTAGAAATTGGCTTTCTCTTTTCATCATTAGAAAATCGATCATAGTAATACAATTCATAAATTGAATTTATGAGTTTTGTTTCCATTCTTGATTTCATTTTTGCTACCTTAAAAAATTCATTTATCAATCTTAGAAATCCAGATTCAGGTATTTGAGATTTGCCTTTTAATATTTGTGTAACAGCATCTAATAAAACAGGATCATAAATGCGTGCAAATGGTCTATTATTTTTGTCAACTAGATTTAAAAGGTATACATTTGATTGTTCTTGCTTTTTATTCCGATTGCATCTTCCAGCAACTTGTATTATAGAATCCAATGGGCCCATATCACGATAAACACAATCGCAATCGATATCCACTCCCGCCTCGATAAGTTGGGTAGAGACAACTATAATCCTTTTTCCTTTAATTATCGCTTCTTTTATCTCTTCTATCCTTCTTCTCCTTTCTTTTGGTATTATGTTAGTAGATAGATAACATATTTTAAAATCTAAACCTAATTCTCTAATTCTATCATTTATTGAAGCATAAAATTCTAACGAGGAATTGATGGTATTGAGGACGAACAAATAAGACTTCTTAGGCAAAACTTCTAAGTTTCTGCATAATTCTGATACTTGCATATAATCAGATTCAATATTAAGGATAACACGATTCAGCTCCTCCATATTGAAATAATTATCGCAATCATCCACAAGTTCCTTATATGTACCTTCTTCGAAAATTAATGGCTTTGTTGCAGTCATTAAGATAACCCTGCAATTGAAATAATTTGTTAAAGCAACTAGAATCACTTCTACTAATTTCCAGTATTCAATTGGTATATTCTGGACTTCATCCAAAATTATTATTGAATTAGCAATATTATGAAATTTTTTGAGACTGCGATTTTTATAACCCATTAAAGTATGGAATAATTGAATAAAGGTTGTAACAATTATTTCGGATTCCCATGACTCAATTAATGCCAGACTCTCATCAATATCTTTTTCTCTGTCCAAAGCTCTCGTTTTATAGAATATCTCAGAAAGATAATGATGCTTTAAAAGGTATTCATTCTCATTATATTCAAAACCATCGATCTGATGCATTACTTCTGCAAAGACATCATAGCTTTGGTCAATTATGCTTGTAAACGGCAGAGAATAAATTATTCGAGGCTCATTTTCCAATTCAAACGCTTCTTTTAACTTATTTCTTAATATTAGGGCAGCAGAAAGAGACGTCAGAGTCTTTCCCGTGCCTGTGGGCGCAGTTAAGGTGAATAATCTTTGATTTATGTTTTTAGGATCTCTGATATTTCTCAAGACTGACCCTCGTATTTCATTACGTATATAGTTTATATTGCTCATCTTGCCTTTATCAAATTCTGGCAATACCAAATAGTCTTCCACCAGATCTTCTGGTAAATTTTTGCGTTCAATTTCTCTAACATGTCCTGCATGTTTCTTATCGGAATCTATCAGAACCGAATAGAGAAGCTGAACAAGAAGATAATAAATTACATCTCTATTGCTTTTTTTCTTAAAAAAATACATATGCATATCCAAGTTTTTAATTAGTGGTTTAATATCTGAAGATGATTTTATTACTTCTTTATATTTTTTCATATTAGTAAAAATTTCTTTTAAAGACAGCGAATGGTTTCGCAATAAAGTGCCAAAATCCTCCTCTATTTGAGGTTTGTTCTTCCAAATATCTTCTAATTGATTATTTAAGCTTCTAAAACCCGCATCAAATAATTTATCTGTGTTAACATCATCTTCGATATCATCCAAATCTAAATGATGGCGTTTTACAGCAAAATAGGCAAGTAAAGGCAGAAACTTATAGGGATTTTCATTTTCAAGATTTTTTATTTTGATGTAACTATTAATAACTTCAAATGCAAAGAGAGCAGAAACTAATCCATGATATGTCAAAGGATCATTTTTATCTCTAAATCCTTTTAATTTTTCTTGAAAGAAAGTTGTATACTTTCCAAAATCGTGTGAAATTCCGATCAAATACGAAACATCAGAAATAACCTGTTTATCTATATTATTAATTTCTTTTGAGTTAATTATTCTCTGGCTCCGGGTTCCAACATGTAGCAAGTGATCTCTCATAAGTATCATTTCTGGTTCTAAATGTGAATAAAAATCCATCATTTTCTCCTTATAAAAACATTATATTTTCGGTCAATTTGCAGTCATTATCAGAATAATTCACAGAATAACAAGCAGCGTTATCTTTGAATTTTACTCTAATGACATTATCTTTAATTTCAAGCACGTATTCTTCCGGCTTTCTTGGGATTCTATCATTAGAGAAACCAGTTGGCATCTTTTCAGTGATATACTGGAACTCGCTCCCGTTAAAATCCAACTCTACCTCATTAAGTTTGCAGACACTATTTAGCTTAACCATTTTATGTGTTTTTTTTGATAACTCACCTTCGTCGACATAGTCAACTGAGGCTAGAAATTCCGTAATACCCATATACGGGGGAAAAACAAACCTTTGCCTTTTTAGTCGTTCTTTTAATACCTCGTATATTTCTATATTAGTATGATAAAAGTATATCCTATACCTTATTTCTTTGCTTTTTTCTGGAAGTAGAATCTCAATGGGAATTTGAGTTCCTCCGCCGCTACCATCTAATTCAGAAGGCAATTTTGTTCTGATGTAATTAACTGTTTGCATTATTCGTCTTACTTTAGATCTTAAAGAAATTGAAATAAGACATTCATTCTCGTCAAACTTTTCATAATATATAGCCTCTTTTTCTTTTGTATACCTCTCACTTGGCCATCCCAAAAGTCCTGCAATTAATCCAACAGCAACGGTTCTTGGTGGGAACAAATAACTCAAAGAAGAAGAATTGGTGTAGTATTTTCTAAAATGTGCCATAGGGCCTTTTAAATCAAATATCAAAAGCTTTTCTGGATTGAGATTATTACCTGACATCTTAATCCTTCCATCAGACTTTAATATCATCTTCTTTTGGCAACGATACAACTGATATCTGTGTATCGATTATCTTTCCATTATCGATATTCCAGCCTCGAATTCTTAAATCGTCGTGTTTCCAGAGATGAACTCTAAGAATTCTCTCGCTGCAATCTATTAGTCTTTCGCACAGCTTGGACAGATCTAACGTGTAATCGTCGGGAGATCGTAGTTTTCCAGTTTCCTCAACAGGCATCTCTTTTCCTTCTCTATCCGCTATTTTTACATATCTTCTTAAATCTCCTAAGAAGAATTCTGATGTATTATATTCTATCCGGATATACAATAGAGGATATTGACCTGTTTTGCTTCTCGTAGTCGCTTCCAAGGGTATTGCATTTATCATAGCATCGTCAAAAAGATCAATATCTTCGTCTGTTAGATTTGTATGCTCTGCTCTCTTCGCACTAATTATGCCGTGGAAAGCAATCAACGAATAATCCACTCGGAAGTCCTTTCCCATTGTGCTATAATCTTCTCCTGCTCCTGCAAAAGTGGAAGTAATTGTACTAGAATTTGTTGGCCCAGAGACTTTGTTCAAGGAGTAACCCCAATTGAATTGGATTGGTCCTGTAAACGTTATTGAAGCTCCTCTTCCCACATCACTCTTGATAGGCATTGTGGCACCGAAGAAGCGAATATCAACCAACTTTGATAGAAGCCATGGCAAGTGCTTTGACAAATTCTTCTCATTTGGCAGATTTTTATCTAATAAATCTTTTAGCTTCTCATCATTTTTAATATCTTCTTTATTATTTTCTATCAACTTCTTCAATCGATTTGTAGCATCAACCGTCTTCCCTTCGACCTTAGAGACAAAGATTACTCCTCCTTTATAATCCATCAAGTAGTCCCTGATGTATCTTTTCAACCTCACATCTGAAACAAGATTAATATTCTGAGTATAATCCATCCTGGGTTTATTCTCGTCGTCGGGATCGCCGTTTGGATTGCACATTCTTGCATCATAGATGTATAATATTTCACTATTTCTTTCGATGGCTTTTCTAATTTCTTCACCCATTTACTCAACCTCCTTACCTTTATTGAATGTATAAATATTCTTTAAAGTTTCTCTTGCCGCGTAGTACTTGTTTTCTTCTGCAAGTTTCTTTGCGTCTTCTAAGATCTTTTCCATTTCTCTTGTTTTGCCGCTATCTTCTTTAATTTTCTCGACGTATTCGGAAGCTCTTTTCAATTCTTCAAAGTATTTGCTTTTGCTTCTCTTTCGTACCAAATAATTCGAGAAAGCATATCCAGAAAGAGTATAGAACACATTTTCCTGGTTTGACGAGCTCCAACTTGGAATATTATTATCGATCAGCGATTTAAGTAAGGAGTAAGTATCCTCATTGTATTGTAAAAGATCGTATTGCTTTAACTTCTCAAGGACATCATTTGATAACCGAATCAGCTTCTCTACGTTCATGCCCTGGAAATTGATTTTATCCAGAATAGGCTTTTTTTTGTGACCAGTGACACTCTGAGCGTTGCCTATCTCTCCAATGAGATATCCCAACAGGAACAACGCCCTTTTCTCTTCTTCTTTGTATAAGACAACGTGGCTCCAATAGTCCAAAATATCCTTAGGAAGCATACCCTCTCCAATCTCATCAGCGTTGGCATTGCTTTTCTCGTTCACGTCTAGATCTCCTAATAGTTTTAATTTGATAAACAGTAATAACAAAAAATTTAATTGCAAAATTTTATCTGTGAAATCTTGCCCAATCCTGATATTATATCCTTCTCTCTCGAACTTGATAATTCTAATAGTCTCTGCAAATTGATTAATTATGAACCCATAATTAACGCTTTTATCTGAGAATATGGCGTCTATAATATCAAGATATTTTGAAAGTCCAGAATAGCTGTCTGTTCCTTCTCCCTTTTTTATTGGAATGCATTCCCAAATCTTATTTAGATCTAGTTTCAAGCGTTTGTTGCCCTCATGACTATCATCAACCAGATTGTTTATTTCTTGCATTTTAATGTTTACGAAATCAAGCCTCCTTGGCGAGACGTCCTTGATTAATTTTAGGATCTTAAATTCACTTCTTGCGGGAGGCTTACGATAAAAAATATAATCTATTATAAAACTATTTTTATTAGCTTCATACTCTTCAAATTTTACTAACTTATTTTGAAAAATTTCAAGAGATTTTAAATTTGCTATAGAATTAGTTGAATATTTTATGAATTCTGAGAACGTTTCAAGATCCAAGTTATCTAATTCAAAAATAAAATGTGGAATAACATATGTTTTCAATCCGCCAATTCTCGTGCTTAAATTATTATCAATAAAATTCTCTGCGATCATGAGATGCTGGTAGCAATTTTTACAAATATTGTAATTTTTTACAAACATACCGTCAAGATTCGAGGAAAATCCAATTTTATCTGTCATATAAAACTTGAACTCTAAATTGGTGGCATTACTTGTTGTTGCTACTGAGTCACCTTTTCCGCAAATGGAACAATTCCCTTTTGTTAAATTCTTGCTATAGGTTTTGCTTTTCACATCAAATAAATTATTAATTTTCTCACTATAAACTATATTTTTATATTCTTGGTTTTCAGTCAATAAATTTCCGTTTAATTTAACCGTATAAATGGATATTTCATCTTTCTTGATGCCTCGACATGAAAGCAAATCATTAGTTAGTAGACTTTCCCGTTTGTCTCCTTTTAGCCTCTTAATTATATCTTCCATATATTTTTTTATCAATTTATCCTCAATATTCGAATTCATTAATTCATCGCACTTTGAGTCTAGCATTTCTTTTGCATTTTTTAAGTCTCCTTCTGTGGAAATGTCACATTTAATATTTAGTTCGCTGCAGATGCTTTTCAATTTTTTGATTTTTTCATTAAATTCTTTTTTTGTATTTAAGACCATCAAATCTTTTTTCACTATGGCAAGTTCTCTTTTCAGAAGCCCTACTTTCTCATTTAAGAGTTCGAACTTCGAAGGGTCTATAATATTACCGATGAAAAAAATATTCAAGATATGTTCTATATCGGTTTTAAAGTCTCCGTTAGCTTTTTCAACGAGATTTGATAATGATTTGGTAAATAGATATATCGGATTATCTGTAGTAAGGAAAATCTGTTCTTTGGGACCAATATTATTCCCAACCCATAAATATTCCTTCCCTGAATCTTTGCCACCTGCATTTATTTTTTCAAAATCCATCTCAATTTTTTGGGTTTGGGTGTTAAAGTTCAGAAAAACAACGTGCTGTTCAAACGGCATACCTTTATGCGTTTGGGATTCAGGGGTTTTTTGGCAAATTCCCTTGAGATAAGCATCTTCAGTTAAGTTGCCATTAGCTGCGTACTCCCCAATTCTTCTTATCGCCTCGATCATTCACTCACCAATTTGTGTCAGACATTTGCATATTGCCTATCTTTATGTATCTTTTTCCTCTTACACACAAATATTCCTATAAGTGCAATCCACGCACCTGGCCTTCTGCTTCGACCCCTCTGGAAAGTATCCCTTTTGAATTATCATTAATATCTCGTAAATTATCTCCTTTGCCTTCTTATAGTCCTTTTGCCTGAAGTCAATTTCTGCCACATAGTTATTGCTCCTGGTATAGCAGACGAAGCCCTTCTTCACATCCACGCCAAAATGCTCCATAATCAATATCCCGTAAAGCGCCGCCTGGTATTTGTGCGTCTTATAAATTGTGTTCTTGAACTCCGCATACTTGTAATCCAGAGGTGCCGCTGTCCCATCCTCCAAAAACAGGACCTCATCCACCTCTCCCTTGAAATGGTATTTGTGCGAGGTCAGGTAAACGGAGATCTCCTTTCGGGTGCATTTTAGCCTCTTTCTCAAGTAATCCCGGTTAACCTTCTCGCGAACCTCATGAAGCTCTCTGCCTTTTAAAACCTTGAACCTCTTCTCCTGGTGCTCGGGAATCATTAGGCATCTCTCGAAGAATATGAACCTCGGGCAGAACAGGTACTCCAAAGCATCGGAGACTGTGACGAAAACCTCCTGCTCGATCTGCTGCTCGGGCTCAGGTATCGCTGCCGCTTCGCCTTCCGCCTGCATCTCAGAACACCTTGGTTATGGTCATCCCGCTCACCAGATCTCGATCGAACCCTGCTCCGATCAGCTTGATCTTATCAAAGCAGTCCTCGCACATGGGAAAGACGTAGACCGAGTCCGATTCTTCAATGGTCGCCTCGCACTCCAGGGTCAGGGAGTCGGACTCATTCCGGTTCAGGTCTCCCAGAAATGCGCTCTTCTGCACCCGAAACAGGCCGTAGTTCTTGCAGATCTTAGCCACCCGGCTGCGGTATCTGTTCTCGGATATATCGTAGATCACCCAGACCAGCATAATCAGCCTCGATTGCACTCCTGTGCGTTCTCGCTCTCGCCCATCTGCGCCTGCTCCTCTTCTCGCTCACCTCTGTCTTCCCTGCCTTTGCCATCCGATTTCCGGCATACTTCCTGCTCCAGGATATCCAGATCGAAGTCATCCGACATCTCCTGACCAGGCCGGATGAGCCCATTGGCAATCCTGTGGCACTCCATCTGAATGGTGTTCCTCCTCTTCACATTGCGCCCTCGGTAGGGGATTGGCTCCTCGAGGGCTTTGTTGAGCGACTCGATCAGCGCTGCTTTCCCCTCTTTGCTCAGGCCCATCCCCTGCTCCAGAGGCTCAAAGAACCCATCCTTCACCATCCGCCTGGAAAAGAGAAAAACCACCGTCTCATCAACATATATCCGGAACATCTCTATGATATCGAATACCAGCGACTTCTTATTGTATGAGTCGCTGTGCAGAAAGCCGAGGTACGGATCAAGCCCCGCTATGATGCAGCCCTTCTCCACCAGCGAATAAAGGACGCCATATCCGTAGTTGAGAAGAGCATTGAACTCGTCCTTGGCCGGATTTCTGCTCCGTCCTGCAAACCGATACCTCTCCGGCATAATTGAAGAGATGGCCTCAAAATAGGCCCTGGCAGCCTTGCCCTCCAGGCCGAGCATATCCTGCCTTCGGGATTCAATTGTGCCCCGCAGCCTCTTCATCCGCTCTCGTGAGTTTTCTATCTCCAGTATGTATCCGTCCAGAAGATCCCTCTTTTC
>ENA-UOOR01004929-UOOR01004929.1-fermentation-metagenome-genome-assembly--contig:-NODE-4929-length-10211-cov-3.062328_pt1 | contig 10211 bp, 10 predicted proteins | sample MGYA00245780_ERZ724029 | MGnify/ENA primary metagenome ERZ724029 (study PRJEB28704, sample SAMN03018315) | fermentation metagenome | biome: anthropogenic terrestrial biome; feature: soil; material... | reverse complement strand
ACCATGGGGGTTATGACCCCGCCTGTGGGCACCGCCCTGTATACGGTGTGCGATATCCTGGATGTGCCGGTGGAGCAATACTTTGTGGAAACGCTGCCCTTTTACGCTGCTGTTATCATTCTGGTGCTCATCATGGTGTTTATCCCCGGTGTCATCATGTGGCTGCCCAACCTGGTGTACGGATGATACCAAATACGCATCACAAAACGAGCGCCTGCCCTGCGGCCGGCGCTCGTTTTCTATACTGGCGTATGTCGGTTCATCGGGGTCAGGGCCGCAATCTCTTCTCAAATGCGATGCGAATCGGGTCGCCCTCGGTGATGACGTCGTAGATGACTTCGCCGCACAGCGTATACCCGTTTTTCTGCAGAAAGCCGCGCATGGGCCGATTGCCCCGGTGGGTGTCTGTGCGCAGGCTGGCCGCTGCGCGGGCACGGCAGACATCCTCCATCGCCCGCAGCATGGCAGTGGCCGTGCCGCCGCCGCGCCGATCGGCACGCAGGGCAAAGCGATGCAGCGTGGCGTAGGGCGTGCCCTGGGTCAACCAGCCGCTGCCGCCGGAGGCAGCCTGAGCGTTGATGGTTCGGTAGAAGGGGTCCTCCCCGAACACCAGGGCCGCGATGCCCACCACCTGCCCATCTTCTTCCCACACCCAGGCATCTCCCAGGCTGATGTCCTCCCGGAAATCCTGCTCGCCGGGGTAGTCGCCCTGCCACTGGTCGATGCCCTGGGTGGCCATATAGGCCTTTGCCTGCAAAAATATATCCATCATGGCCGGCAAGTCCTCCTGCCGGGCTGCCCGCAACATGCCCATGCGCCGTCCTCCGCTTGCTGTTGATGGACCGGATTGTACCACGCGCATCCCGCCGCGGCAACGCGCGCGCAGGGCAATTCAGCGTTTACTTTGTATTGGTTATGGCCTATACTGGTGCCACGAAAAAAACATGATGATGGAGGTATCTTATGCCATCCACTGCGCCCATTGGGCTGTTCGACAGCGGCATCGGCGGGCTGAGCGTGCTGAAGACCGTGCGCGAGGCGCTGCCCCACGAAAACCTGGTGTACTACGGCGATTCGGCCAACGCGCCCTATGGCGTGCGCGCGCCAGAGGAAATACTCTCCCTCACCCGCGCGGCAGTGGCCCATCTGGTGGAGCGGGGCATCAAGGCGCTGGTCATCGCGTGCAACACCGCCACCGGCGTGGCCCACGAAGCCCTCAGCCGGGAATTGCGCCTGCAGGTGCTGGGCATACAGCCGGCGCTGGAGGCGGCGCAGAAGCTGCGCCGCTCGGGGGACATCCTGGCGTTGGCCACCCCGGCTACCTTCAAGACAGAGCGCTACGCCGCCCTGTACCGCCAGCATGGCGACCATGTGGTCAGCCTGCCGGCACCGGGGCTGATGGAGTTTGTGGAGCGGCGCGAGCTGTCGGGCGACCGGCTGAACACCTTCCTGACCGATTTATTTGCCCCCTATCAGGACCATCGATTTGATGTGGTGGTGCTGGGCTGCACGCACTATCCCTTCCTGAAGGAGGCCATCGCCCCCTTTTTCCGCGGTGCCGCGCTCATCGACGACAGCCCGCGCGTGGCCCGCGAGTTGGCGGAGCGCCTGGGGGAACTGCAACTGCTCAATGACAGCGGGCAGCCGGGCAGCCTGACGCTGCTCTCCTCGGGCGGGGATGAAGCCGTGGATTTGATGCGGACATTCCTGTAACTATACAATTTTTGCATGTTTTTATATCGTCTATTTGACAGGTCATGTCTCATCTGGTAAAATAACCGCAACTCAAAGCGGAAATCTGAATACGACCCCAAATCGAAAGGAGAATTCGACATCATGAAAAGGATCCTCGCTCTGGTCTTCGCCCTGTGTCTGCTGACTGCCCTGCCCGCCTCCGCTGTGGAAGTGCTCACCATGGGCACCGGCGGCACCAGCGGCACCTATTACGCCTTTGGTTCCGAAATCGCCACCCTGTGGAACAAGAATGTTGAGGGCTTCGAAGTGGCCGCTCAGCCGACCGGCGCCTCCAAGGAAAACATCGTCAAAATCACCGACGGCGAGTTCCAGCTGGGCTGGTCGCAGAACGACACCATTTCCTATGCCTACAACGCGGACCCCAAACACTTCCAGGGCGAAAAGTTTGACGGCTTCTATGCCATCGCGGCGCTCTATCCCGAGGCTGTGCAGCTGGGTGTTGCTGCCGATTCCGACATCAAGAACGTGGCTGACCTGAAGGGCAAGCGCGTATCCATCGGCGCCCCCGGTTCAGGTACCGCCATCAACGCCGAGCAGGTGTTGGAAGCCGCAGGCCTGAGCCTGGATGACATCCAGCGCTACGACCAGAACTTCGGCGACTCCAGCGACTCCTTCCAGAACATGCAGCTGGACGCCTTCTTCGTGGTGGCCGGCGTGCCCAACACCGGCATCATTTCCGCTGACATCAAGCGCCCGGTCCGCCTGTTGAGCATGGATGAGACCCAGGACGCCGCCCTGAAGGGCAAGTACCCCTTCTACATCGATGTCACCGTGCCCGGCAACACCTACAAGGGCACGCCTGAAGATGTCAAGATTCCGTCCATCACCGCGGTGCTGATTGTCTCCAAGGACATGGATGAGGAAGTCGTATACAACCTGACCAAGACCCTGTTTGAGAAGAAGGGCGAGCTCACCCACGCCAAGGCGCTGGAGCTGGATCCCAAGTTTGCCGTGGAAGGCATCCCCTGCCCCATTCACCCCGGCGCTGCCAAATACTATGCCGAAATCGGTGTGGAAATTCCCGAGGCTTCCCAACTGAAATAACGCGTCCGAATGGAGGCGTCCGGTGTCCGGGCGCCTCTTTTTCGTAACGAAGGAGCTGTGCACATGACAGATAACCATCAGCAAGACCCTGTATTTCAGGATCAGCCTGTAACGGCGGCCGGGAGTGTTGACGCGGGCATGCAGCAAGAGCTTGACGAAATCATGCTCAAGTATGACCGCGAGAGCACCTACCGCAGGCTGGCCGATTATCGGGCAACCATCATCTCCATCATCGCCATCGTTTTTTCTTTGATTCAGCTGTACCACACGTTCAATCCGCTGCCCTATATCCGTCCTTTGCATTTGGGCCTGGTTATGCTGCTGGCTTATCTGCTGTATCCGGCCAAGAAGTCCATGCGCAAGGACACCATTCCTTGGTATGATGTTGCATTGGCGGTGCTGGCCTTCGCGGTGTGCATGTACCAGGTTGTCAACATGCGCAACCTCAACGCCCGCCTGCGCCTGCAGGATTATGAGCGCATCATCGCCATCATCGGCTTGATTCTGCTGCTGGAAGGCACCCGGCGCGTGGTGGGTCTGCCCATCGTCATCATCGCGGGCGTCTTTATCCTCATCGCGCTCTTCGGGCAATACATGCCCGGATTCCTGAAATCCAACAACTCGTGGAAGCGCATCGTGGAGCACCTGTGGTACGACCAGGAGGGCGTCTTCGGCGCCGCCATCGGGGCATGTACCACCTTCATATTCTTATTTATGCTCTTTGGCGCGTTTCTGGAAAAAACCGGCGTGGGCGAAGTATTCATTGACATCGCCAATGCCATCGCCGGCGGCTCCCGCGGCGGCCCCGCCAAGGTGGCTGTTATTTCCTCCGCGCTGATGGGCACGGTGTCCGGCTCCTCCGTGGCCAACACGGTAGGCACGGGCTCGTTCACCATCCCCATGATGAAAAAGATTGGCTACCGCTCGCAGTTTGCCGGCGCGGTCGAAGCCGCGGCCTCTACCGGCGGACAGATTATGCCGCCCGTCATGGGCGCCGCTGCCTTCCTGATGGTGGATTCGGTGGGCCTGCCCTACGGCGATATCGTAAAGGCAGCCGTAATCCCCGCCATCCTGTACTTCTCCGGCATCCTGCTGATTGTTGACCTGGAGAGCAAGAAGCACAACCTGCGCGGCATGCCCAAGGACAAAATGCCCAAGTTGCGCAAAATCATGACCGAACGCGGCCATCTGATCCTGCCGCTGATGGTCATCATCTACGTGCTGGTAGGCACCTCGCTCACCCCGGCGTACGCCGCCCTCATCGGCATTGTGGTGGCCGCGGTGATCGGATACATCAAAACACTGTTCGACCTGTTGGTGCCCGGCAAAAAGGACATCAACACCATCATGGCGCAACGCACCGGCTTGCAGGGCAGAGACTATTTTCAATGCCTGGAAACCGGTGCCCGCAACGTGCTCAGCGTAGCGCTGGCCTGCGCCACATCCGGCATTGTGTCCGGCATCATCACGGTGACCGGCATCGGCGCCCGCATCGGCGACGGCTTTACCCAAATCGCCGGCGGTAACCTGTTGCTGCTGCTGTTCTTCACCATGATAACCTCCATCATCCTGGGCATGGGCGTGCCCACCACGGCCAACTACATCATCACCTCGTCGGTCATGGCGCCGGTGGTGATGAAGGCCATGGGTGCCTCGCTGCCCGAACTGGTGGCCGGGCTGGGCGCTCTTGGCGCCGGCTATGTGAAGCTGCCCGCCCACATGTTCACCTTCTACTTTGGCATTGTGGCGGATATTACGCCGCCGGTCTGCCTGGCGGCGATGGCCGGTTCCGCCATCGCCAAGTCCGACCCCATCAAGACCGGTTTTGAGGCCACCCGCCTGGCCATCGCGGCCTTCCTGATCCCCTACCTGTTCATCTTCAACCCGCAGCTGCTGATGATCAACGCCCCCTGGTATGACATCCTGCGCATGACCATCACCGCGTTGATTGGCATGTTCGGTGTGGCCATGGCGTTGCAGCGCTTCTATGTGACCAAGCTCAACGTCATCCAGCAGCTGATGGCGCTGGCAGGGGGTCTGCTGCTCATCGACCCGGGTGCATTGACCGACCTGATCGGCATCGCGCTGATCGCGCTGGTCATCATCTGGCAGAGGATTCAGATTCGCAACCAGCCCAGGCCGGCAGCCGCCTGACAAATCAAATCTTTCCTTAAAACCCGGGACGCCCCTGAACGAGGGGCGTCCCTTTTTGATGCGGATCACCCGCAAAAATTCTTTTTAGCGATATGGAACTTTTTCTCCCCGCCCGCCGTCATAGGGGTAACAACGCAACGGAGAGGAGGATGAAACGATGATGAAACGCATATCAGCCATGCTGGCGGCGCTGATGCTCCTCGTGGGGATGACGCCCGCCCGGGCGCAGGAGGAGCGTGATATCATCATGATGGCGCGCTTCTACGGCGCCTGGGTATACAGCGACACCGTGGTGACCCTGCAGCGCGACGGCACCAGGCTGCAATTTGACCTGAGGATGCTGGACAACGATATCAAGCATGACCCCGACCGGGTGCTCGACTTCCTGCGCACCTATGGCCTGAATGGCACCGGGCTCATCCCGGATGTGCCCTCACCGGTTACCCTGGCCCCCATGCCGGCCGATACGCTGGCCCAAATCGAGGCACAGCTGCCATTGCTCAAAGAGCAGGCGTTTGAAACGCGCTTTGACAAGACGGACGCGGGTTCCCAACTGCTGTTCGCCCTTTATGAGCGGGACGGGCAGAGCAAGATGACGCTGCTGCGGGAGGATGGCTCCTATGTGGGGGAAAGCAGCGACCCCGCCGCCCGGCGCCTGATTGCCCTGATGGCGCAGCCCATGGAGTAGGGCCCGGCAGGCATACAAGAAACAAGAGATTGGCAACTTTCGAACAAATTTGTGGTATACTGCGCGGCGTGCGCCTCCCCTCCGGATATCGCGCAAGCCAAGCAACTATCCATACAACAAGAATAGGAGAACATGTATGAACACCAAGAAAACTTTGGTCACCATTCTTTCGCTGGCGCTGGTCGCCATCCTGCTGACCGCGTGCAGCGGCGGCAAAGCCTCCATTGAGGGCAAGTGGAGCGCCCCTGACCTGGCCGAGCAGATGGGCATGGGTGAAATGGGTGCCCTCGCGGGCGACGTGGTGTATGAGTTCACCAAGGACGGCAAGCTGCTTCTCACCATGGGCGGCAAAAACTTGGAGGAGGTTGCCAGGGAGCAGATGAAGGCCGCCGGCATCCCCGACGCGCAGGTGGAGGAATCCCTGAAGGATACACCACAGGTGACCTACAAGGTGGACGGCAACAAGCTGACCATGACCACCAAGATTGGCGAAGTTGTGACGGACGACAGCACCGAGTTCAGCATCTCCGGTGACAAGCTGACGCTGGCCAGCGGCATTGGTGATGCAGGCGAAGGCATCACGCTGACCCGCGTGAAGTAAGCCGCATTATCTCATGAAATAACCGGGCGCTCGATTGCAGCGCCCGGTTACTTGTTTTCTGTGTCTTCCGGCTTGCCCTGCCATCGGCAGCGCGCCATGTCCACCCGGCCGTCGGGCAGAAAGTACACGCCCTCCTGCTCCAACATGGCGCGGCGAAGGGGCGCGTACACACCGCCTGTGATGTCGCCATCGGCCATCACCACCCGCTGCCAGGGCAGGCCGTCCGGGCAGTGGCGCATGGCGCGCCCCACCTGCCGCGCGCTGCGGGGAAAGCCCAACACGCGGGCAATCTGCCCATAGGCCATCACCTGCCCCGGCGGGATGCGGGCAACCACAGCATACACCTGCTCAAAAAACGGATCCATCGGGCGTTTATCATCAGCCTCTTTCATGACGTCATCATACCATTCGGCAGTGGAAGGAACAATGCCCGCCCCAAGCGGCAAACCGTGATTTTTTGCTTGCTTTTGGATGAAACCGCTGATATACTGATTAGACGGCTCATGGTTGCGCGCCATGGAACCGAAAACTCAGCGCGAGCGAGGTGAAAACCCACATGAAACAGGACATTCATCCCAAGTATGAAAAGGCGGTCGTCCGCTGCGTATGCGGTGAGACATTTGAGACCGGCTCCATCCGCAAGGAAATGCGCGTGGATATCTGCTCCAAATGCCACCCCTTCTATACCGGCAAGCAGAAGCTGGTGGATACCGGCGGGCGTGTTGACCGCTTCAAGAAGCGCTACGGAATCTGATTCCCCGCGCAGCCACAGGGGCAGACTGCCGCATGAACAGCGGGCGGTCTGCCTCGACTTTTTATATCGACCGAGTATGTTATCCCGACGAATGATGCGAAACAAAGGAAAAAACGCAATGATGAACGATGCATTTTATTGTTCCCGCTCAGCCGAGAGAAGGAAGCGTAGCGGCGTCTACGCTGACTGAAAGAGGGGACGCGGGGACGGAAAAATGGAGTTCATTGAAGCTTTTTTGAGAGCGTTTCGTAGCAACATAATATTTGAGGTACATGATGTCAATTGATGAACGCAAGGCGGGCAGGAGGCCCGATATCGGCGGCCAGGCGGTGCTGGAGGGCGTGATGATGAAAGCGCCCGAGTGGATTGCTGTGGCTGTGCGCCGCGAGGACGGCAGCATCGTCGTCAAGCGCGACCCCTACCAATCCCCCGCCAAGAAGCACAAGTGGATGGGCCTGCCGCTGATTCGCGGCGCGGTCAATATGGTGCTGATGATGAGCCTGGGCATGAAGGTGCTGACCGACTCGGGCGAGATGAGCGGCATCATGGATGAGGAGCCCACCCGCTTTGAAAAGTGGTTGGCCAAGAAATTGGGCAAGGGTGTGGACAAGATTGTGATGGGTATAGCGGTGGTGCTGGCCATGGCGCTGTCGGTGGGGCTGTTTGTGCTGCTGCCCAACGCGCCTGCCCAGGCGCTGCGCGCCGCGGGCTGGTCGCACCTGGCGGTCAACCTGGTCAGCGGGCTGATTCGCACGGTGATTCTGGTGGGTTACCTGATTTTGTGCGGCATGATTCCCGACATGCGAAAGACATTCCAATACCACGGCGCCGAGCACAAGACCGTGTACACCCACGAAGCCGAGCAGCCGCTGACGCCGGAAAACGCGCAGCGCTTCTCCCGCCTGCACCCGCGGTGCGGCACCAGCTTCCTGCTGATAACGTTTGTGTTCTCCATCCTGTTCTATTCGGTGCTGGACCAGGCGATATTCAGCATCTTTGCCTATGACATGAGCAGCAACTACCTGGTGCGCATCCTCAGCCGGCTGCTGCTGCTGCCGCTGGTGGCGGGCATCAGCTACGAGATATTAAAGGGCCTGGCCCATGCCGACGGCAAATGGGCGCGTGCCCTGCGTTGGCCTGGCATGCAGCTGCAGCGACTGACCACGCGGGAGCCTTCGCTGCCCATGCTGGAGGTGGCCATCGCGGCCATGAACGCGGCGTTGCACGGCCTGCCCGAGGGAGAGCGCACGCCGGAAGGCTATGTGCGCGTCGCCCAGGAGGCGGACAGCACAGGCGAAGCCGCCGCGGCCAGCGCATGACGGTCCGCCAGGCGCTGAGGGAAGCCTCTGCCCGTCTGGCGGCCGCCGGCGTACCCAACCCGGAGATAGACGCCGCCTGGCTGATGGGCGGCGTTCTGTCGCTCAAGCGGCTGCAGGTGCTGGCCCACAGCAGCCGGGTGCTGACAGCAAAAGAGCGGGAAGACTATGACCGCCTGATCGCCCGGCGCGCCCAGCGCGAGCCCCTGCAATACATACTGGGCGAGACGGATTTCATGGGCCTGCGGCTGCTGGCCAGACCCCCTGTACTGATTCCCCGTAATGATACCGAAGTGCTGTGCGAGCAGGCGCTATTGCGCCTGCGGCCCGGGCAGCATGTGCTCGACCTATGCACCGGCTCCGGGTCCATCGCCATCAGCCTGAAGGCGCATCAGCCTGGGCTTGACGTATGGGCCGGGGATATCGCGCTGGAGGCCCTCGCGCTGGCGCGGGAAAACACGGCGCTGCACAAGCTGGATGTAAACTTTGCGCTGGGCGATTTATTTATGCCATTTGGGGACGCGCGCTATGATATGATTTGCTGTAACCCGCCCTACATCCCCACAAAGGACTTGGACAGCCTGCAGCCAGAAGTGCAGAGGGAGCCGCGCCTGGCGCTGGATGGGGGCGGCGACGGCCTGGCCTTCTACCGCCGCCTGGTGGCGGAGGCGCCGCTGCACCTGCTGCCCCACGGCTGGCTGCTGCTGGAGCTGGGCGACGGCCAGGCGGAGGCCGTACAAGCAATGGCCGCGCTTGATTTTGACGCCATCAGCGTGTACGATGATGCTGGCGGGCTGCCCCGCACACTGGCGGCCCAATGGAAAGGAACACATGCCTTCACTGGATGACCAATTCGTCTGGATGGACGAGCGCTATGAGGAGTTAGGCGTCGCCTGCTCTCAAAACGACATCATCATGGACCTGCCCCGCTGGCAGGCCCTCATGAAGGAGCGCGCCGGCCTGGAGCAGGCGGTGACCGATTGGCGTGAATACCGCAAGCTGCGCGACGAGATTGCCTCCACCCGCGAGCTGCTGGACAGCCCGGAAATGGCCGACATGGCGCAGGAGGAGCTGCCCCAGCTGCTGACCCGCGAGGAGGAACTGCGCGACCGGCTCCGGCGGCACCTCATCCCCCGCGACCCCAATGACGAGCGCAGCGTGGTGATGGAGATACGCGCGGGTGCCGGCGGCGACGAGGCCAGCCTGTTTGGCGCGCTGTTGATGCGCATGTACGCGCGCTACGCCGAGCGCCACGGGTGGCAGGTGGAATACATCAGCCTCAATGAGACCGAGCTGGGCGGCGTCAAGGAAGCGGTGTTCACGCTGTCGGGTGCCGGCGCCTTCAGCCGCATGAAGTTTGAAAGCGGGGTGCACCGCATCCAGCGGGTGCCCAGCACCGAAAGCCAGGGCCGCATCCACACCAGCACCGCCACGGTAGCCGTGCTGCCCGAGGTGGATGAGGTGGACATCGACATCAACCCCGGCGACCTGCGCATCGACACCTACCGCGCCAGCGGCCACGGCGGCCAGTACATCAACCGCACGGACTCCGCCGTGCGCATCACCCACCTGCCCACCGGCCTGGTGGTAACCTGTCAGGATGAGAAGAGCCAGCTCAAGAACAAGGAGAAGGCCATGAAGGTGCTGCGCAGCCGCCTGTACGAGCATAAGCAAGCCGAGCAGGACGCGGCCTATGCCCAGCACCGCCGCGGCCAGATCGGCACCGGCGACCGCAGCGAGCGCATCCGCACCTACAACTTTCCCCAGGGCCGGGTGACTGACCACCGCGTCGGCCTGACGCTGCACCGCATCACCGATATTATGGACGGCGACCTGGATGAAGTGATTGACGCGCTGACCATCGAAGCCCAGGGCGAGGACATGAAGCGCCTGGCACTG
>ENA-UOOR01004926-UOOR01004926.1-fermentation-metagenome-genome-assembly--contig:-NODE-4926-length-10217-cov-2.274651_pt1 | contig 10217 bp, 8 predicted proteins | sample MGYA00245780_ERZ724029 | MGnify/ENA primary metagenome ERZ724029 (study PRJEB28704, sample SAMN03018315) | fermentation metagenome | biome: anthropogenic terrestrial biome; feature: soil; material... | reverse complement strand
TGCATAAAGTGAGGACTTCAGATACAAGTGGTTTCTGATTCTACCAGCGGCAACCCTTTGTATAAAGTGGGGACTTCAGAGACACAAGTGGTTTCTGATTCTACCAGCGGCAACCCTTTGCATAAAGTGAGGACTTCAGATACAAGTGGTTTCTGATTCTACCAGCGGTATCCCTTTTCACAAAGGGAGGATTTCATAACAATTTGGTCCAGCTTTTTTAAAAGCTGGTGGGGTGCGGGGCAAAGCCCCGTGACCTGTCTTTTAACCTTCAATTCTCCTCCAGAAAGGAGCAGAGCCCATGCTGAGAATCATCGGCGCCACCGATAAAGGGATGGTCCGCGAGGTCAACGAGGACCGCTTTGCCGGCGAGGTCTTTTCCCCGGACCTGGCCTATGGCGTGGTCTGCGACGGCATGGGGGGCGAAAACGCCGGCGCGGTGGCCAGCGCCCTTGCCTGCGAGGAGATCCGCCGGATGATGGAATCCTCCTGCCGGGCGGGGATGGACGAGCGCAGCACCTACTACCTGCTGGAAATGGCGGTGGCCACTGCCAACACCGTGGTGCACGACAAGGCCCGCCAGGACCCGGACAACATGGGGGGCATGGGTACCACCGTCTGCCTGGTGGTGGTCAGCGGCGGCAACGCCTATGTGGCCAACGTGGGGGATACCCGGGCCTATCTGCTGCGGGACGGCGTCCTTAAACAGCTGACTTTGGACCACAACGTTACCCAGATGCTGCTGGACCAGGGGGAACTGACCCCCGAGGAGGCCCGGGACCACGAGGGGCGCCACTACCTGACCAAGGCGGTGGGCATTGCCCGGACGGTGGACCCCGCCTACGGCCAGACCCCCCTTGGGCCAGGGGATGCGGTGCTCATCTGCTCCGACGGGCTGTACAACATGGTGCCCCCGTCCGACCTTGCGGGCCTGGCGGCCCGGGCGGTCCAGACGGACGACGGCAGGTGCCTTATCGAGGCGGCCAACCGGGGCGGCGGCCGGGACAACATTACCGCGGTGATCATCGCGTGCTGGAGGTGAGACGGATGGATCATGTACTGGGAAAGATGCTGGAGGGCCGGTACCTGCTGGAGGAGCTTATAGGCGTGGGCGGCATGGCCAACGTCTATAAGGGCTACGACACGGTGGAGCAGCGCCCGGTGGCGGTCAAAATGCTCCGGGACGAATACGCCGGCAACGAGGACTTCCTCCGCCGCTTCCGCAACGAATCCAAGGCCATTTACTCCCTGAACCACCCCTGCATCGTCAAAATTTACGACGTCATCCTGACCGGGCGCAACCCCGCCATTGTCATGGAGTACGTGGAGGGCATCACCCTGAAGGAATACATTGACAAAAAGGGCCAGGTGAGCACCCGGGTGGCGGTGGCCCTGACCCTGCAGCTGATGGCGGCCCTGCAGCACGCCCACGAAAACGGCATTGTCCACCGGGACATCAAGCCCCAGAACATCATGGTCAAAAGCGACGGCACCATTAAGGTGATGGACTTTGGCATCGCCCGCTTTGCCATGTCCCAGTCCCGCACTCTGACCGACCGGGCCATTGGGTCGGTCCACTATATCAGCCCCGAGCAGGCCATGGGCGACGGGGTGGTGGACCACCGCACCGATATTTACTCCGCCGGCGTCATCCTCTTCGAGATGCTCACCGGGCGGCTGCCCTTTGAGGCGGACTCCCCCGTCTCGGTGGCCATCAAGCAGATCGAGGACAACCCCCTGCGCCCCCGGGAGCTGAACCCCCAGGTGCCCCAGGGGCTGGAGGACATTGTCATGAAGGCCATGGCCAAGGACCCCGACCGGCGCTATCAGTCCGCCGGGCAGATGTACGGGGACCTGGAGCGGTTTGCCCAGGACCCCGCCACGGTGTTCGGCTATGCCGACGAGGAGGAGCGGGCGGCCCGGCAGGCGGCAGCCCAGCAGCAGCCTGCCGCCGGGGCCGGGGACGGAAAAAAGACCCCCCGGGGGGGCCGCGGGGGCGGACGGGAAGGACAAAGGATGGGCAAAAAAAGAACGACGCTGTCGGTTTTGTTTGGCATCACCTGCGCCTTTGCGGCGGGCACCCTGCTGTTTTTGGGGGTGCTGCTGGTGCAGAACAAGCCCTTTTCCAAGGTTCCGGAGGTGGATATGCCTTCCCTTGTGGGGCTGAGCTATAACGACGTGTCCAAGGACCGCACCTACGGCGACTTCAACTTTGAAATTGAGGCCCAGGAATTTAACCAGCAGTATGAAAAGGGGGTCATCTTCGAGCAGTCCCCCACCTCGGGCAAGCGGGTGAAAAAGGGCGTTACCGTCAAGGTAAAGGTGAGCACCGGCGCCCAGACCGTCACCCTGCCGGACTTTGGGGGCCAGGAGGCCACCCTGGTGTACGCAAAGCTGACCGAGCTGGGCCTGCGCTATACCTTCCAGGAGGAATTTAACGACACGGTGGCCGAGGGACAGGTTATTTACACCGACCCGGGCAAAAACGAAAGCCTGCCCGCGGGCGAGACGGTGACCGTCTATGTCAGTAAGGGCAGCGGCAAGGCCAAGGTGATGGTGCCGGACCTGGTGGGCCACGACATCGGCTATGCCACCGAGCTGCTGACCGAGGCGGGGCTGACCATCTCGGTGCGGTACGAGGCCAGCATGATGGAGCCGGACATCGTCCTGAGCCAGGTGCCGGGGCACCCCGCCCGGGTGGACCAGGGCAGCGTGGTGTATGTGACGGTGGCCTCGGAGGACCAGATCCCCGAATCGGGCGCCAGCATTTTGGTGCTGATGCCCCAGAGCATTGAGGAGGATATGGCCCTGACCGCCGTCATGGACGGGCAGGAGGTCTACCGGGATACGGTGGTGCCCGCCAACCAGCGGTCGGTGCGCATCCCCGTAACGGGGGAGGGCAAATCCCGGGTGGACATCTACCTGGGGGGCCGGCTGCTTCAGGCCAACGAGGTGGACTTCGAATCCGGCACCAGCCCCAAGATTGTGGATAAAATGTCCGATTTTGAGTAAACAGCCTGACAGAGGACAGAGGGCATGGGAGGATGGCATTGACGCAGCAGGAGCGGGAAGGCACCGGGGCGGACGGCATCATCACAAAATCCCAGGGGGGGTTTTACTGGGTGCGCACCCCCGGGGGGGATCTGGTCTGCCGCGGGCGGGGCCTTTTTCGCAAGACCGACACGGTGCTGGTGGTGGGGGACCGGGTGACGGTACAGCCCACCGTCACCCCGGGGGAGGGCACCATTGTGGACCTGGTGCCCCGGAAAAACTCCCTTGTCCGCCCGCCGGTGGCCAACCTGGACCGCCTGGCCCTGGTGGTGTCCGCTGTCCAGCCCTCCCCCAACACCCTGGTCATGGATACGCTGACCGCCATTGCCGCCCAGCGGAACATCGACGTGGTGCTGGTGTTTACCAAAACCGACCTGGGGGACGTGGGGGAGCTGGCGGACCTCTATGGCCGGGCGGGCTTTCCGGTATACGCCGTCAACAGCCTGACCGGGGAGGGCACGGGGCCCCTTAAGGCGCTGTTTTCCCAGGGGCTGACGGCCTTTTGCGGCAATTCCGGCGCCGGCAAATCCAGCCTTTTAAACGCCCTGTTCCCCGGGCTGGGGCTGGCCACGGGGGAAATCAGCCGCAAGCTGGGCCGGGGCCGCCACACCACCCGCCACGTGGAGCTGTTTGCCGCCGGGGAAGGCCTTATTGCCGACACGCCGGGTTTTTCGGCGGTGGATTTCCTCCGCTTTGGCAGGATGCTGGCCGCCGACCTTGCCCCCTGCTTTGTGGAGTTCCGGCCCTACCTGGACAAGTGCCGCTTTAACGGGTGCAGCCACCGGGTGGAGCAGGGCTGCTGGCGGCGGTGGAGGCGGGGGACATTTCCCAAAGCCGCCACAGCAGCTACCTTGCCCTTTACGACCAGCTGAAGGACATCAAAGAGTGGCAGCTGGACAAGCCCGAAGCACAGGGGGAGGACCTGCCATGAAGCGATGCGTCGTCCTCTGTGCCGGGGCCATTGGCCCCGGGGCCCTGGCCCGGTGTGCCCCCGCCCCCGACGACCTCCTTATTGCGGCGGACGGGGGGTACCTGCGGGCCCGGGAGCTGGGCCTTGTGCCGGACCTGATTTTGGGGGATTTTGATTCCGCCCCCGCCCCCGACGACCCCCGGGTGGTCCGGTACCCCGTCCGCAAGGACGACACAGACTCCCTGCTGGCGGTCAAAGAGGGCCTGGCCCGGGGGTGCGGCCGGTTTGTCCTGTTGGGGGGCCTGGGGGGCCGGCTGGACCACACCCTGGCCAACCTCCAGCTGCTGCTGTACTTAAAGGACCGGGGCGCCGACGGGGTGCTGCTGGACGACCGGCACACCGTCCGGGTGCTGCGGGACGAGGCTTGGACGGTGGAGCGGTTTGCGGGGTACCTTTCGCTGTTTGCCATGGCCGGGGACTGCCGGGTGACCCTGACCGGCATGGAATACCCCCTGGAGGACCACCTGCTGACCGGGGCCTATCCCCTGGGGGTCAGCAACCGGGTGCGGGAGGCTCGGGGGACGGTAACGGTGCGGGACGGCGCTTTGCTGGCGGTGGAATACCGGGAATTTGAAGACGAGCGGGAGGAACGCTGACATGAGGCAAGAGGATCGCACCCTGCTGCGGGAGGCATGGGAGCAAAAGCACATGGTGGTGGTGTACCGGGACGACATCGGGGGCACCTACTATGGGGGCATTCCGGTGCTGCTGTCCGGGGAGCTGGTGGTGCTGGCCAAGGAGCGGGAGTTTTCTCTGGACGGCTTTGTGGCCCTGCGCCTGCGGGACATTACCTATGTGGAGCAGTACGACGACAATGACTTCTGCCGCCGGGTGCTGGAGGGCGAGGGGGTCTACCGCCAGGCAGTCCCGCCCAAGCTGGGGGGCTGCGCCGCCATGGCCCAGCTGCTGGAGGGCATCAAAAAGGGCTACCGGGGCTGGCTGTCGGTGGAGTGCGAAACCCCCGAGGACACCCTTTTTTATGTGGGGACGGTGCAGTCGGCGGAGGGCGGCGTCCTGACCCTGCGCCGGGTGGACGCCGACGGCGTCTGGCACGGGCAGGCGGCCCAGGTGCCCCTGGAGGACATCACCTGCGTCACCTTTGGCGGCGCGTACCTTGCCGTCTACGAAAAATACACAAAATAAACCGCGGCAGGCAAGGCCGCGCGACAGGAAGGAACCGACATGACCACCTTTGAAGAACTGCCCATATTGGACGAGCTGAGGCGTGCCGCCGGAGAGATGGGCTTTACCGAGATGACCGAGATACAGAAAAAGGCCATCCCCGTCATGCTGGAGGGCCGGGAGGTGATTGCCAAGGCCCCCACCGGCACCGGCAAGACCTGCGCCTTTGGCATTCCCATTCTGCAAAACATGGACCGGGAGGCAAAGCACGCCCAGGCCCTGGTGCTGTGCCCCACCCGGGAGCTGTGCACCCAGATTGTGGACGAATTTCGGGCCCTGGCCCGGTTTTTGCCCGAGGTACGGGTGGTGGCCGTGTACGGCGGCGCCCCCATGAATAAGCAGGTGACCGCCCTGAAGGCCGGGGCCCAGATTGTGGTGGCCACCCCGGGGCGGCTGCTGGACCACATGAGCCACAAGACGGTGGACCTGCGCCGGGTGACCACGGTGGTGCTGGACGAGGCCGACGAGATGCTGGACATGGGCTTTATGCCCGACGTCCGCAAAATTCTGGACCGGGTCAAAAGCCGCAGGCAGATGGTCATGTTTTCGGCCACCATCTCCCGGGAGGTGATGGACATCGGCTGGATGTACCAAACCGACGCGGTGGAGCTGACGGTGGAGGCCGTGGATGACAACAAGCCTAAAATCACCCAGTACAGCCTGATGACCACCGGCAAAAAGAAGTTTAACGACCTCCTTTGGGTCATGCACCACGGGGGCTTTCAGCGGGTGCTTATCTTCTGCAACACCAAATACAGCACCCAGTCCCTCAGCGAGATGTTAAAGGCCCAGGGCTGGCCGGCGGACTGCATCAACGGGGACATGATGCAAAGCGCCCGGAACGCCATTATGAAGACCTTTAAGGACGGCAACCTGCCCATTATGGTGGCCACCGACGTGGCGGCCCGGGGCATTGACGTCAATGACATCGACGCGGTCATCAACTACGACATCCCCCAGGACAACGAGACGTACACCCACCGCATCGGGCGCACCGCCCGGGCCAAAAAGGAGGGCGTGGCCTACACCTTTTACGCCCCCGGCGAGGCGCCGCGCCTTAAGAGCATCATCCGCTATACCCGCAACACCATTATTCCCATGGAGGTGTCCCCCGCCGGGGAGATCCGTTACCCCGGGGAGGAGTAGGCACCGTGCCAAGCAACGGGAGGGGGCGCCCATGAACAAGGGATTTACGCTGCTGCTGGCGGCCGTCTGCGCCGCCATGGTTCTGTCCGCCTGCGGCGGGGAGGAAAAAACGCCCCCCACCGTCCCGCCGCCCCCGTCCCACGGGGGGCAGAGCGAGGGGTCCGCGGGCGGCGGTGCCGCCACCGTGGACGGCCTAATCGACCTGGGCGCGGCCCTGTTTTCGGGGCGCACGGCGGATTTGCAGTGCCAGATGACCGAGGCCGGCCTGCTGCTGTGGGACGACCGGGGGGCCGTCCTGTACGACTGCGCCCAAAAAACCGTGCTGGGCCGCTCCGCCGAGGCCATCCGACCCCTGGGGGGCGGGCTTTTTTATGCCGTGGAGCGGCGGGGCGAGGGGGATTACCTGGTCACCCTGTACGACCGGCATTTTAAGGCCCTGGCCCAGCACCAAAGCGACCGTCCGGCCATTCCCGCGTCGGACGGCAGGCTATTGCTGTACGACCAGCGGGAAATTGCCGTCCTGGACACCGAAACCGGTGAGGTATCCGAGTTCCGGGTGCAGGATGTGGCGCCGGACTACCCCGGTGGCATCTGGACCCATGTGTTTGACGGGGAATGGGTATTTTTTGCGGCCACCTGCAACCCAAACCCCGTGGGCACCCCCGGCATCGGCGCCTACAATGTGCTGACCGGTCAGGCCCTGTTTGACAGCGGCTATTCCGGGAGGTTTACCGGGCCTATGGCACCGACGGCACTTATGCCGTCCTGCTGGACGCTGCCGCCGGGACCTTTACGAAGCTGGACGTGGGGACAGAAGCCCTTGGCATGAGCCCGAACGCCCGCCGGCTGGCGGCCCTTTCCACCGGGGAGGACGCGGAGGCCCAGCGAATCCTGCTGACCGGCATTGCCGTCTATGAGGCGGATACGCTGGAACAGCGCTTTGCATTTGTGCCGGAGCAGCCCCCGGAGCCCGACGACCCGCCCTATTTTAACAGTCTCTCGATTTCGGACGACGGCCGCTTTGTGGCCTTCAGCGGCGCTCTGCGGGAAGGGGAACAGCGGCGGCAGACCGTCTTTTTGTACGAGGTGCCCGCCGCGCCGTAAAGAAAGGGACAAAAGCCTTGCCCCCAGTGGAGAGCTCACCCACCCCAAAGAGGGGAGAACATTACTTTTTTGTAGAAAAATCCCGGGCGCCGCGTTGACAAAAGGACGGCCCAAAGCGTATAATAATAAGGAACAGAATAGGTTCCGGTAGGTAAGGCTACTCCAGGGATATGGGTTGCTGCCGCGAAGCAGTGGAGACACTGCCAGATGGTTTGAACAGGCGATATCGAAACAGAAGGTATCATCTAACGCAACTTCACCGCCCGGGAAGGCTAAAGCTCATACGGTGGCGTCCGGCGCGGCTTTGCGCGCCGGATGAAGGAAAGCTTCCCATGCCGCGTGAGCCGGTGTGGGATTTTTTGTTTATCCCGGCCGCTGCCGGACAAAGCCCCCGGCAAAAGAAAGGAAGGTGAGAAGATGGACGGAGAGACAGCAGGCCGAAGTTTGACGATGCGACAGCGTTTTGAACGGGCGGCACGGGAGCTTTCTTCCGTCCGTCTGCGCGCCTGAAGCCGATGCCAAAGCACCGGCGATCCATCGTCATGCCTGAACCGGGTGCGGCCCCTGCGGCCGTGCCCTGAAAGGTGCGGCGGTGGATTTTGTGTTTTTCCCGGGAAATGCTAAGGAGTGACCAGGCGCCCCGGCGCCGCTGAAATCACGATAAAGAGAGGTGACTGGAATGGACACAGGCAGCAGTGGCAAGACTTCGGACGACCGACCGGCCGGGGGAACACCCAGGGTGTTCATTCCGTGCCGTTTGGCCTGACCCGGCCCTTGCGCAAGCTGACTGCCTCCCCAAATTTGTGGGGCGACCCATAACAAGGAGGTAAAAACCCATGAGCAACAACCGTTACAAGAAAATTTCGGCCAAAAAGGCGGAGGAGCAAAAGGCCCGCCGGGAGGCCATGTACGAAAACCTGTACGCCGCGTCCGGCACCGACGCCGACCGCCTGCTGGTGCAGCTGGGCACCACCCCCCAGGGCCTGACCGAGGACGAGGCGGACGAAAGCCGCGACGCCTTTGGCGCCAACCGGGTGACCCACCAGCGGAAAAACCCGCTGCCAAAACGCATCGCCCGGGCCTTTATGAGCCCCTTTACCGCCATTTTGCTGCTGCTGGCCCTGGTGTCGGCCGTCACCGACATCTATATGCCCATCCGGGCGGGAATGCCGGAGGAGGCGGACTTTATCACCGTGGTCATCATCCTCAGCATGGTGGCCGTGTCGGGGGTATTGCAGTTTGTCCAGGAGACCCGCAGCGGCAACGCCGCCGCAAAGCTGCTGGAGATGATTACCACCACCACCAACGTGGAGCGCCGGGGTGCCGGCCCCCGGGAGCTTCCCCTGGAGGAGGTGGTGGTGGGGGACATTGTCCGCCTGGCCGCCGGGGACATGGTGCCCGCCGACGTCCGGGTGCTGGCGGCCAAGGACCTGTTTATCAGCCAGGCGGCCCTGACCGGCGAAAGCGAGCCCCTGGAAAAGCTCCCCGACGCCCCCCCGGCCCGGCCGGACACCCCCATGGACTGTCAAAACCTTGCCTTTATGGGCAGCAATGTCATCAGCGGCTCGGCCACCGTGGTGGCAGTGGCGGTGGGGGACGACACGGTGTTTGGCTCCATGGCCGAATCCGTGGCCGCCGACCCTGCCCCCACCAGCTTTGAAAAAGGCGTTACCTCGGTGTCCTGGGTCCTCATCCGCTTTATGGCGGTAATGGTGCCCGTGGTGTTTGTACTCAACGGCATCACCAAAGGGAACTGGCTGGCCGCCTTCCTGTTTGCCGTCTCCATCGCCGTGGGGCTTACCCCGGAGATGCTGCCCATGATTGTCACCACCTGCCTTGCCAAGGGGGCGGTGTCCATGTCCCAAAAAAAGACCATCATCAAAAGCTTAAACTCCATCCAAAGCTTTGGGGCCATGGACATCCTGTGCACTGACAAAACCGGCACCCTGACCCAGGACAAGGTGGTGCTGCAGTACCACATGGACGTCCACGGCAACGAGGACACCCGGGTGCTGCGCCACGCCTTCCTTAACAGCCACTACCAGACGGGGCTGAAAAATCTGATGGATTTGGCCATTATCCGCCGCACCCGGGAGGAGGAGGGGGACCCCGCCCTGCAGGGTCTGGCCGACGCCTACCGCAAGGTGGATGAGATCCCCTTCGACTTTACCCGCCGCCGCATGAGCGTGGTGGTGGAGGACAAAACCGGCAAGACCCAGATGATTACCAAGGGCGCGGTGGAGGAGATGCTGGGCATCTGCAGCCATGTGGAGTACCAGGGCCGGGTGGAGCCCATTACCGAGGAGCTTAGGCGGGACATTCTGGTGACGGTGGACGACCTGAATGACGACGGGATGCGGGTGATTGCGGTGGCCCAAAAGACGGAGCCCTCCCCCGTGGGGGCCTTTGGTGTAAAAGACGAGGCCGACATGGTGCTCATTGGGTATCTGGCCTTTTTGGACCCGCCCAAGGCCACCACGGCAAAGGCCATAAAGACCCTGGCGGAGTACGGCGTCACCACCAAGATCCTCACCGGGGACAACGACAAGGTCACCCGCTGCATCTGCCGCCAGGTGGGCCTGCCGGTGGACCGCCTGCTGCTGGGCGCCGACGTGGAGGCTATGACTGACGAGGAGCTGAAACAGGCCGCCGAAGAGACCAGCGTATTCGCCAAGCTTTCCCCCGACCAAAAGGCCCGGGTGGTGCGCCTGCTGCGGGAAAACGGCCACACCGTGGGCTACATGGGGGACGGCATCAACGACGCCGC
>ENA-UOOR01004925-UOOR01004925.1-fermentation-metagenome-genome-assembly--contig:-NODE-4925-length-10217-cov-7.283114_pt1 | contig 10217 bp, 9 predicted proteins | sample MGYA00245780_ERZ724029 | MGnify/ENA primary metagenome ERZ724029 (study PRJEB28704, sample SAMN03018315) | fermentation metagenome | biome: anthropogenic terrestrial biome; feature: soil; material... | reverse complement strand
CAGCTCCGACGAGTAAAATTATTTCTTGGTCGTTCGGGATATCTATTCAGGCAAGAAATATGTTAAAATTTACCATGCGATAAATTTCATTTTTTGCCGGAAACATTACACCTTATTAACCCGGTATTTTATTAATTTTTCCTAAAACCCTTTTGTTTTTATCACCACCCAGCTATAATAGTATTGTTAAGTGAAACGTATCTGTATGCGTTTCTCTATTGTGGATATATCCTCAGTTTTTGTTAGCAAGCGCGTTCGAAACGATTCTAACAGACTTGAGGATATTTCTTTTATACCCTTGTTCAAGTCCCGTATCTTATCCACACCTTTTTCATATAGCTGCCGCAATATATCCGCCAGTTGCGTTATTAGATAATGATTTTTCATGGCATTGTAATTCTTGCTATTAGCGTGTTCCAAATTATATCTCTTCGTTTTCTGATTATTAAAGCCTTGATTTTCTATTTTCCATCGACTTCTGCCAAAATATATTATTTCATCAGCATTTCTCTTTGTTATCTTTATATCGGTTATGTATACAAAATCTTTCTTCTCCTGTTTATCTTCGGTTATAACTTCTACCTCTGTTTCTATGAGGTTTACACTTCTATCATTGTAAACAATATCATTAATCCAAGCAGAATTTATGATTTCTTTTCCCTTGAGGGTCGTCTTGGTTTCAGTACCCTTAAGTATATTAAACTCTTCAGCAACACTTTTAATCCGGCCTTCCTTAAATCTCATAAGATACTTCCAGCCATTCTTATTACATATCTCAAATACCGGTTCACAGGCGTATAAACTGTCTCCTAACAGGCATATTGGAAGTTTCGGATACTTTTTCTTTAGCGTTACTGCAAGCCTCTTAAAAGCTTTCAGCTCACAATCCTGCTTGGACACATTCTCATCTTCATTTTCAATAAATTCCGTTGCTATACTAAATACCATATCACCGGCAACCAACTTAGCTTCCAGTACGTTATGATAATAGAGAGTCCTTTCAATTTCTCCGGTATCTTTGTTCTTGAACTCTTTCTTAAGACAATGTTCGCAGTGCCTTTCTGTAAAGCTAAAAAGCCCTGTTGCATCAACAGCTATGCACCAGTACTTACCTAATAACCGGAAGACCTCCAAACTCCGCTTCTTGAATAATTCCTTTATCATATAATCCCTAATCTTCTCTATTTCGATCGGTTTCAGATTACATAAAAAGTTATTTATTGTATCATAGTGCGGAAGTTCCTCCAATTCACAACCTAATACTCTTGAAATATTATTAATACATTCATCTTTATTAAATCGTTCTGTCATACTGGTCATACTAACGACTCCACAAGCATTTTTCAGCAAAACAGAAAACAGCATTATTTCTGCTCCATAATCAATATAGCTCTTGTGTCGAGGATCTCTCACGGTAGCAAGTTGCTTATTAAGATCTTTAAAAAAGTGTTTCTGTAATTTTATGAACTCCTCGAAAAAATTTATTTCTCTTTCTTTTTTCCTTTTTTCTTCTCTTGTAATTCTTATCATTTATATCCCCCAAAACTGTTATTATTAGCGACTTTTACCTAGTCTATTATATCATTTTTATACAGTTTTGGGAATGTTTATCTCGAAAAATGTCACATGTTTTTTTACTCGTCAGGGTTGTGGATCTTCGATTAGAAAATCCGTCCGGGATTTTATTCGGTAGCTCCGTAATCCTGCTCCGCTTACGCACTTTAATATCACTCGCGGCACCAGAAACATCACTCTGTTGTTCCGGCACTAAATTACGAATTGAAGCTATGGCATCCTGTAGATGGCCCAGCCGCCATACTGCACTATGGGCTCTGCCGGGGCATCGGGAAACCAGCTTTTATAGGCAAGAAGGTAGGCCGCATCGTATTCCCGGGCCAATCCCGCAAGATCCTCCCAGCTTCTTTGGGAAAAAGGAATACCTTTAGTATTGTTTTTGGATAGGTCGACACCGCCTATCTTCTCCATTCGCGCAGCCCATTCCCGGATGCCGTCATCGGCATGGGGAAAGCATTTAAAGCTCACCACCGTCCCTCTTTGGGAATAGAACCTGAAATAGAGGGATTCGGAACGCCACGGATCCGATAATACCAAGCCTGGCCCAGCCACGGCATTGAATTTCCCGGCCAGGACCTCCAATTCAGAATAGGGCTTATCAGGCCTGATAAAGGCGGACCCTTTGAAAAGGAGCAGGGGCAGAAAAATTACAGCGGCAGCAAGGGTTCCCCATACCGATGCTTTGCTTGTTTTGGACTGTGCAGGATGCAAACTTTGAACTATGACTAAAATCATAAATAAAAGCGCAACGGCCAGCAGCAAAAAATAGGCATCCGCCGGCTGCATCAGGGGCTCTGTGAGAAGAGCCAGAACGGTGGCCAGATTTAGTATGACCAGCCCTGCTGTGCGAAGCTTGCCAGCTGCGGCGGTCTTTTTCAAACTGAGCAGCATGTAGGGGAAAAGCAGAATCCCGCCTAAAGGCGCAGCGAGCATGCCAACAACCGTAAACAGTTCCCAATACTGACGTTTTTTTATCAGGCTCACAGCCTTTAAGCCCCATGAAAGGCAAACCGCCAGAATAAAAGGCGCGAAAGCCCGGCCGGACTGGAGCTTTGAAAATAGAGGCAGGGGCCTGACGCTGGTGGAAATAAAATTCATCAGCACCGAAAGGAAGGCTATGCCCCCGGTTATAGAAATCAGGGAAATCATCATTGGTTTATTGTCCTCTTTCATATTTTGGAGTACCCAAAGAGTCGATAGAAAAGCAATGACGAATTCCAGGTAGGCTCTTCTATCCCAGGAACGGGGGTAATTGTGATGAGGCTGCCGGAATTTGGCCAGTATCGCCACAATTTCCGGGGGGGTCAGCGGATTTTCGGCGCCCGTCATACCGGCCAGAAAGGCAATCACTACCGGGACTGCGAAAAGAATACCTCCCACCATCAGTGTCCTGCCGGGCCGAGTGATATGGTGCCTGCCCGAGAAAATTTCGTAAATAAGGCAGAGGATGAGTACGCCGCCGAAGAAAAGGCCGACAAAAGCTTGAAACAATGTGGCAAATCCGCATAGAAAGAGGGCTACAGCTTTATTATCAAGCCATTTCTTTTCAGACGGGTCTTCAAAGTACAGGCCATAGGCAAAAACACATATTCCCGCGGTAAAAGTGGAAGGCAAAGGCATGGCGAATTTAAAACCTGCCTGGCCCAGCCGGAAGGTGATCTCGGTGAGATAATATATAGACAGCACTACGGTATAAAAAGCACCCGGATCACGGGGTGAGAGCCTTTTAGCAAGCTTCCAGAAGCCAATGGCCGTCAGGGCGAAGGAAAGGGTATAAAAAGAGAGCATAATGATTTCAATGCTGAGCCCCGCTTTCAATAAAGCGGAAATTGCCACAGAAATGAAATAACGGCTGGAAGTCGGCTTTATGGCTTCCTCTATATAAAACTCGCCGGAGTAATTTCCAAATCCCGCCATATGCTGGTAGACAGAAATAATGTCCGCGTTATCAGAATTATACAGGTTATAACCCCTGGCAAAAAAAACACAAAGGGTAAAAATCAACAGGAATACTCTGTTCATATTCTTTTGCTGCGTCATACTATCACCCGCTTTTATTCTTCCCCATCGAAAAGAATAAAAGCCTTTTTCTGATAATAGCACATCTTTCGGCATTTTCACATATCCTGTAAGAGAATTTCGTTTTAGGAAAATGACCATGAAGACCCTAAGAATGAATCAGACCGTATATGAAGCAACCGAGAAGTATCCGGAATTAATTCATATCATAGCCGGCTGGGGTTATCCTCAAATCAGAAATTCCTATTTAAGGCGCCTGATGGGGAGCAGATACACCATTGGAGAGGCGATTTCCCAGCTGGACCTCGATAAAAGCGCCATTATAGAGTCCTTAAAAAGAAACGGGTTTGAGATCATCAACGACCCCAAACCCAAGTACAAAAATTAAACAAAACTAATAAATTCTCTTAAATCGCTGCCAATAAGAGGCCTGCACCACTTGATATACTCCTCGGTGACATCATTGCCCCGCTCATTGATATAATTGCCCGGCAGCACCTTTTCATGGAGCATGACCTCTTGGATGGGTATCAGCACAGTCCTGCACTGATACGGTTCTCCCGGCAGCCGCTCAAAGCCTACCATTACCCCCGAACGGCCTTCAACCGCAGCCCGTACGGCGGCTCTGCCTGCCAGTACAGCCTCCTCCCGATCCAGCTCCGATTGAAGTGAAATCGACGCTCTGCCGCATATCCCCGGCTTTTCGCTCCTGGCCTTTATACCCAGCCGCTTAATGATCAAATTGGCCAGATGGGCACTGACATCTCCGTAATAAACAGACCTTCCAACCTGAAAAACAGCCGGAACGATGGGTTTTCCCTCTTTATCCTTCAACCCCTCGCTGGCTACCACAACAACCCCGCCCAATTCATCATAAAGCCGCTTTACATCCTCAAGGAATTCATCCTCGTCAAAGGGACGCTCGGGCAGATAGATCAGATGGGGAGCATCACCCGGCTGTTTCCGGGCAAGGGCGGAGGCCGCCGCGAGCCATCCCGCATTTCTGCCCATGGCCTCAATGACCGATACATGTATCGGTAAAGACTTTACATCCTGTCCGATTTCGCTCACGGTCGCAGCAATATACCGTGCAGCGCTTCCAAAGCCGGGTGCATGATCGGTTACGGCAATATCATTGTCAATTGTTTTTGGAATACCCACCACATGGATACCCTGGTGGGCACAGACCTTGTAGATCTTACCGCAGGTATCCATTGAACCGTTGCCGCCGTTAAACAGCACATACTTGATATGGTTGCGCTTGAAAATTGCCACCATGCGCTCATAATCCGGAGCCTTCAGCTCAAAGCGCGAAGTGCCGATGGCTGAAGCGGGTGTTTGTAAAAGAAGCTCAAGGCTTTTATCCGCAACCTGCTTCAGATCCACGAAGTTTTCTTCCAAAATAGCTCCAGAGCCGCCAATGGCCCCGTAAACTTTATCAATTTCCTTGTATTTTTTCGCTTCGGTGATGGCACCATACAAAGATGAATTGATGACAGCTGTGGGTGCTCCGCCGTGGCAAATTAAAATATTGGTTTGCAAGTATAAACATCTCCTTATATCGAAACTTTCATATATTCTTAAAACTATGGGGAACATTATCTTGTTCTCCCGCTTTAGACTTCGGCAAAATTGATCTCTAATCCATTGGCAGCACCTTAAAAGCCAGTTTTATAAATCTCATATTAGCATATTATTGTTCTGTATGATGTTCAAAATACCCAAACGTTTGTGCATTTCTAAGATTGATGCTATACTATTTTCAATATGAAAGAGCAACTTTTTTGGGTGCGATTTTCAGCATAGAACAGGACAGGTGATTTTTTTAATGACACTCAAAGAGCTGGCAAAGCTGGCAAACGTATCAGTCTCTACCGTATCCCGGGTTATCAACGGCAATGATAGCCATGCAGCCGGCCCTGAAAAAAGAGAACTTATCTGGAAACTCGTGCGCGAAACAAACTATGTTCCCAATAAATCAGCTCAGAGCCTGAAGACTGGAAGCTGCGGAATCAGCGGCACGCCTCATACCATTTCATGTATTTTTGCCAGGAGCGCCGAAGGCCTGCAGGATTCTTTTTTTTCCCAAATTTTCTACGCTATTGAACAGAAGGCTGTGAAAAGAGGCTGTTCCATCACAGGCGTTTTTTCGGCATTTGAAATGAGCAGAAACGGCAGCTTTGACGACCTTATCCATTCCAATCCGGAGGGAATAATCCTGTTGGGCCGGTATTCAAAATCACTCCTCTCCTATTTGCGAAACCGGTTTAAAAACATTATATACACAGGGCTGAACAGCATTCAGGACGACTATGACCAGATCATCTGCGACGGTTATGGCGCAGCCAAAACCGCTGTAAAGCATCTTCATTCCCTGGGTCATACAAAAATCGGATATATTGGCGAACGGTCCAATGAGGCTCGCTATCTGGGGTACCATGAGGGTTTGCTTGAATTAAAGATTCCTGTCAACAGGAATTATATTTTTGAAACTTCCCAGTCCATCAAGGGTGGTTATGAAAGCGGATTAAAGATAACAAAAATAACGCCGGATCCTCCAACAGCCATTTTTTGCGCCAACGACACCACCGCCATCGGCGCCATGAAAGCCCTAAGTGAATCAAATTTCAAAATACCCGACGATATATCCATTATCAGTATAGACAATGTAGAAATGTGTCAATACGTCACACCCATGCTTACAAGTATCGATATCCCCAAAGGGGATTTGGGCAAATTTGCCGTCAAAACTTTGCTTGACCGCATTGATGGTGGCCACCGCATTCCGGTAAAAATCGAAATTCCCTATAAGCTGATCCAGCGCAACAGCTGTGCGCCTCCTAAAGCCTATACCTAATCCGGGCCGCTTTTACGGGTGCAATATTATGATTCTTTACGAATTCTCTTATCCGTAAACAGCCGGTCCAGATCCATGTCACGGAGCATTTTGACAATTTCCTTCGTCCTGTTGCAGCCAAACTTGTGCAATAAGCTTTTGATCTGGGTCTTGACAGTAACCACTTCCACAGAACGAATCTGCGCAATCTCAACTACCTTTTTATCTTCCAACAAAAGCCGGATCAAGTCCTTTTCAGCGGCTGTCAGCGAAGTAAGATGGTGCACAAAGAAAAGAAGGCTTTCTTCTGAGCGTCTTAATCGTATAAACTCGGCATGCATATAGCTTTGTATCTTTTGCTCCAATACCGGAACACCCTTATATGCGTTTCGGATATGCTCAAGAATATCCTTAGCCGGGCTGGTCTTGATTACATAATCCGAAGCGCCTGTGGCAAGTGCAGTATAGATCATCTCCTTGGTCTCATGTATAGTAAGAAAAATGATCTGCACATTGATATTCTCATTGATAATGGTCTCAGCCGCATCCACACCGGAGTACGTATTTTCCATTTCGATATCCATTAAAATGATATCGGCCGGTACCCGACGCGCCAATTCAACGATTTCACGCCCGCTACTCGCCTCCCCCACAACTTCCATATCTTCTGTATTGCTGATAATATTTACAAACTCCTTACGAATGATGTGGAAATCCTCTGCAATCAGAATTCGGATCTTAGGGCTCACAATAATTCCTCCCAGTTCTGAATCAATATTTTTTCCGTAGCTCCGGGGCGGGCCGGTACCTATTTTACTCTATTCTTCTCTTTTTTCCATTGCAAATATTCGGCCGCCCCATGTTTGAGTGGTGGATAACGCCAAAAGGCCGGTGCTTCTGAACTCTCAAAAAGCACCAGCCTATTGGTTAAAGTTTGTTATTCAGCTTTTTTGTATCCTTCAAAAGCTTCTTTCATCAGGTCGGTCCTGACGTAATTATTCGCATCACCGGACTCAACCTTTTTGTTTGCCTTAAAATAATCAAGCTGCAATTGGTAGATTTTAAGCAAACTGCCATCGTCAAGCATGGATTTCAATTCATCGGTGTTAAAGTTTGTAACGCTGTTCTTGCTCTTTGCAAAGTCCTCGTAGGTTGTCTCCTGGAATTCAGCCGCAGATTTGATGGCGTCATCATAATGGGCGTCTCTGTAGTCATAGCAGCTGTATAGCGCGCGGACAAACCGAACAACCACATCCTTATTTTTCTCTATATATTTGGGAGTAACGGTCCAGCTGGCAGGAAACGCGGTCTTGTCAAGGAAATCGCTTGTGCTGGCCAGTAAGTTCAGGTTGTCAATGCCCACCTTGTCAACAATGTTGATGGCATGAAGATCAAAGGCTGCAACAGCATCGACCTTTTTAGCAATAAAAGCGGTAACGGCACCGGCCATATCCATGTTCATAATCTTGACATCATCTTTTGTCATGCCGGCTTTTTCGAGAGCCAGATTTAAGACGACCTCACCGGAGGTACCCAACTGAGTAGCCACAACTTTGCCTTTAAGGTCGGAAATGCTGGTGAGTCCGGAATCTTTATGGGTATAAATCTTTTCTGAATTACCCAGGTGATTCAAAGCAATAACGTTTATTTTGTTCTCAGCGGCTAGTGTGTGCGCGCCATGCCCGATATATCCGAACTGAATATCACCTGAAACCATTGCCGCAACTTCAGGAGGACCGGAAGTGAACTTGACCCACTCAACCTCCAGACCTTCCTTTTCAAATGCCTGGTTCAGTTTATCAATACCAGGAATGATGCTGCCAGAAAGGCCGGCATGGTATGCAACACGGATTTTAACGGGTTCAGGCTTTGCTGATCCAGTAGGAGCCTGGCTGCTTGGAGTCGTTTTAGGAGCATTGCTGCCGCAACCAGCGAGCAAAGCTACAACCAAAAGAACGGACAGGAATGTGCCAATTAATTTACGCATGTCAATACCTCCAAAATTATTTACTATTAAATTTCCTGTTTTCAGGACCTATAACACAATGTCATTTGCGCTGTTCCAGATACTGGTTATATACCTGAGACCAGATCTTGTTCTTCAATTCGAAAAATTTTGGTTCCATCTTGGTTTCTTGGTTACGCGGATAAGGGATATCAATGTCTACAATATCAATGATGCGCCCGGGGCGAGCACTCATGATGATCACTCTCTGTGCCAGGATTACCGCTTCTTCTACGTCATGGGTAATGAAAAAGCAGGTGCGCCGCTCTTCTTCCCATGTCTTTAACAATTCGGACTGGAGTTGGGTACGTGTCTGCGCATCCAATGCGCCAAAAGGTTCATCCATCAGAAGGAGCTTTGGCTGCATCGCGTAAGCGCGGGCAATTGCAACACGCTGTTTCATACCACCGGAAAGTTCCTTCGGGTATGAATTTTTGAAATCCTGTAAGCCAACCATTTCGATATAGTGGTCAGCGATGTCGGAAACTTCCTGCCGAGACAGCTTCTTAAGTCGAAGACCAAACTCTACGTTCTTTTTCACGGTCAGCCATGGGAATAAAGCATATTGCTGAAATACCACACCCCGGTCAGGGCTGGGACCATGAATTACATTCCCGTCAACTAATATTTCACCGCTAGTAGCATTGTCCAGTCCTGCCAAAATATTCAGCATAGTGGATTTGCCGCATCCGGAAGGTCCGACAACACAGATAAATTCATTTTCCTTAATGTCGAGGTTAAATCCGTTCAGAGCGATTACATCGCCTCTTTTGCTCGAATAGGTCTTAGTCACATTGCGGATTTTAACCTTGGGAACATTATTCTGATCCGGCATCATATTGTCCTGGTTTCCTGCCATGATGTCAACCTCCTTTCAAGGAACGATACTACTTGATCCAGGATGGTCCCTATGACGCCAATAATTATAATGCCCATTAGAACTACATCCATTTCAAAATACATACTGGCTTCCTGAATCATTTGTCCAAGGCCTACCTGTGCGCCGGTAAGCTCGGCCGCGATCAGTGTGGTCAAAGAGGACGCAAGTCCCAGGCGCATGGCCACAAGGATAAACGGGAGAGATGCCGGTACGACAACTTTCGCAAAAATCGTAAAGTCTCCTGCGCCTAATACCCGGGCGGCCTTGATCATCGTCAAATCGACATTCTGAACACCCTGAAATATATTGATGACCATCACCAGGAAACATCCAATAAAGATAACGGTCACTTTCGCATTTTCACCCACGCCCTGAGCTACAATGACCAACGATATATAGGCAATGGGAGGAATGCTCTTCACAAACTTAATCCAGGGATAGAAGATCAGTTGAAGCGGTTTATACCAGCCCAGCAGAAAGGCAACGGGAAGCGCACATGCAAAAGCCAGAATAAATCCCATCAAAGAACGGTAAAGGCTGGCATTGATATGCACAAAAAGCTTGCCGGACTCAAAAAGTTTAGACAAAGCTGCAAAAACTTCCGAGGGCTTGGCAAAAACCACATGTGCTTCTGTACTGGATATAAACAGCCACAGTAAAATGGCTGCACCGAGCGAAATTATTGAGTATACCACATTTGGTACACCAATCTTTGAGGATTTTTTCTGGATACTCAAGTTTTTCCCCTCCATAAATTTATACTTCTAATCAATTTTTTCGATTAATTCCGCCAATAGCTACAACGTGGAATAGCTCTGTGAGCTTATTGTAGCATTACCCCTTTAAGGCTGTAATGAAGAAGAAAATATATAATAGGGAGGATGCACTATGAAACTTTTTTG
>ENA-UOOR01004920-UOOR01004920.1-fermentation-metagenome-genome-assembly--contig:-NODE-4920-length-10227-cov-13.314294_pt1 | contig 10227 bp, 22 predicted proteins | sample MGYA00245780_ERZ724029 | MGnify/ENA primary metagenome ERZ724029 (study PRJEB28704, sample SAMN03018315) | fermentation metagenome | biome: anthropogenic terrestrial biome; feature: soil... | reverse complement strand
GAATATAGATTAAGTGTTATTGAAAAAAAACCAATGTGGACTTAATTTCATATACGCTATAATTTAGCAAAGCAAATACACAAAATTAATTGACATATAATTCTATGTAGACGTTATTCACTAATCAGAATCCATTTCATTTTCAGAATTAGCTTTCGCCAGTTTATTTTGATAAATAGCCTCAAGATTGTTCCAAAATTGAGCTGGTACGCCAAGAACCATTTCCAGACGCACAGCAATCTCTGGAGTTAGCTTAACTTCTCCACTCACTAATCTACTAATGTGTTTTTCAGAAATTCCCATCCGTTTAGCAAATTCTTTTTCACTCATTCCATTTTCAGCAAGTTGTTCTTTAATAGTTACACCCGGAGGCGTTGCAATAAAAGTTTTACTTTTTTTCATTATGATGTGCTCCTTTGCAAATTACATAACGATCCGATCAACGTATAGTTCACTATTTCCACAATCTACACAAAGCTTTAGTACATTCAGTTAGCTTATCTTTAATATTGCTTTTAACTAATAACCATATTCCTATTAATGTACCTTCTAACTTGTTTCGATAAAGTTGAAAAGTAGACAATTCTGTAAACAGATTGTTACCAATAGGAACTTCTTCCCATTTCACACCTTATTCCGCCTCCAAAATAAAATCAATAATTTATTTTACAGTAGATGTTTTTCTACATACTCTTTTGTTATTTCGTCTTCTTCGCGCTCTTCATCAAACGGATGATCAAACAATTTTACGTTTTTATATCCTAAATCCACTAATTCATTTCGTTTTTCAACCGCATCATTTTTACACTCAAAGTCATTAATAATCAACGGTGTATCTGTCCCTAAAAAACCAGAACCATCTTTTTCATAGTATGCCACGGCAGGATAACCCATTTTTATTCATCCTTTCTTACGATAGAATACAATATTATTCAAACAATTCATCACCTGAATATTCTTGACAAAAATCCAATACGTTTCTTGCAAACTGAACAGCGTATTTTTCAGACCAAAGCTTATCTTGCAAATCATCGGCATTAAGATTGTTTAATTCAGGATAATCTTTTTTCGTCTTTTCGATAATTTTTCCCATTTGATATTCAAAATCGTCTTCTTGTGTAAATACTTTCATAATAACTCTCCTTACACACAATAAAATGAAAAAACATGTTTAATAAAAATACATTGGCGTATCTCTATCATTAATTGAATTGCTTTGCCTCCTGCACCGACTCCTGCCATTACTCAGTAAATACTTAGCTCTTTGTCTATTTCTTTTGTTTTCGCTATGCTCCACACACCAATTAATACCCTGTATTCCAAGACCAACTATCATAGCTGCAAAAAACATAATTATACACCCTTCTCTATTAAAATATAATATATAGAAACAGTATTTAATAACCTTAACGCAACCTTAACGGAAGTACAAACGTAATTGTGTCACCATCTGTAAAAAATACACCATCTATTTTTCCGCCTATTGAAATATAATGTATCTTAGATTTTAGAAATTTAGTAGCATGAGAAATATACTTTGGGTTAAATGCCTTTTCACCAATTTTATAAATATCACGACCTTTAAGTTCTTCTACGTTGTTTCTCCAATTTCTCGGTAAATTCTCCTCAATGCAAGTATGATACTTACCATCAAGATAGTTTTTCCATATACCAAATACTACTTTGAATACTTGATACACATTATTTTCATATTTATAACATTTCGTATCCTCTCCTTTAATTTCACAAAATTTATCATATGCTTCACGTCCCTTTATAATAACAGCATAAGGGCCACAACAAAGAAAAGAACCATGTTCATTAAATGTCCCAATAGCCTTAGATGTATAAATTTTACCATTAATTAAATATTTTTGCTTATCTTGTGGTATTTGACCTTTATTTAATTCTGTATAAGTAATGCCATCATTATATAAAGTTCTAATTGCCTGTTCTTGCTTTTTTGTCATACACAATACATCCTTAAAAATTATTTTGCCATTCTCTATGTGCCTTAAATAAAGTATTTTTTAACTTATCCCTATTAATATACTTAGCTGTATCTATATAATTCATTGCTTGTTCAATATAATCATTCATATCATCTGCCGCGCTTTTCTGTGATTCTAAGCTACATTCGTAGGAATCTAAGTCTGTATGTATTTTCTGTTTAGTATAATCTGCTTGTTCTTGTAACTCTTCAATTTTATCTACAAGTACACTTGCTACGTCTTCTCCAAGTTGATCTCTAATAAAATACCTTAACTGTTCTATACTTTCAATTCGCTCATATGTTCCATCTTTAAGTTGAATACGCATTATCAAACAACCTCTCTTTTATGTAATTAATTTTAGTTCTCACTGGTACGCCCTGAAGGATAAAAACAGGACGCACTATCAAAACTAAAATTTATCATAAGATCTATGTCTCGTTCTAATAGATTATATACGCATGTGTCAAAATTTATTAGCAAGTTCACTACGCTTAATTAATCCAGTAACTTTAAGATTAGGCGGTATTTTACCTTTATCATCATGCAATGTAACAAAATCATCAGCCATAAGTTTATAATCATTTATACCATCTGATACATAAATACTATCTTTGTTTATAGCGTTAATAAAGAATACTGCTTCTTCTTTATTATTTGGTGTTACAGTATTAGCACCACTAAAGTCACTTACATTAGGATTTGCTCTAAGTTTAATTAAGTCACCAACTTCAATTTTGTGTAAATCAAACTCACATATTGTTTTTGATTCAATAATATTCAAATTAGACACCTGAACAACACTCCTTTTACTTATATCAAATTGATCGTGTCAATTACATAGAAGATTAATTAGAAATGCTTTTTAGTTTGATGAAATATCAGGCAGCCACGAATAAAACAATACAAGAACATGCCAAAACAAATCCAAATCAAAAAATCCGGAATAATCAAATAGTGATTAGCTTTAATAATTGTCATCACAATTCCAAGAATTAGAAACAAGACATCCATAATATCCGCCCCTTCAAACAATTAGAAACAAAGCATATCCAGTATGCCATGACGTATCATCACTTGAATAGAATCAGGCATACTTTGTACTACTATACTAACAGGTGGTTCTATATGATTAGTGTCTATGTCAACCACAGAAGCCATCAACCAGCCAAATGATACCGTAATGGTATATATAACGACCAAAACTAATTGAACTATGTAAGGCCAAATAGGCCCTTTTACGGGCATATCAGCCACCCCCACTTTCTATTCGACTACTTGGTATTTACGCTACACTATCATCTGTGCTATCGGAATCTTCATCACAAACGCGATTATACGCTTTAATAATCGTATCTTCATACTTGTTCATATCCTTTTCAATTACACACGTCTTAAACAGTTCTTTGTGCTCTTCATCATTCATATCGTTAAATGCAATCGGATGATCGTCGTCACGTGTATTTAAGACCGTATTCGCTTTTTCACTGCAATACTTCTGAAATGCTTCATCCTCTGAATCATGAGTCACTTCCTTATCATTTACAAATGCCTCATAATCCTTCTTCAGAACATCCTCGCGCGCCTTAATGGCACTCGCTTTAGAAGAACCACGTGTTGAATTGTCATTGTACACATCGTCAATTGAAGCGCGTTTCTTACCAGCGTAGAAATGCCTAATCCAATCAGCGAATGTGTACACAGATACATCATCTTTAACGCTTCTAAGCGCAAATGGAATGATAGATACTAAATGCGTCTTAGAAAGAATACGCTTCATAACCTTCTTGTCACGTTTAATTTCAACTGAATCTTTATTAGTAATATTAGCGATAGCTCTATAAGCATCCAGCACGCGCGTAAAGGCGCTATTCACATCAGATACCTGCTCATCTGTAATAGAGGCATTTTCAAGTACAGGCTGAAGTTCCTTGCGCTCAAAACTCGGAGATTTCATATATAGAATCGCCCATGATTTCATAGCAAGATCTTCTGCTTTATTATTTGCAAGGGCTTTTTCTGTTAAAGCATTCTTGAAAATCTCATGACTTGAAATTTCTTTAATCTTTGCATGATCTTTAATTTTCACACGCATTACGTCAAAAGACGAAAGCGCTTTTCCGTTATTCCAGCGGTAAAACAAATCTGAAATTTCTTCCGGTGTTGCATCTTCGATATAATACACTGAAAAGATATACGATTCAAGTGCATCACGTAAATCTTCAGGCAAATCATTGAAATATTTTCCGTTAAGTTCTACTAGTTCCCCATCTTCATCTTCAAATTCAGGTACATCCTTCAGCGAATATTCACCATTGAAAAACCCATGTACCGCATGAAACCTTTGTTTTCCATCTAACACGTAATATACCTTATTCTCTCTTTCCGCATAAACAGGAGGAATAGGGTATCCACGTATCATTGAATCCATTAACAAACTGGAACGTGAATTATCCCATACATAACCACGCTGAACCGCATTGTCAAAGTTAAACTTCTCACCATCAATCATCTTGCAAACCTGCTTTGCGCTCCACGCCATGTGAGCAATTTTCATTACGATACACTCCTTTTTAATTTTGTTGACTTAATTATAGCACCTATTTTGCAAAAGTCAATACAGTTATCAAATGTTTTAATTTTATTACAAATCTAATTTACGAAAAAAATCACCTGCTTTTCATGTCATACAAAATCATTCGATTGAATCTGCTAAAGCTACCGGATCATCACAAATAACACCATGACAATTATTATACACTGGTTTATCATTCTCATACATAGTCATCTGATCTTTATTTTTTTCATAGCATACATAACGATTTAACAGACATTCCTCAGGGAAATCACCGTATTCATTATCCTCTGTCTCTGTATAAACAGACAAGTCTATATATAGCTGTTTAGGATGGCAATCATACTTTTCAGCAATTACCTTTAAAATTCTATGGCATTGTTCAAGTGTTATTTTATTGTCAACAACTTTTGTCATAACACGTTTTTCCTTGCCATTGTCAAAACATTTAGTTCTATTCCCATCAAGATTTACATGAACATATCTTTCCCCATGGAGAAAACGCTCTGCCTTTTCGTAATTATAAATTCTATCCAGAGTTACTCCAAGCTGCAATTCAAGCATATCTTTAAATGTGGAGGTATGCAAGATTACTTTAATTCCTTCCCACGAATCATTCAAATCTTTTAAGATTGTATTATACTGGTCAAGCAAGCTACGCGCTTCTTTTCCAGTTAATGCTGGAATATTACCTATACACCGCTCCATATATTCACGAATAAAATCCACACGCGATTTATAAATTTCATCTTCCGTTGCACGTGCAGTGCCAAAAATATCATGTGCCATTTCAGATGAAATCTTTGCAGGCGAATCTTTAAGTTCGCACGTGCAATCTTTATTTTCAAAAACCTTTTTATATAGATAATATTTATTGATCATAAAATATCCTCCTTACTCATATTTTTTTTGATTATCAATATGATATTTCTTTGCCAAGCACACGCTCCAAGTCCACTTTATGCACATGCTTATTAATTCGCATATCACTATCAAGGTCTTGCTTAATAAGTCTTGTTACATATGCCCGAATAGTTGTATTATCAAACGCAACTTTCAATTTTACACGTTTATATGTTTCAGATCCTATTTTAAAACAAATCATTTTGTCATGCTTTTCTAATGGCATTCTACCACCCCCACCAGTGTTTGTTATCAGCATCGTAATTGTCGCTATACATCCGCGCGCAACCGAAACAATGCACGGATGACGGAAAATCAATTTTATAGGCGCAGCCATCACAATTAGCTTTTTTATCCTTCAATAACGCAATTTGCTTATCAGCTTCCTCAGAAATCCGTTTGTAATGGGCGCATTCTTTTTTCAACGTCTCTACCTGCTCTTTCAATCGTACAATTTCCATATACTGTACCGCCTTATCGCGCTCGCCCTGTTCAATATCTGCAAGCAGGGTACGCCTATCAATGTTTGCCTGATTTTCTGAATCAATACCTGTCTGTACTTGTGCCGCTCGTGCTTTAATTTCTTCAAGATGTTTATCGTACATTTTAAACTACACCCTTTCCAATTGTATTTTTTGCCAGCGTTCCGCAATTTCCATTAACAAATTTCTTTCACAATTAGCAGTTGGAATACTTGAATTCTTACGAAAATAACCCAACGCTTTCTGAATATTTTTGTCCTGCTTTATCAGATTGTTTTCAACAGCTCGATTCCATGAAGTATAAAACGCAGAAAGTTCCAGATCGTTCATATCATGAAAATAATTCATTTTAATTAATCCTCCTCAAAACTCATCATATTTTTCATCAACCACAACGCCCAGATCTTTATTATAAAGCACATCAATAAAAATATATCCATTTTCAATTTTATAACTATGGGATAAAACATACTTTACAGGAATTCCTACCTCATAATCATCAAAATTTCCATCTGCCTCTTTTTTAAAACAGTTAGGCACACACATAATAACGTGCCCACTATCTTTTAAATAATAATGAAACGGCTGTAATTCTGCCGGAAGATCTGGATACGGTTTGTTTTCTACAATCATATTCTTTATATCAGACAAGCTTTTCCGATACTTCATAAAAATTCCTCCGTCAATTTACATTTCTATTTTGTCATTTCATCTATATTAATTCCGTAAATACTTTTAGCAGCTAAATGGTTTAATGAATCATATAATTCAATTTGGTTATCACACCAAATTGTCTCTTCATTTTTCAGAACAATAGAATATACATTGTTTGGATGCTGATATATTTTATCAACAATCTTTCTCAGTCTCTTTGGCATGATAACACTGTTCAAATAAATTCACTCCTTTAAAATACGTTCATCTGCGTTCAGATCGCGCTCAACCAAATGTGACAAATAATCCTTAATCGTCCCCTGATCCATTGCAAGCTTGATTTTCATACGTCTATACAAGCCGTTGTCCATCTGAAAATTTACGCCTGTTGTATCCTTTTCATTGTTCATTAGATCACCTCTTACTACACTTCTATATTACTACATATATAGGTAAAATGCAAGCCTTTTATGAAAAAATATTAAATAATCTCAAAACACATTTTGTTCCCATGCCTATGAATCATATTTGCTTTAGGATCATATGTACCAGTCGTTACGATAAAATCACAATCTACTGCATCTTCCCATTTTACGCGCTTAACAGATTTACCAAAACGCTTTTCAATAGCTTCTTTAGCAGTTTTACCGCTAATAGTTTCATAACTATCCATGAGTTTCATATTGGGTGCAAATTCAACAACAAAATTTTTCATAACTTATCATTCCTTTCTGAAATAAATTTGCCATTTCATATTATAGATTAAATTTATTTCTTACAAATTCTGGAAGAGTATTGATTCCGCATCCTGCAAATTCTTTCATGAATTGAGATGTAAATCTAAACCCATCTTCTTTATACTTCTGAATTTTTCCATCTTTGATTAAGCAATTAATATCTTCTATTGTGAATCCATTTTTCAAAATGAATTCTTTTGAAAGACCCAACATTGGCACAACTGCACATGGTCGAAAATTTTCTTCAAATAAGTTTAATAATTCCATTCAAAAACTCCAGTCATTACGCATTTAGTTTATTGCCATTTTACTTTAATATTAGATCATTTCTCTTCCAAATTTCAATAGGTTTTAATATTTTACATCGGATTGAATGCCATTGACAAAATCAAAGAATCATCCGTTTTCTTATCACTTGAATAAACACTTGCCACATCATTATCAAACTTCCAGAATGGAGCCTTACTCCATTCCAAGTATGATCCCTTACCGCGATTAGCAAGTGTAGCTTTTGCGTTTGGATCATCGGGAATGATACTATAGAATCCTGTTGTATCAACTACATTGACTTTTCGTATCTGTCCAATACATTCCGGTCTGCAATGCGCGACAATCTCAAAATACGGATGATTAACACAAAACTTTTTTAGTTGAGAAAGGTTCTTAATCATGATTCATTCTCCTTCACATTACAAAATATGGACTTTATATTACTATTCCTGCAATGCTTCAATTTCAGCCTCATTAAAAATTTTAGTCATTCTCCCATTATAAGTACGCTTATCAGCCTCCTTGATTTCTTTTTTCAAACGATTAATTTCTGCTGTTTTCTCTTCTTCATTTTTAAGCTGTTCTATCCAAAACAGGTGACTTTTCGACTGACTGTCACGGAGCATACGCACGCACATTAAAATAAATATGCTTTCCGTCAATGCATGGAAAAGAATGTACTTTACAATTATCAATCCATTCATCAATCTCCATTATAAAGACCTCTGTTCTACTATTCTCCTTGCATCAAGGATGATTTTATCTTCCGTTGTATAAGGAAAAGTATTAACTTTATTCTTTATATTCAGCTTATATTCGTTACCATAAGACATAAGCCCAAAATTTTGATATGCTATGATTTCTCCTGTTCTGGTATTTACCATTGCACGAATATGGCCTTTATTGCTTGCCATACGTTCAAAAGTATTATACTCAAAATTCTTCCACATAGTTATATCTTCCTTCATATGATTTAGTTTTTTTGATATTATCCCTGTTGTTTCTTCTGCCACTATTGTGGCATACTAAACAGGGATAATTAATACCCTTTCAAGCTGTTTGTTCTTTCTCTTGTTCCAGCTTTTCAATTTCACGCAAAACAATTTTTGTTTCATATTTTACATTACTTGTCAATTGCCTTTGCCATGCTTCGTTACGGGGACTCCAGCGGAATCCATGCGATTTCAGAATACTACGGATTTCATCAGATGGTTTCCCATCGAAAAGCAATTGCAAACGCATAATTTCCGTATTCTCAACAACCTTACAAACCGTTGTATTATACTGTTCCGTAATATCACTTGTCGGTTTTGCTTTTGCTTTCTCAAGCTGTTCTATACGCTGTTCCACGCTACGAATATTCTGACCTAAATTCTGCAAAACAAATGGCGCGTGAATTGATTCTCCTTTTGCTTTTAACTGCTTGTTTTCGGCTTTGATCTGTTCTCGTTGTTCCTGTAGCTTTGATAACTTGTCTTTTAGCTGTTCTAATGCATTATCATCACCAGAGCTAATGACATCTCTATGCCATGCAGATAATAAGTTTTGAATCTGTTCTGGAATTCTGTTAATATTTTGGTATTCTTCCATATGCCTATCTTCTGCCCTGTTCTGTTTTTCCTTTTTACGCACTGGAAAATTACCTGCTCCAGAAATCATAACAGATGGACACATCATAGCAATTTTAAATTCTTTGTTCTTCCATTCTGCCAATTTACGGCTATAACGTTCCGCAAGTGTTAAAGCCTTTGCAAGCTGTTCTGGTTTTTGCTTTGCTATTTGCTTTACAGTGTCATAAACATTATTGACAGCATTTTTATAACTTTCCGTTTCACTGTTTGGAATATAATCCGACATACTCCACATAGAACGACTTGTTTTTGCCATCTGTTCATTGATTGGATAATATTTCGGTGTAATTTCTTTCGGCTGCTGTTCTCGATTTTCGCTTGTGTCTTCTGTATGATTCTGTTCAGTATTTCCAAAAAGTGTTTTCAGTTTTGCCGATGGATCATCCTTGAAAATAAATCCTTTTTTAAATCGTGAATAATAGCCGCCTATTATTTTAATTTGCTGGTTTACTTCCTGATATTCTTCTCTGCTGATTTTTGCGGAAAGTTTAGCAACATAAATTTTGCTGTTGGTTCTTGTATCTGTATCCGCTGAGACAGTAAAGGAAATACCTTTCTTTGCGTCTGTAGGCTTCTCTATCGGGTTTTCTGTTACTTCTGGTGTAGTTTCATTAACCGGGTTTTCTTCGGCTTTTACAGGCTCAGAAATGGCTGTTTTTTCTTTCTGTTTTCTTTCCTTTTTAGGCTTTACCTGTTCGCCTTTTGTGCTTTCATGTCGCTCCAAAATTTCAATATAATTTTCGGAAAAAAGGTCTGTCATTGTGTCGGTATTAAAATTTAAGTGAATCGGCGTAAACTGATAATAGCCGTTTACATTATCTGCTATTTGTTCTCCCTTTGCGCCAATCAGATGCAGGCATACTCTGCCATTATCCATAACATTTGTTATTTCATATGTGCCGCATACCTTGTTAATATGGCCAACAAATAAAACAGGCTTTTTTATATGGATATATAATCCTTGTTTTACTTCCTGTTCTGCTG
>ENA-UOOR01004918-UOOR01004918.1-fermentation-metagenome-genome-assembly--contig:-NODE-4918-length-10236-cov-2.663294_pt1 | contig 10236 bp, 9 predicted proteins | sample MGYA00245780_ERZ724029 | MGnify/ENA primary metagenome ERZ724029 (study PRJEB28704, sample SAMN03018315) | fermentation metagenome | biome: anthropogenic terrestrial biome; feature: soil; material... | reverse complement strand
TGCCCTATTACTTGAAAATATTGTCAATAGCAGTACCCGTGCGAGCATTCAAAATGCTGCCTTTGAAGGGACACATTTAGCGATTTGGCATGGCTTTAATACTCCTTTATTGATGAGCGCAATTGCCCTTATTGGTGGATTGATTTTCTATTTCTCACTCGCAAAAAATGGCAAATTACGCAAAATTGATTTAGACCCTTCGCTTGGAAAGCTCCAAGGCAAAGTCTTATTCGAACTGTTCCTTAAGCACTTATTGCTGACCTCACGTAAATTCCGTCGCTTTACGGAAAATGGCAAATTACAAAGCTATTTATTGTGGATCGTGATTTTTACTGTCGCATTAGTCACAGTGCCATTTTGGATGCAAGGCATCGGCACAGGAACACGTGAACAAACCCATGCCTCAGCGATAGCAATCGTACTCTGGTTATTACTCTTCTCTGCATGCTGGATGATGTTGTGGTTCCACCATGAACGCATTAAAGCCGTACTGATTAGTGGTGCGGTTGGCCTTGTCGTAACCATGGTCTTTATTTGTTTCTCTGCGCCTGATTTGGCTTTGACACAAATTACCGTTGATGTGGTCACCACTGTGTTGTTGTTGATGAGTTTGTCTTTATTACCACAACTCACCCCGTATGAGTCGAGTGTCTCTCGTCGTTGGCGAGATGCCATCATTGCAATCATTGCTGGTTTAGGGATTGCATGGATTTCATGGTTAATTATGACCCGTGACCACAATTCAATTTCGTGGTTCTTCATGCAACAATCGATTCCACTGGGTGGTGGTACCAACGTAGTTAACGTTATTTTGGTCGATTTCCGTGGCTTTGATACCTTCGGAGAAATTACCGTTCTTGGCATCGCAGCGATTGGAACATTGTGCATGATGGATGGTATGCGTGCCCATGGTACAACCATTACGCAAGGTTTAACTTTCCGCTTTAATCCATCGCCACTGATGTTCCGTATCACCTCATCATGGATTTTGCCTTTGGCTTTGGTGGTAAGTTTATATATTTTCCTACGCGGCCATAACTTACCCGGCGGTGGCTTTATTGCTGGCTTAATCACCTCATTGGCATTGGTCATTCAATATATCGCGCTCGGTCAAGACCGTGCCGAGCAGCTGATTGGTGCCAAGTCAGGTCGCTTATATGAAGTTTGGATTGGCATTGGCCTAACTGTTGCAGGACTGACAGGGATCGCTGCATGGTTATGGGGACGTCCATTCCTGACCAGTGCGCATATCTATGTCTCACCGCCTATTTTGGGTGAAATGCATTTAGCATCTGCTGCACTATTCGATACAGGTGTTTACATTACAGTGGTCGGTGCGACCATGTTAATGATCTCAGTATTAGGCGACTCGCGTCACTCGAGCATGTCTGGTCCAGTACCAAGAGGCGAATAAAATGATTAGTTTAGAATTTTTACTTGCCTCTGCCATTGGGCTTTTAACTGCAACAGGCGTCTATCTTATCCTTCGTGCACGTACATTTCCCGTGGTGCTCGGACTTGCCATGATTGGCTATGCTGTAAATTTGTTCTTATTTGTGATGGGACGAATTACAGTAAATGCACCAGCCGTTTTGACCGAAACAACCAAAGCGACCGACCCTTTACCACAAGCATTGGTATTAACCGCAATCGTAATTGGTTTTGCCACTACCGCTTTTATTGTACAGCTTGCATTACGCAGTCGTTATGAAACTGGAACAGACCACGTTGATTCAAAAGAAGAAATACCGCAGATCGACCCACGGGAGGATGAGCCTTAATGACTAATCTCATCCAATTTTGGACTACACATAGCCCCATTTTTAGTATTCTAATTCCTGCCTTCACTGCATTTATTTTGGTGTTGTTAGGCAATCCAGGTTCCGGCTCTTTGGCACACGATTGGCGTCAACCTTGGCGTCGTGGTATTAGCTATGTTTCTGGATTACTCGGTCTGATCACGGCTATTAGTTATCTCGTTATTGCTGAGTCGGATCAAGTTTTGGTTTATAACCTGAGTGAATGGGCTGCACCATTTGGCATTGTACTGGTACTAGATCGATTATCGGCATTTATGTTGGTATTAACCTATGCACTGGCTGTACCAGTGATGTGGTTTGCCAGCAAAGAATGGGATGAACGTGGCCGTTATTTCCATGCCATGTGCCATTTTCTTTTGATGGGTCTCTGTGGTGCATTCTTAACAGGCGATTTATTTAACCTATTTGTATTCTTTGAAATTTTACTGATGGCTTCCTATGTCCTGTTACTGCACGGACAAGGCAAAGCACGCTTTCAGTTAGGCATTCATTACGTCACTATCAACTTGTTTGCTTCTGCCCTGTTCTTGATTGGCCTCGGCATGATTTATGGCAGTGTTGGCAGTTTGAATATGGCCGATGTTGCACGATTAATGCCGCTGCTTGAATCAGATCAACATCGATTGGCCGTAGCAGGCGCACTGCTGCTATTTATCGTATTCGGGATTAAAGCAGCCATGCTGCCTGTCGGTCTTTGGTTACCAAAAACTTATGCTGTTGCAACAACCCCTGTAGCCGCGCTGTTTACCATCATGACCAAAGTCGGTATTTACGCCATTATTCGTGTTAACGGTACTGTGTTCGATGATGCTTTAAGCCGTGAAATTTTACAGCAATGGTTATTACCAATTGGTTTGATCACATCACTGTATGGTGCTTATGGCGCCATCGGTACAGATCGTTTACGTCGCTTTGTCGGCTTTATGATTTTGTCTTCAGTCGGTACTATTTTAGTGGCGGTATCACTATTCAATACCGATGCATGGGCTGCCGGTCTATATTATTTAATTCATAGTACCGTGATTGCTGCGGCATTTTATATTTTATCCGGCTGGATTACCTCGCAACGCGGTGAATTTAAAGATCACTTTAAAATTGCACCACGAATGAAACAACATAATGCAGTTGCAATGTGCTATTTCATTATTGCTCTGATGATGGCTGGCTTACCACCATTTAGTGGCTTCCTAGGCAAAGTATTTATCTTGCAAGCAACAGCAAATTCACCGTACCAAATCATCATTATTCTGTGTATTTTATTGGTAAGCTTATTAAGCATTATGGCTTTCACACGTGTTGGTTTCGTTTTATTTTGGCGCGCAACCCGCCCCGAAGAAGATGAAAATACTGAGGAATATCAACGCTACCAAGCTTTACCAAATCGAGCACCGTTACGTAATGATAAGACCATTTATTTACTCTTAGCTGGTCTGATTGGCTATATGGTCTTTGCTGCACCGATTTATGACTACACCCAAAAGACCGCACAGCAAATTCAAAACAATGCATTGTATGAAGATTTGTTATTGAAAAAAGATGAACAAGGGGAAGTCATTAGTGTTCAACCTTATGATCCTGAAAATTTACCTGAAACCAAGTATGGCGGTGAATCAGCGGATCCAAATGCGCACTTAATCCCTGTGTTAATCTCACCAGAAACATTAAAAGGTGAACATCTTTCTGAGTACAAACAACGTCAGATTTTGGAACAAGATGCGGAAGAACAACAACCTGACGATACTCAACTAAAACCAATGGAGGCACCTTAATATGGCTAAAATTTCTGTGCTGAATCGATGGTTCCCCCATCCCTTGGTTTCAGTGATGGTTGGTGCGAGCTGGGTCATGTTAGCGCATAGCTTAGATGCCGCTACAATATGTATGGCTTTACTCTTAGCCGTGGTTATTCCGCGTTTGGTCCGCCCTTTCATTGATCACACACCAAATATTAATTGGTTGGCTGCCAGCAAATTATTTTTTGTGGTGTTGTGGGATATTATTGTCAGCAATATTCATGTAGCGAAATTGGTGCTTGGGCCGACAAATAAACTTCATCCAAAATGGTTTCGCGTTCCTTTAGATACCCAACACGAAGAAGTCAACTCTTTACTAGCGATGATTATTACCACTACACCTGGCACTGTTACTGCGGGGATTGACCAAGACCGTGGTGACATCCTTGTCCACGCTTTGAGTACTGATGATCCTGATGCTGAAATTCAAACCATTAAAGCCCGTTATGAGCAACCTTTGATCCAAATTTTTGGTGTCGACACCGGAGAATCCGCATGACCTTTTTACCTTATGCTCTCGGCATCTGTATGGTTGCAATAACGATCTCTATGTTGCTGTGCTTAATTCGACTGGTGATGGGTCCCTCTATCGTCGACCGTCTTTTGGCATTGGATACTCTCTTTTTAAATGCAACCTGTTTAATTGTCATCCTCGGTATTTACTGGGCCAGCACATCTATGTTTGAAGGTGCATTACTTGTAGCTATGCTTGGTTTCGTTTCAACTGCTGCGTTGGCTCGTTACTTTACCACTGGCCATGTCATCGACTAGGAGCACGCGAATATGCAATTGATTATGGAAATTATCGTATCTATCTTTTTGATTATTGGTGCGTTCTTTATGTTAGTCGGCGGTATTGGTATGGTTCGTTTGCCCGACTTATTCATGCGTCTACATGCACCCACTAAGTCGAGTACGCTTGGACTAGGTAGCTTCTTAATTGCTGCAATTATTTATGCTGCGTTTCAAGGACGTTTCGGCTTTGCTGAACTGTTGATTACTCTTTTTGCATTTATCACTGCACCAGTATCTGCAAATCTTATAGCACAAGCAGCGTTGCATTTACGTTTACGTTCTTTAAGTGGTGATGCACCTGAAGCCTTAAATCGTCCTTTACCATGGCAACGTACACGACGACGCGCTTTCCATCAAAAAGCCAACTCAAAACCTGATGATCTAGCATAAGACCAGATCATATTTTTTTTTGATAAATAAATTCATTAATCTTCGTGATGAAGATTTGAACAGCTTATTCTTTTACATGCGCTCTAAGTTTCTTGATAAATTGAATAATTCAGTCACCTATTTTAAATGATGATCTTCAACATCAATGTCCTAGCTTATACATTTTAAAACGAATACAGCAACAAAAAAGCCACCCGAAGGTGGCTTTTTTAACATTCAGAAATCTGAATTATTCATCATCTTTTTTTGCGTCTTCAGCTAGAGGTAAATCCTTCACAGCTTCAGCAATTAGACCAAACATGTAGTTGCCATAAGCATTTGTTTTGTCGTAATGGAAACGCAAACGCGGCGTAATACGTGTCTTAATGCGATGACCAAGTTCATGGCGTAAGAAACCAGATGCTTTATTCAAAACATCTAAAGTTTCTTTGTTTGCCGTTTCACTTTGTTCATCACCTAATTCACGACCCATCACGGTTACATAAACTTCGGCATATCCTAAGTCTGGGCTCACCTTCACAGCAGAGATGGTCACAAGACCACCTAAGCGTGGATCTTTCAGCTCCTGACGGATCAGTTCTGACAACTCACGTTGTACTGTATCCGCCATACGCTTCAGACGTTGACTACCCGCCATTAAAGACTCCGTTTAATTAATTGAACATCGTACACTTCGATCTTATCTTGTGCTTTGATGTCTTTATAACCTTTCACCGCAAGACCACATTCCATACCGGCACGAACTTCTTCAACCACTTCTTTATAGCGACGAAGAGATTCAAGCTCACCTTGGAATACAACCACGTCATCACGTAATACGCGAATCGGTTTATTACGGTGTAATGTACCTTCAAGTACCATACAACCAGCAGCAGCACCAAATTTACTTGAGTGGAACACTTCACGTACTTCAGCAACACCCAGAATCGTTTCACGATGTTCTGGTGCTAATTTACCACTCATTGCCGCTTTCACGTCATCAATCAATTGATAGATGATTGAGTAGTAACGAATGTCAATGCTATCTGCATCTGCTTTTTGACGCGCAGCGTTGTCCGCACGAACGTTAAAACCAAGCAGAACTGCTTCAGAAGATTCAGCAAGTGTTACATCAGACTCAGTGATTGCACCTACGCCTGAACCAATAATACGTACTTTAACTTCGTCAGTCGCAAGTTCAGCAAGTGCAACGTGTAGTGCTTCTAATGTACCGCGTACGTCAGTCTTCAGAACAACGTTCACGATAGGCACATCTTTCTTGCCCATAGACGCCATGATATTTTCAAGACGCATTGCGCTTTGACGCTCAAGACGTTTTTGACGTTCACGATCCATACGCGCATCGGCAACTTCACGTGCTTTTTTCTCGTCGCTTACAACAAGAACTTCGTCACCAGCCATAGGTGCTTCTGGAAGACCTAAGATTTCTACTGGAATCGAAGGACCTGCAGATTTAATACGTTGACCGTTTTCATCTGTCATCGCACGAACGCGACCATAAGATGCACCAGCAAGGACTAAATCACCCACTTTCAATGTACCGTTTTGTACAAGGATTGATGTAACCGCACCACGACTGTTATCAACACGTGCTTCAATAACAACACCTTGTGCTGCACCTTCTTCAGATGCTTTCAACTCAAGCATTTCAGCTTGGATTGAAATCAAATCAAGAAGTTCATCAATACCTTGACCAGAGTGAGCAGAAACTTTCGCTACAGGAACGTCACCACCCCATTCTTCAGGTACGATTTGCTTAGCAGTCAATTCGTTCAATACGCGATCTGGATCAGCAGATTCTTTATCCATCTTGTTAATTGCAACAATGATAGGTGTACCCGCTGCACGCGCATGATCAATTGCTTCAGCAGTCTGTGGCATTACACCATCATCCGCTGCAACAACTAGAACAACGATATCAGTTGCTTTCGCACCACGTGAACGCATTGCAGTAAATGCTGCGTGTCCCGGAGTATCTAGGAAAGTAATGATACCTTTGTCCGTTGTAACGTGGTAAGCACCGATATGCTGTGTAATACCACCTGCTTCGCCTTGTGCCACTTTAGCACGACGAATACGGTCAAGAAGCGATGTCTTACCATGGTCAACGTGACCCATGATTGTAACCACTGGCGCACGTGTAGATTGAGCACCACGCGCTTCTTCAGCAGCTTCAAGTAAGTTATCTTCTGCTTGTGTATCAGATACAAGAACTGGGTTATGACCCATTTCTTCTACGATTAATGCAGCAATTTCTTGGTCAATCGCTTGGTTCTGAGTAACCAATTCACCCATTTTCATCAGTGATTTGATAACTTCACGAACTTTAACCGCCATTTTCGCAGCTAAGTCAGCAACAACAATTGTTTCACCAATTTCAACATCATAAACTTGTTTTTTAACTGGTTTTTCAAAGCCATGCTTGTTCGCTTGACTTGTTTTCAAACCACGTTTATGTGAGTTATCACGGAAAGATTGCTCTTCACCACGACGACTGCCTTTTTTCGGTGAACGTGAATTGTTGGTGTTTGTACCACGTTTAATTTCACGGTCTTCTTTCGCAAATGAATCTTCATATGCCTGACCTACAAGGCCTGCAGCAAGCGGAGAATCATCTACAACACGAATGGTTGCAGTTGAATCTTCAGAAGAATACTTAGATGCCATTTGACGCATTTGTTCAAGCGTACGTTGTTGTGCTTCTTCAGCAGATTTACGACGTGCAGCTTCTTCTACAGCTTTTAACTGAGCAGCTTGCGCTTCACGTGCTTTTTTCTGCTCTAAAGTTTCAACAGGCTTGGTAATTGGTTTGTTGTTTGACTTACGTTTAACAACAACTGCAGCTTTAGGCGTTTCCTGTTTCGCGTGTTCTTGCTTCGCAGCAGCACGCATTGCTTCTAAAGCTTGTTTAGCTTTAGATACAGGTTGTTTCACTTCTTCAGCTTTCGCAGCAGGTTTTTGCTCAACTTGTGCACGGGCAGTTTGTTCAGCTTGTGCTTTCGCTAATGCTTCAGCTTTGATCTGTTCAGGATCTGGCTTAACGAATGTATGCTTTTTACGCACTTCTACATTAATCGTTTTTGCCTTACCCGATGTACTCGCAACTTTAGCAGTACTGGTAGTTTTACGTTTCAACGTGATTTGTCCTGCATTGCCCGCATCCTGACCATGAACTTTTTTCAAATGGTTAACGAGGGCATTTTGTTGTTCAGTGGAGATAATATCGTCAGGTTTACTTTGCGGTAAACCTGCATCACGAACCTGTTCCAGTAGCTTCTCAACTGGACGACCCACGCTAAGAGCTAACTCATTTATCGACTTGTCCGTCATATATTACCTCCTAGTTAAACCATGATTCGCGCGCTTTCATAATGAGTTGACCTGCTTTCTCAGCACCCAAACCTTCAATATCAGAGATATCGTCAGTTGCCTGATCTGCAAGATCATCTACAGTTATCACACCACGAGCGGCTAGCGCATATGCGATTTCTTTTGTCACACCTTCCATCGCAGCAAGCTCAGCGCTTGGCTCTTGGATGTTTTCCTGTTGTTGTAGTGCATCAGCCAATGCAATTTCTTTCGCACGACCTTGAAGCATTTCAACAGTTTCAGCATCTAACTCGATTTCGTCGAATGTTTCCGCAGGAACATAAGCAATTTCTTCAAGTGATGTGAAGCCCATTTCAACCAATGCAATCGCCAAGTCTTCCGCAATATCAAGACGAGACACAAACATATCTAAATATTGTTGTGCTTCGTTTTGTTGACGTGCGTGATACTCATCTTCAAGCATCATATTGAGCTTATAACCAGTCAACTCAGACGCTAAACGTACGTTTTGACCTTGTGAGCCAATCGCACGAGCAAGCTGATCACTCGTTGCGAAGATAATATCAGCTGTACGCTCTTCTTCATCGATCACAATGCCTGATACATCTGCTGGCTCTAAAGCACTTGCGATATATTGAGCTGGATCATCAGACCATACAACAACATCAATACGCTCACCATTTAACTCTGATTGAACAGCTTGGATACGTGTACCACGCATACCAATACATGCACCTACAGGATCAATACGGTGATCGTTTGTTTTCACAGCGATTTTAGCACGAACGCCAGGTTGGCGTGCAGCAGCCTTAATCTCAATGATTTCTTCAGCAATTTCAGGAATTTCTTTCTTCATCAATGCAATTAGCATTTCTGGTTTAGAACGAGAAAGTAATAACTGAGCGCCACGGCCTTCACGGTTTACGTTAAACAAAATCGCATTTACACGTTGTTTAGGGCGTAAAATTTCTTTTGCGATCATTTCTTCACGCGCAAGATAAGCTTCAGCATTGTCACCTAAGTCGATAATGAAACCGTCTTTAGTTTGCTTTTTCACTTCACCGTAAATTAATTCGCCCACTTTAGATTCGTAAGCATCAGCAATTAACGCACGTTCTGCTTCACGAATTTTTTGAACGATTACTTGTTTTGCAATTTGTGCAGCAATACGACCGAAGTCAATTGACTCAACTTCAAGTTCACGAATATCACCAATTGCCCATTTTGCAGGATCTACATCAGAGATCGCATCTTGGCATGCTGGCATTTCGTGATCTTCATCGGCAACCACTTCCCATTGACGGAAAGTACTGTAATCACCAGTTTTACGATCGATTTCTACACGTAGACGAGCTTCTTCCGAGTGAGTACCCTCGTAGAATTTCTTCTTAGTCGCTGCAACTAAAGCTTGTTCAAGTGCTTCAAAAATTGCATCACGACTTACACCTTTTTCGTTACTAACCGTTTCTACTACGGTAAGAATTTCACGAGCCATAAGTCACCTATTCGTTCAGATTCTTTTTTATTGAATTAATCTTGGTAGATCAAATTTGCTTTATCGATGTTGTGACTGTCGATTTCCAATACTTGTTCTTTTTCCACTTCCACTTGAATCATTTCATTTTCAAGATCAACAGATACAAGTTTTGCTTGGAATTTACGACGATTTTCCACTGCACTAATCAGACGAAGCGCAACTTGTTGACCAATATACGCTGTCATTTGTTCCAATTTGAAAAATTGACGATCCCAGCCAGGTGAAGACACTTCAAGTGCATATTCACCTGAAATTGGGTCATGCACATCAAGCATTGCACCCACTTGCTGAGTTACACGTACACAGTCTTGCACGCCAATACCACGACCCTGCTCCAATACGTAATAGAGAACGTTTACCTTGAGGCTGAAAATCAATCCCCCAAAGATCCACATTACATGCTTGCACAGCTGGGGCAATTAAGTCCTGAAGTGCTTGAGTTTTATTTGATAGCTTCATTTACTCTCGTCAAATTTGCGCGATTCGATGGTCGAGATGACCACTACTGACCGATGAAAACTATAGTAGTAGTGAAACATGACGGTTTGACCAAAATACTGTCGACACTACA
>ENA-UOOR01004914-UOOR01004914.1-fermentation-metagenome-genome-assembly--contig:-NODE-4914-length-10245-cov-2.111874_pt1 | contig 10245 bp, 10 predicted proteins | sample MGYA00245780_ERZ724029 | MGnify/ENA primary metagenome ERZ724029 (study PRJEB28704, sample SAMN03018315) | fermentation metagenome | biome: anthropogenic terrestrial biome; feature: soil; material... | reverse complement strand
GATGATGTATCTTGCCCTAGAAGAACGCAAACTGGTGGCCGAAACGGTGGTCAAGCGCACCGACAAACGGGTCCCTGTTTTTGTTCATGTGGGCGCTTGGAGCCAGGCCGATACCATTGAACTGGCCCGTCACGCCGTTTCCATTGGGGCTGACGGCATCGGCGTGGTCACCCCCGCCTTCTTCAAGATCAGCGACCAGGGCCTGCTCGACTTCTACAAATCCATAGCCGGCAGCGTTCCTACCGACTTCCCCGTCTACCTCTACGGCATTCCCCAGAACGCCGTAAACGACATCAACGCCCCCACCGCCGAAGCCATTGCCCAAGCCTGCCCCAACGTGGTGGGCATCAAATACAGCTACCCCGATTTCACCCGGATGCAGCAGTTTATGCTGGTGCGCAATCAGACCTTCAGTGTACTGGCCGGCCCTGATCACATGTTTGCTCCCTTCTGTTCAGCTGGTGGAGAAGGGGTCGTTTCAGGCAACGCCATGTGTGTTCCTGAACACTACGCTCAGCTGTGGGCAGCCATCCAGGAGAAAGACCAGAATCTGGCCACCAAGCTGCAGCGTAGGACCAATGTGCTCAACTCCACCATGTGCGCCATCAATAACATTGCCGCCTATAAGGTTATACTGAAAAACGAAGGAGTCATTGCCACCACCAAAATGCGCCGTCCCATGGAAAACCTGACTTTGAAGCAGGAAACCGATTTGTTGGTTACTATGCAGCAGCTGAATTACCGTAAGGTTTTTCTGTAAAACTGATATGACAACCGAATATTTTATTCTGCAGATTTTATTGCAGAAAAAGAAAGGAATTTAACATGATTTTTTCAAGCATCAAAGATGCCCTGCGTTACAAGGGGATGCATCCCAATCTGGATATTGCCTTGGAACACCTGACCCCTGAATTCCTGGCCACCGTTGGCGAAGACCGGGTAGAAATCAAGGGCAGCGACGTTTACTGCTTCAAGGTTTTTCTGAGCACCAAGCTGGAAGAAGAGACCTTCTTTGAAAACCACAAGGACTACGTAGACATCCACGTGGTGACCGAAGGGGCCGAAGGCATGGGCATCGCTCTTCCCGAAACTCTGGAGCTCTATGAAGAACACCCCGAGACCGACGCCTACTTCTACCATGGCCATGTCCCGCAGAAGATGGTGCTAATCCCCGGGAACTTCCTAGTTGCATTCCCTGAGGATGCCCACAAAACCATGATGATGATAGATGCCCCCCAGCCCTTTACTAAGGTAGTATTTAAGATCCGCTTGTGAGCCGAACGAACCCCGCTTCAGTATGGTTTTTTAAAAAGTTGTATCAGTTTAAATGTTAGTAAAAGTATAATACAATACTAACAAAGAGAGGTAAAAGTGATGTGCCCCCAGTTTTTGGTCCGGTTTTAATGTTACTATTTGACCATTTACAGTGGTAAAATCCACTTTTTGTTTGTTTGCATTGCACTCTTTTGTAGGCAAAGTGTCAAGGGCGGAGTAGCCGTATCGCAAGCTCCTAACCCTTGATGTTTTGACAGCAAAAAGGGTGCTTTTTTAACAGAAAAGGGGGGATTTGATATTGACCGTATATCTCCAGTCTGAAAAGCATCTTTATGGCATAGAAAAAGACGGTGACGCTATACCGGCACCGCCTAAAAATCTTGCTGCTGACCCGGAAACTGCCTCCGGTTATTTGGTTAGTCTTATCACCGTATTCACCAACATCGTGGAGAATGACCATAATAGGGCGGTCAAGGCCAATTTTACTATTCCTGCATGGCTCAAAGAGCTGGCTGAGAAACGCAAGTCAACTACTCCAAGGTATTTCAAGTTGCTCTTATGGACTATCTAAATGTGACTGAGCAGTACAATGCCGACGGATATTCATAAATTTTTCTTTTTACTGCTTTAAGTAATAACGGGGTTGCATTATCCAAAAATTGTTGATATACTGTGCAAAAATAATTCCAGGCACAAAAATAAAACTCCCATAGCCTACCGGCAGCTGACAACTACCGGCAGGCATACGCCTTACAGATGAGAAAGCATCTGATAAGACTTATGGAAGCGTTCATGCCTGCGATTATATCGCAGATTTGATACATTTTCTAGGGCTTTCAGATGTTTAACTGCAAGGTAACATCTGGAAGCTCTATGCTTTTACTCGATTTGAACGCTGCAATATGCGTTTAAATAAATCCAGCAGCCAATACCAGCCTGCGTAAAGTGCAGTATTGGTCGCTGTGTGGGACAGGCCTGCTGCATCCGCAGCGGAGCTTATCCCGCTGGTGCACCTTGAAAACTGAATAGCCTAGGAATACAGGCTGGGAAATCGCCTTCCTATTCCAAGGTGCAACTATTATTTATATATTCGGGTGGGGTGTACTCGCAATACACCCTGCCCTGTATATAACAATTATAAGAATGATATTGCAAGAAAGCCTATGGTTTCATAGACTTCCCTGCAAACTCATTGTTTTTGGTCCGAGTGACTGGACTTGAACCAGCGGCCTCTACCACCCCAAGGTAGCGCGCTACCAATCTGCGCCACACCCGGACATTCGCACCTGTTTTAAGCGCCTATATATAATATCATAGCAAAAGATGAAATGCAAGAGTAAAAATAAACTTTCTTATAGGGCCGAAATCCGGCTTATTTATCCCATATAAGCCCCGCTGTATTGCCAATGAACAGGGGTGAAATCCCTTGCCGTTTGGGGGGATATGCGGTATCCTGAAATAGAGCCTTCGGCCGGCCCCGGCCAATAGAGGGGTTGGCTAAAAGGCGGGTACTCATTATATATAGCCTTTAGCACCCCCAGTATTGTTCTGCCGGTAGGATGCCTGTGCCGGGCGTATAGTGCTGGTACGGTTTTAATCCAAGGGTACCATTAAACCGGGCATCGTACGGCCCCGTTCCTGCTGGTTTTTACATATCGGATGGTATGCTCCAATCCCGGGCTTTAAAAAGCGCTAAAATCCCTTGACAAGCCTTGTGCAACCATGCTAAAATTGTTGATGCCGCATGTTCCGGGCTTATAAGTTCGTCCTTAAAAGACGGCGCCTAGTGTAGACAGCGAGTCTGTATTGAAAGAGGAAACGCTATGTACGCAGTAATCACAACCGGCGGTAAGCAGTACCGCGTGGAACAAGGCGATGTGCTTTACATCGAAAAGCTCAACGCCGAAGCTGATGAGACCGTGGTTTTTGACCAGGTTCTGTTCATCGGCAAAGAGAAAACCAGCAAGCTGGGCAAGCCCACCATCAAAGGGGCAACCGTTGAGGCTAAGGTTCTCAAAAACGGCAAAGCAAAGAAAATTACGGTTTCTACCTACAGACCCAAAAAGGGTTCGAAACGTAAGCTGGGTCACCGCCAGCCTTATACCAAGGTAGAAATTATTACAATTAACGAAAAAGCCCCCAAGGCTGAGAAAGCAGAGGTGGAAGCATAAATGGCACAAAAAAAAGGTGTAGGTTCTTCTAAGAACGGTCGTGATTCCGAGTCTAAACGGCTGGGGGTCAAAAGGGCCGACGGGCAGGCAGTGCTGGCCGGCAACATTTTGGTGCGCCAGAGAGGCACCCGCATCCATCCCGGCAATAATGTTGGCGTCGGTTCGGACGATACCCTCTTTGCCCTGGTGGACGGCAGAGTCAAGTTTGAAAGAATGGGCAAAGACCGCAAAAAGGTTTCGGTATATCCTGCTTAGTATTCATAAGGATACCCCAAAACGGGCAAACTCTATCGTGTAGGCTGCTGCCTTACACTAGTGTTTTGCACAGTGATGTCGTCTGCAGATTGCCCGGTTCAGAAACGCCCGAAGGGGTAACATAATGACAGAAAAATCCCGGGGCTTCCTCGGGATTTGCCATTTTAACGATCAGTAGCGGAGGAAGCCCATGTTTGTAGATAACGCCAGAATTTCAATTAAAGCCGGAAAGGGCGGGGACGGCGCGGTCTCCTTCCATCGGGAAAAATATGTGGCGGCCGGCGGGCCGGACGGCGGGGACGGCGGCCGGGGCGGGGATGTGGTCTTTGTGACGGACAGCCATCTTTCCACCCTGCTGGATTGCGCCGGACGGCGAACCGGGCCGGGGCAGGCGGTGCAGCGGCAAGAACGCCCAAAACCTGATTATTAAGGTGCCCCGGGGCACCCTGGTGCGGGATGCCGACACCGGCCGTGTGCTGGCCGACCTTTCGGGGGACGAGCCGGTGGTGCTGGCACGGGGCGGCCGGGGCGGCTGGGGCAACAGCCATTTTGCCACCGCCACCCGCCAAATACCCCGCTTTGCCAAGCCAGGCCTGCCGGGCGAAAGCTTTAACCTGGAGCTGGAGCTGAAGCTGCTGGCCGACGTAGGGCTGGTGGGCTTCCCCAATGTGGGTAAATCTACCCTGATTTCGGTGGTGAGCGAAGCCAAGCCCAAGATTGCCAACTATCACTTTACCACCCTGACCCCGGTGCTGGGGGTGGTGCGGGTGGCCGAAGAAAACAACTTTGTCATGGCCGATATACCCGGCCTTATCGAGGGCGCCAGCGAAGGGGTAGGGCTGGGGCACGAATTTTTGCGCCATGTTGACCGCTGCCGCCTGATTGTACATGTGGTGGATGTGGCAGGCAGCGAAGGCCGCGACCCCATTGCCGATTTTGAAGCCATCAACCGCGAGCTGGCCGGCTTTAGCCAAGAACTGGCCCAGCGGCCTCAGATTGTAGCGGCCAATAAAAGCGACCTTGCAGATCCGGCCCAAATTGCGGCCTTTAAAGAGTATATTACCGGGCAGGGGCTGGACTTTTTTGAGATTTCCGCCGCTACCCGCCAGGGGGTCGGCCGGCTGGTGCAAAAGATAGCCGCCCGGCTGGAAACCCTCCCCCCTGTAAAAACCTATGAAGCCGAAGAAGTACCCCTGGCCGAGCGGGAGGCCAAAGCCCGCCGCAACGAGTTTGAAATCAGGGTGGAAGACGGCGTCTATATTGTGGAGGCCGATTGGCTGATACAGGCGCTGGGCTTTGTGGATATGGACGATTATGAATCGCTGCAATATTTTCAGCGGGTGCTGCGCCAAAGCGGTATTATCGACCGGTTGGAGGCCATGGGTATTCAGGAAGGGGATACCGTCAGCATTCTTAACTTTGAATTTGAATATATTAAGTGATGGCAGCAAACGAGGTGGTTTTTACGCAAGATAATATTCAAAATTATACAGACCCCGGGCTGCTTAGCCCCCTGACCCTGGCCTTTGTGGGTGATGTGGTTTACGAGCTGCTGGTGCGCCGGCAGCTGGTGCAGGGGGGCAGCATGCCGGCGGGCAAGCTGCATGCTTTGGCGGTAGAACAGGTGAATGCCACCGCCCAGGCGGCGGTCTATCACCGGCTGGAGTCTGTGTTAGACCCCCACGAACTGTCTATACTCAAAAGGGGGCGCAACGCGCACACCAGCCGCACCCCCAAAAATGCCACCGCTATCGATTACCGCAAGGCAACCGGGGTAGAGGCGCTTTTTGGTTACCTTTATCTTAGCGGAAAAACGCAAAGGCTTGCAGAGCTGTTTGCCATTATCGGGCAGCAAACGGACGGGGAGGCGGGTAACCATGCATAAAAACGAGCGGAAAAAACTGTTGGCGGATATCCCCTTTGATCTTGCGGGCAGTTTAATCTTTTCAACCGGGCTGCTATGCTTTACCGCCCCCAACGAAATTGCCCCGGGGGGCGTTTCGGGGCTTGCAACCATTATCAATTTTCTGTTCCATATCCCCATTGGTCTGGCGTCTTTCTTGCTCAATATACCTCTGCTGCTGCTGGCGCTGCGGTTTTTGGGGCGGGGGTTTACGGTGCGCACCCTTAAATCGGTGGCCATCCTTTCCCTTGTTTTAGATATTGTCTTACCTTTTATACCGGTTTACCGCGGCGACCCGATTCTGGCCGCTCTGTTTGGCGGCGTGTTTATGGGGGCCGGGCTGGGGCTTGTCTTTATGCGGGGCAGCACCACCGGCGGCACCGATATCGCTTCGCTGCTTATCCAGCGTAAGTTTCCCCACCTTTCTATCGGCCGGATTCTTTTAATCACCGACCTTTTTGTGCTGCTTCTGGCTGCGCTGGTTTACAAAAACATTGAAACCTTGCTATATGGCCTGATTGCCATCTTTACCCAGACAAAGATGATTGACGGTGTGCTTTATGGTTTGGATTCAGGTCGCCTTGCCATTGTGGTTTCCCAAAAAGAACGCGAAATTGCCGAGGTCATTATGGAACAGCTGGGCCGCGGCGTTACTTTTCTAGAAGGCGAAGGCGCCTATCTGGGTGAAAAGCGCCGGGTGCTGCTTTGCGCCCTGCGTACCCGGCAGTTTGCCCGGCTTAAAAAGATGGTATACAGCATCGACCCTACCGCCTTTGTTATCGTTACCGAAGCAAGTGAAATTTTAGGCGATGGCTTTAAACTGCCGGAAGAAAAATAAAATACCTGCCCGCGGCAAAAAACAAAAGCTCCCTTGATGGGGAGCTTTTAAAGATACCAAGGCAGACAATCAAATACTGCGCGGGCAAGGGGCAAGCGAAGCAGCTAAAGCATTTAGGCTGGTTGTTTTTAGTTATATAGCCGCACAATTTTATCTGCCTGCGCGCAACAACGTATACACAAATCAGATTGACAAAGGGTTATTTGCGCCCACTGATATCGCACTGGTTACGGCCGGTATAGGCGTCCCCTTCGTGGGTTTGGGACCCGGTGCCCTGAGCTTTACGGGTAGTGTTTTCAGCCTTGCTTACCATAGGATCGGTCCGGTTGGTGCTGCGGCCCTTTTGGTTTTTCTTTTCACTGTTCTTTGCCATCTTTTTTCACCTCTTCGTTGGTTTTTGCAGCGGCATAAGCCGTTACGTTTATTAGTATTGTTTGCTGCCGCACAACTATTCCGCTTTATACAGTGGGTATTTTTGCCGACTGCCAAGAATGTTTTCTCTTGCCGGCAATCAGAAGAATTCACAAATTTATTTTAGTATTTTATGGGGAATTTAGATTTCAAACAGATTGGTTGAAACGCCGTAATTAGCTGTGGTATACTGTGAAAAGTCTATTAAAAGCGGCGTGGCCATTCTGCCGTCAGGCTGGAAAGGATAATAAAATGAAACGTTTTGTATGTACGATATGTGGTTATGTTTATGAGGGCGAAACCGCCATTGTTTGTCCCCAATGCAAGGCCCCGGCCGAAAGGCTGGAAGAACAGTCCGATACAGAGCTGATTTGGGCTGACGAGCACCGCATTGGCGTTGCCGCCGGCGTAGATCCCGAAATTGTAGAGGGACTTAAAATGAATTTTACCGGTGAATGTGCCGAGGTAGGGATGTACCTGGCCATGAGCCGCCAGGCCGACCGGGAAGGTTATCCCGAAGTAGCCGAAGCCTATAAGCGCATCGCCTACGAAGAAGCCGAGCATGCGGCGAAATTTGCCGAACTGCTGGGCGAACTGGTCTTCCCTAACACGGAAAAGAACCTGGCCCTGCGTGTTGCTGCTGAACAGGGCGCCTGTGAAACCAAGAAAAAGCTGGCCACCCGCGCCAAAGAGCTGGGGCTGGATGCCATCCACGATACGGTGCATGAAATGTGTAAGGACGAAGCCCGCCACGGCCAGGCTTTTGCCGGGCTGCTGAAACGTTATTTTAAATAATCCCCGATTCTTGTTTGCGCCGCACCAACAGCCAACCTTGGTTGGCTGTTTTTGTGTTTACGGCAGTATTTCAAGGGTGTCAAAACCGCTCCTGAAACTGACTGTTCTAAAGATAAGGGAAAATATTAGTAAAAAGCATGATTTTTGTATGATAAGTCTTATCATTTATAAAATTTCCTCAAGAGTTGTCTAAATTTGACGATAATTATGAATGAAAGGCGAATTTTGCGTGTTTTGGGGCAAGGGCTCCTCCGTTGTACGGCTTTTTGGAGTGAGGATAAAAAGAACAGAAAAACCGGCTTTTAGGGGCTTGTTTCTTGTTTTTTTTACCGAAACCCACCGGGGGACATCCCACTATACGGCGCCGTTTCTTTGAGGGCTTTGCTGGCGTTTCATGGCAAAGATTTATGCCCGGCCCGCCTTAGGCAAAGCGGAAAAGCCCCGCCGCATAAACCGCCCTATACATAGTACATAGGCAACAGAGGGCTATCCTTATGCTAACAACGCCGCCGCCCGGCCAGGCCGGCAGCGGCTGATGGTTGCAATCTATAAAAGAAGCTCCCGGACAGAAAGGAGGCAAACTGCCGGCCGCTCTGGTTCATACAGCGGGCGCACGATGCCGCAAAGTTTAGGCAGCCCGGCCTAAGCGTACAGGCAACAGAACAAGGGGGCACGGCGCCGCCCTGCCGGGTGCTGCCTTCGATTGAATGCAAATATCCCTGCGGGCGCAAAACGACGGGTTTTATATTTGAGGCGAATCTCATCGATATAATCTGGAGGAATCAAAGATGAAGAGTATTAAAAGCAGAATACTGCTGAATATGCTGACGGTCATTGGCCTTTCACTGGTTGTGACAGGGATTGTTGCCATAACCCTCGGCTACCGGGGCTGGAACAGGTCTCTGGAGCTATCGATGACCGAGGCGTCCATGGTAGCGGCAGACCGGGTTTCGGCTGAGATTGTTCGCTACAAACAGCTGATGAAGGAGGCGGCCGACCATCCCATTTTGGCCGGTACCCTGGTGGGTACGGTTCAGACCTCGAAGGATGCCGAACCCGACAATGAGGAGGCTGTAAAAGGCAATTCCCTTTCAGTGGCAAGAGAATATACCATCGAAGAGATTCGGGTAGAGCTGAAAAGGCTGAAGGATACATTGGGCTTTAATTTTGTGGACCGGGCGACCGGCAACGGATATTCCATGGAACGCTTTACCTATGTGCTATATAACCAGTTCTTTACCGATTGCCAGGATACGCTGCTGCCTTATGTGGGCCCCCCCCGCTTGGATGCCGAAACAGGTAAAATGAGCGTTACCATCGCGGCGCCCATCCTGCGTAAAGGCGCCTTTGACGGGGTTGTATATGGCGAAATGGACGCTAACTTCTTAAGCACCGTGGTGGAAGAAGCCAGCATCGGCGAAGGCAGCCAGGCCCTGATGCTGGATAAGCAGGGAACCATCATTGCCCACCCGGATGCCAACAAGGTAATCCTTGGTGAAAATGCGCTGCTTTCCAGCCAGGAAGACGAGCATAACCTAAAGATCTACCGGTCGATGGTAGAAGGAAACGCCGGTTTTGAAAAATGCACCAACGACGGCCGGGATTACTATATCGCTTATGCGCCGGTGCCCAATACCGATGGCTGGAGCATGGGCATTTACATCCCCACCGATAATTATATAAAGCAGATTAAACAGGGGGTCATGACCATACTTTTTGTAGTTGTGGGAACCCTGCTGGTTGCGGCGGCGCTGTCTATTCTGGTAGCAAGAACTGTCGCCACCCCCATTGCGGCTTCGGCCCAGCGCCTGCAGCAGCTGGCAGCCGGCGACCTGAGCACCCCCATACAGATAGTTAAAACCAAGGACGAAACATCGGTGCTGGCAGAGGCCACGGCAAACACCATCAGCAGCCTTAACGCTATGATTGGCGACATTACCCAGAACCTGGATAAAATATCCCAGGGCAACCTGAATACCAAAGCTTCAGTGCCCTATGTAGGCGACTTTGCGCCTATCCCGCGGTCTATCAAACAAATTGCGGTTGCTTTAGACCAGATGCTTCGGGAAATGAACTCAAGCGCCGACCAGGTTGCCAACGGGGCAGAGCAGGTTGCCAGCGGGGCGCAGGCTCTTTCTCAGGGAGCAACCGAGCAGGCAAGCTCAATCCAGCAGCTTTCGGCGTCCATTGCCGAGGTTGCTCAAGAGGTGCAGGCCAGCGCGGGCCACGCGGCCGAAGCGCAGCGTATTTCAGAGCAAGCAGCTATGGTGGTAGAGCAGGGCAACCAGTATATGGAGCAGATGACAGGGGCTATGTCCGAAATTACGGCATCGGCCACCATTATTGGGCACATCATTAAAACCATTGATGATATTGCTTTCCAGACCAACATTCTTGCCCTGAACGCTGCCGTAGAGGCGGCACGGGCAGGTTCGGCCGGCCGGGGCTTTGCCGTGGTGGCCGATGAAGTGCGCAACCTGGCAGCCAAAAGCGCGCAAGCAGCCCAAAGCACCACTGCCTATATTCAGCAGTCGATTGAAGCGGTAGAAAACGGCGTAAGCATTGCCGATGAAACTGCTAAGGAGCTGCAGTCTATT
>ENA-UOOR01004913-UOOR01004913.1-fermentation-metagenome-genome-assembly--contig:-NODE-4913-length-10246-cov-4.220194_pt1 | contig 10246 bp, 13 predicted proteins | sample MGYA00245780_ERZ724029 | MGnify/ENA primary metagenome ERZ724029 (study PRJEB28704, sample SAMN03018315) | fermentation metagenome | biome: anthropogenic terrestrial biome; feature: soil; material... | reverse complement strand
GGTGTTGATCGGAGCAAACGCTTTTGCAGAATTCTGCAGAAGCGTTTTACCCGGGTGCGTTCCGGGCGTCCCCCGATCCGATCACATCCGATCAATCCGATCGGGTCCTCACCGGCCGGAGGGGTGCGAGAGATGCACGGGTCGGGACGCTGCACCCTTCTTTATCGGTTTTGGACACTTGTCTAAATCTGATAAGGTGGTGCGAGAGATGCACGGGTCGGGCCGCTGCACCCTTCCCTTTAGGGGCGGAACCATCGAGGGCCGGCCGGGTGGAGGGGTGCGTTTTTTCCGGGACGGCCGGCACGTGTCGGGTTAGGGTCCGGAATCCGGGCGCGCTGCGCGGGCGGTTAGGGGCCGGTGTGGTCGCTTACGTGCCACTTATACGCGCTCTCGTGACGCTCTCCCGGGCTCCACGGGAAACGGCTTTGTATCCGGTGCATTGTTCCCCCTCGTCGCTTCCCGGGCGGTATGCGTCGGCCGCATATCCTCCGGCCGGTGGAGGAACCACGGGTAATATGGCGCGTATTCCGGGCGGGCGGGTTCCCGGAATGTTGCGATATGTTGCGGGCCGGCCTCGTCGCTCTTCGTCGGTTCGGTGTTTCGGTATGGTTCGCCATGCTTCGCTTCGGGGTGACACGCCGTACTGGCTCGCGATGGCACGGTATGACACGCCGGGAGTGCGCCGCTATGCGTCGGTATGCGTCGGTTCGGGGTGTCCGGTATGGCTCGTTATGGTTCGGTTCGCCGGGGTCCGGGAGTGCGCCGCTTCGCGTCACCTTCTCTGGTCGGTGGAGGAACCGGGCCTGATATGGCGCGTATTCTCCCGGGGTCCCGGTCGGAGAATACCGGACCGTCTCACAATGTCGCGCTATGTCGCGCCGCCTGCCAGGGTGATCCCGGGGTGTGCGGGTCATTTTTTCCAGAGTATCGGGCTGCATCCGGGCCGTGTGGGGGCCTAATAGGGGCCGGTTCGGGCTCCGTTAGGGCTCCGGGTGTCTCGGTGCCTGTCACGGTATGTGTCCTGGTGCAAGTGGCGCGCCATGGCGCGGTTGCTGTCCCTCATGCATTGTCCCATATTTTTTCTGAGAGTCGGGGCGTTCTCCGGGTGCTCCGGGAGAGTTGCGCGCCGCCGGGGTCCGCGTTCGGTCGGTTATGCGCCCCTTTCATGCCGCGTTATGGCGCTTATCTGCCAGGCTCGATCGGACCGGGAGATCCGGGGGGTCCGGGTGCACTGTCCCGCCGGGATCCTCGGAGGGGCCGCGTCACTCGTCGGGGTGACATCGGTGACATGCCAGGGCGGGCGCTCGTGGTCGGGCGTCGGGGTTCCGGGCGGGGAAGAGGATTCGACGAGGGCGGGAGACGGACCGGCCTGGAGTGACATCGTGCCGGCGGGCGCGGGGGGTCATCCCCACATCTCCCGGCAGTACTCGATCGTTCGTGTGAAGGCCCCCCCGCGTAACGTCTCCCGCTCGTCAGTCATGAACCCCTGCTCCAGGGCGATCAACTTGAAGAGGTTTCCAGACTTCCCGGGCTCCGCGCCGCCGTGGAACGATGCCCACGTTTCGCCGTCCTCGGAGATCAGGAAGTTGTCCCCGTGAAGAGATCCGTACACCGGGTGCGGGCCTCGTCCGCCTGGAGGGATCCCGGTATAGGCCGATAGCGAAGGCATCCGGGCTTTCAAGTCCTCGGCACTCTCACCGCGTCGGGGCTTCTTCCCGGAGGCTATCCACCGCTGCCGGTCGCGCTGCTGTTTGATATCCGCCGCTATCCGGGCATACATCCGCTTCTGCTCTGCCAGTACGCCGGGGTGCTCCTCCGCCGGCATCGCCGCCGCGATCACCGCGTCGAGGTCACCGCCGGACCGGAGGAAGTCGTTAAGGTCCACCTTCTCGATACCAGGGGGCCGGGGCGGGCTGCCGATGAAGACCCGGGCACCGTCGAGGGCTTGAGTTATCAGGTTATACGCGATGTTCGCCGCACCCTTCCCGCCTTCGCCGGACTCCTCGTTATCGTTCAGGATGTAGACCGGGCCGCCGGACCGCCGGACCAATTCAGCCACTTCGGGGGCCTGCTCCCGCTTGAATCGGGTTGTTACCGGGCTGATGCACGGCCGGCCGGCCTGCAAGACTGCCAGGCAATCGGTTATCCCTTCGGTGATGATCAGGGGGTCGCCGGGAGAGACGGACCACACGCCGCATATCGGCTCCCGGGGGCCGTCGATGGTTACGAGCTGCTTCTTGTACTTCGCCGGGGTCGTGTCGTCGCGGGCGGGGGTCTCGTCGGTCATCCTCCCGATGAAGTAGACCGGCTCGAGACCGCCGGAGAGGTACGGAAACACGATCCGGCCTCGGAGGAGATCCGACACTCCCGACCGGGTGCCGCCGTTCTCGTCGGTCCGCTGCCAGGGCACCACCAACCCGGACCCGATGATCTCCTCCCGGGAGTATCCCCGGTCCATGAGATGCAGGAGGAGGGCGGAACCGTCCGCCGGGGCATACCCGATCCGCATCGCCTCCACAAAGGCCGGTTCCAGGCCGTAACGGGTGCGTAAGTGGTCCCGGTGTGCGTCGGTAAGGTGCCGCTCGAAGAACCGGCAGGCGTCCTCAAGAAGGGCGCTCCAGGGCATCATGTCGGCCTCCCGAATCCGGGCCACGGGGGGGCGATGTAGTCGAAGAGGATCAGGGCGTGAGATGCACGGGTCGCGCCGACGAAGTAGACCCGCCGCTCTTCGGCCATGCGATCGGGGTCTGCCAGGCCGGCAACCAGGCCGGGAAGATACCCGGTATGGAGGAGCACCGCCGGGGCCTCAAGGCCTTTGCTCGCGTGGATGGTATCCACCCGGACCGCTTCGGGGGCGATCACCGTCCCGCGCCGCTCCTCCCGGGAGATACAGGCCTGCACCTGCTCCACGAGGGCCGGCCGGAGGTTCAAGAGGGCCAGGATCCGCCGGTCGCCGGGGGCGAGGGGGATCCACCGGGCAACGTCTCCCACCCGGATCGGGGGGTGCTGTCGGAGCTTCGCTTTCAGATCGGTAAGGGCGGACTGTCGCCGGGCCGGGGGGAGAGTTGCCAGGATCAAGGCCTCCGCCTCTTCGTATGGGATCCGCTCGATATCGCCGCCGGCCATGTATCGACGCGCCGCCCGGGTGAGCTGCCATAGGTTCACCGTCTCCCGCTCAAGGGGGTTCTTGTGCTTCCCGATCGGGGCCGCTCCCCACGGGCCGGTGTCCGTCCGGATCCCGCTGCACGGGATACCCATAGCTGCCAGGGTTCGGGCGATCTTCGATACGTGCTTCCGGAACCGGGAGAGAACGAAGACCGGGCCGCCGGGATAGGCCTTTAATGCGTCCTCGATCCGGGCTGGGAGGGCGTCGGGGTTGTGCGTGTAGACTTCCCGCCCATACCTCCCGGGGCGGGAGTTCGGGGCCACGTTTGCCGGCCGGCCTAAGATCCGTTCGGCCTCTGTCATGATCCGCATAGCGCACCGCCTCGATACGGGCCGGTTGCCGTCGCGGGCTCCCCGGTCCTCTGCCGGCAGGCTGAGGAAGAGATCCGGGCGGCCGCCTCTGAACCCATAGATCGATTGATCCGGGTCGCCGGCCACGTAAACCCGATCGGCCTGCTCAATCCACTGCCGGATCAGGGCATCCTGTAACGGGCTCAAATCCTGGTATTCGTCCACGAAGATGATCGGGGCCTGTGGCTCTACCTGGTCGGTCACTGCGAGTCGGACATAATCGGCATGCTCAAAAACGCCTTTCGCCGCTTTGAACTCCTGCCAGGCCGGGAGAAGGTCGGTTATGTCCCACGCTGCACCGTTGAACGGCAGGCTTAACGCCGCCGCTGCGTACTGCCAGTCCTCCGCCGGTCGCATGGTCGCGCTCAAATATGCGTTGATCTCAAGAATCTGGTTTCCCGCCGGCAACTTCGCCCGGGCCACCGGGTCGCCGTCCTCCGGGGCGTATGCGTTCGGGGTATACGGGATCCCGTGCGCCTGCATAAACTCCCGGTACACCGGGATCGCCTTCTTCGCACCCTTTCCCGTTGGTACGATGATCTGATCGGGGGAGTCGGAGATCAGGCCGGCCGCCCGGACCGCCCGGAGGGTGATCCCGTCCACCGTCGCGCACCGCCGGAGGATGTCTTTCCGGTCCTCGCCGGGGAAGACCGATCGGGCGAGACGATCGGCCAGGTCGGCCGCCTGAGACCGGCTAAAGGTCATCAGGATCAGGTCGTCAAGGGTCCGGCCGGTCTCCACCTCTCCCCGGACCATCTCCAAAAGTTGATAGGTTTTCCCGCTCCCGGGGCCGCCGGTCCACCGGATCAGGTCGGCACTCATGCGGACCGCCTCCCCTTTGATCGCGCACGTGAGATCCTACGATCCTGATCGGGCTGTTTTGCTCCCCTTATCCGGTCAAGAACGGGATTGTAACGGGTGTAACGGGTTAGTGTTTTTATCCCGTTACAGAACGGGACACGAATAGCGCGCGTTATCCAGAAAGGAGCACGGTTTGTATGGGGTGTAACGGGTGTAACGGGTGTAACGGGTATATTGGCTACTCTGCAACTTTTGCAAAGTAGCCTCCTACGCGCGTGACATAGGGGGATCCCGTTACACGCCACCGATCGGGCCATCAGTCACCCACCGGATCCTCGGATAGGGATCCCTCCAGGCCGCCGGTCGGGTCGTCTTTGATATCGGGGGTGACTCCCCACGCACGCACCGGGGTTTTCACACCCGGGATCCGGTATAACTTCGAATCCACGAGCAGGATCCCCATTTTTTTAAGGTATCGGGCAAAACCTCCGTCATTCGGGTTCTGTCCAGATTCGACTATCACATCCTGGATAAGGTCGGACCGGATCAGGAGAACCCCGTTCGGCTCCAGGCAGATCCCGTGTCGCTTCAACCCGCCGCGATCCTGCTCCAGGGGGATAGGTGCGATCCTGGTTTCCAGTTTGCTGATCGTTCGCTCCCACGGTGACGCCGGGCCCGGAGGATCCACCGGCACGGCCACGGCCATAAGGTGATCCCGGATCTCTTTGAAGTCGCGGCCGGTCGCGTCGAGGGGGTCATCTCTGACGGCTAACCATCGCTCGTTCAGGGTGATGGGCTGCAAGGCTGCAAGATCCCGGGTCGAGAACACCATGCTTTTCCCGTCGGAGAGGTGCACCACGTACACCGGGGGATCGCTCGTCTCCTTCTCCACCCGCGCGATCGAGCTGATTACCCGGCACACTGCATCAGCGGTAATCGTCTCGTCGGCCTCCCGGACCGCCTCGAAGAATCGATCTACCGCGTCCTGTACCGCCTTCCGGTCGAGGTGCGAGAACTCCTTTTTCACCCGGTCCGCGATCCGCTTCGCCGTCCCCTTTGTGATAAGGGGGTTGCTCCGGCTCGCGTCGTCTGCGATCTTCTCTCCACGCCGGTATATTCCGATATACCATATCCCGCGATCAGACGCGATATCTAAGGCGATATCTTCGATCCCGATCAGGGTAGGGGGCACCGAAGATCGGATCCTCGGGGGCGTTACGGGTGTAACGGGTGCCGGCTCCGGGGCGGGGTTGTGTTGCTCTCGCACTGTTTCCACTGGACCCGCTCCCGCTTCGTCTCCGTCGCGTTGTCCCGGGTCGGCCTCGCCTGGTGCGGCTGCCGGCATCGGTGCGGGGCCTCGGGGGGGCGGGCTGTCCACCACTACCGGGCCGGCCATCGCCGCCGCCTCTTCTCTCTTGATTCGCTCCACTTCGGACCGGGGGCGCATCTTTCCCCTATACCACGTCTCCGGCTCCCGTCCGGGGGTCCCGTTGTCGGTCACGCTGGCACCTCCTCCGGTCCCGGGGCCGCCGGCAGTGGAGCGACGAGCACACCGAACCGGCCGAAGACATCCGCGAACCGCTGCACCTCGTCACCCAGGTAGAAGAGCACTGACGGGAACGGGGCGGGGGCCTTGCACCCGGAGAACTTCAGACGGCCGGCCACCTCGCACCGGGGGTATCTCTCGGAGAGCACCCGGAACCACCGCGTATCAGTCGCCGCCTTCACGAGCACCACGGCCGCCGTGACTCTGCCGGCCTCGTGCTCCTCGCGGACCTTCTCGATCCACGGTCCGATCCCCTTCCCATACGGAGGGTTCAGGTAAACCCGGCCGGACCACGGCCGGCTTAGTCCGTCATCCTCCCGGGTGAAGTGCACCAGGGCGGGCACGTTCGGGGCCTCGTGGCTGTTGCTGCACGGGTCGAGGTCGATCCGGCCGTCGAAGAGATCCCGGACCGCCTCGACGATCTCCGGGGGTGTGTACCAGTCGCCGGTATTGCTCGTGAACATCGGGGCCGGGCCGGGCGTCCGGGTCGCCGGGGTCGCGTCGGTCACTGCCTGGTAACCGGCCGGGTGTCGGAGAACGCACCCCCGCCGGGAGTACCGGGCGCACGGGCCATCGGAGGAGAGGAACGATCCGCACCGGCTCGGATCCGTTTCGCACACGGCCGGCAGACGGCCGCCGCATGGTTCCGATTTGTTTATATTCTGTCCCGTAGATATAATTGGTAGATCCTTCGTCGAGTCCGGATCTTTTGTTGTGGGGGCCTGTCCCGGGGCCTCCCCGCTCGATTCTCCCATCGTTACTCCTCCACCGGGGGGTGTATCAGGATCCGGCCGGCAAACCGGCTTGTTCGCACGAGTCCGCGCCGCTCCATCTGCTCGATTCTAGCAATGCAGGAGGACCGGCTAGCACGGGTTGAAAATCCTCGCACCAGGTCGGCGGCAAGGAGGGTTTTTTCGGGAGACTGTGCCAGGGCCGCAATTACGGCCGCTTCAAACTCATTGAGGGCTTCGCTTTGTCTCATTCGCTCGTTCTCCGGATGAGTGAGCCTAAAAACAGAATTCCGCGAAACTTCTTCGAATTTCTTCGAAACTCCCCGGAGGACCCCCAAAGTTAATATGGAAGGCACCAATATAGGAAATGTTACGCGGTTCTGTAATGGGCGCGGGGGTTCGAAACTTGCCGGTTGGGAACCCCTTGCACCGGGTCAACTCATCGATAGAGTTGTATTCGTGCGCTAACGTTATAATCTCTTCTTTACGAGTTGTGACGCGACACAAGACACCTTTTGGTGTTTCGCTCGCGTGCTTTCAGACAGGTTCTGACATGCTCCGACATGCTCCGCATATGGGCATACTTCGGAACGTTTAAGTAATACCGGCCGCCGGCACCAGGGCCGGAGGGCCGGATCAGGGGTGCGGCACGGGGTCTAGATCCGCCCAAACTGACACCCGTTTTTCTGCGCGGTCCCTTCCTGCCATAATGTCAAATGACAAACCCTATCTTCATCCGGACGCATAAAACGCCGAATCCGGGGCGGGGGTGAGTCACCCGCTGCCGCCTCCAGGCATTCCGGTCCGCCGGCTGCGGGTCATTCTTCGCGCTCCAGTTTTGTGGTCACAGTCGGGCCGGTGCGCTTGAAGGCACGGACCACAAGATCGACAAACTCGTTATGCCGGTCAACGTCCATCATTTTAACCACGGAGGGCAACGCCTCCCGAAATGTGAGGTGTTCCGGGAGAGACCACGCGTTTACCAGGGCGAGAATGTCATTTGTAACCGTTTCCCGGTCGGCCTCCTGGGATAGGGGCATACCGCAAACGGGGCAATAGTCCGGGCACTCTCCACCGGCAGGGCTCCACCCACAGGCAGGGCAGGTGTTCATTCCACCCACTCCAGACCGATCCGTATCTCGTCGTCGCCGGGGCCGGGCATCTGCCCTTGCCTCGGCCTCGTCGAAGACCTGCCGGATCGCTCCGATGACGTTCCGGCTGTATCGCTTCGCGGCTAGATCTCGATCTGTGACTTCATCCCCGAATAACTCGCTCGCAGTGCAGTTCATCTCGTTAACAACGGCCGTTACCAGGGTTCCAAAATCAATCTCTACCATGTTTCTTAGTCTCCTCGCCTTCGGGCCGAAGCCGTCAGGCATGCCGCCGGAGGGCGTCGCACCCTCCTCCCTGCGTGGTTACAGGCGGCGGCTCAAAACGCGTGGATAAGTCCCGCGTCGATTCTCTCGCGCTGCTCCCGGTCCGCGTCGATGACGCCTGCCGGCACCGGCCGGGAGAGGAGGGCTGCCGTCCGGGTCCCGGCCACAACCTGCCGGACCTGCATCAGTGGGCTCGTGTAGGTCTGCCCGTCGATCTTGAGGGTGACCGCCCGGCCGGACCGGGAGATCCGGGCCGTCCCGCTGCACCCGATAAACACCCGGTCCGGAGCACGGACCTGCACGAAGCAGACATCAACTTCCTTCCCGTCGAAGAGGCCCCGGACCGCTTCGGCGCCGATCACCAGGTCGCCCGGTCCGTTCCTGCCGTCGATCTCGATTCTGAGGGCTCGGCGGTCCTTAACGATTCTTCCCACCTTAACAAACTGAGTCATGGTTCTTGTCTCTCCTCTACGGTTTACTTTACGTTGTATAGTAGTTATACCCACAAAGATATATACTTTACTATGTAATACTCTACACATGGTAAAGGAAGCCATAGGTAAAGTGTTCCCGGTCGGGGCCGGAAATACCCGGTATATCTCCGTCCCTTCGATGGTTGCGACTGATGATAGGTTCCCGTTCAAAGACCAGGAGAGCGTGAGGGTCCGCATAGACGGGGACCGCGTGATCGTGGAGAAGGTGGAGTAACGATGGTGTCTGAGTCATCCCGCCCGGGCCACGATCCCGCCGACATGCTCCTCTGTCCCGCCTGTGACGGGGAGGGGTCCACCGATTCATGGGGAGTCGTCGAGCAGTGCTCGCTCTGTCACGGGGCGGGGCTCGTAACTCCGGATCGGTGCGAGGAGTATCACCAGGAGATGATGAGGGGCCACCCCTGCCGGGCGAAGGGCGATCCCGATGCCTGAGTCGGGCCGGCCGCCGCCGGTCATGTGGGGCAAAGTCGATACCGGCCTATACCCGGAAATCGAAGCGGCGATCGAAGAGTGGTTCCCCGGAGATGATCGGGTGCGGGCCGCTGCCGTCGCTGCCTGGAACGTTGTTATGCGTCGTGTGCCGGACCGCTAACCCTTTTGTCCCGTGTGTACTGTCCCTTTTCCCGGCCGATCTTCTCGCCGGTATAGTTCTCATCGGGTGCCGGGGAGATCGTCGATTATAGCGCATCTGTGAGGGTGCGGTATCGAGTCCTCCCGGGCGGGGTGCCTGGGCGCCACTTTTGAGGCGTTGCTCTCGCACTGTTTCCACCATGCCGGGCGGGGTGCCTGGTGCCGCTGCGGAGCCCTATCCGGGCGGGGTTAGGTACCCGTTCGGGATCGTCCCCGGGGTGACTTGCGGGAAATGAATATTCCCCGCAAAAGGGCCGGTGCGGAAGTGGTGCCGGGCCGGTGACCGGGTTACATGCCGATGGGCAGACGGCCGGAGGGGTCGCGCCGGATCCCGGTCCCGATCACATGCCCGCTACATGCCCGCCTGGTGAGGTCCTCCGGGGCGGGGCACTTCCCGGCAATATTGCCGGAATGTCTCCCGGGAGCCCGGCCGGGTGGAGCCCTAACGGGTCACTTATCCGGCTCTCCTGCTATCCACCGCTTGAACCGGGAGAGTGCGCCGGCACGGGGCGGGGGTAAGAGTCGGTGAGTAAGTAAGCTGTTCTCCTGTTGCACCCGGGCGATCTCACCTCGGAGGTATTCCTTATCCGCTCGGAGGTCCGCGATCGTCTGCTCCAGGTAGTCCGCCCGGGTCGTCATCGCCTGCACCTCTGCCATCAACTCCCGGTGCTCCTCCGGTGTCGGTCCCGGTGCGACGGGGTGCAGGGCGTCGGTGCAGGCCTGCCGTATCCATTCCGCCCGGGGGTTACCGGTCCGCTCGGCATCCTCGTCGATCTGCTCTACGAGGTCATCCGCCATAGTAAGGGTAAACCGCATAGGGTGATCGTTCCCGGTGTTGACGTATCACTATTCCGGTTCGTTTCCGGTGCGGGGCGGTGTTGTGGTCGGTGCCGGGGGTATGGATACATAGGGCGGGAGGAGATCCGCCGCCTATGCCTCACTGTGTGGGCCTCTCCTGCCTTTCTCCCGGAGGGCGGGCCGGGTGCAGGGGTCCGGACCGCCGCATTATTCCGGGATCCGTTTCGGGATCTGTTTCAGGGTGCCGATCCGATCACATCCGATCGATATTGCAGAGTCCCCCGAATACGGGCGGCCGCCTCCGCGCGGGTGTTGATCGGAGCAAACGCTTTTGCAGAATTCTGCAGAAGCGTT
>ENA-UOOR01004912-UOOR01004912.1-fermentation-metagenome-genome-assembly--contig:-NODE-4912-length-10247-cov-2.522174_pt1 | contig 10247 bp, 6 predicted proteins | sample MGYA00245780_ERZ724029 | MGnify/ENA primary metagenome ERZ724029 (study PRJEB28704, sample SAMN03018315) | fermentation metagenome | biome: anthropogenic terrestrial biome; feature: soil; material... | reverse complement strand
AAATTATGAAATAAAAATTTTTTATTTTAAAATGTAATTAATCAAATTATATTGTATCAACAATAATTATATAATCATTATTTATACTAGCTAATATAAATTTACCATTTCTATTCCCAATCATCTAATAACAAACTAACTTCTTTGTATTATTTATTATTAACTATTATATAATACGCTAATATAATTATAACATAACTCCATGTAAAAATAAAATTAATATAAATAATTCAAATCACTATTCATCGAAATAAAAAAACTACACTTATAAAAGTGTAGTTAAATTCAAATTGGAGGCTCCAGTCGGATTTGAACCAACGGTCAGGGTGTTGCAGACCCATGCCTTACCACTTGGCTATGGAGCCGTTTCCATCTTAGTAATTATACCACATTATACGCTTTTGTAAAGTTAAATATGAAAAACTCCAAGATTTTTTTCTTGGAGTTTGATTTCTATTTGTCTATCTCTTCAATTAATTTTTCTTGATTAATTCTAAAGATTTTATCTGCATAGGTTTTTCCAAATTTTTTAGAAACAATTCTATATGTTTTTTCAAGATTAACATTTCGCTCATGTGAATTATGACAATCCGATGATACAAAATCAACTAAATTATTTTTCATTAACTCAAAAGCAAATTTTTTTATGTTTCTGCCATGTTGTCCTAATATCGAAGTTGTATTTATTTGAATTAAAGCATTCTGCTTTATTGAAGCAACATCATCAACATTTAAGAAATTATACCTTTCCGGATGAGCTAATATAGGATTGAATCCTTTAACTTTTGCATCATACATAATTTCATCAATATCTGTAGGATGGTGCATAGGGAATTCAATGATAAAGTATTTAGAGTCATTAATTGTTTTTAACTCATTTTTTAGTAGTTTTTTATAAGATTTTTCCGTATAATATATCTCACTTCCAAGATATACTTTTATCCCAATATCCTCTACTTTTTTAATAAATTCATCATATTTCTTTTGTAATTGATCTTTTGATAAATATGTTGAACTATTTACAATAGCATGGGGTGTTAAGATAATATGTGTAACGCCTTGTTCTTTCGCATCTTTAAGCATTTCGATGGATGATTCAATAGAATCAGAACCATCATCTACATTTGGTAGGATATGCGTATGAATATCAATCATAATTATTCCTCCCTTGTAATAAATGATTTAGTCTTCTTTATACTTGTATTTATATTTATAATCAGCTGTATCTCTAACAGATTTTATCACAAGTCCAATAATATTTGCTTGGGCTTTTTCTAATAAATGGATTGCTTCTTTAATTGAAGTTCTTTTAGTTCTATCTGCTTCAACTATAAATAAAACGCCATCTGTCAATTTAGATACAATTAATGGATCTACGACCACAGCGACTGGTGGAGTATCAAGAATTATATAATCATATTTTTGTCTTGCCTCATCCAGTAAAGACTTTATCAAATCAGATTCTAATAGTTTAACTGGGTAGGGAGTTTTTGATCCTGTTAGGATAATATCAATATTATTTTTAGTATGAACAATTAAATCTTCTTTCTTAATTTTGCCAGCAGCAAAATCAACAAGACCATTTTCATTAGGTTTATCAAAATTACGGTGAACTTTAGGTCTTCTAATATCTAAATCCACTAATAATACTTTAGCACCTTTTACAGCATAAGAGTTTGCAAGATTTACAGCGACAGTTGTTTTACCCTCGTCTTGAACTGATGAAGTAATTTGAATGACTTGTAATTTTTTATCGACACTTGATAATCCAATGTTTACTTGTAGTTTTTCAAAAGCATCAATAATTGAACCATCTTTTGAAATACCTTTAATGTCATATTTTCTTTTTCTTGCCATCTTATTCTTCCTCCGTCACAATATCAGGAATTAGGCCAATCACTTGATAGTTTGGTAATAATGCTTCTAGTTCTTTCTTATTTCTTACTGTTGTGTGAAATACTTCAATTAATAATACCATTACAACTCCAATTATTCCACCTAGAATAACACCAATAGCAATATTGAGAACTTTATTTGGTGAAGAATATGTGCCTGTCTTTGCAATTCCCATTGATTCCATTGTGTTATTCAAAATTGGATAATCATCATTTGCGATTTCAATCGCGTTTTTTACTACTGAGTTTACAACATCAGCAGCATTTTCAGGATCTAAGGATTCATACTTTATTGTAATAAAAAAACTACGACTACTATAAGAAATAGTAAGATTGCTTCTTAATGTACTAGCAGAGATATCTAGATTTAGGTCATCAATAACTGCTTCCATAATCATGTCCTGTTGGATAAATTCCGATACAGGTTGCATTAGATTTAATGTTGTATTAACATCAAAGTCATTAGTTGACTCATTATCTAACCCCTTCATAACCTGTACCATAATGTCTGTCTGAGCTGTATATGTTGGCTTAGCAATGTTAAAGGTGTATACTACACTGATGACAGTAGTAGCAACTGTAATTGTAACTATTAATAAAATGTTTCTTATCATTAAGTTAAAAAATTCCACTAGTGTCATTCCATTTTCATTAACTTGCATTTCTTCTTGCATTTTCTTCTCCTATCCTATTATCTTTTTAAATAATTATACCACATTCGAAATACTTATGCAATTGATAATAAAAAAATATGGTATTTTGTAAATATATATAGAAAAAGTGAACTTACGTTCACTTAGACTTTAATAAATTTTTCAACATCAATGATAAACATTGTGGCCCCACCGACCGAAACTTCAAATGGAATTGACGTCAATGGCCCAAATTCATTAGCAATTGTGTTAGGCACTAATTCTTTCCTACTCTTAGAGTACTCAGTAATAGTGTCAACTGCCGTATCAACTAATTCATCGGATGTACCAATCATTAGTGTCACGTTACCACTTCGTAGAAATCCCCCAGTTGATGCAAGCTTTGTAACAAAAAACTTTTTCTTTATTAATGCTGCCATCAAAGCTGTTGAATCATCTTTAGAAACAATAGTGATAATTAACTTCATAAACATCAGACCCCCTTTTTCTAATTTTTTTCTATTCAATGTTATAGTATGCTTTTACTAATTCAGCCGTTTCGCCAAAAATACTTACAATTTGTTTTTCATTTAGTTCTATTAATTTATTTACTAGATTACTATGGGCTTCGAAATTGGTACCATCATAATCAATTTGTTTTAATTCTACATCTTCCCATAAATGTTTTGTTGCAGAAATATTCGGTGCATCAAGTGGTATATAGTCAGGTAATAAATTAAATGTAGGTTCAAGAATTCCATTAAACATCTTACTAATAGATCCCTTGAATATTCTTGATATAACCATTGATGTTGCTATTACATCAAAGTTACTTTCGTTTAGAGATGTAATGTCAGAGGATCCCAAAGTTTTATAATTTATTCCAGCTCGGTCCATTAAGTACAATGACTCTAAGAATGATTGTAAGTCATATAATTCTGAATTGTAAGTTGAAATATCATAATCAACGATAACATCACTCTTCAACCAATTATATCCTGTTCCTGGAACAACTAAATAATATTCTAAAGATCCTGTTGCAATACTTTCAGCAACTCCAGATATTATATTTTCAACAATTAGAGAATCAAGTAATATTTCAAAATCACTGTTTTCTACTTTATAAGTCATATTGTTAACACTAATATTAAACGGGAGTGTTAATATATAATCAACATCGATTGATCCAAGTGATTCATATCCATTACCATTCAATAGTAAAGAAACAGAATCTAAGAACTTGGTTATTTCATTTTCTTCTAGTAAATTATCATTATCGTCATAAATATTATACCAAGCATCGCGGTTGTCAATTCTATCGAAAGGTCGATTCATTAAATCCACAGTTGGCATACTTGAAATTGCAGCAGTATTGCTTAATATTTTTGTAACAATTGTTTCTGAGAAAATTGTTGATTTGAGAGCAACTTCACGTTTTTCCGGAACAAATAAATCATTAATTGAAAAGTTCATTGTTTCAAACGTTTGTCCCTCACCAATAAATACATCTAAGGCATCGAGGAAATGTGCTATTTCACCCTTTTTAACAATGTCTCCTATATATTTATTATACCATAATTCACGATTGGAATCAAGATATGATTCTAAATACACAGCATCAGGCAGAGTTAAAACTTTCCCATTCGTTGCTTGGTCATTAATCATCCTTACTATTGTTTCGGAAATTATTGTAGAATGCAATAATATATCTTGATTAGATCCAAATGCAACATTAATATCAAATTGGATTCCTTTAAAATCACTACCTGCTGTAATCAATTCTACAGCATCTAGTAAATAAGCAATTTCACCCTTTTTAACTAATTCATCATCAAGATATTCATTGAACCAATTATCGCGGGCTTTTACATCAATATCTTCGAGGTAAATTGTAGAAGGAAGTTCCAACAATCCACCAATACTTGCTTCGTTAGTTATTTGGTGAACAAGTGTTTCCGATATTACTAATGACTTTAAGAGTTTGTTCTGGTTTTCGCCATAGGCAACTGATAAGTCAAATTTTATATCTGTAAAACTTCCACCATTGGTAATTAGTTCTAATGCTTCCAGTAAATATGAAATTTCACCTTTTTGAGTTAACTCATTACCGGTATAAACATTATACCAACCATTCCTATTAGCAGTATTTAAATCACCTAGATATAAATCAGATGGGATTTTAATTATTGAATCAGGTTTGTTTGCTTCTTTAGCGATTAATTGGACAATCGTTTCAGAAATAACATCTGATTTCAATAAAGTGTTTTGGTTCTCACCATAAGCAACAGAAATATCAAAATCAGCAATATTTGTTCCAGCAAACACTAATCTTAGCGCTCTAAGTAACTTTGTAATTTCACCATCAGAACTTACTTGAACTATGCCATCAATATATATATTATTTCCATTTTCATCAATTGGATAAACATTCATCCATTTAGAGCGATTTTCTGCTACTTCTAAATTTAAAGTTTCAGGGATGGATATAGGTAATGTATCATCAGATCCATATTTATCAATTTGCATTAGCATTGATTCGGCTAATACATCTGATCTAAGAATATCATAAATTTTATCATCGCTTAAATTAGTTATTGTATTTGAAGAGAAATCCTCAATAGCCATTCCATCAAGTAATACTCTTAACCCCTTTAGAAGTTTTGATAATTCGCCTTCAACTGTTACCGAATTTTTTGAGCCATTCATCCATGATGCAAGCTTTACATCTGTAAATTCCGAACTTAAATCACCTGCTGGGATTTTAATAAAATCCCTATTACTTTCTTGGAAATCTTCAAGAATTGAAATAACTGATAAAACTAATACATCTGAAACAACAATATTTTCTATCTCTTCATCACTTAGTTTAGTAATTGCATCAGTAGAAAAACTTCCACCTTCTAATAAATTATCCGCGAGACTTCCAACTGATAGGAAGATTTTACGAAGTTCTCCTTCTTCAAACCCTTCAACTGTAATTTCAGCATCACTATATTCAGTAATATCATATGTAATTCCTCTTGTTGCCCCTATAAAAATTCCATCAGCAAAGATATGAAATTTAGTTACACCTTCAATTGGGATCATAGTTATTATATTACCAACTCTAGTAAACTCAGAAACAACAGCATCTCCATCATTCCATAATATATCAGGATTATCGACGCCTTCAATAAAATCAAGTTGATTACCTGGAGCTGAATAAGCTTTAATAACATTTACTAAAGTATTTGTAATAATCTCTGAAGATAGAAAAGTATTTAACTCACTATCTTGAAGATTTAAAAATGCATTTGCATCAGTTAAATCACTAGATGCAATTATATTAATAGATTGGAATAAACTCGACAATTCTACTCTCGCTTCTTCTTGATCACTCCAATTATCAAACCTACCTATTTCCACTCCTTCTCCTAAATCAACTGAACCCAATAGATAATCTGTTAATCCATCCATATTACTCATCAAGAATTTTGAAGAAGATAAATGGCGAGATAAATCTTCAATTGTTTCATTATTTAAATTAAAAGTACTATCTAAAGTTGCATTCAATAAATTCGATTTCATTAATATTACGGTTGCGTTTATTAGCGCTGAAAATTCATTTTCATCCCAAATATCTAAATCCAAAACCATGAAATCAGCAAATTCAACTGGGAGTTCTTTTAATAATGTTTGTACTACAATTGGAATGCCATTTTTAATTAGTGTTGAACCAAATATAGATTCCGTTAGAGCATTAATTTTTTCTTCATTAATGCTTGAATAATCTAAATCTTGAAGATTAGATAAACCTTTAATGTTTAAATCATAGAAAGCTTCATAGATATTTCCAAAGGTTTTAATTTCTTCATCCCAGTTTTCGATATCTTCTAAACCTAAATCAGCAATGTCAAATCCTAGTTCAGTAAACATGCTTTGAATATTTTCTTGCGAAACTAAATAAGATACAGCTACTGGGCTATATTCTTTTGTAATATCCATTTCTGCTATGCTATTAATTATTTCACGAACAATTGCAGGGTCAAAGTTTAAATATTCAATTTCTCCACCAGCTTGCATTTCATCAAAATTTATTAACTTTGTTACATCTATAAATGCATATCCAGCCTTTTTGAAATCATTTCTAAAATCAATATTGCTTATTGCTTCTAAATTAATGTCTAATCCAACTGGCAACGAATCTAGTAATGTATTACCAGCTTCATCTCCTTTCAATAAAATAAATTCAATTCCAACAGGTATGATGACATTGATTAATTCGAGGGTAGATAATTCATCGATTATTTCCTCTAATAAAGTAGGATCTTCGGTCAATAATTTGCTAATTAATTGATCAAAACCAACATTTGACCCAATATTGATCTGTGCCTTTTTAAGGGCTGATGCTACTATTTCTAACTCTTTTCTTAATTTTACTTTTGATTCTCCTACTTCAAATTGAAATAGGCCATCAAACAATAATTGATCTACATGACCAACACTGTATAATTTCCCCGCTAAGGAATCGTTATAAACGCCTAAAATATCAAAGACATTTTTTAATTGATTATTGTTATTTTCTTCTACTGGTACAGAAGTTACTTTATCGCCTGAGAAAACTAAATTATATTGGACCTCACTTGGTTGGACAACTTCTTCCAATGACTTTGTGACTGAAGCAATACCGGCAATCGGGAGTATTAAAAGTAACATATATAATGCACCTTTTACTGCCCCTATACCCATTCCTCCTAATCGAGAAGGTAATGTCTTTTTCTTACGGCCTTTTTTATCTTTAGCTTTGCTTGGTTTTATAAACAACCAAACGATGTCAGCTATTAATTTGAATATAGTAAACGATAAAACGACTAATATAATGAAGAAAGCTAATCTTGTCGCCATATATGTTAGGGCAATAACTAATTCAGAAAACATTGTATCAGTAGTCATTAAAGCCGCAGATCCTGCAATTTTTGATGATACAAGAGCTTCAACGAATCCTTTTAAAGTCGTTAATTCGATTCCCATCAAAGACCAATTTCTTGTACTTAAATCATAGTTCATCATCCAATTGGATACTGGTGCTGATACTAACCATCCGCCAACAAAAACAACTAATGTTACGATTAAGTAGTAAGCCGATTTATATGTTCCTCTAATAAAACCTATTAATGCAAAGAAACAAATAAAGGCAATAAATCCTATATTAAAATACTGCAATAATTGTTCTGGTGTATACATAATAACTCTCCGTCCGCCTAAAAAGCTTATAATAGCTTTTTATTATCTATATTATAACATGTTTTTTAATTTTTTGTATAATGAATATATTTCAATTAAAAAAGTTATTTCTTAATCTATATTGTAGATAAAAAAACTTTTATCCGGTATAATAAACCAGGTGATAAAAATTGTTTAGAAAGATAACATTAGATGATAAAATATACTTTGAAAGGTTCAATTATCAAGAATATTTAGGTAGTGAACTAAACTTCGCAAATATCTATGCATGGAAAGAAGTTGACAATTTAACCATTTCTACATTGAACAATATAATATTCATTAAGGGTAGTGACTTCTTCTTCCCACCAATGACAGAAAACTCACAGGAATTTATTAAAGGTATTAAGTGGATTGAAGAATATTGTAAAGACAATAACATTCCCTTTAGAGTTAATGGAATCACAAAACAAATGCTTTCGTATTTTGAATGTCTAGATTTTGATCTTGTCCATAATGAAGATTTTGATGAATATCTATATAATGCTGAAGATTTAATAACTTATTCAGGTAAGAAATTTCATTCGAAAAGGAATCTCGTTAACCAATTCCAAAAGAATTTTCAATATGAATTTATTCCCTATCAAGAATCATTTCGCGATGAAGTCTGTAATTTAATTGATGATTGGACAGAAAACAAAAGTTTAACCTATGAAAAAAAAGGTATTCTTTCAATTTTAGATGATTTAGAAAATGTAGAATGTTTCTGTGATTGTTTATATATTGATAATAATTTATGTGCCTTTTCAATCGGAACAATTCATAATAATTCAGGTCTTGTTTTATTTGAAAAAGCTAACACAAATTATATTGGAATTTATCCAGCGCTTGTTCAATTATTTGCGGAAAGACATTTTACAGGATTAAAGATTATTAACCGTCAAGAAGATATGGGAATTGATAATCTTCAAAAATCTAAATTAAGTTATCGACCAATCGGTTATGAAGAAAAATATCAAGCAACATATAAAGAAGATAAGCAGTTAAGGGCTTTATATCGAACTAGCTTTGATGATTCTGAAGCATATATTAATTACTTCTTTGATGAAAAAGAAAAAACTTTTAAATATAATGAAGTCAAAAATGTTATTTCTTCTTCTTTATATTATCGTAATTCCGAAATAGAGCTTAATGGTAAAACCTATTCTTCATCAATTCTATTTGCACTATCGACCCATCCCTTTTATCGTAACCATGGTTATATGACTTCTCTAATAAAAAACACTTTGAATGAACTAAAACATTCAAATTCATTTGTTTACTTACATGCAGATGTAAATAACTTTTATGAGAAATTTGGATTTGTTAAATTCGGGGCTACGCAAACTATTGGAAAAGATACTGGATCAAAGACAAAGAATATTGATTTACTAATGTCAATATATAATGAATATGTAAAACATTTTGATTTATATACTGTTCGCGATAGAAAATTCTGGGAAGATTACGATCGTGAAATAAAAATTGATGATGGCTATTTTTCATTGCTAAATAATAATCAAGGATACTTAGTTAATGATGGAAAAGAGATTATTGAATATTGTGATTTAAATAATATAAACTATTCAAATGATTATAATATGATAAGAATAATTAATGTTCAAAACTTTATTGATTTATTTGGATACCTTCCAAAAACGAATATCCAAATTATAGATGAGTTAATACCCGAGAATAATATTACTTTGAAAATTAATGAAGAAGATGTAAAAACAATTACTATTTCTGAGTTTACAAAAAACATCTTAAAAAATTTAAAAACTCTTTCTTTAGAGAAATATTGATATAAAAAGAACTTCGGTTCTTTTTTTGTTTATTACTCAAATATATAATAGAAAAAATAATATTTTTATGAAAATCTATGAAATTCTTTCATTAAGTATCATCTAATTAAGTTTTCCCTTAATTTCGACATTTGTGAGTAATTTGCATGTCGAAATGTCGAAAAAGGTCGTTTTTTTTAACTTTTTTCTCAAATATAGCGATATTTCCTTGCTTTTTATTATTGGATTTGTTAAATTATATATAGTCATATTTTTAATGAGGGGGACATATGGATAAATTAAAAATTGCAATTGCCGACGATAGCAAAGAAATCCAATCTACGCTAACAGAGCTTTTTAAAACTGAGGACAATATGGAGGTAGTTGCAACTTACAACGACGGTTTACAACTTCTAAATGCCCTAAGAACAGTTCAACTAGATGTGCTGATTCTAGACATTTTTATGCCTAGTTTCGATGGATTAAAGGTACTAGAAGAAATTAGATCAAAATCATCAAAATATAAAGTACCAAAAAATGTTATCATTATGACAGCATTTTCAAATGATCATGTCATGCTTAAGTCATCGCAACTAAGCGCAGATTATTTTATTGTGAAGCCGATAAACTTTAGCCACTTATTACAATTTATTTATGAAATTAGATCTAACAAGAAAAAAGCAGAAGCTAATCGC
>ENA-UOOR01004911-UOOR01004911.1-fermentation-metagenome-genome-assembly--contig:-NODE-4911-length-10248-cov-3.117139_pt1 | contig 10248 bp, 8 predicted proteins | sample MGYA00245780_ERZ724029 | MGnify/ENA primary metagenome ERZ724029 (study PRJEB28704, sample SAMN03018315) | fermentation metagenome | biome: anthropogenic terrestrial biome; feature: soil; material... | reverse complement strand
TGTAATAATAGTATCCGGCAGCATAAAATATGCGGCAATGTTGATAAGAACCGTCGTTACCCAGCTTATGACAGCAATTATACCAAGTAATTTTACTTTTTTCTGTTCCATATCTGTAAACATTCCTTGTTTTAAAATTATTTTATAAAATAATGAAGTTATTTGTTGGCCGTATATCTATATAGAGAGTATACATTACTTTTTTTATTTTTTCAACAGTTATTTAAGACCGTGCAACCATTAAGATCACACGGTCTTGACTCGCTCAACGCTTTAAGCAATCGTTTTGATTAGCCAACCGATTCGTCGATATAGAAGGTCCATGAGCTTCTTGTGTACTGGGTTGTGCCTGCTTTCACGAGAGTTTTAGAACCCATGTTATATTTTGAATAATACAACTTATTATGTGTGGTATTCATATCCCAATAGAAGGTCTTTTTATCGTTCTTGAAGAAATCACACGAATCCCCGAGGGTATATACCTTTACATCGAACTTATAGGAATCGTTCAGATATCCCCACATAGTGCAATCAAGTGCCGGTGAGCTGTGCTGAGGACCGGAATAATCAGACGCACCTACCTTTAGCGTCTCAACGTTCTTCTTTGTACCGTCAAGATTGTTGAACTGTATATATAAGCCGTAGGTTTTCGCAATAGGGAACATACAGGTGTAGGAGAGTTCAAAATAAACATCCTTGATATAGCTGTATTCGACGTCGAGGGTTATATTGTTTCCGGCTACACGGTAAGTACGCACAACATCGCAGAACGGTGTTGTGGTCTTGTCGAACAGTATCTGAGTCTTTTCAACTATTTTAAGATTTTTAATGCTCTCAGATTTTCCGACGGAAAGATTGAGCTCCTTGTTCGTCGAACCGTCATAGAATTTTATTTCAACAAGTCTTTCGTTCTCGTGATTGCCGCCTGTGAATGCGGTTCCGCCCGAACTTGTGGGTGAAGATCTGAATACATACTCCCAGTCAGTACCGCCGCCGGCAAGAGCTTTACCGTCATATGTCCATGTGCCTATGTTCCATGTTCCCCATGTTTTCTTGTCAAAGGTAAGGGAAAATGGTTTGTTCTCATAGGTGCAGTTCATTCTGTACATGGAAGCGGAAACAGCGGTGAAAGTCATATCATACTCCGTAATCGGATTCTCATATTTGGTATGAATACTGTATGTACCGAGGAATTCTCTTTTTATCTTCAGGTAATCCTGAGCGACTATGCTTGTTCCGTTAGTAATACATGCGGCACGGAAGTTTACGCCCGTAAGGGTATATGTTCCGAGATATGCTCTCTTAATAAGCAGATAATCGTTTGCCTTTATTTCGCCGTCACCGTTGACATCGCCGTCAATCATAATGATTTTCGTGTCAACTTCCTCATCGTTGACTGTTTTTACTACGGAATCACCGGAGATTATTGCCCCGCTCGTCTTGACCGCGCGGTTTTTATCCAGAACCTTTATTCCGACGGTGCTGTTAAGCAGAGCCAAAAAGCTCTTATAGTCGGTATTCATAGGAACACCGCACAGGTAATCACCCGAAATATAACACTGCGAGTTTTTATCCACCGCAAGAATTGTCTCGTCCGGATCGTCATATACGGGAGGTTCACCCGACACATCGGATTCCTCGCTCACATCGGATACCTCTACCTCTTCTCCGGTGCATATCTCAAACTCGGAAGCAAATGTGAAAAATCCGCCCTTGGTTATTACAGCTTTAAAATACCTGCCGCTTGCTGGTGTCGAGCATATCAGGTCATAATTAAGATATGCTCCGCTGCCGGATTCGGTTGCGGTTCCCAACTCTGTGAAATCGGTTCCGTTGTCAGAAACGGAATATACTACAGATACGGGCTTTACTATTCCCGCTCCGGTATTATCCTGAAACTGGATAGAAAGCTTTTTTATATCGTTCTTCTTTTCGGCAAGGTCGACAATGATGTAATACGGGCTCTTATCGCCTGTGTTGTCACAAAATGCATGCCATTCCGTGCCGTAAGCTGTGGTCGCTTTTACACCGTCGGTAAGCTCCTTACCGTCGATAAGCTGATAATCGTTCGGATAAGTTCTAAGCGTATAAGGCTCGGAGGCTTCATAGGTCGCTCCCACCGCTATGTTCGTATACACGGTTTTGATAGCGGCGAGCGACCCGATGATGCCGAACAGGGAAATCATCAGGACGATTGCAAGAATAAGTGATAGCTTTTTTTTCATCTGCTCAAATCTCCTTATTGTTTTTATTTTAATTAATTCAGCTGCAATAAATAAGTCTGTTAATATCAGTCATTCCATCCTACGATAGAGTAGAATTCACCTTTAATAAATGGTTCCGTCTTACGAAAATCACTCGGCAGTTCCAAAACAATGTAATCGGGTATTCTTTCGGATACCCTAATATCCTTTATTTCAAGCACCTTTTTCCTACATAAGCAATTTTATCGCATATGAACGTCCGCTGCTGTCGCGTAAAAAGAGCGGCGTGGTAAGTGCAATTATCAGGGTAACTGATAAGTACTTTTTTATATTATTATACCGTTTATTTAAGCTTACCGACCCAAAAGCAGTATAATACATTTCAAGAAGAAATGCAATAATTTTTAATAGTTTATGGTAAAATGTATTGCTTTAGCAACCCGTCTATGTTAGAATGAGCGGGAATTAATGTTTTTGGAGGTATAGAAATCATGATCAAGCATACACCGCCCATGGGATGGAATTCCTGGAATACTTACGGGCCGAATATCAACGAAAAGCTGATAAAGGAAACCGCGGACGCTATGGTTGACACAGGCCTTTTGGCAGCAGGTTATGAATACCTTGTAATTGACGACTGCTGGTCGGAAAGACAGCGTGATGAGAACGGCAGGATTGTTCCGAGCAAAGAGAAGTTCCCGAACGGCATGAAGGCAGTCGCCGATTATGTTCATTCCAAAGGACTTAAGTTCGGGATGTATTCCTGTGCGGGAAACTATACCTGCGCGGTTTATCCGGGCTCGTTTGAGTTTGAATTTATCGATGCCGCCACCTTTGCGGAGTGGGGCGTTGACTACTTAAAATATGATTACTGTTTCAGACCATATTGGCAGAAGGGACACATACTTTATAAGAGAATGGGTCACGCGCTTGCAAACTGCGGAAGGGATATTCTGTTTTCCGCCTGCAGCTGGGGGGTCGATGAGACACATAAATGGATAAAGGAAACCGGCGCTCATATGTGGCGCTCCACCGGAGATATTGTCGATACATGGAAATCGATCAAGGAGCTTGCACTAAAGCAGGTAGAGCTGCAGCCTTATAACGGGCAGGGCTGCTTCAATGATATGGATATGCTCGTTGTGGGAATGTACGGCAAGGGCAATGTCGCGCTCGACGGCTGCACGGATGAGGAGTACAGAACACACTTCTCCCTCTGGGCTTTCCTTAACTCACCGCTTATGATAGGCTGCGACGTCCGCAATATGAGCGACGCGACAAAGGAAATACTCACAAACAGAGATATCATAGCATTAAATCAGGATCCGGCGGGAAGACAACCGTACCTTGCAGACAATAATACCAACATAATGACCTGGGTAAAATCTCTTGAGGGCGGAGATATCGCTATCGGATTCTTCAACCTGACCGACAACAATCAATGCCCGTGGATACCTTTCGATAACTTCGGAATAAATCGTTCGGCAAACAAAGCTCTGCAGCTTACAAACCTTTGGACAGGCGAGGATATCGGTGTTTACAAGGATATTTACCGCGCTCCGGTTATGCTTCCGCATACTTGCATGGTTCTCAGGGGAAAGCTCGTTGATGCAAAATAATTCTGCCGATTTGGTATGTAAAGAGTGCGGATCGGCTCTTGATAGCGACGACATCGGTGCTACGAAAAAGCTGATCAACCGAGGAGCGACCGAATTTCTTTGCATACCCTGCCTTGCGGCTCATTTCGGTGTAAGCGAGGAGCTTATAAGAAAAAAGATTGAGGAATACCGCTCTTACGGATGTTCACTTTTTACAGATAAATTCCTAAACGCATAAAATAAGCTGTAATCTATCAGATTGATATGATTACAGCTGTTTTTATGTCATTTTATCGAAATTGTGATTACAGACAGGGCAGGTTATCGTTATCTCTCCTCTGTATCTGGGAACGCGAAGTCTTGCATAGCACCTCGGACATCTGTAATACCTGTTTTCTCTGTCTTTTATACGGTGCATCCATCTTCTGATTGATTTTGTCAGAGGTGATAAAAGCTTTATAGACGCCCTATTTTCCGTAGCTCTTCTTTCAATGTTTTTAGAAAGCATTCTAAAAAGCAGCAGCAGCAATATAAGGAACTCAACTGCGTATAATATTGCATTTTGAGTGAAATATGAAGCTCCGCTCAAAATAATCAGAACAACCGCGATAAAAATATTAAGCTCGTCTATGCCGCATCTTCCCGACATAAAGCGCGTAAAAAAGCCGTTACGCATTTCGCTCGAAATTCCAGGCACTCCTGCACATATCCTCAAGAACGTATTCGGTCTGCCACCCAAGCTCTCTTTTTGCTTTTGAAGCATCGGCAAAACACTCCGCTATATCTCCGGGACGCCTTTCTGTTATAACATAGGGAATATCAATGTCTGTCGCCTTTTTAAAAGCTTTTACAATGTCAAGCACGCTGTAGCCTTTGCCTGTTCCGAGATTGTAGATTCTCAAATCCGGATTTTCCATATTCTCAATCGCTTTGATATGACCGTTCGCAAGGTCGACTACATGGATATAATCCCGGACTCCGGTGCCGTCGTGTGTGGGATAATCATTTCCGAACACTCTGAGCTGCTTGAGCTCACCCTTTGCAACCCTTGTTATATAAGGCATAAGGTTGTTGGGTATGCCGTTTGGATTATCACCGATAAGACCGCTCTGATGTGCGCCGATCGGATTGAAATAACGCAGAATAGTTATGCTCAGCTCTTTGTTTGCTTTATATAAATCCTGTAAAATCCCTTCAATATATAGCTTTGTAGTTCCGTAGGGATTCGCGGTAGAGAGTGGGAAATCCTCTTTGATAGGAACTGTTTTAGGCGCACCGTAAACTGTAGCCGAGGAGGAAAAAACGAATTTTGTACAGCCGTTTTTCAGCATTGATTCGAGTATGTTAATCGTTCCCGTTATGTTGTTATAGTAATACATAAGCGGTTTTTCAACCGATTCGCCGACAGCTTTCTTGCCCGCAAAGTGAATGACTGCATCCACCTTATTCGCCGCAAAAATTTTGTCTATTTTGTTGCGATCGAGTATGTCCGCATCGTAGAAAACAGGTCTTTTACCTGTAATTTTTTCAATTTTATCCACTACATCCGCTTTGGAGTTTGAAATTTCATGCCCTTTTTTAATCAGCTCGACGCAGGTATGCGACCCGATATAACCGGTTCCCCCCGTAACAATGACCTTCATCTGGTTCACCTATGCCTTTCATATATATTTTGAGAGCTTATTCCATCATTATATTCGGTTAAACTTATAGAGAATGTTTTGTGTTTTCCTAATGCGGTATTATTATATCATAGTGTATTTTAAATTTCAATCGAATGCTAAAATATTATAATATAAAATCATTCATTTTCGGAAAAAACCTTTTCAGCATATCGGACACCCTCCATGGCGTCCTTTGCATAACAGTCCGCACCAACCATATCCGCATATTCCTTTGTAAGAACAGCTCCGCCGACGATAACCTTGATGTCGGGAGCTTTTTGACGCAGCAGTTTTATGGTTTTTTCCATAGACGGCAGAGTGGTTGTCATAAGCGCACTCAGACCGACTAACTTTACTTCCTGCTCAATCGCTTCGGCACATATAACCTCCGGCGGTACGTCCTTTCCGAGGTCGATCACATAAAAACCGTAATTGGAAAGCAGAACCTTTACTATATTCTTGCCGATATCGTGAATATCTCCCTTGACGGTGGCGAGGATTATTTTATTCTCGTTTTTGCTGTCTGTCGGCGGCAAAACCGCTTTTACAGCCCTGAAAGCAGAGGTCGCCGCCTCCGCGCTCATAAGAAGCTGAGGAAGAAAAACGGTCTTCTCCTCATAACCTCTGCCCACAATATCGAGCGCCGGGATAATCTGTGTGTCGATAACATCGAGCGGAGGAGAGGTTTTTAAAAGATTAGAGGCAATCGTGAACGCTCTTTCCTTCAAACCTTTAACAATGGCATTTTGAAGAGATTCTCCTGCACCGTCTTCGGAGTTTTCAACATATGCTTTGCGCTCTGATTTTCCCGATGCAAAACCGATATATTCTACGCAGTTTTCATCCATACCACGCAACGCTCTGTAGCTGTAATACGTTTTCATAATATCCTCGGAAAAAGGATTTATGATTGCACAGTCAAGGCCGCTTTGCAAAGCGATTGCATAAAAGGCGGAGTTTATTATCTCACGGTTCGGCAGCCCGAAGGAGATGTTAGATATACCGAGACTTGTTTTTACTCCCAGCTTTTCCTTGATAAGTCGTATCGACTCGAGAGTTATATTTGCGCTGCCTGTATCTGAGGAAACAGTCAGAGCAAGCGGGTCAACTATTATGTCCTTTGGTTTTATGCCGAACTTCGCAGCACGCCTGACAATCCTTTCAGCAACCGCAAGTCTTCCTTCGGCAGTATCGGGTATTCCGTTTTCATCAATGGTGAGTGCGACGACAACTCCGCCGTATTTTGCCACGAGAGGGAATATCTGCGTCATGCTCTCCTCGCTGCCGCTTACAGAGTTGACAAGCGGTTTTCCGTTGTAAAGCCTCATCGCCCTTTCCATAGCGGCGGTGTTTACGGTATCAATTTGCAGAGGAAGGTCAACAACAACCTGAAGCTCGGTTACTGCTGTCGCCATCATTTTTACCTCATCGGTTTCAGGCAGTCCTACGTTAACATCAAGAATATGTGCGCCTTTTTCCTGTTGTGCAAGCGCTTCACTTAAAATATAGTCAAAATTCCCATCACGCAAAGCCTGTTTTATAAGAGGCTTTCCGGTAGGGTTGATTCGCTCACCTATCAGGATTGGCTCGTTTTCTATATACAACGCGTGGGAATAGGAGGATACGACGGTTTTATTCTTATCAGATACGCGTTTGAACGGAAGGTTTTTTGTTACCTCGATCATTTTTCTTATATATTCCGGTGTGGTACCGCAGCAGCCTCCGATAATGCTTACTCCAAGCTCTGCGAATTCTTTCATAACCGCTGCAAATTCGTCCGCACCGACATCAAAAACGGTTTTCCCGTTTTCGGCGCGGGGCAGTCCTGCGTTCGGGTTTGCTATAACAGGTACCGATGCGTTTTCAAGCAGTTCGGGTATGATTTTCCGCATCTGCTTAGGTCCTAGCGAGCAGTTAATGCCTATTGCATCAACACCGAGTCCCTCAAGCATAGCCGTCATAGCTCCCGGAGAAGCACCCGTCAAAAGCTTTTCGTTTTCGTCATATACCTTAGTTACAAAAGCCGGTAGGTCTGAGTTCTCTTTTGCCGCAATCACCGCTGCTTTCGTTTCATAGGAATCGCTCATAGTTTCGATAATAATGAGGTCTACGCCGTTTTTCGCGGCAATTTTTACACTGTCCGAGAAAATATCCACGGCATCCTCAAATTCAAGGTCGCCGAAAGGTGTTAAGAGCTTTCCCAGCGGTCCCATCGAAAAAGCGACATAATGATCCTCACCCATATAGGCACATTCGGAAACTGCTTTTTTCGCATTAACAATGCCGGATTCTATAACTTTATCAAGATTTGAGAACTTGAGCTTGTTAGCTCCAAAAGTATTCGTTGAGATTATATTGCAACCTGCTTCAAGATAAGCCTTATGCAGGTTGACTATTTTTTCCGGGTGGGTAAGATTCCAATTCTCGGGCAGCTCACCCGGCTCAAGTCCTAAGCTCTGCAGCATTACGCCCATACTGCCGTCAAAATATACTCTTGAGCTCTTGATTTTCTCTTTGATATTCATATACTAAAACACCTCATTTTTTATACATGCAGCTTTTTTTATCGCAGGAGAGGCATATATCACAATCGTTTTGCATGTCTTCATTTTTGCTTATTCCTATAACGGCTGTGACGGATTTTGTTGGCAGCATAAGCATTGAATCGGTAAGTGTAAGGCCGATTTTCACCGCCGTGTCGAGTAATGACATCAAGCTTTTTTGATGACCTATATCGAAATCCCCGTAGCCGGGACTAAATCGCGGACGGCATTTAAGGTCGATGCAGAGCATCCTGTTTATTTCATCGCACCAGCATTCGATTGCGGAGGATGCCAGAGCGTCCACTATAACGCTTTTTGACGGTGAGGTTTTACCGTACCTTGCTATCATTCTGTCAGCTTCGATCCCTATGGTTGCGGCAAAAACCCACGCTTCATCGCAGCCCCCGAGATTTTTACAAAGCGATCTGCTCTTTATTTCACCAAAGCCAAGCTCAACAGAGTCGGAACTGATGACAACGGGAACCCGGATATAACAGCACCGTGGTGAAATAACAGGGTTAAATTCCTTAATGCATTCATCAATCAAAGCTGCCGTATCCGTGTCAGGTGCATGTTTACCGTATCCGAGGTATCTTAAAGTTTCGGCAATATCGCTTTTTATCGAACCGGGCGGTGAATTTACAGTCTGTACTAAAAAACTCATATCTGTGATCCCTTATAGAAAATTTTCCAATGGTTTTTATAGGCAATATTGTATCATGAAATCAATAATAAAACAATAACGCGGGGATATATAAATTTCCCGCTGTCTGCGATAGAATCTTTCTATCTGCCTAAAAAACGGCATCTGACAATAAAGTCTGATACCGTTTAACTCTTATTATATCTGTTCAAGCGAGGCAGGATGCCTTTTTTTCTATTTTTTCCGTATGGATAATATCGTTAACAATCTTATTCATCTCCTGAAGGTTCTCAGCTATTCTTTTCGAAAGAGCAATCTGACATTTTGCGCGGATGAGATTATGCTCTGAGTAATTGATTTTAAAATACCTATCTCCTTCAAGGTAATCCGTTAAAAACCTTACGGCAAGCTCCGTCGCCATTACAAAAACACCGTTGGCCATATTGTCCGCTTCCTCTTTTGTAAGGGTGTCTTTTATCGGCGACAAAAACCCCTGAGAAAGGGCAGTAAATTTATCCATATCTATTGAAACCCTATTCAAAAGCTTGGAATCCTCGGCAGTTGTGTTACATATATATCTTGCCGCATCGCCGAAATCATGCATGATCAGACCGGGCATAACTGTGTCAAGATCTATTACACATAGCGCTTTTCTCGTATCCTCGTCTAAGAGGACATTATTGCATTTTGTGTCGTTATGTGTAACGCGGTAGGGCAAAATACCGTTATCGGCAAGCTCTGTAAGCTTGCAAGCCTCGTCTTCTACCGACAAAAGGTAGCTTATAGATTCGGTCGCTTCGTTTAGCCTGCTTATTCTTGCATTGTTAATGGCGTTTTTCAGTGCAACATATCTTTTTTTTGTATTATGAAAATCAACTATGGTCTCATGCAGGAATCCGACTGGAAAGCCGTCCAGACTGTTCTGAAAGTTACCGAAAGCATAGCCGATTTCACGTATAATGTCCAAATCGTCGGTATTGTTTACTACAATGGAGTTTCTGATATATCTGGACAATCTCCAATAACCGCCGCTTTCGTCTACATAATAATACTTGCCCTCGTTCGTCTGAAAAAAGACTAAACTTGATCGGTAATCCTTGTCACCATATGCCTCATACGCTTTTTTAATGTACTCGGTCACCCGTATAATATTCTCCATAACATTTTCAGGTGACTTAAAGACATTGCTGTTAATGCGCTGGAGCATATACTCCCTGTCAGCAATATTGTTTCTGAACTTCATCCAGAAGCTGTCATTGATAAGCCCGTTTGAAATTGCTTTGCAGTCGATACAATCGTCGTTGATACCAAAATTACTGCAGACATCAATTAATTTTGATCTCATATCAGTTCCTCGTTTTTTATGTCTTTTAAAGTGATAAACACAGATGTTTAACCCTGCTCTGAGGTTTTGAAAATGCAGGGCATTTTCCTAATGACAACTAAGCTGTCGATTATACTTGATGAATAAAAATGTTTAACCCTGCTCTGAGATTGTGAAAATGCAAAGCATTTTCCTAATGACAACTAAGTTGTCGATTATACTTGATGAATAAAAATGTTTAACCCTGCACTGAGGTTTTGAAAATGCAGGGC
>ENA-UOOR01004909-UOOR01004909.1-fermentation-metagenome-genome-assembly--contig:-NODE-4909-length-10250-cov-3.223835_pt1 | contig 10250 bp, 6 predicted proteins | sample MGYA00245780_ERZ724029 | MGnify/ENA primary metagenome ERZ724029 (study PRJEB28704, sample SAMN03018315) | fermentation metagenome | biome: anthropogenic terrestrial biome; feature: soil; material... | reverse complement strand
CTTCAGTTGTTTTGAAGACGTCCAGCGGTATCTACTAAGAGGTAATCAGCTTTTTCTTTAATAGCACGTTGAGTTGCGTCATAAACAACTGAAGCCGGGTCTGCCTGAGCTTTTCCTGTGACTACCGGAACACCGACACGTTTGCCCCATGCTTCAAGTTGTTCAACGGCCCCAGCCCTAAAAGTATCAGCCGCAGCCAAAAGCACTGATTTGCCTTGATCCTTAAAGCGCTTGGCTAACTTACCAATTGTGGTAGTCTTACCTGCACCGTTAACACCAACAAAGAGGTAAACATTTGGTTTATCATCTGGACGATAAATTAACTTCTCATCCTCAGAATTACCGTTTTTGTCATACAAATCAACTAACTTTTGAACGATTACCTGCTTTAATTCATCTCGTGATTTAGCCTTTTTTAATTTAGCCTCATCGCGCAGTTCATCCGTTAATTCTTCAGCCGTCTCGTAGCCAACATCAGATTCAATCAATAATTCTTCTAAATCATCAAAAAAGTCCTCATCAACCGTTCTAAATTGAGCAAAGAATTTATTTAAACGAGCTCCAAAGCCTTTATTTGTCTTTTCAAGCCCTTTTTCATAAAGCTCAGTTTTATCTTGCTTTTCAGTCTTATCCTCTGATTCTGACTCAGAATTAGCTTCTGTTACTTGCTCATCATCTGTTTTAACAGAAGAATTTTGATCGGATTCCGCAGATTTATCTTCTGTTTTATTCTCCTTATTATCCGGATTATCTGCTTTTTCTTCAGTTTCAGATCCTTGTTTTTCTTTAGCTTGATCATCTTTATCTACACTTTTTTCACCAAAAAGTGATTTTTTGATTTTATCAAATAAACCCAATCTTACTTCACCTCATTTTTATTCTTTATCTCTTTTAATGATACTGAAAGAACTTGCGACACACCAGATTCTTGCATGACCACACCATAGAGCTGATCCGCCTGTTCCATCGTTCCCCGCCTATGCGTAATTACGATAAATTGCGTATGCATATCATATTTCTTCAAAAATTGTGCAAAACGGGTAACGTTCGCGTCATCCAGGGCTGCTTCAACTTCATCGAGTACACAAAATGGGACTGGCTTCACTTTCAGCATTGCAAAAAGCAGCGTAATTGCTGTTAAAGCACGCTCCCCACCGGAAAGTAAACTTAAGCGCTGCAGCTTTTTACCAGGCGGTTGAGCGATAATTTCAATCCCCGTATTGAGCATATCATCTGGATCCGTTAAAACAAGTTTGGCATTCCCACCGCCGAAAACAACTGGGAACAGCTCAGTAAAACTCTTCGCAACTGCAGCGAAAGTTTTACTGAAACGCGTTTTAACTTCATTATCAAGCTCAACCATAGATCTTTTCAGGTTATCTCGTGCCTTAAGTAAGTCATTTTGCTGACCATTTAAAAAATCGTACCGTTTTTTAACGTCATCATATTCGCCGATAGACTTCAAGTTAACCGGACCAATATCCGCAATCGACATGCGGTGCAGCTTAACACTCTTCTTCAGTTTTTTACGATTATCTTCGTCATTCTTCCCTTCAGCCTGTGACAAAGCGGCTTCATAGGTTAATGAATAATCGGAACTAAGTGTATCAAGCCGTTGGTTGATCGCGCTAGAATACTTAGTTATCTGAACAGAAAAATCTTCTTGTTCAACTGCCGCATCCTTGCGTAAATCATAATTTCGACTGGCAACTTGGTCCAGTTGGTTAATCTTTGCATCAAACTGCCCTAGCTTAGAACTAAGCTCATTTAACTTTTTCTGTAAAGAATCCCGTTTATCAGCAAGTTGTGTTTTTTCTTTCCGTAAATCAGCTTTTTTCTGAGAAGAAATTTCGCCACTATGATTAATGGTAGATAATTTAGCATTTAAATTATTAATTTGATCTTTATTATCTTGAAGTTTCTTTTCTCTTTCCTGCTTTTGGTTAAGCAGGTTTTCCAATTTATTAGAATAAACGGCAATTTTAGGATCTAAATCTGACAATTTAGCCTGTACTTTTTTATTTAAGGAAGTAAAGTTTTGAATCCTTTCTTGAACTTCTTTAATGTTGCTTTTTTGTTCTGTACCCTTCTTAGCAAGCTCATCTTTTTTATTTTCAGCTTCAGAAATTTGCTTCTTAAGCTTAAGTATTTGTTGCTCTCTTTCTTGCTTATGAGATTCAAATAACTTATTAGCGTCGCTGAGACGCTTAACCTCTTTTTCCTGATTCTGATAAGAAAGAACTGCTTCTCCTAAATTTTGGTTAATTTTTTGAATATTTTTATTGACTTTGCTTAATTTAGCGGAAAGGTTATCATCTTTGTCGACTAAAGTATTTAAGTTAGCCTGATCCTCACTTAATTGTGACTTTAATTGCTTAATCTGTTTCTTAAGCTGGGTAATTTCAGCTGCAGTTTGCAGAGGAGAATTATTTCTTTGGTTACGCACACCACCAGTCATTGAACCACCTGGAGAAATCACATCCCCATCCATGGTTACGATCCGATAGCGCCCGATTCTGCGTGAAATCTGCAGAGCATTATCAATTGTATCAACAATAATGGTGCTTCCAAGCAAATAAGTTATGGCTGCACTAATATCCTGCTTAGCCTCACTACTTACCAGATCGCTGGCAATTCCCTTAAAACCTTTAAAGGATTTCAACGTAATCACCGTTGAGCGCGGAATCCGATACTGCCTTAAACCATCCAGTGGCAAAAAGGTTGCCCGGCCTGCATGGTTCCTTTTCAGCCGATTAATTGCGTCCCTTGCACGACCACGTGACTCAGTAACTAAATCCTGAACACCACCGCCTAGTGCTGTAGTCATTGCAGCTTCAAGCTCTATTGGAAAAGTAATAAGCTCTCCCACAGCTCCAATAACTCCAGGATATTCATCTAAATTATTTAAAACGTTTCTAACACCGTAATAATAGCCTTCGTGACGCTTACGGATATTTTCAAGGGCGTTATAGCGGGCACTAATCTGCTGCAAGTGATTCCTGCCTTGCGCAACCGTCTGCCGTAAATGATTTAAATCAGCTTGAGCTTTCTCATGCTTATCCTTTAATTCGGACAGTTCAGCCCGTTCCTTTTTACGTTTAGCAGTTAAAGTTTTGCCTTGCACACTTAATTGTTCCAGATTAGCAGAAGCTTTTTGCAGCTGCTGGGCAACATCATTATTCTGATAACTACTGTCATCTTGGGTCCGTTTCAATTCAGACTTTAAATAGACAATTTGATTATTATTAGAGGTCTGATCTTGCAACAATTGAATATAGTCATTACGCAAGTCCTCTAACTTTTTATTTAATTGGTCTGGATCTTCATTCAGTTGAGTAACTAATTTATTCTTCTGCCTCTTGAGCTCATCCTGCTTTTGCTGTAAATCCTGTTCTTTCTGATTAAAAGCAGTTAATTCGTCTTGAACGGTTTTAATTTGCTTCTTTAATTCTGCTAATTCATCCCGATACTCGGTTTTAGTTGCTTCATCAAACTGCTTTGATTGCTCGGCTACTTGCAGATTGGTATTCAATTCAGACAGCTTTTTTGTCAAAGCCAGCAAGTCATTTTGGATTGTATCCCGTTGTTCGCCTAATTGCTTGTATTCTGCCCTTTTAGCAACAACGGCACTTTTTGATTCCTTAACCTCACTATCAAGTTTTGACAAAAGAACCTGATTCTTATCAGCCTTTGCCTGAACAGCTTCTTTTTTATGATTCAGATCCTCAATTTCAAAAGCAAGCAGGGTCTTTAATTTTTGGTCAAGACCCGACTTTTGAAACTTATATTCTTTTGCTAAAGAACTCTGCTCATGTAAAGGTTCAATCCTTTTTTCTAATTCTTTAACTAAGTCATTAATTCTAACTAAATTATCGTTAGTCTTATCAAGTTGACCCTCAGCTGCCTCTTTTTGCTTCTTAAAATGCAATACGCCGGCTGCTTCTTCAAAGAGGCTACGCCGGTCTTCTGGACGTGAATTCAGAATTTGATCCACTCGTCCCTGCGAAATTATTGCCAAACTATTCTGAGAAATTCCTGAATCTAAGAAAAGGGCACGCACGTCACGTAAACGAACGGTTTGCTTATTAATCAAGTACTCACTGTCACCAGAACGTAGAATTTGTCTGCTTATTGCTACTTGATCACTATCGCAACTTAATTCGCGCTTTTTATTATCAAAAATCATGGTAACTTCGGCGCGGTTGGCGGGCTTGCGAAATTCACTACCAGCAAAAATAACGTCTTTCATGTTAGAACCACGAAGTGATTTAGCACTTGATTCTCCCATTACCCAACGAATAGCCTCAGTAATATTACTTTTACCACTACCATTAGGACCGACAATTCCGGTGATTCCGGTATTAAAATGAATAGTTGTTTTTTCAGCGAATGATTTGAAACCATCAATGACTAATTCTCTTAATGGCACACACCCACCTCCTAATCGAGTTTATCTAAGGCCGCTTTAGCTGCTTGTTGTTCAGCCGCTTTTTTATTATGTCCTTCTCCTTTAGATTCAACCTTGTGGTTTATTTTTAATTCAACTACAAACTTGGAAGGAAGTTGCGATTCACTAACAACGTTATATTCAATTGCTACTGGGCCACCTTGCTGCAGAAATTCCTGGAGGTCAGTCTTGTAATCTCTGGAGGCATCAAATTCTCCCTCATCAATTTGCGGATAAACGGTTAAATGTAGAAAATGCTGAACAGAACTCATTCCCTGGTCTAAGAAAAGGGCGCCGTTAAAGGCTTCAAAAACATCTTCTAGCAAAGTTTTTCTGGAACGTGCTCCAGCCTTTTCTTCACCGTGGCCTAAATTAATTTCATTTTGAAAGCCACACTGAAAGGCAAACTTTGAGAATCCCGCGGTATCAACTATATTTGACCTTAAACGGGTTAATTGCCCTTCATTTAATTTGGTAAAATGCCGGTACAAATAATCTGAAACAGCCAATTCAAGGACGGCATCCCCCAAAAATTCCAATTTTTCATAATCGCGAATTCCATCGTGTGGATGTTCATTTGAATAAGAAGAGTGGGTAAATGCTTCTTCTAATAACTTTTCATTATGAAATTTAACTCCATATTTTGTATCTAATTTTTTAATAAATTTTGTACTAACCATCTTCACTGCCCTCTCACAACTATTAATTATAACAGTTTTAAGCCTATAAAATGATAGCAAAAAAGACTGCTTCCATAAAGAAGTAGTCTCTTTCACTTTAAAAATTTGATTTATTTAACATAACCAACTTGGTACCATAATTGGTGTCCATTGTTGTTCTGTGACGGTTTAGTTGAATAACCAGTAAGCTTATTATTAACAGCTTCAATAGTATATTTATTATCCATCGGAATTACATAAGCTTGGTCAAACATGTATTGCTGCCATTCATGGAATTTTTGAACACGATACTTGTGATTAAAGGATTTTTGTGAATCCATTTCGTTAAGCAACTTATTATTCTCTGGAGTTACAAATCGTTCATAGTTTTGAACACTATTTTCGCCGAACATGGTTATTTGTGAAGGTTCACTTGCTAAAGTCCAACCAGCACTAAACATATCAACTGATGGATCATCATGTTGTACTTTATCATAGAAAGAATTAGGTTCAGTTAGACGACCACCTGTTAACTTAACGTTCAGACCGATTTTATGCCACTGTTGAATATAATTTTGAACAATTGGTTCTTGCGTAGAATCACCTGTCATAGCCATGAAATGAATTGTTAATGGCTTACCATTTGGTTGTACACGCCATTTACCTTTCTTCTTGTAACCTGCTTTATCCAAAATTTGGTTAGCTTTCTTAAGGTCATAATGATAACCTTTAACATCCTTATTAAAGTAATCACCAAATCCTTCTGGAATTAATGTTGGTACTTGGAAACTTAAACCTTGTGTGTAACGTTTATCAACTGCATCGACGTTCATGGCATAACCTATAGCTTGACGCAATGGTTTACTATTCATCTTTGCATTCTTATTCATCACATTCTTACCTTTGGCAGTATTCCACTTACCAACTTTAAAGCCAAGGTAATAATACTGTAAAGGTATTTGACCAATAAAATCAACACCCTTTGTACCTTTCACTTGGTTCCACTGTGAGTTTACCACCTGTGCAACATCAAATTTATGACTCTTAATTGCCTGTGAAGCTGAATTTTGAGACACAACCTGAATAACAATTTTATTCAATTTTGGTCTACCACGCCAATAATATTTATTTGGAACCCAGGTTACAGATTGGCCTCGAACTAATTTTTGTACTTTAAATGGTCCATAATACAAAGGCCTCTTCCTGATTTGGTCAGAGGATTGTAATTTATTAAATGGTACGTTCTTTAAATAATGATATGGTGCAGCATCTTCAGAGAAGTAACCATTACCACTATAATACATCCCTGGTTTTAATTGCTTATAATGAAGGACAATTGTTCTACCATTTTCACCATCAGGCATTTCAATTCCTGAAATAGTCTTAGCTTTACCTTCATGGTATTCTTTCATACCATTAATATCTTCAAATTTGCTATTGTATCTTTGAGAAGCAGTCTTCTTATTAGCCAACATTTCATAAGAATATTCTAAGTCTTTAGCATTTACTTGCTTACCATCAGACCACTTAACACCTTTTTTCATAGTAATAGTAGCAGTCTTGGCATTCTGATTTAATTTTAAGGTAGCAGAACCTTTATCATTGATTTTATAGTGATTATCAGTATCAAACAAAGATTCTTCACCAGGTTCAGCAACGCTTGAATCAACAGCTGTGGTTGCTAACTCATCAGAAAAAATACCGGTAAATGGTGTATCTGTCTCAAGGGATACCTTAACTGTACCACCCTGTTTGGTAGCTTTCTTTGGGGTTGCGGTTGGAAAATTCTTTTTAGTATTTACGTTAGTATTACCACTTTTACTACATGCTACTAAAGCTAGTGCAGCCGCAGTAACAACTCCTATCGTTATAACAAATTATACTTTATTAATACAAATCATTAGTTAAATAGTATCATAATAAGTTAGTGAATCAACATTCTTTATTAAAAACAAATTAATTCTTTACATTTTCTTGATTCAAAATCAAAATTCAAAATAAATAAAATCTAAACAAGAAAACTGTAACATAGGGGAAATTCAAAATAATAGAAATTATACTTACTTATTTGTTCGTTCAAAGATTTTTATATATTTTTAATCTTAACTGTCTATTACACAAAAATATCTTTACTTAATAATTAAGTAAAGATACCTTTCAAACTTTTATTTAGTATAACCAACTTGATACCAAAGCGGATGATTATTATTTTCCTGCGAAGGTTTAGTTGAATATCCAGTTATTTTATTATTAATAGCCTTTACGTCATACGAATTATAAAGTGGGATTACGAAAGCTTCATTAAATATATATCGTTGCCATTCATGGAATTTTTGAACACGATATTTGTGATTGAATGCTTTTTGTGAATCCATTTCGTTAAGCAGTTTGTTGTTCTCTGGAGTAACAAAACGTTCATAATTCATTGGTGCTTTTTCACCATATAGGCCTTCTTGCGATGGTTCATTTGAAAGTGACCAAGCTGCTATATACATATCAATCGATGGATCATCATGCTGAACCTTATCATAGAAGGAATTAAATTCAGTTAAACGACCACCCGTTAATTTAACGTTTAAACCGATCTTATGCCATTGCTGAATATAATTTTGGAAAATTGGTTCCTGAGTTGAATCACCAGACATCGCTGCCAAATGAATAGTTAGCGGCTTGCCATCAGGTTGAACACGCCATTTACCTTTTTTCTTATAACCAGCCTTATCCAAAATCGAATTAGCTTTCTTAAGATTATAACGATAACCCGTAACATTTTTATCAAAGTAATCACCAAACTGTTCTGGGATTAAAGTTGGTACTTGAAAGCTCAAGCCTTGAGTATAACGCTTTTCTACAGCATCAACATTCATTGCATAACCTATAGCTTGACGCAGAGACTTATTAGCCATCTTGGATTTAGGATTCATTACATTTTTACCTTTAGCAGAATCCCATTTACCTACCTTAAAGCCAAGATAGGAATAAGACAATGGTATATCGGCGATAAAATTAACATTTTTAGTCCCTTTAACTCGATTCCACTGCGAATTAATTACAGTGGCAACATCAAATTTGTGGCTTTTAATTGCCTGTGAAGTTGAATTAGGTGAAACAACTTGATAGATAATTTTGTTTAATTTTGGTCTACCACGCCAGTAATATTTATTAGGAACCCAAGTTACAGATTGTCCACGAGTCATCTTTTGGACTCTAAATGCTCCAAAGTATAAAGGGTTTTTCCTAATTTGATCAGAAGATTGCAATTTACTGAGTGGAATATCTTTTAAATAATGATATGGTTCCGCCCATTCCCAGAAATAATTATTACCAGTGTAGTACATACCTGGCTTTAATTGTTTAAAATGAATAATAAGTGTACGCCCATTTTCACCATCAGGCATTTCAAGACCTGAAATGGTTTTAGCCTTACCTTCATGATATTCCTTCATACCATTAATCAGTTCAAATTGACTACTGTAATTGGGAGAATTTGTTTTCTTATTACCCAAAATCTCATATGCGTATTCCAAATCCTTGGCAACTACTTGTTTGCCATCTGACCATTTAACTCCCTTTTTAACCGTTATGGTAGCTGTGCTAGCCTTACGATCAAGTTTTAAGGTAGCTGGGCCCTTATTATTAATCTTATAATGATCATTAGTATCAAATAACTCTTCATCACCTGGTGAAGCAACATCGGCATCAAATTGAGAATCTTTTAATTCCTCTGAAAAAATACCAGTAAATGGAGTATCTGTTTCAACAGCTACATTTAGCGTGCCACCCTGCTTAGAAACCTTCTTGGGTGTTGCAGCGGGAAAATCTTTTTTTGTTGTATTAGCATTATTATTTTTACCACAAGCTACTAGTGCCAAGGTAGCCGTGGTAATAATACCTATTGAACCAAGAATTTTTGTTGCTTTCATATCATTGTTCCTCCTATTCATTGGAATGAACCATATCAAGGTTCTTAAAATAAGTTGATAAATAGATATTAGCATACAAAATTAAAAAAGCAATAGTTTTATTAAAATAAAATTAAATTTATTTGATATTTTCTATTATTTTTCTTAAATTATGCAAAAAAAGACTCTATCTTTTTGGATAGAGTCATTTGCAGTAAATTTATTATTATTTAATTTTCACGCTGTCTTGCATCCCCTGCTCGTTGCAAAGCACGACCAACATAATTAATACTCAAGGAAATAGTTAGTAATAAAATCGTAGCTGGCAGCCATAACCATGATCGACTGATAACGTTAACCGGATCATTAGCAAATCCAATCAAAGTACCAAGTGATGGCGTTGTTGTTGGCAGACCATAACCAATAAAGGATAATGTTGTTTCAATACCAATATTCCCGGCAACAGTTATAACAACATCAATAATAATCATTGATGTAATGTTGGGTAAAACTTCACGGAACATAATTTGTAAGTCTGATGATCCAGATGTTTTAGAAGCCAAAACATAATCACGACCACGCTGAGACAAAACAAATGAACGGTAATACCGCACTGTCGTTGTCCAGCCAAACATTGAGATCAAAAATACCAGTGTCACAGCATTATAATTAGGAATAACTGTAGTCAAAACAATAATAATTGGTAATTCTGGTAAGATTTGGATAAAGTCAACAATTCTCATAATAATTGAATCGACTATTCCACCATAATAACCAGCAACTAGACCTATTACTAATCCGACCGTCTCAGTAATCACGGTTACTGAAAGTCCAATTAAAATAGAATTACGGCCACCCATCATTAACAGTTTAAGAATGTCACGGCCACCGTCATCAGTTCCTAACAGGTGTCCAGCTTCACCCCAGCCATAATAGGCGTCGGCAATATTTATTTCTGTAATTTGACCTTTATTCAAGAATAGGGATCCACCAAAGGTGAATAACAAAATTAGAATGATCAAGAACAAGGCAAACCTAGCAACCTTATCACGCCAAATTTCGCGCATTGCAACCTTAAAACCAGAAGGTGGAAGAGAAACTTCAGGCTTTTTACTTTTTATATTTTGCTTTTCAGTATTTGCTTTCTTATTAGCCATTATATTCTCCTCCCTTACTTAATTCTGATCCGTGGATCAATAATACTCATAATAATATCGGATAGCAAATTGCCAAGCAAAGTTA
>ENA-UOOR01004908-UOOR01004908.1-fermentation-metagenome-genome-assembly--contig:-NODE-4908-length-10251-cov-24.459984_pt1 | contig 10251 bp, 7 predicted proteins | sample MGYA00245780_ERZ724029 | MGnify/ENA primary metagenome ERZ724029 (study PRJEB28704, sample SAMN03018315) | fermentation metagenome | biome: anthropogenic terrestrial biome; feature: soil; material... | reverse complement strand
CAATTTCTTCGACCGGAGGAAGAAAGAAATTGATGGTAGGTCAAACGCACAGAATTCCCAAAATATGCGACGCAAGGAGCAGATATTTTGGTGAATTCCCCTGCGATGGTATAATCTCGATATGTTAAATTAATTTAATTTCATATAATAAGGATAATATTACGGAAGGAGTATATATGAAGGAAAAATTATTTAAATTAAAAACTGAAGCATTGAACCTGTTAAATGAATGCAACAACAATGCTGATATTGAAAAAATCCGTATTCAGTATTTAGGGAAAAAAGGTGAATTAACTTCAATCTTAAGATCAATGGGCTCGCTTTCCGAGGAAGAAAGACCCGAAATGGGCAAATTAGCCAATGAAGTGAGAGCGATTATAGAAGAAGAAATTCAGGCAATGAAGGAAACGGTACACCAAATGGAATCCGAGAGCAGACTTAAAACTGAAACATTGGACATAACAATGCCCGGAAGAATTCCCGAAATAGGGAGAAGACATCCTTTGATGAAAGCGAAAGAAGAGCTGGAAAGTGTGTTTATGCGAATGGGATATGATGTTTTAAGCGGTCCGGAAATCGAGACGGTGGCAAACAATTTTGATGACTTAAATGCACCTTACGACCATCCGTCAAGAGACCGGTCGGATACATTTTATATTTCTGACGACTTAGTGCTCAGAACGCATACATCACCTATGCAGATACGGACCATGAAGAAAGCGGTAAAAGAAGGAAAGCTGCCGATCCGTATGGTTTCCACCGGAAGGACATTCCGTTTTGATGATGTGGATGACACGCATTCGCCGATGTTCCATCAAATGGAATGCTTGGTTGTGGATAAAGGGGTTACCATGGCAAACCTTAAGGATTCAATTGACCAATTTGTTAAGGAATTGTTCGGAAGCAACATGGAAACACGTTTCAGACCGCACAACTTCCCATTTACGGAGCCAAGTGCCGAGGTTGACGTATCATGTCTCATATGTATGGGAAAGGGATGCCCTGCATGCAGCGGAACTGGATGGAGTATGGAGCTGTTAGGCTGCGGAATGATTCACCCCAATGTTCTGCGAAACTGCGGCATAGACCCGGAAATATATTCGGGATATGCATTCGGTATGGGAATAGACAGAGTTGCCATGGTTAAATACGGAATCCCAAACATCAGATTGTTATTTGAAAATGATGTAAGATTCTTAAAACAATTTTAGGAGGCTTGTATGCTAATACCAATTAAATGGATGAAACAATATGTAGATATTGATACTGATGATAAAACATTGGCGGATAAATTAACACTTACCGGCTCTCATGTGGATGCTGTTATAGATTATAACAAGGAAGTTAAAAATGTTGTAACCGGAAAAATATTAGAAATAAAAGAACATCCAAACGCTGACAAATTAGTAATTACACAAATTGATATAAATGAAAGCGAACCTGTTCAAATTATTACCGGAGCCAAAAATATAAGCGAAGGCGATATAGTGCCCGTATCCCTCGAAGATGCCGTACTTCCCAACGGATTAAAAATCAAGAAAACAAATTTCAGAGGTCTGCCATCTTACGGAATGATGGTTTCTTATGAAGAATTAGGGTTTGAAGATAAGGTTATTCCAAAGGAATCAAGGGACGGAATTATTATATTGCCGGACGATACACCTATTGGAAGTGACATTAAGGAAGTTTTGGACTTAAAGGGAAGTGCATTGGAAGTCGAAGTTACATTCAACAGGCCGGACTGCCTTAATATTGTCGGAATGGCAAGAGAAACAGCGGCAACCCTGGGAACAAAATTCAGATTTCCCGAAATTGAAATTAAAAATGAGGAGGGAAATATTAAGGATTATCTTAATGCGGTTGAAATTGAAGATGAAAATTTATGTTCCAGGTTTTATGCAAGAGTAATTAAAGATATTAAAATTGGTCCGTCTCCCTTGTGGATGCAAAGAACATTGATGGATGCCGGAATGAGACCCATAAACAATATAGTTGACGTAACGAACTTCGTAATGCTTGAGCTCGGTCAGCCGCTTCATGCTTATGATTTGGAAGCATTGGAAGGAAGAAAGCTCATAGCAAGAAGAGCCGCAAGAAATGAAAAAATAGTAACTATAGACCAGGTTGAGAGAAATTTAGACAATAATATGCTTGTAATTGCAGATGCTGTAAAACCTGCCTGCATAGCGGGAGTGATGGGAGGATATTATACCGAAATAAGCGACAACACTAAAATAATGGCTTTGGAAACAGCAAACTTCAATCCGAAATCAATAAGAGAAACGTCAAAAAAATTAGGAATGCGCTCGGAAGCATCGGCAAGAAACGAAAAGCCCATGGGTTATGTAATGTGCGAAATAGCAAGCAACAGGGCATGCCAGTTAATTGAAATGATCGGTGCGGGCACGGTGGTCGGCGGTTATCTTGAGGCAGGCAAAAGCGAATATGAACCGCCTGTGGTAACTCTCAGACCCCACCGCTCAACTTCACTTTTAGGTGTTGAAATACCGGTTGCTCATATGCTGAAGTCACTTAACACATTAGAGATAGAATCGGTTTATGACGGTGAAAAAATAACTTCAAGGATTCCGTATTTCAGAACCGATATCGAGCAGGAAGCGGACTTGATAGAGGAAGTAGGAAGACTTTATGGTTTTGAAAATATTGAATCAAAACCACTTAGAGGAAGCACAAGAGTAGGCAGAAAATCTGACATACGAGCTGTGGAAGATGAAATAAAGTCGCTTCTTTGCGGAATGGGATTGTATGAAATAACCACGTATTCATTCATGAGCCCAAAAACATATGACAGCATATGTGTTCCCGAAAACAGTGAATTAAGAAATTATGTGAAAATATTAAATCCTCTTGGAGAAGATTTTTCTTCCATGAGAACAACTTTATTGCCAAATATGATGGAAGTTGTTCAAAGAAATTCAAACCGCGGAGTAGACAGAGCAAAATTGTATGAAGTAGGAAGCATTTTTATTCCGAAGGATCAGCCTGTTACTAAGGAGCCGTTGGAAAAATTAAAGCTTAGTATCGGAATGTATGGTAATTATGACTTCTATGATTTAAAAGGTATTATTGATGCTTTGCTGTCGAGATTCGGAATAAAGACAGTTTTGAAGCCTTTAAGAGATAATCCGGCATTTCATCCGGGAAGAACCGCCGCAATGTATGCAAATGATGAATTGATTGGTATTTACGGAGAAGCTTCCCCTAAGGTTTCAGACAATTACGGGCTTGACCACAAGGTGTATTTGGCTGAGTTGGATGTTGAGAAAATTCTTCAGTACAAGAATACCGATTGGAAATATGAGCCTCTGCCAAAATACCCTTCAATGGTAAGAGACATAGCCGTAATAGTTAAGGATGATGTTTCGGCAGGTGATATGGAAGAAGCAATCAAAGAAGTAAATCCGTATTTGATTGAAAAAGTTGAATTGTTTGATGTGTATAAAGGCGAGCATATTGAAAAGGGATACAAGAGCACCGCTTTCTCTGTTACCTACAGAAACAAGGAACGTACCTTAAAAGAAAAGGAAGTCGAAAATATTCATAATAAAATACTTCAGGTATTGGGAAAGAAATATAATGCGGTATTAAGGTAGCTGATAGGATTAAAAGGAGAAGAAATGGATAGAGTTGCTTTCAGTATATTTGGAATAGATGTTATGTGGTACGGTGTGTTAATATCTGCAGGAGTTCTTCTTGGAGTTGTTATTGCGTTAAGGGAAGCTAAAAGAAGCGGTTTTAAGGAAGACAATTTGCTGGATTTTTTGCTTTATGCAATACCTGCGGGAATAGTTGGAGCCAGAGCGTACTATGTTATATTTTCGTGGGATTATTACAGCCGGAATTTGTCCCAAATAATAAATACAAGAAATGGAGGGCTTGCAATCCACGGTGCAATTATTGCAGGTGTAATTACGGCAGCTTTGTTCTGTAAAAAGAGAAAGATTAATGTCTTGGAGTTAATTGATTTAGTTATACCCAGCCTTATCATTGGTCAGGCAATAGGACGATGGGGAAACTTTATAAATCAGGAAGCCTACGGAGGACCGACGGACCTTCCTTGGGGAATAATCATAGACGGGCAAAAAGTTCATCCCACATTCTTATATGAATCCATTATAGATTTTTGTATATTTATTTTCTTAATTTGGTTCAGAAAAAACAAAAAGACAACGGATGGTCAAATATTCGGGTTATACCTAATTTTGTATTCAGCGGGAAGATATTTTGTTGAAGGCTTAAGAACTGACAGTTTAATGTTCATGGGCATGAGGGTGGCACAGCTTATAAGTATTGCATCCATCATAATCGGTGTCTTACTGCTTATTTATGTAAAAAATAATAAAACCGAATAGCTTGTTATTCTGAAAAGTGCTGCGTCCCAAAGAATAACCGATACAAAGATCCTTCGCGAAAGCGGAGGATTTTTTTGTCAAAAAAAGATTTGACTCCCTAAGCCCTAAGAATGACACGAAATAAGGTTCCTAAATGACGGTGGCTGCGATTCGGAATATCTGAAAAATAATTGGCAAAAAATAATTTTTGCATTTTTTTAAAATAATAGTGGCATTTTTATCCCATGTTGTGGTATAATATGCCCAGTAGGTGGTAGAAAATGTTTACTGGTGAATATATACATTCATTTGATGAAAAGGGAAGAGTTATAATACCTTCAAAATTTAGAAATGAATTAGGCGAAACGTTTTATATCGGAAAAGGGCTGGATAAATGCTTGTTCGTTTATCCTGTTGAAACATGGACGGAATTCGTCGGTAAGCTTAAAAATTTATCTACATTTAATAAGGAAGAAAGATTTTTCTTAAGAAGGTTTGTTTCGGGGTTTTCTGAATGTTCTTTCGATAAACAGGGAAGAATATTAATACCGCCGCAGCTTAGAAGCTTCAGCGAATTAAATACGGATGCCGCTATAATAGGAGTTATAGACAGAATCGAGATTTGGAATAAAAACAGTTGGGATGATTACTCCAACAATGACCAGTTCGATTTTGACAGCATTGCGGAAAAAATGTCGGAATTGGGGATAGGTTTGTAAGGAGGAAAAATGGACTACATACATAAATCGGTTTTACTGGACGAATCTATTGAAGGTCTGAATATAAGAGAAGACGGTATTTATGTTGATTGTACTCTTGGCGGGGGAGGCCATACCGAAGAAATACTTAAAAGGGCAACTAAGGGCAAAGTCATAGGAATTGACCAGGATGATTATGCAATTGAAAGAGCAAAAGAAAAATTAGGAAGCTTTAAAAATTTCATTCCCGTAAATAACAATTTCAGCAACATAGATGAAATTTTAGATGAGCTAAACATAGATAAAGTTGACGGAATAATGTTTGATCTTGGTGTTTCATCATTTCAGCTTGATATTCCTGAAAGGGGATTTTCGTACAATCATGACATGCCTCTTGACATGAGGATGGATAAAAGCCAGACAACCACAGCAAGACATATTGTAAACGGATATGAAGAAAATGAATTATCAAGGATTCTTTGGGATTATGGCGAAGAAAAATGGGCGGCAAGAATTGCAAAATTCATTGTACAGGAACGAGAGCATGAATTTATAGAAACAACAGGGCAGCTTGTATCAATTATTAAAAAGGCAATACCAAAACAAGTAAGACAGGAAGGCTCACATCCTGCAAAGAAAACTTTTCAGGCAATAAGAATTGAAGTCAACAGAGAATTGGAAATACTTGAAAATACAATTAAATCTGCAGTTGAAAGATTAAATGAAAAAGGGAGAATCTGTGTAATAACATTTCATTCCCTTGAGGACAGAATTATTAAAAATACATTTGCGGAATTAAATAAGGACTGTATTTGTCCTCCTGAATTTCCAAAATGCATATGCGACCACAGGAGAAAGCTAAAATTAATAACTAAAAAACCAATAATTCCGTCTGAAGACGAGCTAACAAAAAATAGAAGAGCACACAGCGCAAAATTAAGAATAGGGGAGAGGGTGTAAACAATGTCAGCATTAAGAAAAGAAGCGGTTGAGTTAAAAGATTATGGACAAGAAATAGAAAATTCTCCAAAGCGAATAAAACAAAAAAAGAAAAATAATAATTTTTTAGAGAGCTTTAAAAATTCAGCCATGATTGCAATAACATTTATATTGGGAATATTAATAGTATATAATTATGCCGTAATTACCGACAAGCAGATGGAGCTGAATGATATTAATATTCAAATAGAAAATCTTAATAATGAAATTGACAAATACCACATAGCTTTGGAGAGTATCAAAAACACTAACAGCATTGAAGAAATGGCAAAAGTATATTTAGGCATGAATTATCCCACAAGGAAGCAGACTGTATTTGTAGATTTTACATATGGTGCTGATAAAACCGAGGATGAAGAAAATATAGTGGCAAAGGATGAAAATGTGTTAGTAGGATTAATTGACAAGGTAGTAAGTTTCATTCGATAGGGGGTTGCCATGAGAAAACGCGCCAAAAGCACTACTAACCTTCAGAACAAAAGAAGGATGTTGTTTTTTTTAGTATGCTTTTTTTTAGTTACAATAGCTTTGGTTGTAAGATTAGGCTACATACAGCTTATAAAAGGTGAAGAATACAGAAAGCAGGCAATGGAAAACTGGTCGAGGGATATTACCATAAGTGCCAAAAGAGGGACCATATACGATGCCAAGGGTAAAAAACTGGCGGTAAGCGTAAATTCAAGCACTGTTACATGTTTTCCCGCGGATGTGAAAAAAAGCGTAAAGTCTGCCATAGACAATAACGATAATGAAGAAGACAGCTCGTTGACAAAAATTTTGAAAAAGCTTAATAAAACAATGTTTACAGAAGAAACCGCCGCTGATTCGATACCTGTCAATACCAAGACACCGGAAGAAACAGCGCAAATTTTGTCTGAAATATTGGAGATGGACTACGAGGAAGTACTCAAAAAAATAACTTCTGATTTTAATTATGTAGTTCTTAAAAAATGGATTAACGATGAACAGGCACAAAAAATAAGGGAGCAGGAATTAAGCGGAATAAATATTATTGAAGATAATAAGAGAGTATACCCTTACGGGAATTTTGCACCATATGTATTGGGCTTTACCAATATTGACCAGAACGGCTTATATGGGGTAGAAGCTACCTATAATGATTATCTGACGGGTATTCCGGGAAGAACGGTTGTAAACACCGACGCTTACGGGAGAGAGCTGCCTTTTGGATATAATGAATATTATGAATCACAGGACGGTCTGGGAGTTGTTCTTGCTATAGATGAGGTAATACAGCATTATGCGGAATCGGCGGCGCAAAAAGTTATGACGGATTACAATGCAAAACGTGCAACAATCTTGGTAATGGATCCCAATACAGGCGATGTTTTAGCAATGGCATCAAAACCCGATTACGATCCTAACGACCCCAAAATGCCGATAGACGAAAATATCAGGGCAGAGTGGGAAACTCTTCCCGATAAAGAATTGCAAAATGCTTGGTTTGATATGTGGAGGAATCCCGCAGTTAATGATATATATGAGCCCGGCTCCACATTTAAGCTTATAACTACCGCGACTGCGCTTGAGGAAAATGCTGCAAGTTTAAATTCCACATATTTTTGCGACGGATTTGTAAGACAAATTAAGGGTGAAAATATTAGATGCTGGAGATACTACAGACCACATGGGCAGCAGACATTGTCTGAAGCAATACAAAACTCATGCAATGATGCACTTGCCCAAATAGGTCTTGATATTGGGAAGGAAGCATTTTATAAATACTTGAAAGCTTTCGGCTTTGAAGAACAGTCGGGAATTATGCTGAACGGAGAAGCTTTAGGTCTTGTTAAGGAGCCTGAAAATATGAAGGATGTGGATGTTGTAACACAGGCTTTCGGTCAGGGTATTGCAATAACACCTATTCAATTGATAACTGCTGTTTCGGCAATTTCAAACGGCGGTAATTTAATGGAGCCAAGAATAGTAAAGCAGCTTATTGATGAGGACGGAAATATAATTAGAAATTTTGATACTGTAATAAGAAGAAAGGTGATTTCCAATGAAACCTCCAAAATTATGCTTCAAATTATGAAGGATTCGGCAGAAGCAGGAACTAAACAGGCTTACAGGGCGGGATACAGGATAGGCGGAAAATCGGGAACAGCCCAAAAGGTTATTGACGGCAGATATATTGACGGTAAGTTTATATCTTCATTTATCGGAGTTGCTCCCGTAGATAATCCAAGAGCTGTTGTAATGGTCATGGTTGATGAACCTGACCAGAATATCGGGTATTACGGCAGTATAGTTGCCGGTCCGGTTGCTGCCGATTTATTGGAAAATATATTGAAATACTATGATGTTGAGCCGGTTTATACCGAAGAAGAGCTTGGCCATGTAGAACAACAGATGGTGACGGTTCCGAATCTTTTGGGGCTTACAATTGCGGAAGCAACAGATATGCTAATTAAAACAGGCTTGGAAAGCAATATAACAATAGAAGTGGATGCTGAAAAAGTAGTTAAATCCCAATTCCCGAAGGCGGGAGAAGAAGTTGTCAGAAAATCCATGGTAACTTTGGTTTTGAATTAATGAGGGGCGCAATGCGCCCTTTTGTATGCCCTAACCCCATTTTTTTAGAGTCTTTTTTCTAAAAAAATGGCGGTAGGTCAACCGCACAGAATGGTTAGGGCTGCGCTTTCGAGATAAAGGTAATTAATACAATGACGATTGTATTTAATTTTTAATTATGATAAAATTGCATATACTATCATACATTTAAATAGGAGTATATTTATGAATATAAAAAACTTGCTCAAAGAGATGGAACACTTAAGCTACACAGGAGAGGACGATATAGAAATAACAGGCATTACCAACGATTCAAGAAAGGTAAACAAAAAAGATGTATTTGTGGCAATTAAAGGTTATACGGATGACGGTCACAAGTTTATAGAAAATGCTTTAAAAAACGGAGCATCAGCCGTTATTTGCGAAAATATTCCTGAAAATGTAAAAGGGAAAGGCAATTTTATTTTAGTTAAATCGCCCAGAGAATCAATGGCAAAGGCTGCTAATATTATTTTCGGAAGACCTTCGGAAAAAATGAATATTATCGGAGTTACGGGAACTAACGGCAAAACCAGCACTACATATTTATTAAAAGGGATTTATGATTATTTGGGTGAGAAATCAGGAATAATAGGAACGATGGGTGTTCTTGTGGATACCGAAAAAATCAAGGTTGACAATACAACACCCGAAGCATCCGATATACAGCATTACTTATCAATGATGCTGAAAAAGGATATCTCTCATTGTTTTATGGAGGTTTCTTCTCATGCGCTTGACCTGAACAGAGTGGATGATGTTCGGATAGATGTGGGTATTTTCACCAATGTTACAAGAGATCACTTGGATTTCCATAAAACTATGGAAAATTATTATCAGGCAAAGAAAAAGTTATTTCATTTAACAAAAGTTAACAACATAATAAATGTGGATGATCCATATGGCGGCAGACTTTATAAGGAGCTTGTTTCCGAAGGTGTCAAGGCAATATCCGTAGGTATTGAAAATAAAGCAGACATAAAAGCTTCAAACTTAAAAACAACCATGAAAGGAACAACCTTTGACCTTGATATATTTGGAACAAAAAGTATTGTCCATGTAAATACACCCGGAACATTCAGTGTTCTTAATTCACTTGGAGCTTTCGGAGCAGCATATGTGTCAGGCGTAAATATAGACAGCATAATTGAAGCGTTAGCACAAATAAAGGGAGTTACGGGAAGATTCGAAATTTTAGACAATAAATTGGACTGTACAATTATTCTTGACTTTGCTCATACCCCGGACGGTCTTCAGAAGGTTATGGATACAATAAACGAATTTGCCGAAGGAAGAAAAATTGTGATGTTTGGGGCAGGCGGAGAAAGAGATTTGGCAAGACGCGCTCCTATGGGAGAAATTGCAGGAAAATATTGTGATTTAAGCATACTTACATCAGATAATCCAAGATTTGAGGATCCTTATGAAATATGTATGGAGATAGCCAAAGGTGTTGAAAAATACAAGGGTGAATATAAAATAATCATTGAGCGCGATGAAGCCATAAAATATGCTATTGACAACTGTAAAAGCAAAGATGTAATATTGTTAGCGGGAAAATCTACAGAGCCTTACCAGGATATGGGGACGGAAAAAGTACCGTACGATGAAACAATGATTGCAAAAAA
>ENA-UOOR01004907-UOOR01004907.1-fermentation-metagenome-genome-assembly--contig:-NODE-4907-length-10252-cov-2.380210_pt1 | contig 10252 bp, 12 predicted proteins | sample MGYA00245780_ERZ724029 | MGnify/ENA primary metagenome ERZ724029 (study PRJEB28704, sample SAMN03018315) | fermentation metagenome | biome: anthropogenic terrestrial biome; feature: soil; material... | reverse complement strand
TGTGCGGGTGGGCAGCGAGGTTATTGCCATCGACCCCGATGGTAAAAAAGTAAAAGTGAAAGACCTTGCAACCGGCAAGGAATATGAAGAAGGCTATGATAAGCTGATTCTTTCCCCCGGGGCCGAACCGGTGCGCCCCCCGCTACCCGGCATCGAAGACCCGCGTATCTTTACGCTGCGCACCGTGCCCGACACCCTTCGCATCCACGAGTTTATCAGGCGGAACCAGCCCAAAACAGCCGTAGTGGTGGGGGGAGGCTTTATCGGGCTTGAAATGGCCGAAAACCTGACCCATGCCGGCCTTGCGGTAACGGTGGTGGAGCTTGCCGACCATGTAATCGGCCCCTTTGACTATGATATGGCCGCCCATCTGCACCGCTATCTGCGGCATAAAGGGATAGAGGTGCTGCTGGGCTGCGGGGTTAAAGCCTTTAACCCAACCGGTCAGGGGCTGGAATTGGAGCTTAGCAACCAGCAAAGCTTGACGGCGGATATGGTGCTGCTGTCGGTGGGGGTTCGCCCCGAAACAGCGCTGGCCCGTGAAGCGGGGCTTGAAACCAACCCCCGGGGGGCTATTTTGGTGGATGAGCAGATGCGCACATCGGTACCGGATATCTATGCGGTGGGGGATGCTGTTCAGGTTCCGCATCTGGTTAGCGGCGCCCCTTCCCATATCCCTCTGGCGGGCCCAGCCAATAAGCAGGGGCGCATTGCGGCCGACCATATCTGCGGCATCAGCCGCGCCTACAAAGGCACCCAGGGGTCTTCGATTCTCAAGCTGTTTGACCTGGTGGCAGCCTCCACCGGATTAAACGAGCGCGGCGCCCAACAGGCGGGTATCGATTATGATAAAGTGCATATCTATCCTCTTTCCCACGCCAGCTATTATCCGGGAGCCACCGATATTGCCCTGAAAGTCCTTTATGAAAAAGGCACCGGGCGCATCTTGGGCGCCCAGCTGGTGGGGATGGATGGAGTTGATAAGCGGTGCGATGTGCTGGCCACCGCTATCCGGGCGGGGATGACCGCCTACGACCTGACCGAGCTGGAGCTTTGCTATGCGCCGCCCTTTTCTTCAGCCAAAGACCCGGTGAATATGGCCGGCTTTGTGATTGAAAATCTGCTGACCCATAAGCTGCGTCAGTTTCACTGGCATGAAGTAGAAGAAATCAGCAGCCGGCCCGATGCCCTGCTGCTGGATGTGCGCACCAACCGGGAATACGGCTGGGGGCATATCCCCGGGGCGGTGCATATCCCGGTGGATGACCTGCGCCGGCGGCTGGGGGAACTGCCGCAGGGCAAGACACTGTATGTATATTGCCAAAGCGGGCTGCGCAGCTATCTGGCCTGCCGTATCCTTATGCAGCATGGCTTTGACTGCGGTAATCTTTCGGGGGGATACGAACTGTACGCGCTAATCGAAGCCGACCGGGCAGCGCAGGAGCAATCCTCCGCCCGTTGATAAAGCCCAGGCAGGGGGGAGCGTTCTTATCCTTCCCCGTGCTTATTAACGGGTGATACGGCGTCACCCCCTGCACATGGGAAAAACGGCTTGAAGCTAAAAAGCTTCAAGCCGTTTTTCGGTCTATATTTACTAGGAGAAGAGAGAGCGATTTATTTAGGTACGTCCTCGCCCAAGGTTAGCGAAAGGGTGAGGATCTGGCCGTTTCGCAGTACCTCCAGAACGACGGTTTCACCCACGCTGCGGTTGGTTAGGTCGTTGATTACATCGTTGGTACGGCCGATAACATTGCCGTTTATTGAAACCAGCAGGTCGCCTGGCTGTAGCCCGGCGGCCTGTGCGGGGGAACCTTCCACCACACGGTCTACATAAACGCCCATCTGCCGTACACGATAACGCATAGCGGTCTGGGCATCCAGAATTTCTATCAGAGAAACCCCCATGCTGACCCGGCCCTGCACATAGCCATGGCTTTTCAGCTGATCCAACACGGCGCTGGCGTCGTTGATGGGGATAGCAAATCCCAGCCCTTCTATATTGTCGCCTGCCGATTTAGCTACCACAATGCCGATGAGCTCGCCCTTGCTGTTAAACAGGCCGCCCCCCGAGTTGCCGGGGTTGATGGCCGCGCTGGTTTGCAGCAGGTTCATGGTGCGGCCGTCCAGCGCAATCTCCCGGTCCAATGCGCTAATAATGCCATCGGTAACCGTGCCGCCCAGCTCGCCCAAAGGGTTGCCGATGGCCACTGCCAGCTCGCCTACCATCAGGGCGTCAGAATCGCCAAAGGTGACGGCGGCCAGGCCGGTTGCATCAATCTTAATTAAAGCTACGTCGGTTTTGGCATCGGTAGCCACCAGTTGGGCGGGGTAACTGTCGCCGTTTTTCAGCCGAACGGTTATTTTGCTGGCTCCCTCGATGACGTGGTTGTTGGTGGCGATATAGCCGTCGCCGCTGACAATGACCCCGCTGCCCGCCCCTTCGGCGGCATATTGCCCCCGCCGCAGGTTGCCGCTGACTATTTCGGTGGTTATTTCCACCACCGAATGGGCGGTTTTAGCGGCGATATCGGCCACAGAAAGCTCAGACGGGGCGGAAATGGCGGTGGCCGGGGCGCCCGACAATGTTTCGGGCGGAGGTGTTACCTGCTGCCCCTGGGATTGGGGCAACAGATTTAGCTGGCCTGCGGCCAACCCGCCTGCAAAGCCCAGAACGCCTGAAATTAACAGGGAAAAAACCAGCATCAGGGCGGCTGCCCCGCGGGTCATATATTGTTTATTTTTGGGTTGTTTGCCCCGCGGGGGATATGTGGGAGCGGGCAGTTCCCTGAAGCTGGGCTGCCACCCTTGTCCCGGCTGCGTGTGCTGCCGGTTATAATAGTCGTTGTTGTTTTGCAGGTCACGAAAGAAATCTTCGCCGTCATTGCGCCTGTTCCATCTCAATGTGTGCCCCCTCCTTTAAAATAAATTTTCCGGTGCTGTTTGATCTTATTGTACCCGCAAAAAAAATTATTTTCATGTAGTTTTATTAAAAAAACCCCGGAAAATGGATGAATGAATTATGAAAAAGCGTTCATATATGAGCACACTGTTAAGAGGAAGAATGCAAATGGTTTTTGCGTTGAAGGATAAAGCCTGATATGCTAAAATAAATTAGCAGCCCGCTAAAAACAAAAACGGAGGCCTTCTATGGAAACAAATAAAGGCAGAACCGGCAAAAAGCCCCCTAAAGCCACCTTGATTGCGGGGGCTGTTATTGCAGCAGTTACACTGGCTGCGCTTTATTATATGCTGTTCCCCCCCGCGAAAAGCACCGCGGGGCTGCCCATAGCCATCATCTGGCTGGATGGGGAAGAATATATGCGTATCCCCTTAGACCCGGACGCACCCGACCAGACTATCAATCTGGAAGACCAGGGAAAACCGGTGATACTGGAAATTAAAGAGGGGAAAATCCGTTTTGCCCAGGTAACCTGCCCTGACCAAATTTGTGTAAATACCGGCTTTATATCGATAGACGGGCAGACAGCAATCTGTATGCCCAACCGCACGGCGGTAACGGTTACGATAGAATAAGCTGACCGCTTATTATTATAGGTACTTATGGCAGGAAAAACAAAAATGACCACGGCCTTCTTGGAATGGCGGTGGTCATTTGTTTTGCAGATAAGCGGCTAAAGCCGCGAAGGTGGGGGATTCCAGGGGCAGGGCGTGCACCGGTTCTGCAATATCGCCCAAGCGGTGGGCGTCCGAGCTGGTAAGCACCCGGTACTGCTGCCGCAGGCTGCGGTTTTGGGGCTGGACAAAAAAAGCGGCAGGGTCTTTCACCTCTAAGGCGGTAAAACCCAAGTGGGGCGGTACCACACCAAGGGCGGCGAGGATGCTGTTGGAGGGCCGGTCGATATGGGCGGGCAGCACAAGCCCGCCAAAACGATCGGCTAAGACCGGGGCGTCGTCCACCGTGATAGAGGTGGCGTTGATCAGCAGCAGCGGTTCTTCCCCCAAGAGGCGGTCAAGGCCATCCAGCAGCAGCTGGCTGCCAAAAACAGCCGGCCGGTTTTTTACCGGCAGCAGCCGCTGATAAACATACCGGTCAAAGGCCATGGCCCTTTCAAGATTGGGGAACAAAAACAGCAGGTGAATTTCTTCGGCGGTGGTCAGCTCCAGGCCGGGCAGCACGGTGATGGGTTTGCCGGCTGCCGCCGCCAGTATTGGCGGGCAGTTTTTGCAGCTGTTGTGGTCGGTAAGGGCAATCAGGTCAAGCCCCTTTAAAAGGGCCATGTTCACAATGTTGTTGGGGGTCATATCCTTGTCGCCGCAGGGGGAAAGACAGGAGTGAATGTGCAGATCATAAAAAAGCCCGGACAACCGGCAGCCCCCCTTACCCTTACTATCCCGCGCCGTGATTGAGCCCTTCTGCCAGCAGCTGCCCCAAAGCGGCAGCTTCATAAACCGGCAGCCGGGTGGCAAACACCGCTACATTATGTTCACGGGCTTTTTGCAGCCCGGTTTCATCCATTGTTATGCCTTCGGCCAGTACAATGCAGGCGGTATCGGCCAGCGAGGCCACCGCCACCGCGTTTTGGTTGCCCATCACGGTAACCCAGGCGCTGCCGGCAGGGGCGCGGCCCATTACCAGACTAAGCAGGTCGCAGCAGTAAACCGAGGTTACAGGGCGGCCGCCGCCGGGGTTTAAAACCGTAAAGCTGCTGTGGGCGGCAATATCACCGGTGTTCATTTAAACATCCTCCTCGGTTTTAACAATGCGGGGCAGGATATGGGTAATCTTCTGCATTTCATCGGCCATGCTTTGCAGGTGGTCTTTAATAATGTAGATGCAGGCGTCTTCGGTGGCAAAACCGCGGACAATATCTTCGGCCAATGCCCGGCAGGAAGGCGCCCCGCAAGAGCCGCAATCCACCCCGTAAAGGCGGTTTTCAATCTCCCTCATTTGGTTCATCATAGCCATGGATTTGTTTAGATCCTCATCCAAGGCCAGCACCGGTTCGTAGGGGACCGGGGTTTCCCACTTAATTTCGCGGGGGATGATATTGCCCAGCCGATTGCAGGAAACCGGCCGGTAGCGGGATATGCTCTTAAGCTTTGCCCGGGCTACATAGGGGTTTTCAACCGCCAGCACCCCGCCCACGCAGCCGGCGGAACAGGCGTTAAGCTCTACAAAATCCAGATCGCTGAATTGTTCATCCTCCAGGGCTTCCAGCACCCGGATAACGTTTTCGATACCGTCGGCTGCCAGATAGCGTTCGTTGAGCGAGGCGGCAGCCTCGCCGCCGCTGGCCCCCCAGCCCATGCCCATACGGCCCGAATCGGTAAGCTCCTGGGTAACTTCAGCTTCCAACCCGTTCATCTGGGTAACCAGCAGGGGGTATACCTCGCTGATAGCCACCACCCGGTCAATGGCGCTTTTGGCAGTGCCCAAAGGCATTTTTACGGCGGTAACCTTGGCCGGGCAGGGGGAGATAAAGACAGCGCCAATTTGGTCGGGAGGAAGGCCGGTGTAATCCGCCGCCTGTTTTTTGGCAAGGCGGGCCGCTACCTCCACCGGGGGGTGCAGCGGCAATACATTTTGCAGCAGTCCGGGGAACCGTACCCGTATCAGCCGCAGCACGGCGGGGCAGGCCGAACTGATTACCGGGCGTTTCATCAGCCCCTGCTGCATCAGCCGGCGGGTACAGGCCGAAACCAGCTCGGCCGCTTTTGAAACCTCAAACACCTTGTTAAAGCCCAACTTTAATAGCCCGCTTAGCAAAACATCGGTTTCGTCCAGGTTTTTAAACTGGCCGTAAAGCGCCGGGGCGGGCAACGCAATTTTGTATTTAAACTGCTCGATGGAGGATAAAGGGTCGGAGATCGCCTTTTTGGCATGATGCGGGCAGATGCGGATGCATTCGCCGCAGTCGATGCAGCGTTCTTTGATAATCTTCGCTTTGCCGCCCCGCACCCGAATAGCCTCGGTAGGGCAGCGTTTCACGCAGTTTGTACAGCCTACGCAGGCATCCTTATCCAGCGTAACCGAATGAAAGAAACGATCCATCCTATCACCGCCTGTGATAAATTTTCAGGGGTGTGCCTGTACCATCAGGCCAGCCAAAGCTCCTGAGGGGTGGTAGCCCCGCTTGAAAGGGCGTCCTGGCGCAGGGTAAGGTACAGCTCCGCCATAGTGGCATCCCGGTAGGGGTGCACAAAATAAACCCCCAGGCCGCAGGCCAAAGCCCCCAAAAGGTACCAGCCAAAAAACGAAAGATCCAGCACAAACATATCGAACTTATGCCCCCGGGTCATCTCGTTGCTTAGCTGCAGGGCCCGGTGATAATGAAGCTGGGGATTATCGGCTAAAATATAGGGCACCATGGCATAGGCATACCGTTTGATAACGCCGGGGATAATCAGCAGCAGGTGCCAAAGAAAAATAACCACGCCGCGGTAAAGCATGGTGACAAAAATGTTCCAGTAACGTCCGTTTTGGAAGCCAAAACCCAGGTTGCCCAGGTAAATACGGTCAACAGCGGCGCTGGTAAAGTAGCGGCGGCAGCCCACCTCTATGTTGTAGCCTAAAAACAAGCGCACCAACAGCATGAAAAACGCAAAAAGAAAGGCGCCCCCCAGCAGCAGCGGCAGTATGCCCGGCAAAAGGTGGTCCTCTATAAAACTAAAATAAGATTGCAGCCATCCCCCCGGTGCAAAACCGCCCAGGTCGGCATCAAAGTGCAAGCCGGGCAGGGGGGGCGTATACCCATGGGGCTGCGGCTGAGCAGCGTTACCGCCGCCCCGGTTGCCCCCGCTGGTAACCAGAGCAAGCACCAGGCTTGCTAAAAAAGCCTTCCAGTAGCTGTGGCTTAAAACCCGTTTTGCCCTATTTTTTAGTTCATCTCTTGTCCACATAGGCACCCTCTTTTCAATGGTTGAATTTTCTTAGAGGCTTGCGTCAAACAGCAGCCGCTGTTCGTATAACCGAACAGGGGAAGCTGGATAAAACATACAGGAACCTGGGCGTATCTTTAAAGCATTTAACCCGCCAAAAGCCCGGTTTAACAGCAGGCCGCTGCTTTGAGCTAGACATACCGCGGCAACAGGTTTAAACAATATCCACCCGCATATGCACCGTGGTGCCCTGCCCGGGGTGGCTGATCACCTTCATATAATCGGTATATTTTTTCATATTGGAAAGCCCCATCCCTGCCCCAAAGCCCAGGCTGCGCACCGATTCGGGCGCGGTGGAGTAGCCCTCCTGCATGGCAAGGTCGATATCCGGAATGCCCGGCCCCTCATCGGTTAAGGTTATCGTAACGGCGGTGGGGCCAACCTCAACCTCTGCCCGGCCGCCGCCGGCATGAATGACCATGTTAATCTCGCCCTCATACATGGCAATGGCCACCTTGCGGATAAGCATCGAATTAAGCCCCAGCTTTTTCAGCGTTTTTTTGACCGAGCCGGAAGCCTCGCCCGCGCGGGTGAAGTCATCACCGGGTATTTCAAACGAAAGCGTAATATTTGCGCTCACTTCAGGCCGCAACCCCCTTTAAGGCCGCCCTCGTACAGCAGCCCGCAGGCAGTAAACATGCGGTATTGGGTAGAAAGCAGGATAATCCCCCGCTGGCAGGCCAGCTGGATCATGGCCTCGTCGGGCGCCTTGCCCCGCACGAACACCACACAGACCATATCCATCATCTCGGCGGTACGGATTACTTGCAGGTTTACCAATCCGGTAAGCAGTACCGACTGGTCTTTCACAAAAGCCAGCACATCGCTCATCATGTCGCTGCCGCAGGCCGTTACAACCTTTTGATCCAACAGGTCTTCACCGCAATGAACGGTTGCATTCAGAATGCTTTTGATGTCGCCTACCGTCATGGAGAATCCTCCTCAATTAACTGTTTGTTGTTTATGCAGGGGGGGAGGTCTTATCCCCTCTTATGCAATATAATCATAGCATTTAGGGTCATAAAATACAACAGTGACAAAGACCTTGGGGCGTATTGGAACAAATTGTTACACTTTGACATTAATCTGACAATGGTAAAGCAAAAGATGGTGTGTTATAATATAGACAAACTTTAGCTCATTCTGTAAGTGAACATGCCTACAAAATTGTCAAGGAGGTTTATCCCCGATGGCGAGCAAAAAAAACACGGTCCCTTTTACGGGAACACAAGAGCAGGAACAACGGCTTAAGGAAGTGATTGCGAAACTAAAGGACACCCGGGGCGCATTGATGCCCGCGCTGCAGCAGGCGCAGGAAATTTATGGCTATCTGCCCATATAGGTTCAGCGCATGGTGGCAAAAGGCCTGGACATCCCCCTGGAAGAGGTATATGGGGTTGCTACATTTTACTCCCAATTTTCTCTTTATCCCAAGGGGAAATATAGAATTTCGGTCTGTATGGGCACTGCCTGCTATGTAAAAGGGGCAGGGGCAGTTCATGACCGTCTGCTGGAAAGACTGGGCATCCAGGATGGGGGCTGTACCCCGGATGGAAAATTTTCGCTAGAGGCCTGCCGCTGCATCGGCGCTTGCGGCCTTGCGCCGGTCATTACCGTAAACGAAGATGTCTATGGCCGCCTGGTGGCCGATGATATAGATAAAATCTTGGCAAACTATAAGGAGTAACCCGATGCAGGAGCTTTCGCTGCATATATTGGATTTAGCGCAGAACTCGGTGGCGGCAGGGGCTACATTGGTTGAGATTGCGGTGCGGGAAGACCGGGCGCGGGACAGGCTGACCATTGCCATTACCGATAACGGCCGCGGCATGACCGCCCAGCAGGCTCAGCGGGTGACCGACCCCTTTTATACCGCCCGCACCACCCGCAAGGTTGGGCTGGGCATCCCCTTTTTTAAGATGGCGGCCCAGCAGACAGGGGGCAGCTTTCAGCTGCAATCCCGCCCCGGCGGCGGCACCTGTGTGCAGGGGATCTTTGTACCTTCCAATGTGGATTGCCTGCCTTTGGGTGATATGGCCGAAACCTTTTGCGCGCTGGTGGGCTGTAACCCGGGGATAGATTTTGTTTATACCCATGAGGTTGACGGCCGCGGCTACCATGCTGACACCCGTCAGTTTCGGCAGGTGCTGGAAGACGTGCCCCTTAGCGAACCGGCGGTGCTGGCCTTTATCCGCAACTATATTAAAGAAAACAGCGAAAGCCTGTTACAAGACCCTTCGGCGTAATATTTGGTAAAAAGAAAAGAAAACAGGGGCCGCGCCCTTGTAGAGCCGGTACTGGATAATCGGCGGCAGGGCGGCATCAGGCAGCGGCGCCTGATTACAGGGAGGATTAGGACGAGAATGAAAAGTCTTGCAGAGCTTCAGGCCATCCGGGATCAAATGAAGAGCAAAATTGGCATTCGAGAAGACGAAAACGACAACGTCAGGATTGTGGTAGGCATGGCCACCTGCGGCATTGCCGCGGGGGCAAGGCCGGTGCTTGCGGCATTTACGGATGAGATAGGCAAAAGAAAGCTGGCGCATGTGACCATTGCTCAAACCGGCTGCATTGGCATATGCCAGTATGAACCGGTGGTAGAAATTTACGCCCCCGGCAAAGAAAAAGTTACTTATGTAAAAATGACGCCCGAAAAAGTGGCGAAGATTGTAGCCAACCATGTGGTCAACGGCAACCCGGTGACCGAATACACCATTGGCGCAGTGAAATAGGGGAGGGAAAAGAAACATGTATCGTTCAACCGTACTGATCTGCGGCGGCACAGGCTGCACCTCCTCGGGCAGTCAGCGCATTATTACCGCTCTTGAAAAAGAGCTGATCCACGCCGGGCTTGAAAAAGAAATTCAGGTTATCAAGACCGGCTGCTTTGGTTTGTGCGCACTGGGGCCCATCATTGTGGTGTATCCCGAAGGCGCCTTTTATTCGATGGTTAAGGCCGAAGATATCCCCGAGATTGTGGAAGAGCATCTGCTGAAGGGGCGGCCGGTCAAGCACCTGCTTTATGCTGAAACGGTGCAGGACGGCGTGATCCAAAGCCTGGACCAGACCGATTTCTATAAAAAGCAGCGCCGGGTTGCGCTGCGCAACTGCGGGATCATCAACCCGGAGGATATTAACGAATACATCGCCTACGACGGCTACCGGGCGCTGGGCAAAGTACTTACCGAAATGACCCCCGACCAGGTGATCCAGCTGATTAAAGATTCGGGGCTGCGGGGCCGCGGGGGCGGCGGGTTCCCTACCGGGCTTAAATGGAGCTTTGCCAAGGCGACACAGAGCGACCAGAAATATGTGGCCTGCAACGCCGACGAGGGCGACCCCGGCGCATTTA
>ENA-UOOR01004905-UOOR01004905.1-fermentation-metagenome-genome-assembly--contig:-NODE-4905-length-10253-cov-4.673858_pt1 | contig 10253 bp, 9 predicted proteins | sample MGYA00245780_ERZ724029 | MGnify/ENA primary metagenome ERZ724029 (study PRJEB28704, sample SAMN03018315) | fermentation metagenome | biome: anthropogenic terrestrial biome; feature: soil; material... | reverse complement strand
AATCAAAAAACAGCAATTTATAATGATATTTAAAAAAGTTTATTCCTCATCGCTGCTTAAAGATTACAATTATTGCATAACTGATTATAATGAGTATAAGAATTATGAAAAGTGTGCAATTCTAAGGCATGATGTGGACAATAGCTTGTATGATGCTGTTAAGTTAGCAAAAATAGAGTATGACAATAATGTCAAATCAACGTATTTTATATTATTATCAACTGATTTTTATAATATTTTTTCAAAAAATTCAAGGAAATTAATTAACGAAGTAATAAGTTTGGGACATCATATTGGACTCCATTTTGATGAAGTAAAATATGATGACATTAATAATAAAGATTCTTTAAAAAAGTATGTTTATAAAGAAATAGAAATTATGTCCCGAGAGCTGGAAGTAGATATTAATGTTGTTTCAATGCATAGACCTTCAAAATGGGTTCTTGAAGAAAATATTGTTTTCGATAATAATATTGTCAATACCTACGGTAAAGAATTTTTTGAAAATTTCAAGTATGTTTCTGATTCCAGAATGCATTGGAGAGAGGATGTTATAGGAACAATTAAAAGTTCAAATTATCAGAAGATACATATTTTAACTCATGCTTTTTGGTACAATAAAGAGAATGAATTGCCAAAAAGTAAATTTAATCGTTTTTTATTTAATAGAAATATGGAAATGTATGAGGCTTTGAAATCAAATGTAAGGGATTTAGATGAATTTATAACTAAGAAAGATATAATGTAGAGGTGGTATAAGGGGTGAAACAAATATATATAAGTCAATTATTAGAATATTTGTATAAAAATAAAGTTGATCATGAGTTTACCGGAAATCTTAATGACATTATCAATGGATTTTCAAGCATAACAAAATATAAGGAAAATACGATTACTTGGATAAAGGAACCTGATATTTTAATAAATAGTGAGATAAATGCATTAAATATTAAGCTCGTAATAGTTAGCAAAAATATAAGTAAATTAGAAAATTTTGAAAATGTAATAGTGGTCAATAATCCTAAAAATGTGTTTTTTATGATACTTGAAGAATTTTATTCACAGAAAATTAGTTACGGAATTGGAAAAAATAATGTAATTTCAGAATCTGCTAAAATGCATCCTAATGTTTATATAGGAAATAATTGTACAATCGAAAGTAATGCTGAAATAGGAGAGGGGACAATTATATTGAATAATGTTATAATATCCAAAAATGTTAAAATAGGCAAGAATTGTACAATAAAGTCAGGTGCAGTTATTGGTGAGATAGGATTTGGATATAGTATAAATGAAAAAAATGAAAGTATAAGAGTTCCACATTTCGGCGGAGTAATTATAGAGGACAATGTAGATATTGGTGCTAATACTACAATTGAGAGAGGAACTATTGATAATACGATAATTAAGAGAGGGACTAAAATAGACGATCTGTGTCAAATATCACATAATGTAATTATAGGTGAAAATACAAATATAATAACTCATACATGTGTTTATGGCAGTGTTAAAATCGGGAAAAATTGCTACATATCTACTTCTTTAATTAGAAATCAATTGATTATTGGAGATAATGTTACAGTTGGTATGGGATCTGTGGTTGTGAAGAATATTGGCGATAATGAAGTCGTTTATGGTAATCCGGCTTCATTCAGAAGGAAAAATGAGGTGAAAAATTAATGTTAAATTTTGCGATAATAGGGTGTGGCAGGATATCAAAAAACCATGTTGAGGCTTTGATAAATAACGTTGATAACTGTAAATTAGTTGCATTGTGTGATATAGTTGAAAGCAAAGCTGTTGAAAGGAAAAAACAGTATGAAAATAGTGTTGTAAATTCTGATATAAAAGTGTATACTGACTATATTCAAATGCTTGAAAGTGAAAAGATAGATGCAGTCTCAGTATGCACGGAGAGTGGTTATCATGCAAAACACGCAATAGATTGCTTAGTGTATGGTAAACATGTACTCATAGAAAAACCGATGTCTTTGTCTTTAGAAGATGCTGATAGAATTATAGAATTAGGAAGAGAAAAAAACTTAAAGGTAGGTATTTGCCACCAAAATCGTTTTAATTCTCCTATACAAAAGTTAAGAAGGGCTGTTGAAGAGGGACGTTTCGGGAAAATAATAAACGGAACTGCAAGAATATTGTGGACAAGGGATCAAAATTATTATAACCAGGCACCTTGGAGAGGAACTAGGTCTTTGGATGGCGGTACCTTGATGAATCAGTGTATTCACAACATAGACTTGCTTCAATGGATGATGGGTAGCGAAGTCGAAAGAGTACACTGCGAAAGAGGAACATTTTTAAGAAACATTGAAATGGAAGACTTTGGTGCAATACTAATTCGTTTCAAGAATGGTTCAATCGGTATGGTTGAAGGAAGTGCATGTGTCTATCCGAAGAACCTTGAAGAAACCTTAAGTATATTCGGAGAAAAAGGAACTGTTGTCATAGGTGGACTTGCGGTTAATAAAATTCAGACATGGCAGTTTGCTGATGAAAGAGACTATGATATAGAAGAAGGAAGCACCGAAGTTGACAATGTGTACGGAAAAGGACACATACCGCTATATAAAGACTTTATTTATTCAATAAAAAATAATAGAGAGCCATATGTTGGTGGAGAAGAAGGGAAAAAAGCTCTAAAAATAATAGTTGATGCATATAGAGGTTATACAAATGAACGATAGTATAAAAGTTCTGCAAATATGTTCTTATTATACAGGAACAAAACTTTATCATAAATTATTTACATCATTGTCAGCTCTTGATGTTGATGAAAATGTATATGCGTTTACTAGTAATTCTTATAAAATAAATGAAAGTGTTAATTATGATATAAATGTATCTAATTGTTATAATAGATTTGATAGAATGTTTTTTCACTTAAAACATTCTAAAGTTTTTAAAGACATAGAAGGTAAATATGAAATAGAAGAGTTTGATATTATGCATGCACATTCTTTATTTTCAAATGGGTATATTGCATACAAATTAAATCAGAAATATCATATACCTTATATAGTTGCTGTAAGGAATACAGATGTTAATTTGTTCTTTAAAAAAATGATACATTTGAGAAAGACCGGATTGAAAATTTTAAAGAATGCCAATAAAATTGTATTTATATCTGAACCTTATAAAGAAAGTACAATACAAAGTTATATTCCTAAGGAATATAGGGAAGATATTCTTAGAAAATCTGTTGTTATACCAAATGGAATAGATGAATTTTGGTTAAATAATAAAAATGATTATAGAACAAATACGGTGAAAAACGAAATAAGATTAATTTATGTAGGAAGCATTGATAAGAATAAAAACATTGATACAACAATTAAAGCATGTGAAATATTAATAAAAAAAGGATATAAGGTCTGTTATACTATTGTTGGAGATATGGTTAATAAAGAATACGAAAAAGTAATTTCGCGGAATTATTTTATTAACTACATTCCGTTTTGTGAAAAGGAAGAACTGATTAATTATTATAAAAAGAACGATATATTTGTGATGCCTTCAAAACATGAAACATTTGGACTTGTTTATGCAGAGGCTATGTCTCAAGGTCTACCAGTAATTTATACTAAAGGGCAGGGGTTTGATAATCAGTTTATTGATGGAGAAGTGGGATTTAGTGTATCGTACGACTCGGCAGAAGAGATTGTAGAAAGTATTACTAAAATAACAGATAACTATCAAAAATTCTCTAATAATTGTTTGAAAAAAGTAAATAAATTTGATTGGGACAAAATTGCAGTCCAATACTTAAGGATTTATAATGATAAGTAAATTTGCATTATCAAAAGCATATAAAAATTATATATAATTAGTCAGAGTATTAATATAATTGAAATTTAATAATACAATGTTGGTGAATAATGGGGATACTTAATGAAATTAGTAATAGATAATAAAACAGACAAGAAAATAGCAGAAGCACTTTTCGTGCAATTTGCGGTTCTAACAATACAATATTTTGTACTTTATTATTTCCATATTGAAGGAAGTAATATGGGAGCATTAGTTAGAATTTTTTCAAAGATAATTGTCGGAGTATTTTTTTTAATAGCTGTAAAAAGCGTTTTAAAAAGAAAATACAAAACAATTATTATAACATATGGCATATCAATAATAATTGTTTTGCTAAACATCCTTTTATTCCCCCAAAATATGGAAAGTATTAAATCAATAAGTTTTGATTTTTTCATTATATGTTTGCCTTGCTTTATTTATAGCAGCAGCATAAATAATTTTGATGTTCTGTATAGGGTTTTTGAAAGGGTTGGAAATATAGTTTTGCTAGTTGGGTTAATAATTACATTTTTAGATTTCTTTAATAAAATTGATATTGGAATTTATAGCATGACATTATCGTATTATTTACTAATGCCATCATTACTTTATTTATATAGATTTTTAAATGAAGTATCAATTAAATATTTCATTCCATTTTTAATATCTTTTATATCAGTATTATTACTGGGAGCCAGAGGTCCAATTTTGTGCATTGTGGTATATATAATTATTTATTTAATTAACAGTATCAGAGGTGCAAACAACGTAAAGAAAACAATTACATATTTTATTCTCATAATTTTATTAACGACAGGTGCTATATTTTTAAAAGATATTTTACTTTTAATTAATAATATATTAAATAAATACAATATTTATAGCAGAACAATAAATTTATTTTTAAATGAAAAAGTTCATTTGAGTGGCAGGGAATATTTATATGCTGGTGCCATTGAGTTAATTAATAAACATCCTATAATTGGAATAGGGATTGCAGGGGATCGCTATTATTTTGGAATATATGTTCATAATCTATTTTTGGAAATTTTATTGGATTTTGGCTGTTTTCTGGGATTGCTCTTATGTTTTTTATTAATAGGAATTTTTATAAAATCGTTTTTTTTTATTAATAAAAAGATAGCTAATTTCACTTCAATATTTTTTTGCTTAGGAGTTGTACCGTTGATGATAAGTGGATCATATTTAACGGATGCTTGGTTCTGGATATTTATGGGGATAGCTACCAAATATATGGTTATAAATAATAAAAGCTCACAAGGAGAAAGATAAATGATTTTAAAAATTAGAGATATTAATATTTTGGGGGATGATAATTATAAAATAATGCATAAAGATAAGTTGATTTGTTATTTTAGAGGGGTATTCTATTATCGTGGTATGATGGCTGGAGAAAAAAGCATTGAAGCCCTATTTAATCAATATACAAAAAACAAAGAATTCGATTTTAATAATTTTTATGGTTCGTATCATATTATTTTTATGGATGAAGATGAAGATAAGGTGATTTTTTTTACAGATAATGCCGGTTATTGTTGCTTTTATTACAGTGGAGACGGTGAATTTATATCAGACAGCTTTCTTGAATTAGCAAATGTATTTAAAACAATTTCTCCTAATTATGAAGCAATTACAGAATTTATTTATTTTGATTGTATATATAGTAATAATACTATATGCAATGAGATATTAAGAACTGATTCAATGAAGTATTATACAATAAATAATTTCTATGTTGTAGAAAAAGTTAAAGAATTATCAATATGGAATGATGTATATGTATATAGAGATATGCATAATTTCATGAAAGATACAGTGGCTTCAACTAAGGATTATAAGACTGTCGATATAATAACAGGTGGAGTTGATAGCAGGACGGTACTTTCACATTTGGAGTCACTTGGAGTAGAGTATGATCTGGCTATTTCAGGAAGTGAAAGTATGAACGATGTAAAAATAGCTAAGCAAATTGCAAACAGGTTAGGAAAAGAAATCCATATAAGCGATGAAATTGTGATTAATGCTGATACACAATGGTTAAAAGATCTTTTTATTAGTACTGATGGTGTTACTGGTATTTTCTCACACAATAGATTACATAATAAAAATGTAATGTTGAAGAAATTGGGTTTTCAGTTAGAATTCGGAGGGGTTGGAGGAGAATTTTATAAAAACAGTTTTTTAAATCAGGATTTTCCTTTTTATAATGGTAAAATTAGTAGAAAAAATTTTTATAAATTAAAAATAAACACCAAAAATTTTGATAAAAAATATTTAACTCAAGACATATTAAATTATGCAAATAAAATGGAAAATAAAATAATTAATGAATTATTTTATAATGAGTATGGAGATAAAAGCAAAGTGTATTTTAGAGTGGGGCATAAAATATTGCGTTACAGAATGGTTACCTTGTCAAACTGTAACAGCATTTCTATTCCTTCATTATCGCCGTTTATGGAAAATGATATGCTTAAATTAACTTATAATAAGAATCCATGGGATTTAGAAGTTAACAAATGGCAGAGGAACGAAGTCTCAAAATACTGCAAAGAAATTGCAAATATAAATACAGATAGAGGTCTTACACTTAGTAATAATAAAGTGCAAATATATAAGGAATTATTTCAATCATATGGTTTCCTTTTTAAAGTTGCATTGAAAAGGATGTTACATAAAAAGGATATTCCTGTTAGATTGGATGCGTTTATAAAAGGACGGGAATTAAAAGAATTTCAAATGGCAATGAATGTATGTAAAGAACTTTATATTCTAAGTGAAGACTGTAATATAAATGATATTTCTGATGTATTAGCGGATAGATTAATGACTATTGGACTTGTTTATATGAACTTTCAAAATGGTTAACAGAATAAGTAATCAAACACTTAGATTCCTGTAGTAGACATTTGATCTAAATAATTAGTGTAAAAAGTAAATAGAACTATAAAATCAGTGTATTATATCAACAATATCTCTTAAGGAAAATACAAAATGTCAAACATAAAAAAAACAGCATTAATAATAACAATTATATCATTAGGCTCCAAACTTCTTGGATTTTTTAGAGAAATTGTTCTTGCCTATTTTTACGGTACATCATATATTGTGGATGCATATCTTATGGCAATTGCTATTCCGGGCATAGCTTTTGGATGGATAACGTCACTATCTGTTTCTTATACTCCCATATATACGGACATAAGAGTTAAATTAGGTGAGGATAAATCTGTAAAATTTACTAACAATATTATATCCATAGCTATAACATTGTCATTTATTTGTGCAATGTTAGGAATGCTTTTCAGCAAACAGCTTGTTAATATAGCTGCTCCTGGATTTGCGGGGCAGGTTTATGATCTTACTAACTGGTTTGTGAAGATATCTGTTTATTCGACTGTTTTTAATGTTTTTGCACAGATACTTATGTCATATTTAAATTGCAATGAAAAATTTATAAAATCTAATATATCGACACTTGTTATAAGCAGTACTCAGCTTTTAGTTATATATTTGAGCAGTAAGTTAGGCAAGGAGGTATTGATATTTGGAACGGTTATGTCAAACCTTGTTCAACTTGCAGTGCTGTATATATTTTCATCAAGAAATGGTTATAGGTTTAAGTATGAGTTAAAAATTACCACAGAAATTAAACAGGCATTTATAATACTGTTGCCAATATTCATTAGTAGTATGCTTGAACAAATCAATAATTTTGTCAACAAGATATTTGCTTCCGGATTGGGCGAGGGAAGTATATCCGCTTTAAATTATTCCGCTGTTATAAGGACATTTATTTTTTATGTATTTACCATAGCCATAACTACTATGATATATCCTATGCTATCTAAAAGTATGGCCGAAAATGATATGAAAACAGTAAAAAGAACTATTTCTAAATCTGTAGATATTATAATAATACTGTTTGTACCAATCACAATAGGTGCACTCCTGCTATCAAAGCCTGCTGTTTCTTTTGTTTATGAAAGAGGAAAATTTGGAAAAGACTCTACTTTGATGACATCTATGGCTTTACAAATGTATTCCTTGGGACTTGTTGCTCTTGCGTTGAGAAATGTAATAACTAAGGTGTTTTACTCCATGCAGGATACAAAGTCAACAATGTATGTAAGTATATTTACAGTGGGTTTATGTATATTATTCAGTGCTATATTGGTTAGGCCAATGGGCCATGTGGGACTTGCTCTTGCTGCAAGTTTGGCGGAAACATTAACAATACCATTGTTTTTCTATTTTTTACATAAACGTATTGGAAGTCTCGGAATGAAAAACAGTTTAAACATTTTTATTAAGTCATGCATTTCTTCTGTTATTATGGGAGTAGTGGTATATTTTGTGTTTAAATATTCTTCGGCTGCATTTGTCGAAGGCAAATTATATATTTTGCTATCCATAGTAATTTCTGCTGTTTCGGGAGTTATGGTATATTTCGCTCTTATGATAATTATGAAGGTTAAGGAAATGGACTTTTTTACGGATATTGTTAAGAAGATATGGAGTAAGGTTTTTAAAAACAACTTGCAATGACTTATTTAGTTTTCGCGGAGCGGATAAGATGGATTGTAAATATACTATTGATTAATTATTACCTGTTTGAAAAAGCATTCGATAAACACCGTGATGATCCGGAAGATGGCTTCGCAAGATTATGAAAAAAGCATTTAGTGAATTAAAGGGTAACCGCTAAAAAAAAGACCGTATTAACTAAGCAGCAATAATCTGATATAATGGCAGAAGCAATACAGTTATTTATATGCCAATAAATCCTTATTTATAGTGAGCACTTCCGAAGCAGATACCTTCACATAGTCAGGAAGAGATCCTGACCAAGGCAGATATTGTTTCAACTGCTCTTCATCAGTTAGGTTTTCCAACTGCGGAAGCTCTGTCAGCAGATATTCAATGTAGTTAAATATGTTTAAATTGTTGATGCCGGCAGACTCAACCAATGAGTACATCACCGCATTGCACACGGCTCCGGCAGGAGTATCGGCAAACAGCCAAGACCTTTCCACTAAATTTGTAGTTAGAGGGATTCTTCCGTCTTTTAGAAACTGTCCAAGTTCTACGTGCTGATTTTTTATGTAAGTTAATGCTTCTTTGAGCTTTTCATTCGTTATTATTTTCTTGGACGTTTTTTCATACCACGCTAAAATTTCCTCATAGATCGGTCTTGAAAATTTATTTCTTTTTTCAAGCCTTTCATCATCAGGCATATTTGATAGTGCTTCTTCTATTTCGAACAGACGCTTTACATATTTAAGTCCTTCTTCAGCCGCTGTTCCCTTTATTGGCTTTTTGTTATCGTCCAATGGAATAGAATCCAACAGCTTTCTTCGAAAATGTGCCCAGCACTCGGCATGTAAAGCTTCCGGCACAGCATTATATCCGCTGTATCCATCTGTTACAAATATTCCCCTGTAGTTTTCAAGCATACTCTTTGCCATTTCCGAGCTCCTGCTTGGACTATACTTGAATACTACCCCTCTTTTCTCTTCATTCTCTCCGGAATGCAACACCCACATGAATGAATGTAAGCGTCAAATAAGCCCAACCTAAATAATACTTTATAAATATATAATTTTTTAGCTCAGCAAATATGATGAGCCTTTATAAAATATCATCGGATTTTAATTCTTTAAGTGCCTTTTTCATGATTTTTCGCAGTTTATCTTCTGGATCATTACGATGATTATCAAACGCCTTTTCAAATAAATAAAAATTGATCATTTCTGCGTACATTTCATTCTCACGGCACATTGCATCATATTTTTCAATAAAATAATGCATAAAATCTAACGTAAAATCCCAGTAGTCTCCGCCGTTTACAAAGTCCTCTGCCATTCCAACGATGAAATCAATGTTAGGCGTTTTCTTTTTGGCCATTCTTAAACACCTCCGGCAGTAATTTTTCTACATTTTCCGTTTTTGTTATATCCATCTGGGGAGCTGTTTCAAATATATATGTCAAATATTTAAATGGATCTATTTTGTTGATTTTTGCTGTCTCTATTATACTCATGACAGTAGCGCTTGCCTTTGCACCGCTTGGAGTGTTTGAAAACAAGAAATTCTTCCTGCATAGTGCAAAACTTTTAGCTAAATGTTCCGCACTGTTATTACTTATGTTTAGTCTACCGTCCAACAGATAATTTTGTAGGTTAGGCCACTGATTCAATGTGTATGTTACAGCATTTCCAAGATGACTTTGACTTGCTGGTGCAAATGAATTTAACCATGAAAAAAAGTCATCAAGAACCGGTCTTGATAATTCCTGTCTCTTAATATATTTTTCTTCAGGAGATAACTCCTTAATATTCTTTTCAATATCAAATAACTTGTTGCAATATGCTGTTAATTCTCAAATATAAATCATAGAAAAGCATATATAATTATCAGATAAA
>ENA-UOOR01004902-UOOR01004902.1-fermentation-metagenome-genome-assembly--contig:-NODE-4902-length-10254-cov-4.423767_pt1 | contig 10254 bp, 7 predicted proteins | sample MGYA00245780_ERZ724029 | MGnify/ENA primary metagenome ERZ724029 (study PRJEB28704, sample SAMN03018315) | fermentation metagenome | biome: anthropogenic terrestrial biome; feature: soil; material... | reverse complement strand
AGGGCTAGTCCACCTTATACATGCCCTTTGCAGGGCAGGCATAAGGACGGCTTGGTATATAAATTAATTTTTAAATGCTATTTTATTTACCAATTATATGGATAATAAGTATTATAGTCCTCGAATGCTTGATATGTTTTAATATAATAGAAGCTGATCAATGATAATATCAATTTCTCATTCTTTTTGCGTTTTCATCATTTGATTAAATATATCCTGCTTTAACTTTAGTAGTGGCTCTGTTAATAGATCCTTGCTCATAAATCCGAACCATCTGTTATATATAGTTTCACTCCATGGTATTTTAATTCCCATAGTTTTCTTGTAGTATTCTTCACAATTCAAATCTGAGTTTTCTCTGTTAACTATGTTAAGGTATTCTATTGTATTTCTTTTAATTTCAGTGGCAATATCTAAGTGAGCTTGATATATCTTACCTAACTTGAATACTTCATTTGATACTTTTGCTTTCTCATTATTTCTAGTATCTATTTTTATCTTTGTCACACTAGCTTTAACATAATCATCTACTATATCCAATGGTATTTCAAATATTAAACTATTACTAGGGTCTTTATATGGGTACAAATGACGCTTATTGTTATCAAGTTTAGTTTTTGAATTACACACATTACAACTTGGAATCATGTTATAAATGTTCATCTGCAAGATCGGATAATTAGCTTTGGGATAGTAGTGGTCAACATCTGCTGTGGTTTTTTCATCACCAATATCATTTTCATAGGACGTTATGTATTGCCTATTACAATAAGGGCATACCTTAACCCCTAAGCTAGTGATTAACTTGTGTCTGTTCCACTTTTTCCCATTTTTCAAAAGACTTCCGGTATTGAAAACTGTATAATTTAAAACTTTGTCTAAGATATTTTTTATTCTATCAGCATCAGCATATATTTCCTTTTGATTACGCGTTTTGGGACATATGAACTCAAATCCATAACACTCTGCAAATTTTTTGTCAAACTCATCTTTTATCTTTTCAAGATCATCTGATAAACATATTTCAATTATTTTATTGTTTCTCACTTTTTCTGTATTTCCAAAAAATTTCTTTAGGAATTCAACATCTTTTCCTTTTTCTATTTTCTCCTCCAACCTCGGTACAACAATTTTTTTAATATATTCCTCATGTAGGCTATCAATTTTCTGTCGTTTTTTCTGATCTATTTCAATTTTAATCATACATCATTCCTGCCTCTTCGCTTTTTCTTCGATGTATCGAGGATGAGTTTTTAGCTTTTCTCTTACAAACTTTTCACCTATATTATCTATTATATATATTGCTTCATCAATCTCACTTTGTTTTGCAGCCTTGTTATTCACCACATTCATAGCATCTTGAATCTTTTTCTTTGCTATTTCTCCAATACTACCTTGATCCATAAAAAATGAATCATAAAAAAGCATATTGATATTAGCTCCAAAGGTAAGTTGTGTATTGTTTTTCACTTTGCAAGGTTTTTCTAGGTAAACAACTTTTTCTGATGGTATATCTGATAAAATTATTGGTGAATGTGTAGCTATAATAAGTTGAACTTTTTTATCATTAAATTCCTTTGATTCATTGATCCATCTGGTTATATGTGTCAATATAGTTTGCTGCCATCTAGGGTGAAGAAATGCATCAATTTCATCTATAATTAATAATATACTGGTACTAGTGTGCATCTTCATTGCTCTATAAACAGTAGAAAACATATTTATTAATGCCAGTTCACCAGAAGACATTGGATTAGGTATCACATTGATCATTCTTCCATATACAGTTTCATCATTCTCATATTGGCTTAATATTAAATCAACTAGTTTAACATATCCATAATTTATTGTTCTATCTATTTCTATATTCTTAACATCATTATAAGTATTAAAAAGATTCCAAACCTGTTTATACCACACTGAAGATGATAATATATTTGAATCTTCATCTGTTAAATGTAAAAACTCCTTCAATATATTCATATCTACTGTTCTTACATTTCTAATTTTTTTAATAAGTTCTTTTTTAGCTGCAGTTTCCTCATTATTACGAACCTGTTTAAGCATAATTTCCAATGCTTCATCGCTTTCTATTAGTATGTGCCTCTGCTTTAAAATATTGAACTGAACATTTTGGTAATCTCCAAACACATTTAAGAACAATACTATTTCACACAATATATTCACATATATCTGTTGCCAATGATCTCTTTTGAATTTACATGCTATGTGTTCGTATATGTTCTTTCTAATAAAATATACTGTCTGATCAAATTGACTTAGATCAACATAATTTTCCTGAAATTTTATATATTCACCAAATTCAGTAATACTTAGTTTAAAATCTCTCTCCACTGGAAGTATTCTCACTATAGCATCTGGGAAATGCCTTACTGCCATCAAAAAATTATAGCTTAATGCTGTTGCATATGTACTTTTAAAATTTGTACACATTTTTTCGGCATATTGGTTAATTACATCAAGCAGTAGCATTCCTCCTTTTTTTCTTGCTCCATAGTGATCTTTCAAAGAATTGAATGCCCTATTCAATGAAATCATTGGTGAAAAACTAAGAGATTTATGTTTTTCTCCCTCGGTAAACTCCGACATCCCCTGATTAGGTATTACATGATTGACTTCAAAAGAATTAGTGAAGTATATTGTTGTCAAATCATGCTGCCGAACTGCCTGCATTAATTTTTCTTTCTGTAATCCCTTTAAAGGTACTGAGATTACGTTCACTCCTCCACTTGTTTCTATTTTTAAACTATGGGATAAATAATAGTATACTATCACTTGTCTTGGTCTTCCTGTTTCAAATACCAGAATATGCTTTGTTATGTAATCTGAATGTTCTTTACTCACTGGATAAACACTTTCACAAAGATCATATAAGCATCTTGTCAGTGTTGTCTTTCCTACTCCATTTTGACCCACAATAGCTGTAATATCTAAAATATTTTTTCCATAAAAACCTCTTATATACTCCTTATTTTTAGAGATGTTTAATGTGCTACTTTCAATATTATAATTTATATGATATGAATTACAAATAGTCAATTCCATGTTTTTAATTCTTTCTTCATAGTTTTCAATCCATAAATATACCAATTTCATTTCAATATCCATCCCACCCTCATAAGTAAAAAATGATCATTATATTTACATAAGTGCGCATTACTTATTATTTTTAAATTATGAAATATACCTGGTTTCTAATTACAGACATTATTTTTATCTAGTTATGAAAGCCTAGTATATTTTTAATGAATCATAAAATTTTTCTTTTTCAATATAAAATCTTTTATTTATAAAATCCATATAAAATTTTTTAAGCTGTTCATAATCTCCTTTATTATATGGCATATCCATCCATTCAAGATCTTCTTTAGTCGTAAAACTATACTTATTTTCAACATCAGAAAGATTTATTTTATTCAGATACTTTATATCTTGATAAAAATTCTTTTTCTTTTTGCTTCTGTTGACATACTCTGGTAAATAACATAAATTAGCTATGCTACTGATAGGCAATCCCTCACCTTTACAAGACTCTATTAAGTCTTTCATCTGATCCTTAGGGGCTATATGTTCTACATCAAAATTTTCTATTGAAAGTTGATCTAATGCCGTAAATGTTGATAAATATATGCAGTTTAAAATTACGATATCTGCATTTTTAGTACTTTTAACCTTACTTTTCTCATTTCTCATGTTTTCTTCTTCAAACCATCCATTTAAAGCACTTTCCCATGCAGCCTTAGGTATTTCTTTCATATATTTATTAGGCTTTGCTGCACTATATATTTTATTTGTACCACCATTACTCCATTCATTAGTTATAATATCGTATACAAAATTCTGTACCATATTTTTCTTTAATATATGCTTATTATTACTCCATGTTTTTCGTGAAACTTCCATATTACTCAACTCATACTTTTCTCTAAATGTACATGCTATCATTGATAATATTTGAAATTTTGAATACAATAATGAAGTATTTTCCCTAGTATTTCCTTTAAATTTCGTTATGGGTTTAATAATTTTTTCTACAAACTCTACTGCTTCAATTAACCGCTTTTCAAACAATTTAACATCAATGCTTAATATTTCATTATATAATGTTTTAATTCTCTCTCTTCCGTCATTTATACATGCATTAACTAGCTCAAATGCTATTGTATTTATTTCATCATCCTCCTGATTTTTTTCAAAATGGAGAAACTCATAATAATCATTTAGATATTTGCCTAATCCAAACAAATATTCAAAAGCAGTAACAGTTTTTGATAATCGCAATTTTTCTCTATCATATCCTTGAATTGAATATTCATCATCTGCTAAAGAATCATACTTTTTTAGTATTTTTTCAATAATTTTATCATTAGAAATTTCAAATTTCTTATCTAAAGGCCATGAAGCAGCATATACCTCATATTGAGTAAGTGGTGTGCCTTGAGAATTAATTCTATCAAAAATCAATGGAAGGCTGTCTTCGTCACCAGAATAAACAATTACAGGTATAGTTGACTTTGATATTTCTTCATAATTATCTTTATACTCCTTTAAAAATGGTTTTAGTATATTTACCATTAAATCTATAATACTTGAATTAGTAGTTGCTATTGACATAATTACTGCCTTGGCCACATCATATGTTTCAATATCATCTACACTTTCAAATTTTTTAATTGATTGAACAATCGCTTGCTTAATTTTATCTTTTATGTCTTTCTCTGAGCCATGCAAATTTAGTGCTTTAAAAATCTTATCACTTATTTCAATAGGAATCGATATATTAGAAAAATATTTTGTAGGACTAGTCATATACTTTTTTATTGTATTTCCTCTTTGCAAACCATCCACCAAAGTATAAACTTCCTGGTTATTTTCAACACGTTTATAAAATAACATAGTCCCTACTGGATATCCTTTTTTTAATGAATCAATAAACTTATTTTCTTGACTTTCCTTCCAACGTTTTCCTCTTTGAAACATTGGTACTACTATTTTTTTATTATCTTTACGCATGTTCTTTAATGCATCTGTTAAATCCTTTATAGTCCAAGACTCACTATAACACCCTGACATTTTTATCACCCCTTTTATTATTTTGCAATAGTTATCTTCATTCACTTCACATTATAGGCACAGCCTGTCCAATTATATGAATATGGGTATTCTAACAGACTATTAATGCAACTTTTTTAAGCCAAAACAAACTTAATTTCGCTGTTAAATCATTGTCTAAACCTCTCTGAAAGCGTTTTTATCTTTTCTCCATCTACAAATATAATATTATTTTTTAAAGCATGATTCTCTATTTTTTCACATATTTTTTCAACCGCATTTTCTTTGAATTTTCCAGAAATAACAATTAGAAGTTTTGAGATTCTTTGCCTCGATCTCGTGTATAAATCATAAAATGGCATTTTAAATGCATCTTCTGCTTGTCCAATTAGCTCATCAATCTCTGAATTAACGCCTCCGGAAATATCTCCAAATTTAACTTGAGCTCCCCAGTATTCAAATTCGTCAAATTCAGTTTTTCGTGTAAAAATAATATCTTTTCCATACTCTCTTCTACCATGGTTGTAACGCACATTTGAAAACCCTAACTTTCTTATCAAAGGAATTATTAATGATATAGTGAAATCTGTTTCATTCATAGCATCATCAATATTTTTAAAAGGTGAACCAAGAGTTAAGTCTACAGCCCCTTCAATTTCCTTAACAATTTGCTCAGCTTGCTTTATGACTAATTCCATTGAATCAGCTATAACAATGCATGAGTAATGTAGAAAGATATAATCACCATCATCGTCATAGCTTTCTAATGATATATCTTTTATTTCTTTCTGACGTTCAGATATAATTTCTTTTTTTGTTTCCATATATAATTTAAAACCTACAGACCCATCCCAATACTTTCTTCTTCCTGATGACTCAAAAAAAACCTTACATTTGTCTTCATCAATTTTGTTAATTGTTATGGCATCAGTAGACAGGAAAATAGTCCCTTCCTGTATATCATCACATATATCTATTGCTATTTCATCTTTTAAATCACTAACCTTAATCTTCTTAAGTGCATACTTTGGTATTATAAATTTATTATCTTCTTCACAACTATACCTTTGACCATTTATAACCAATGCTTCTATTAAATTATCTTCGATAATATATTCTATTGGCACTTAAATCTCTCCTCTTAATTCTATTGCTTTAATTCATTCCAAGTAAATTTTATCAAAAAACTTTGTTGGCTTATCATTTATTTCCTATTATAGACATAATCCTCTATACCCACTAAACATCTATACAACAAGATGTTATGTCCTAATTATATCATATAAATCCATATTATTACTTATGTTTACAAATAAGTATGATTTTTTATATAGGGTGGACTTGCCTTGTAACGCCGACCATACAAGTAATCTCCACATATAACCATATCTATGCCGGGTGTTAGAAGCATGTCCGCCTTTCTGCCTGTATACTACAAATTGTTTAAAAATATTTTAAAGAGTTATTTAAAGCTTAATGCATATAAATACCCATAAATGCTCCCCCGAACGCTTGTTTATTTCGCTAAACAATAGATTTGACGACTGTATCAAGCTTGTAACCCTAAAGAATTTACCAAAGGCTCTGCTGCAAGCTTGTACTTTCGTTAAATCTCCCTTTGTTTAGCGAAGTAGCACAAGCGAAAGACCCCAAAGGAATACCACGAAGGGGTGGACTTGCCTTGCTGCGAAACCTTATATGGACATGTCTTTTTAATGCTTGTACATGAAAGGTTTGTGCAGGGAGCATGTCCACCCCTCTGCACTATGCCGGGTACCCAAATAAAGGACTAGTTAAAATCGTGTATTTCTTTGCTTTTAGAAGGTCCGGATAAAGGAGGAACTTATAAAAGCTTAGAAATACTAGATAGGAACCTGTCCTTTTTGGGGTGGCAGTTAAAGTGCCCTGATATATAAAATGTGAATTATATGTAATACCAATTTTACTTGCGTAAGAGTTTAGCTTCTTTTATAACCTAGAATCTATATCTAGTTTAGTTGAACTTAATAAATCAGGATTTATTTTTTATCATATGATATTTTCATAATTTGCAGGATTGGTTTTATATATTATTACAAGAGCGGAATTTACTTTGTTATGATATGATTTACTGAATAAAATATTATGTTTGCCTTTGGACTAGCTATTTTTTTGAACGTAGTGAAAAATAATAGCTACTCCAAAGCTTCCTTGCGACTGAAAGAAGCCTATTATAGGACTTCAAAAGATTACTCCCTGGGTTTTAGGGGCGGAGCATCCCATTAAATTTTCGTCTATGCCCTAGCTTTTATTCTGAGTATGCGAAGAGTTAAAGCTTGGCCATAGCTTCGTATATTATTACGCTCTATAAGTAACAGCATTAATTATACCCTCTTGCCATGTAAATTCGGGATACTCAGGAACAGTAATAAACCTTCCGTTCATAGGATTAAGAGCTGTAAATTTCCTTAGCTGTGCTTTGACTACATTTTTAGCTATCTCTATTTGTTTCAGGAGCGGTCCCTCTATCATTTCTTATTTTGCAATATTCATACCTGTTCCAACTTCCGCACTGCTGCCTTCATATTTAAAAAATCTGATTCTTTCATTTGGTAAAAATATGCTTGGACTTTCTGCAAATAATAAAACGCCTGCTGCTGTTATTCTAGGATCTTCCTTACTTCTTCTGGCAAGGATTTAAGTACTTCTGCATAAATTTTAAGTACAGTTTCATCTAAATCTTCAATTGTACATTTTGTAATTATTTCATCTTCAAAAAGCCTTCCACCTTCATCATGTTCTAAGTTTAATATTTGTTCGAAATTAAGCTTTTTATTTTCATCTCCAACCCTTAAATAAGCTTCATCAGATACAGTTTTATGTACTTCGTCTATACTTGCCTCAACGTGAATAAGAAGTATCCTATCTTCCTTGCCATTATCTTTAACTACATCTACAAATTCACAATTTGCTTCAACAGGTGGTACACACTCATCAAAGCTGCATTGAATAAAATCATTTATCCTAATATTTGCCTGATCATTTATACCTAATATTTTCCCATCCTCAATTCCTATAGCTATAGTACCTCCATCTGCATTTGCAAAAGCAATTAAAGTTTCTGCTAATTCATTTATTTGTATTTTGGATGACTTTCTATCAAAATGCTGGCCTTCTCCCATTTTTATTATTTCTTCTATTGGCATTTTAATATTCACTTAAAAGATCCCTCCTTTATGTTTCAAGTATCCCTATATTACTTTCAAGTAAAATAACTTTAGTGTTAAGTAAATCTATATTTATTATAAGATAGTAAGGATTTCTTATAATAAATAGCGCTAAAAACTAGTATTTATCTTATATATAATAATATATTTGCTTTCAAGCAATCAGTCTCTTGTGTTAAGTAAAAGTTACTTTGTTTCAAGTAGATTGAAGATATTGTAAATAATATATTCTATATTAAAGAGAAAATTCCTTTATAATATTGTAAATATTAATTTAATAACATTTTTCTCAACTTCTAAACTATTAAAGAAAATAGAACTACGCTTTTTATAATTATTGTCTTTGGACATGCTCTTGTTTTGAATGCTGCAGGCTTATTTTTGCAAATTAGATTTAATATGATCTGGGATTTTTAATGTATTAATTCAGTGAAAAAGAATAGCTAGTCCAAAGTTTCCTTTCGACTGCAAGGAGACTATTATAAGACCTAATAGGAAGACTCCCTGGGATTGGAGCAAGTCATACCATTAAATTTGTCTATGGCTAAACTGTTATTCTGAGTATGCGAAGATTTAAAGCTTGGCCATAGCTTCATAAATTAGAAATACTGTAAATTGTATTAATTATTTTTTCTACTATTCGTTAACTATGTTTAGAGTACACGTACATAATCAATCCATATATTATGTAGAACTCATAAATCCTTTTTAAGTTTATTTAATTGTACAATACTTTCACCTGACAACAAATTCTTTTTCTCTTTATACAATAAAGTCATTCTAGTTTGTCTAACTATATAATCTTTTTTATCTTTTGGGAAAAAAGATCTACAATACCTATAATCAGAATCTGTACGCTTGTCCAAAAGAATATAAACTATTCGTTCAAGATATTTATTTTCCAGTATATATTCACATTGTATGTTAGACGAAGCATTTCTATTTTGGCTATATTTAAAATAAATATTGTTACTGTCAAGTAACTCCGTAATACGTAAAAAATAATCTATTCTTTCTTTTATTCCTATTATGTTCTTTCCTTCATCTTTTTCAAAAAAAGGACTTGAACTTATCATTTCATATGATATTCTATCTTCTAAAATGTCATTAAATACTTTCTCTCTTTTAGCCTTTAAACGGGATATATCTTTAAGTTTTTGTAAGCCAACTAAATGGTGAAAATCACATTCTTTAAAATTTACATTAAATTCTGTTAGTTTTCCTTTTCTTGCTAATTTTATTTTATATTGTATATTAAGTAAATATTTAAATATCACAGCACATTTTTTTAATTTATCCATATATAGATCCCCTATAATTTTTAATAAAAAATAGCACTGCAATTGCAGTGCTATTTTTTAAATGTTTTCTTTCGGTTGCCCTATTTAAGTTGTGGTAAACAAACAACCCTTATAAAACTCCACAAATCCCGCATCTTAAAACGAACATTTGCTTCAACGTTTAATAGACACACTCTGTTGCCTATTTTCTATCAGTTATTATACAAATAATTAAATTTGTATAATAAAATATTCAAATTTTAATTTATTTCTATAATATATTATATGCATATAATAAAATATAAATCAAGTTTTTTTAAAAATTTTTTAAAAAAATAAATAAATTTTTTCTCATATTGCGTTATAAGTTGTGGTAGAAGGAGTACTCATGTTATCAAGTGCAAAGTAATTTATAAATAATGGTATATATATATATATTCATAGTAATTTACTTGAGAGCACAGGGGATATATACATGTCACTGTATCTTCTTAAATATGATAAGAATGCAAAAGCTATAGATAAACCCTATGGTTTTGATGTAATAGTATAAAGAAGGCTGGCATCACCAACCTTCTTTATTTATCCAAACAACTTATTCCATGTATTAACTCCAACAATGCCATCAACTGCAAGCCCGCTGTCTCTCTGAAAACTCTTCACAGCCTCCAGGGTACCCCCTCCAAAGAATCCAT
>ENA-UOOR01004900-UOOR01004900.1-fermentation-metagenome-genome-assembly--contig:-NODE-4900-length-10257-cov-4.269261_pt1 | contig 10257 bp, 8 predicted proteins | sample MGYA00245780_ERZ724029 | MGnify/ENA primary metagenome ERZ724029 (study PRJEB28704, sample SAMN03018315) | fermentation metagenome | biome: anthropogenic terrestrial biome; feature: soil; material... | reverse complement strand
ATATAAAAGTTAATTAAAGTGAATTGTCCAATTTTATTTGGATTTTAAATGGAAAGACAATTATGAACAGATTATTTAAGTTTCTAACGATTATTGCATTGTTTCCGCACGCCTTCAGCTGTCAGAGAAATCAGAGCCTATCCATGTATCAGATTGATCCACTCTACAAGGTGCTGAAAGAACGTGCATATTTTGTAGATGAAGTGGATACCATCCTTGCCGTAAGAGGCGAGGTCGCATCTTTGCAGATCGTTGTCAAAGCAAACGAATCAATAAGTGAGATGAATGCTGTTGTAAAAGAGATCAAAACTGAGGAAGGAGCCACACTGCAGACAGAAGCCAAAACAGGCTGGGTGGGTTACGTAAGGGTGGGACGTTCTTACAATCCCCCTTCAAGGGATATTATCCGCTCCGCATCCGACTATTTCCCCGATCCAATTCTTACCGATTCTGTTTTCTCTGTAGAAACAGGAGAGGTACAGCCATTATGGATTTCCATACCTGTTGATTCATCTGCCGAACCGGGACTCTATAGAGGAACTGTCGTGGTTACTGGAAAGACCGGATTTGGCAAAAAAGAATGGACGAAGGATTTCTACATTCGTATCTATCCCGTCACTCTTGGCAAGTCACCTCTGCTGGTGACAAACTGGTCAGCTCACTTCAACACAACCGCTTTAAGCTACATGAACAACAATGAGCCCATGGAACTTTATTCAGATCTCTACTGGGAACTGGTTGAGATGCATGCCGGAATGATGGCATCTCACAGGCAGAACGTACACCGTATTTTTCCTGTATGGCATACACAATACACCTTTGACCAGGGGAAATACACATTCGATTTTTCGAGATTTGACAAGGAGGCAGAATTGTTTGACCGCTATGGCGTGCTTGAGCGAATAGAAGGTGGCCATCTTGCTTGGAGATCGGGGAACTGGGATTCACCATTTTATGTAGAGGTGCCTTTACCCGATAGTGAGGAGTCGCGCGCTTTACAGGTAGGTATCAACCCCCTCAAGGTGGAAAATGGCATGCGTTTCGTGAAACTCTCCATTGAAGACCCGCGAACACAGAACTTTCTGGATCAATTTTTGCCTGCGTTGAGAGAACACCTTGCTGAAAAGGGGTGGCTCAATCGTTACATGCAGCATATTGCAGATGAACCCACATCGAAGAATTCGGAATCCTACCGTAAGATCAGTGATTATGTAAAAAAACACCTTCCCGATGTGAAAATATTAGATGCGGTACTAACATCCAAAGAACTGGCTGGAACTATAGATATATGGGTACCTGTGTTGGATGTGCTGCACAGAGATCATCAATTTTATCTGGATCTGAAAAAGGAAGGCAAAGAGTTGTGGTACTATACCTGTGTGGCGCCTCGCGGCAATTATGCCAATCGTTTTATTGAGCTCCCCCTAATTCAGACAAGACTGCTTCATTGGATCAACTTCAAATACAATGCAATAGGATATCTTCACTGGGGCTTGAATTATTGGGAGAAAGACCAACTCAACACAGATGCATCACGAGATAGAGGAAAATTGCCTGCCGGAGACAACTGCATCATCTATCCGGGCTACAAGAAACTCTATACTTCGATACGATTTGAAGCGATGAGAGACGGTATTGATGATTACCAATTATTGAAGATGGTAGAGGAGAAAGATTCAACAAAGGCACGAGAATTTGCCAATAACCTTGTTCTGGATTTTGATCAATATGATAACAGCGTAACCCATTTCAGAAAGATCAGAAAGCAGATACTTGAATTTCTGTCAAAATAATATTTCCCCTATGAATAGCAGAAAATCCTTCTTGTCTCTCGTAATCTGGTCAGTGGTTCATCTTATATCAGCCGCCCCCCTTAATTATCGTGATTGCTACGTACTCCATAGTGGTGATTCACTGGTTGTGAAGAATGCTTGTATCAGACGTGTCTATCAATTGAACAACGGAAACCTGATCACACGTTCACTTCATAACGAGATGAGTGGTTTCTCGTGGGAATCACAGGCAACTACTCCCGATTTAACCCTTCCGGGTTACAACAAACCCGGCTCACTGATTTCTTTGAAAAGTTATGTTGTCCCCGAAACGATGTCTCAGGAATCCTATCTGGAAACGGAGATTATTTTCCGGATCGATCAACTTTTCATTAAGCATATTATTCGTCTCTATCCCGAAACACCTGTGGTGGGAAATGATTTTTATTTTAAAGGTGAATCTCAAAACAACAAATGGTACGACAAGCAGTTTCTGGATGAACAGTTGACCGATGTGCGGTTTGTGGCCACAGGAAACGCCTCATCCAAAATACCCGTGCTGGAGAGCATCTATCTTGGAGGTAAGCATTGGCAGTATAAAATCGTCAGTCTGTTTGAGATGACTGATCATCTCAACAGCCTGATGACGGTTGACGAATATCAAGCATACCAGGCAAGGCTCTATAAGGGAAATATGCTCTTCGCGCTGAACAACGAGAATGAGGAGGGTTTCTTTCTACTGAAAGAATCACCCTCTTCACTGGCACAGTTGAAATATCCCAATGCCGATTTCCTTGCATCATATGGTAATGTGCGTGTAATAGGATTGGGTATCGATGAGGATGATATTACTGCTGACAGGTGGACCAGTGCTTACTCAACAGTTTTGGGTCTCTTTTCAAAAAATGAATACAATGCCCTCCAGGGACTCAAAAAATATCAGTCACGCATAAGAAAGGTGATCCCGGATAGGGACGAAATGATTATGATGAACACTTGGGGTGATCGGGGTGTGGGTAAACGTATCAATGAAGCATATATACTTAGAGAACTGGAACTTTGTCATCAGCTAGGGGTGACCCATTTTCAGATAGATGACGGTTGGCAAACAGGCAAAAGTCCTGCAACAACGCAGAGTGGATCGTTCGACAGTATCTGGGAAAGATCAGATTACTGGAAGCCCGATCCAGCCAATTTCCCCAATGGATTGAAGGATGTGGTTGAAAGAGGAAAGCAGTTGGGGGTTGAGATATGCATCTGGTTTAATCCCAGTTATACAAATAACTATATCGACTGGAAACGCGATGCGGAGGCACTGATCTATCTAAATCAACAATATGGCATCAGGACATTTAAAATTGACGGATTAAGGATTCACAACAAAATCTCGGAAGAGAGAGTAGACAGCCTGCTTGCTACCGTTGCTAGATCTTTGAATTACGATGTGGTTTTTAACCTGGACGTAACTGCAGACAAACGATTTGGGTTTCACTTCAAGAATAAATACGGAAATATTTTTCTGGAGAATAGGTATACCGATTTTGGGAATTATTACCCTTATTGGACTTTGCGTAACCTCTGGAGCCTTTCCAAATATGTCCCAACCAGAAATCTTCAGATTGAGTTTCTCAATAAATGGAGGAACAGAGAAAAATACAATGATCTTTTTGCGCCCGAACATTATGATTTTGAATACCTTTTTGCAATCACTATGATGGCACAACCTTTAGCTTGGATGGAAGCACAAAACCTGCCGGAAGAGGCTTTTGGGTTGAGTCCGGTAATCAAAATATACCGTGAGATTCAGGCTGACTTACATAATGGTTATATCCTTCCAGTCGGAGATACACCCTCCGGCAGGTCATGGACCGGTTTTCAAAGTATTCATGACGGATATGGTTATTTCTTAATCTTTAGAGAGCATAATGAAGAGTTTACTGTAGCAATTGAGACCTGGCTGAAACCCGGCACATCAGTTGAAATAAAAAAAATATTGGGAAAAGGAGAAGATTTTCAGGCAATAACGGATGGAAAAAGCCGGATTACCTTTAAATTAGCAGCGGTGAACAGTTATTCTTTGTACAAATACAGAATCATTCAATAATATGAACAGACGGAAACTTTTAACCCACTTTGCTCACATTTTTCTTCAAAAAAATTCCATAAATTTTGCACTGATTTTCTTTATTTTTCCTGTGGGTACTCCCCATGGGAAAAGCAATTTCATGGAACTCTCGCGAAGTTAATAAAATTTGTAGTACACAAAACCACCTCCTGAGAATAATGACTATCTGGCAGTCAGGAGAAATATCGAAAAGAGAGTGCAAAATGGGGTTTACTTAACTATCATTTTTTGTATATATAAGGAACGACTGTTTGAAAATAGAGGTTTTGCAAGGTGCAAACAAATCATTTTATTTGATGTTGCTCTCTATGGTGATCTCCTTGTTAAAACTGATTATTTTCCCGGAGGCGGTGACTCCTTCCCCCGTGACCCGGTAGGTACTAGGAGTGTCGGCCGTGTAGAACTCTACTACCGCCTCACCTTCCGTCGAGAAGTGTACATCAGGCTTCCAGTAAATTGTCGTGCGAAAATCGGGTTCCGGGGAATCCTTCTGTTCCGGGGTTTCGTACCGGGGAGCGTAAAACTCCGCGGCCTGCCGGTAGCCGAGCGGCGTAAATCTGCGAATGTTCCGGGGTTGAGCTTTTTCAGAGGAACCGACCGTGGTCATGATCACCAACGCCCCGCTTGTGCCGGGGTAATACCCGAAAACATCGTTGTAATCCTTTATAACGAACAGGTTGTCGATATCATTTACGTTCATGTTCATTATATCGAATTCCGGTAACACCACGTCGTCAACGACGATCAACATCGGCTTGTCTGATCGGGTGGTAGTTATCCCTTCTTTTCCTATGGTGATTCCCGGGGTGTTCAAAAGTACTGAAAGCATGTTGCTGAACTTCCTCTTTTTGATCTCCTCGGAGGTCATTGGCGGAGATGAGAAGACGGGGGAGTACCAGACCGATTCTTTGAAGGGTTTCACGGTTGGCGCTGTAACCGTCACCTCTTCGAGCATAACTGTCCGGATGCCGTGCTTCCGCGAGTACTCTTCGTTGGCCTGCCGGAGGTAAGAGTCCGTGTCAAGCCCCGCTTCATCCGCAGGAGCTTTTTCCCGCACTTCCGACTCACCCCTTGACGGTAACGCCGCGAAGGCAAGGTCGGGGTACACTACCGTGTCCAGTTCGAGAAAGTTGTTACGTCGTCCTTTGCCGGTCAACGACTGCACCGTGATCTCTGTACCCTCGGGGTACTCCACACTGAAGAGGAAGCGACCATCCTTGTCTGCGGTCGTACTCTCCATACTGTACAGGGTATCCAGCATCGCGTAAAGGCTCACGACCCCGCCCTCCATGCTACCCAGTAACATTGTATCCGTTGTGCCGCTTACCTCCTGGAACCGCTCGGGAAGGATGACGGGGGGCTCGATATCTCCCTTCAGCACCCGGGGGATATCGTATCGCCGCCATCCTTGCGTCATCATCAACGCATCTAATGCCGCCGTCTCGAGTCTTCCTCCCGAGAGGTAGCGGGCGGGAGACTCCACATAGCCCTGTAACTCCGAGGCAAGCAGCAGTGTGGAGACAAGGTCTTTCACACTGTCCGCCGGCACGGCGTTCGCGTCCACCACCGAGACGGCCATATTGTTGTGTGACGTGGTTTCATCGATGTTATCCAACCGGAGTCTGAGGGAGACAAGCTCCCTTCGCTTGTAGGAGGAACGGGAGTCACTGGCGGTTATCCGGGAGAAGTCATCCTCGTTCAGGTGGAATATCATCCGCTCGCTAAGGATATCAAGATGTTCGTCGAGCAACAGGATACTCGAGATACCCGAGGGAAGAAGAGACGATGGGAACGAGTAACTAACCCTTCCTGGCTTCCATGGTTCGTGGTAGAGCACGATCCCCTTGTTGTGAACCAACAACGAGACGGGGCCGTCCGGGGCGGAGGAGCCTTTCAGCAAGGAGACAACTACCCACCCGCGCACGTGGCGTGCGCTGATGACCTTAGACCGGGGTTCCGGGATGGGCAGTTCCACCCGCTTGACAAGGCCCTTCTTGGTTTTGCAAACAGCGTGATAGGTTTCGCCGGCCATGGGAAAGAAGCTAAAGACCCCCATCCCCATCAAGTGGGAGGTAAAGGCGGTTATTTCCTCCTCTTTCGAGTTATAAACCGCCCCCGTGATATCCTCGCCAAATCCCGAAGGGTTCATAGCTTTGAAGGCCACCTGGTTGACCTGCCCGGGTACGAGGTAGCCACCCTCGGGGTGGAAGGTAATATCGATATCACCCACCGTGCAGGGCACAGGGTAATAACGCTTGTACTTTCTCCCATCCCGGACAACATCCAGAAGCAGGCCACGGGATTCTTTTACCTGTCGAGCGGGAAACGAACAGTTAAAGGCGGTTCCGTTTTTTGACCGGATGACTCTCGCGGACTCCCCGGAAAGCCGGGTCTTTACGCTCTCCGGCACGATGGTGTCTCCGCTGCCGCGGTCCACAAAGTGAAAGCTTGCGTCAACTCTGTTCTCATGCACGGTAAAATCCGGCACGACTTCAACTTGCAGGGAATAGGGATCCATCACCCGGATCGTTTTACGGGTGAAAGCCTCCTCTCCCCGGTTCCGAGTGTACCGGGTATATGCTCTCAGGGTGTACTCCCCCTCGGGAAGTCCCTCTTCCAGATCCATGTAGCCGGCGTACACACCTGCGCTGTCGGGACGGATCTTGACCCGCTCCACCAACCCGTCGAAAGGATCGATCAACTCAACATAAACGTAACGGCTGAGGAACGACGGTCTGTTGTCCATCGCGTCCACCATGTGCACACGGAACCAGGCCCGCTCGCCCGACAGGTAACACGGCTTGTCCGTCTGAACGTAGATCTTCTCGTGCGGAAACAAACCCAACTGCCGGGTGAGCCGCGCCGTGGCAGAGTCTGTAATCAAGTCGGGAGTTTGCCCGAGCAAAATAACAGAGACAAGCAAGAAATAAAAAAAGGAAAAAATTCTTTTCATGATCACCTGTCTTTTTATGAAATACCTACTCTTTCGTTTTTCGGTTTAACACGGCTACTCTGTTATTTCAGATCGGTTTTCGCTTTCACATCCCCGACGTTGGGTGGTAAACCCCATTCCTTTTTATAATTCAAAGTAACTATCAAATTCAGAAGTTGCCTTGAATTATTCGTATTTACTGATTTTTCTCCAACATTTCTAATCAATGTGAATAACAGACTCCCTTATTTTAACGAAAAATATATGCCTATAAAAATCAAAAAGATAATTATTCCTATAATCTGTTTTATAAAATATCTTCTTGTTTTAAACAAAGAAAGAATTATAACACCACTTAAAGCTAAAAGCATGGCTATTAATCCTGAATCAAATTCTTTATCAAGCGGATTACCGACGTAAAAATAGAGATATAAGATTCCTGTCAATATCAAAATAGGAGATGATATTACTAATCTTTTGTCTTTCATAAATATGTTATTATATGGATAATACACGAATATCGCTGCTTTTGAATTACTAATTGTTCTCTTGCACAAAGTAGGTAGTGACCGGAAGTCCTCCATCTGCCATATAATAGGTAGTTGTTACTAGGGTAATGCCATTGGTCGACCCCGATTCAATATAATCATCTTCAAATTTGGAGAATTGTTTCCCTTCTAACCAAGCGAGAGATGAAACTATTGCAGCTCCTATTCCTGCATGAGTAGGAAAAAAACTCCTATAAGAGTCGCAAATTCACTAATATCTGAAGCCGCTGCTTGTTTGGCATTCAGCACTTGTATCGTTTTATCATGATCCAGTGTTGCTATCTCCATTACGTATCCTAATCCTTCTATGCGCTCGTATTCTGCACCATCCTTTAATCGAGGGGAATCACCCTCTTCGGATCTTAATTTTAATCGAGAGGAATTGTTATATAATGTCAGATGCTTGGGGTTTTGAAATTCGATCCCTTTTTCTTCGAGCAAAGCGTATATTTCATTCTGCCTGTTTGCAAGCTCTATATACTCCTTGATAAATTGGAATAACGTTTCTGACATGTTCACATCTTAGCCGGACGTTATTGTCAACAGAAAAATGTAAACGAGCTACCGATACATAACAACTAATAATCTAATCTATCTCTCCTCTCATAAATATCAAATAAAAGAGTGTCAAATATAATTTTATTATTTTTATGGCTACATATTACGTGATGTTTATAAACTTTCCCTTTATTTTTAAAATATATTACGAACACTTTATCATTTATTTGTACCGTTTTTTCGAAAAAATCTTTTTGATATTTTAAGATAGATTCTATATAGGAGCGGTACAAATCCAAAGAATCAGGATTACTTTTAATACTGTTAGGTATCTCATTTAATGGATTAAAATTAAAAATTATTTCCCTGTTATAGATGATCGTATCTGCATCCATTTCTTCAGATTGTGAAACTGATAACGATCGTCCAAGCGAACTCCATCCATTTAATAAGCCTCCATAGTATTTTATATCTGCAGAGTTCTTTAATGTCGTCAAATATCTGTATGATAATGGTTCAATTTCTTGATAATTAGTAATCCATTTATTCCAATTATTAAACAAATTTTTAAAATTACATTCACAAGAAGTCAATGGAATACCGTACTCATAAATCGGAATATTATCCCATTTAGGGTTATGGGAAACTTGACTATAAGTTGACATGCTTATAATTAATAGGAATAATAATATAACTCTTTTTTTGATTAATTTAAATTTCATTGTTGTGCTAATTTTGTTAAATACCCTTAAATATAGATATGTATAAATGGATTTATTGACAAGTCAGATCTTCAGGAGTATAGTATTCGACTCCAGTACTACCTTCTCCTCCTCCAGTAATTTCAAATCCGAAACCATTCCATGAAAGACCAATATTTAATTCCACCCCATGGGTATATCCCCATGCGAAAGTTAAGTGTCCTTCAGATGATCCTGTTTCAAACTCAATTAATTGAATATTTGCTGCACAAGACCAACCAATAACGGCTTTCTTATTTGCTCTCATATTTTCAAATCTTTCTATATATTTAATATCGTTAATTTTATTCCCTTTGACGTCACAAGTAATGTCGTAGGACCAAACTTCTATTCCATAATAATTGTATGCCTTGTCAAACAAGTGGAAATTTTTTTGAATTGGACCATCCGGGCATTGATTATCCCCGCCGGGATCTTCAAAGTCAGTTGTACGCAAACGGGGTGCAGGTGTGAGTACAATTTTTTTTGTTTGAGGAAAGCCAAGGAAATATAGAAAATTATCATAAACAATGCCTTTGTTCTCAGAAACTATGCATATTGTCTCAAATTTTTCACCGAAGTAGTCCCAACAGATATTGACAACTCCCAGATCATTTTCTTTAAAAAGATAAATGGGTTCCGACACTTGTGAATTGTCCTTGCCTTTTGCAACTAAAGATTTTGCTGATACTGTAGTTGGAACCAATATATCTAATAAATACTTGGTTTCATCTTTATCAAAGACATCATTAGATATTGTAAAATTCCCAAAATCATCATTTAGATATTTTGGAAAGAAAGTGCATTTGTTTACTATTTCCGCTTTAATCTTATCCAGCTCGGTTATATCATTAACTCTCTTGATATAATTGTAAGACAGCATTTTAATATTATTTTGACCGCTTGAATAAGTATGTTCTTTGATTTTATCTAACTGCGCCTGCCAAATTATTTCACCATCTACAGCTTTGTGTTTCTTGTTTATAACATAGAACTCTCCGGTTGAAAGTTCATTCGTTGCTCTAACTTCGCTTTCCCCTATTATAGCGCCTTCATATTCTAAATCGCTATCTTTCAAAATCGTACTGTCACATGATTGATTTATAAGTACAAATAAGATTAGAAAAGTAATCAAAATAAAATTTCCTGATTTCATAATAATAAAAATAATAATAATTTTTGCTACTCTTTCGTTTTTCAACATTACGCGGTTACTCTGTTATTTCATGCCGGTTTTCACTTTCACATTCCCGGCGTCAGGAGGCAAGCCTTTTTCTTCTGCCCTTTTTGAAATTAATTGGCGCATTTCATTTTTTATTCTGTTTATTTTTAATGAAGGAATCTTAACTTCCTTGTTTATAATTTCTTCTGCAAGCATATAGGCATTTTTCTTTTGTCCTGTTCTATCATAAAGTTTTGCTAGGGAATATAAAGGCATAAATTTTACCGGCACCATCTTATGTGCCAAATAATAATGTTTTTCCGCATGTTTGAGACTGTCAAGTTGCTCATAATTATACCCCAATAACATATGAACGTCATAATCCTTCAAATATTTGGAACATAATAATAGTATGTGATTACTGTCTTGGAGTTACTAACTTTGCTGGGACAAAAAGTTAAGCATAAAAAACTTACATTT
>ENA-UOOR01004898-UOOR01004898.1-fermentation-metagenome-genome-assembly--contig:-NODE-4898-length-10259-cov-7.823599_pt1 | contig 10259 bp, 8 predicted proteins | sample MGYA00245780_ERZ724029 | MGnify/ENA primary metagenome ERZ724029 (study PRJEB28704, sample SAMN03018315) | fermentation metagenome | biome: anthropogenic terrestrial biome; feature: soil; material... | reverse complement strand
AATTACGATTTTTCCGGCACACCGCTGAACAATTTGATCAAACCGTACCTTATACTTAAAAAGGACGGGGTGAAAATTGGTGTGATCGCTATCAATATTCAGCCCAGGGGGCTGATTGCTTCCGGTAATTACGAGGGAATGAAATTTCTTCCGCCGGAGCGGGTGGCAAACGAACTGGCTTTAAAGCTGAAGACAACCGACCGGTGCGATATAGTTATCTGCCTGTCGCACTTGGGTTACACGGCCGATAAGCGGTTGGTGGGACAAACAAGAAACATTGATATTATTATCGGTGGCCACAGCCACACCCATATGAAAACTCCGGATATATTGAAAAATATTGATAACAAAAACGTTATGGTTTTTCAAACAGCAGGAAGAGGAATCTATGTCGGAAGAATTGACGTGGAACTCGAGAAAATGAAGCAATAAGTCGAGGACAGATTACTGGTCCGAACCTTAATGTCTGAAGTTGATACAAATAAACCGATCATGTTCAAGAAAAGAGATACCCTGTTTTTTACATTTTATTTATTCACCGCTGTACTTGCCGCTCAAACCGAAACCAACCTCTACCGGCAAGCCGACACAATAAAATTGGACTCATGGGTGGACTCCGTTTACAACAGCCTGAGCCAGGACGAAAAGATAGGCCAGCTCTTTATGCCTATCGTGGAATCGAAGAGCAGTTGGAAAACAAGAATCGCGGGTTATATAAATAACCAGAAAATCGGGGGGGTATTGTTTTCGAAAGGTACGCTGGCTATGCAGGCCGAAATGACCAACTACCTTCAAAGCATTGCCAAAACCCCGCTTTTTGTGGCACTGGACGGTGAATGGGGATTATCGATGCGCCTGAGCGATGCGCCGCGTTTTCCACGAAACCTGATCACCGGAGCCATTCACGATGAAGAAACGCTGAAGCAGTACGGAAAGGAGGTTGCCCGGCAATGTCGTGAAATGGGTATCCACATTAACTTTGCCCCTTCCATTGATGTACATACCAATCCCGACAACCCGGTCATAGGCACCCGGTCCTTTGGCGAACTTCCCGCCAACGTGGCCCGGCAAGGCATTGCCATTGCACGGGGGATGGAGGAGAACGGCGTGATGGCGGTTGCCAAACACTTTCCCGGTCACGGCGACACATCGGAAGATTCGCACCGGACCTTGCCGACCGTAAGCCACGATATGGCCCGGTTAGACTCGGTGGAATTATATCCTTTCTGGCAATACGTCAACGCCGGCCTGTCGGGGATGATGCTCGGGCATTTGAACGTCCCCGCACTAAATACAAATGACTTACCGGCTTCGTTATCGATAAACGTGGGACAGAAACTGTTGAAAGAGCAGATGGGCTTTACCGGACTTACTTTTACCGACGGAATGGCGATGAAAGGTGTTTCCAACCAGTCCGACATGAGCGTAAAAGCACTGCTGGCCGGAAACGATGTTATTCTGGGAGTGATCGATCAGGAGAAAGAATTTCAGGAGGTGAAGCAGGCGGTTGAGAAAGGAGTTATTTCCCCGGCAATGCTCGAAGAAAAAGTTAGAAAAATACTGACGTACAAATACATTCTCGGCGTTCATCGCATCAAGCCGATAAACATCCGTACGTTGAACCGCAACATACACGCTCCGGAAAGTGAGTGGACACAACGAAAAATCTACGACAAGGCCGTTACGTTGGTTAAAAACAACGATTCCATCCTGCCAATAAGGGAGCTGGATAAAAACCGGATTGCCTGCGTAGCGATCGGCGCCCCGGAGCAAAATACCTTTCAGAAATGGCTGAAGAAATATGCCGGAGTTACCGCTTTTCAGGCAGCTACTGCCGACAGCGTAATGCTGAAAGAGTTCGATACCGTTATAATCTCTGTACACTCCGTCCCCGCGGTTGACTCGCCCGCGCTTCAACAAGTGATAAAAAGTGCCGCAAAATCGGTTCTGGTATTGTTCGATTCACCCTACACGCTCGACAATATAAAACCGGCAACAGACCATGCATCTTCCGTCGTCGTAGCTTACGACAACACCGATTTTGCCCAGATGAGTGCGGCACAAGCCGTTTTCGGAGGCATCGGCTTCTCGGGAAAACTGCCTGTTTCGGCCGGTGGATTTGAAGTTAACAAAGGGATCGATACCCAAAAGACGCGTCTCTCCTACTCGCTTCCCGAAGAAGTCGGGATCTTGTCCGAAAGTCTGCAGGGTGTAGAAAAAATCGCGTTCGAGGGTATCCGTCAACGGGCCTATCCCGGATGTTACGTGATGGTGGTAAAAGACGGGACGGTTATTTACGACAAAGGATTCGGGAACATGGAATACGCTTCCGGGGCAAAAGTTGATGCCGAAACCGTTTACGATCTGGCCTCGATAACCAAGGCAGCAGCCACTGTTCCAGCGATCATGAAGTTGTACGACGAGAAAAAGATCCGGCTGCAGGACCATATTGGAAAATTCGTACCCGAAACCCGGGGTACCAACAAAGCAAACTTGACTGTTCGAGACGCTCTCTTTCACGAAACGGGCATAGTTTCCTTTATTCCTTATTACACAACGGCCATTGACCCGAACAGCTTTAACGGATCGCTGTTCGGGAAAAGGTCGGCGCTCCATCACGCCCGTTATGCCGGTGCATGGGGCCGAACCGACTACGCGTTTATTCCGTCGTTTATATCGGATAAACCATCCGCGACCTTTCACTTGCCTGTAGCCAGGGACCTGTATGCGAGCGACGACATGCACCGGGCCTTGCTGAAAGAGGTGATCGCCACCGAACTTCGCTCAAAGACCTACCGGTATAGCTGCCTGAATTTCATGTTACTGAAAGAAGCCGTTGAGCACATTTCCAAAACCGGTCTGGACAGCTTCGTAAAAGACAACTTCTACAAGAAGCTGGGAGCGACAACACTGACATTCCGTCCGTTAGACCACATGCCGGTCAACAGCATCGCTCCCACCGAGAACGATCCTTTCTTTCGAAAACAGCAATTAAGGGGGTATGTCCACGACGAAGGAGCAGCCTTGTTCGGCGGGATTTCGGGTAATGCCGGATTGTTTTCCAACGCCAACGACCTGGCAAAACTCTCCCAAATGTGGCTGAACGGAGGAGAATACGGTGGGGAAAGATTTTTAAGCGAAGAGACCGTAAACCTATTTACCAAAACAAAAAGCAGTAACAGTCGCCGCGGATTGGGATTCGACAAACCCGACCCGCGAAACAACAATGCAAGCCCCACCAGTCCGCTTACCCCTGTGTCCGTATATGGTCACACAGGTTTTACCGGAACCAGTTTCTGGGTGGATCCCGACAACAACATGATTTATATCTTTTTGTCGAACCGGATTTTTCCGGAGCGTTCTCCCAATCGATTATCGACCTTGAAAATCAGGGAACGTATCCAGGATGAACTGTATAAAGCAATGAGCATAAAGGAGCTGGGAACTAACCAATTGGGAAAAAATTGAACTTCAAACATCGAGTCAAACATGCAACGAATCATCAAAAGCACCAACCTGATAACCGATATCGAAAAAACCGTGTCGGGAATCAAGCACGACAAACTTTTTGTGCTGACGGACGAACATACGGCCAACCTTTGCTTTCCCATTCTTGAACCCTTTGCCGCGATAAAGAATGCAAGCCGGATTGTAATTCCGGCAAACGACACCAACAAGACGCTCGAAAACCTGGCACACATCTGGAAGCACCTTACCCAAAACGGTGCGACGCGACACTCGTTGTTGATAAACCTGGGCGGCGGAATGATCACCGATATTGGCGGATTTGCAGCAGCTACGTTCAAGCGCGGGATCACATACGTCAACATCCCTACTACTCTATTGGGAGCGGTAGATGCCGCTGTCGGAGGAAAAACCGGCATCAATTTCGAAGGATTCAAGAACGAGATAGGGGCGTTTTATCCGGCTGAATGCGTATTGATCTCTTCCCGTTTTTTTCATACGCTCGGCCGCGAGGACATCCTTTCGGGTTTTTCTGAAATGCTCAAACACGCACTTATCAGTGCGGAGGAAGAATGGGAAAGGTTGCTGGCTTTCGATGCCGGAAACATCGACTATGAATGGCTTACCGATGCGGTCTTCCGTTCGGTCTCCATCAAGGAGGGGATCGTGGAAAAAGACCCTTTTGAAAGCCATATCCGCAAGGCGCTAAACCTGGGACATACTGTCGGGCACGCTTTCGAGAGTTTTGCCCTGGAAACGGCGAGGCCCGTTTTACACGGTTATGCCGTGGCGTGGGGGTTAATCGCGGAGCTGTATCTGTCGCATCGTATGTGCGGGTTTCCCAAAGAGGAACTGCAGAAAACCGTTCGTTTTATCCACCGGAATTACGGTGCCTTTGCCCTGGATTGCGACGATTACGAACACCTTTACGATATTATGAAACACGATAAAAAGAACGCAATCGCTTCGTCTGTCAACTTTACGCTCCTCTCCGGCATTGGAAAAATACAGATCAACCAAGTTGCCGGCAAAGACCTGATTTTCCAGTCGCTGGATTTTTACCGGGACAGCGTTGGGTTATGAAAACCATGCACGCTTTACTGCTAACTGGAGTTTTCCTGTTGTTTATCTGTACTTCGTCGTGCTCACAGGAGGACAAACCCGCTCAAATTGCCTGGGACACCTGGGGAGTTCCGCACATAACAGCAAACAGTACCTAAGAACTGTTTTTTGCTCAGGGATGGGCACAAATGCACAATCACGCCAACCTGATACTCAAGCTCTACGGGAGTTCTCGCGGAAAAGGAGCCGAATACTGGGGCAAGGAGAAATTGCAAAACGACATCCTTATTCACACGCTAGGCTTTGAAGAATTGGCGGATACCTGGGAAGCGCAGCAGGATCCCCGGGTTAAAACAATCATCGGATCGTTTGTTAAAGGATTGAATGCTTATGCAGACGCACACCCCGAAGCCATCGACAAGGAAAATGAAATGGTTTTGCCGGTTACCCCCAAAGATGTAAACATGCACAGCATGTTTGTTGTTTTCACGCGGTTTATCGCCAGCCGTGAAGTGGGACTGTCCCAACAGTGGGGTTCATCCGGTTCCAATGAGTATGCTGTCGGACCGGGCCGTTTCGCCCGCAACGGGCTGTGAAAATGATGCTCGAAGACAGTTCCATTACGTTTGACGAACTTGTCGGTTACAAACTCTCGACACGGCTGGAATTTGCCGACCGCATGTTGGATGATCTTTTCACGGCCGTCGATCATTACGGTTCGCAAAAAGCCAAAGAGGCCAGAGCAGTTCTTGAGGAATGGGATCGTGAAGCCAACACGGACAGTAGGGGAACGCTCTTATTTTACTTGTGGGCTTCAAGATTTAACATCAACGATCCGGCCAATTATTCCGTTAAATGGAACAGGGAGCATCCGGACACTACTCCTGACGGCTTCTCCGATCCCTTAAGAGCGGTGCAGTTGTTGGAAGCAACGGTCGACGAGATGCAAGCCCGGTTCGGGAGACTTGATGTGCCGTGGGGCGATTTTTACCGGTTAAGGCAGAACGGTAGAGACTTTCCTGCTAACGGCGCCACTGAGGGGTTGGGCGTCTTCAGGGTTGCTCATTCTTACGACAGCCGTGACGGTAAACAAATGTATGTTGGCAGTGGCGACTCGTGGGTGGGTATTATCGAATTCGGAGAAAATATAAAAGCCAACGTGTTGCTGAGCTACGGCAATGCGACGCAAAACAACTCTCCGCATAACGGCGATCAGCTGGAACTGTTTTCGAAGAAAGAGCTGCGTGAAGCCTGGTTTACTCCGGAGCAAGTAAAAAAACACACCGTCAGGACCGAGGTCTTCACGCAAAAAGGGGTGGAGGAATACCTGCACAAACGGTGATAAAAAGCGTTGCAGGAAATTTAACGAACCCGGTGCGGCAATTACAAAACAGATTTGTTTATTTCCTCAATATAATCGAGTAACTCTTCCCTGCCCGACTTCTTTTCGGAGGAGGTAACGAAAACGGGCGGAAGTTCTTCCCACGTTTCCAGCAATTTCTGCTTGTAAGCATCCACGTTTTGCTGCAGTCGCACGGGACCCTGCTTGTCGCCTTTTGTAAAAACAATGCCGAAAGGGACACCGTTTTCACCCAGCCATTCCATAAACTCCAAATCGATTTTCTGAGGCTCGTGACGGCTGTCCACCAATACAAAGAGTGAGGTAAGCGCTTCACGCTCCAGTACGTAATCTTCGATTATTTGCTGTAGCCGTTCCCGATTCTCCTTTCCCCGTCGAGCATAGCCGTATCCCGGCAAATCCACCAGGTACCACTCGCCGTTGATCAGGAAATGGTTGATCAGCATCGTTTTTCCGGGTGTGGATGAGGTCATGGCCAATCCTTTCCGGTTGGTCAGCATGTTGATAAGCGATGATTTTCCAACATTGGAGCGTCCAATAAAAGCATATTCCGGCTTCCCGTCCTGCGGGCATTTCAGGTAATCGGTGTTACTGATGATAAATTCGGCAGATTTGATAAGCATGAGGTTACGGGTTGAGGGTTAAAGATTGAGAGTTGTTTAACGACAATATCCAAAGGCCGGTTCCGGTGAGTGCAGCATTGACAAGCAGGAGCTCATACCCCACCTGGTAGCCAAAAACCTGTTTCATCGCGGTTTCAAATACGAAGCAGATAACCGGTGCTGCAACGGCAACGTACGGTACCCATTTGTCGATGGGTTTCACCCGGGTATACAATCCGCAGAAATACAATCCGAGCAGCGGGCCGTAGGTGTATGAGGCCAGTTTGTAAATCGCAGTGATGATACTGTCGGAGCCGATGGCCTCTATCAGCAGGATAATAAGAACAAAAATAATACTTATAAACAGATGTACCCTGCGGCGTGTTGTAATGTTCTTGCGCTCCGTATCGGGATTTTCGGTCTTTTTCATTTCCAGGATATCCACGCAAAACGATGTTGTGAGCGCTGTCAGCGCTGAATCTGCACTTGAAAAGGCAGCCGCCACAATTCCCGTTATGAAAATTCCCAGCACCGCTTGCCCCAGGTGCTGGCTGGCAATGACCGGAAGAATATTGTCGGACACTTCGGGAAGCACAATTCCGTTTTGCTGCGCAAAAATAAGCAGCAAGACTCCCAGCGACAGGAACAACAGGTTGATCGGGGCAAAAGCAAGGCCGTAGGAGACCACATTTTTCTGGGCATCTTTCAAGTTCTTTATCGTCAGGTTCTTCTGCATCTGGTCCTGGTCTAGCCCCGTCATCACAATGGTAATGAACATCCCGCTGAAAAATTGTTTGAAAAAGTTTTGCGTGCTTGCCCAGTCGTCAAACACGAAAATACGGGCATGCGTACTCTCGCTTATAGCCCGAAAGGTGTCGCCCCAGCTGAAATCGAGTCGTGCCATCACCTGCCAGATGATCAACACCAGGGCCGTCAGGAAAAGCAAGGTCTGAACCCAATCCGTCCATATGATGGTTTTGATGCCGCTTTTATGGCTGTAGAGCCAGATAATGAGAATAATTCCGACAACCGTTACAACAAAGGGAACGCCCCAGGCATCGAAAACCAACGACTGAAGAATAAACGCTACCAGGTATAGCCGGGCGGCTGCACCCACTATTTTAGAAAGCAGGAAAAACCACGCCCCGGTTTTATAGGATCGCTGCCCGTAGCGCTGCTCGAGATAACCGTAGATGGTTGTCAGGTTTAGCCTGTAGTACAACGGTAAAAGCACGTAGGCAATGACCAGGTATCCGAAAAAGAATCCCAGTACCATCTGCATGTAGGTCATATCGAGGTTGCGGACCATTCCCGGAACGGATACAAACGTCACACCCGAAATCGATGTTCCGATCATCGCAAACGCCACGATGTACCATTTGGAGGATTTGTTGGCACGGAAAAACGCATCGTTGTCCGCCCCTTTCCGGCTGGTAAAGTAGGAAATGAACATCAGCAACAGAAAATAGGCGACTATGACAATAAGGATAAAGCTGCTTTGCATATTTTTAGAACAAAGAATAAAGAACAAGGACGAACTATACCTCTAAAAAGAAGTCGACAAGCTGCGGAAATGAATCGAATGTATACGCGTACCGGTCTGTTTTCCCAAATCCGTAAGTCACAAACACAAACGGTACACCAGCTTCTGCCGAAGCCTTGCTGTCGGAATCGGTATCACCGATATACAAAGGATTTTGCAGGTTGTTCCGTTCCTTGAGCAGTTTCATGTTAAACGACTTGGGTTTCAGGTTTTCTCCATGTTCCATATAATCGGTAAACAGGTGCGCCGTTCCGGTGTGCCTCATGAAATTCACCAGGCCTCCTTTCTCGCAGTTACTGAGCAGGAATAGCGGATATTTTTCCGACAGTTTTTCCAATCCCTCGTAGACACTTTCGTAGATATGCGGTTTCATATCGGGAACCAACAACTGGTACTGCCGTACAACTTCGTCAAACAATCCATCCTGAACCGACCGGGAGGCATCGGGAAGAATGGTGTCGAGCATGACACGCGCTTCTTTTCCCATCAGGCTCAGCAGATCTTCACGGGTTACCCGCAAACGATAACCTTTTGCCTCCAATGCCCTGTTCCAGACAATAGCATAAGAATCAACATTGTCCCAAAGGGTTCCATCCATATCAAAAATCAAACTGTCGGGTTTTGTCATACGGTGAATAAGTTGTTCGATCCCACCCTACCTGCCCGCCACAGCGGCAATAATTGCAAGTAAACGAGGGATACCTGTAGAATAACGACACCCCGTGGACCGGAAGCATTTTTTATTTGTAAGCTGCAAAAGTACTCAACAATGCCCGAAAGGGCAAATAAATGATTGGTAAAATGTCGGGGAAACAGTTTTTATCCTATTTTTGTACCAAATAGACGACATGGAAAAGAGCAGCGTTTGCGTCATAATCAATCCGGTATCGGGAACGGAGTCGAAGAAAAATATCCCCGAAGAAGTGGCATCCGCTTTCGACCAAACCCAATTCGACGTGGTTATCCGGATCACCGGCTATCCCGGTCATGCCACCGAGATTGCCAAACAGGCCGTGAAAAACAAATTTGCCTACGTATTGACTGCCGGGGGCGACGGCACGGTTAATGAAGTGGCAAAAGCCCTGGTGAACACCGATACCGTTCTGGGAATCATCCCTTTTGGGTCGGGTAACGGCCTGGCACGCGACCTGCGTATTTCTATGGATTCGGAAAAGGCCATACAAACCATACTCGACGGCAATGTACGAACCATTGATTATGGCTCTGCCAACGGGCATATTTTCTTTTGCACTTGCGGCGTCGGATTTGATGCGTTTATCAGCGACAAGTTTGCCGAAGAAAAAAAGCGCGGTCCCCTGGGTTACGTCCGTAACATTGTGGAAGGCGTTATCGAGTTCAGGTCGGAAGAATACGAAATCACGCACGACGGAGGAACGCTTAACGAACGGGCGTTTCTTCTTACCTGTGCCAATGCCTCCCAGTACGGGAACGAAGTGTACATTGCGCCCGGTGCCGACATGGAAGACGGAAAGATGAATGTATCCATACTGAAGCCGCTTAATCCCAATGAAATTCCACAAACCACGCTGCAACTTTTTACCCGGAACATCGATAAAAACAGCAAGATGATCTCGTTACTCACCAGCAGCCTCACTATTAAAAGAAAAAAATCAGGCGTACTGCACGTTGACGGAGAACCGGTAAGTACCGGAAAAGAGATTGAAGTGAAAATTTTCCACAAGGGATTGAAGGTTTTTGCCCCAAAGCAAGTGGAAGAAAAACCACCAAAAGAAAAGGAAAATATTTTCACTGCCATCACCCGTTGGATCAATGTATAAATTCAAGGCACAAGCAAAACGGGCACACTCATCTCGAGTACACCCGTTCTTCATTCATAACAAGTTATTAAAACAAAAATAAATTTCAAGCGCTATTCTGCAATTTGCGCCACAAAGCTTTCGGCATCGTGATACGCACCACTCATTACCTCCTCCACTACACCACCGATCTGCGAAGCAAACAAGGCCGAGTTCATGCGTGAAACATAGGTTTTCCCATCGGCTTTTTCGTGTACCGAAATGCGACAGGGCATCATGTTTCCGTAAATTCTCAACTCGTCGGCCGAAAGCATGCGGTAAGCATATTTCGGATTGCAAAGTTCTATGACTTTCACTGGAAGCACTTCGTAGCCGTTCTTTCTCATCGTCTCTTGCAGATCGTGGGTGTGCGTAACACGCCATCCTGCTTCAGCGATGATATTGTCGAG
>ENA-UOOR01004897-UOOR01004897.1-fermentation-metagenome-genome-assembly--contig:-NODE-4897-length-10262-cov-5.146076_pt1 | contig 10262 bp, 7 predicted proteins | sample MGYA00245780_ERZ724029 | MGnify/ENA primary metagenome ERZ724029 (study PRJEB28704, sample SAMN03018315) | fermentation metagenome | biome: anthropogenic terrestrial biome; feature: soil; material... | reverse complement strand
GGTTTTACATCCCCGTGAAACATCTATGAGAGTTAATTATTGCGGAAGTTCACACTCATAGGTAATGGGCATCGCAGTATTTGTATAATGGGCGGAAGAAAGAATGTGAATTCAACCCATGCCAAGCGAATCCGTTATCGTAGTATTCTAAGAAAATATGAGCTACCTTTTCGTTCAGAATACATTGTCGAAACGCAAGGGTATGGTCTGGAAAGCGGCTATGAGGCAATGAATAAGATGTATGCAAGTAAGATTGAATTACCGAGTGCGATTATTGCTATTAATGACTTTACGGCTCTTGGAATTATGCAGTCTATTCGACAGCATTCGCACAGGATACCGGAAGATATCTCTGTGGTAAGTTTTGATAATACTTTTATTGCAGATTCTTGTACACCCCGTCTAACCGGCATAGGTTACAATTATGATCAGTTTGGTGATGCACTGGTTGAAACTGCAGTTGCGGCACTGGAAGGAAAAAATCCGCTTAAATTGCAATTAATTCCACCGGAATTAGTTGTAAGGGAATCGTGCCGGAATATTAAAAGGTAGTTATTCTTTTATTTGTTCATAAAAAACATATATGGAGGGTCAATCAGACGTACAGTTTGTACAAAAGAGGACTCTTCGTTTTTTTGATATCTAACTTTTTGTATATAAAAATTCAAAAATTTAAAAAGAATGAAAATACTTGTTGACAAATTATAGAAAGACTAATATAATAAATAGAAATGAAACGGGTTTCAAAAACTAAGCATAAAAATTATGGAAGAAAAGATCGGCTTTAACATAATTGAGAATGCGAAACAGAGAATAAGAAATCCGATTTTATTAGATTGAGTTTGAAACCGATTTCACAATATGGAGGAGGAGAACGATGTGAAAATGAAAAATAGTAATACAAAACAGCAATACAAAACAGAGATAGTCAAAGCTCCTAAAAAATCACTATGGAAAATACTAAAAGATAACAAGACACTATTGCTGATGTGTCTTCCAGCCATAATATTTTTTATAGTCTTTAATTATTGTCCACTTCCGGGTGTCTACATAGCATTTACAAATTACAATTTTCGTGACGGTATCTTTGGAAGTCCGTTTGTAGGATTTAAGAACTTTGAATTTCTGATAAAGTCCGGACAACTATGGAATTTAACAAAGAATACCGTTCTATATAATCTTGTATTTATCATATTAGGTAATGTTTTACAGGTTGCTCTTGCAATCATGATGAATGAGATTAGAAGCAAATGGTTCAAGAAAGTATCGCAGACAATTATGTTTCTGCCATATTTTATTTCTGCGGTTCTGATTGGAGCAATTACTTTTAATATATTTAATTATGATACTGGAGTCTTGAATACAATTATCAGGGAAGCCGGAGGAAATCCGATTAAAATATACAGTATGGCAGGTCTTTGGCCATTTATTATTATCTTCTGCCAGATGTGGCAGCAGACAGGATATGGTTCCGTTGTGTATTTTGCTTCAATCTGTGGGATAGACTCCGGTATTGTAGAGGCTGCAGAGGTTGATGGTGCTACCAACTGGCAGCGGATCCGCTATATCATACTTCCCAGTCTGAAACCAACATTTGTTATCCTTTTACTATTTGCCTTAGGCGGAATTATGAGAGGTAATTTTGGACTGTTTTGGAACTTGGTCGGGAATAACTCCCAGCTATTTGCAACAACAGATATTATTGAAACAGCTGTGTATCGTATGATGATGTCACAGAATAACTTTGCAACATCATCTGCAGTTGGATTGTATCAGTCCATCTTTGGATTTGTTTTGGTTATGATAAGCAACTGGCTGGTAAAGCGAATTGACCCGAATTATGCATTATTCTAGGAGGTTTAAGAATGGGAAAAAAGAGAACTAAAATTAAACTGGGCGGGAGTTCGGTTGCTTTAAAGTTGATTTCATACGTAGTAGTCATATTGTTTACAATTATTTGCATCCTTCCTTTTATTCTGATTGTTTCTGCGTCTTTTAGTACAGAAGTCATAATCAATAAAGAGGGGTTCGGTCTTCTGCCGAAGGGACCTACGCTGTCTGCATACAGTTGGGTATTCCGTTATCCTAAAATGATACTTGGATCTTATGCGGTAACCATCACTATGACGGTTTGCGGAACAATTTTGGGATTGTTTCTTATAGCGATGACGGGTTATGCACTTCAGAGAAAGGACTTTCGTTTCCGCAATTTGCTGTCCTTTTTCATTTATTTTACCACCTTGTTTTCGGCAGGCATGGCGCCGACTTTTATATGGGTATCCAGATACCTGAATTTGAGAGGAAGTTATCTGGCGGTATTTTTACAGCTACTAATGTCACCATGGCTGATTATTCTCATGAAAAACTTTGCAAAATCGGTGCCGTATGAGATAACGGAATCCGGGAAGATGGATGGCGCCGGAGATTTTAGGATTTTTATCAGTCTTATTTTCCCAATGCTGAAACCGGCGCTGGCAACGGTTGGTCTTTTCCTTGCACTGGGTTATTGGAATGAGTGGTATCAGTCTTCCCTGTATCTTGGATCATCGGTTACATATAAGCCTTTGCAATATTATTTATACAATATCATTAATACTGCAAATGCATTAAGAGGATCGGTGGCAGGAGCCAATGTTACCTTTACGGACCTTCCATCGAATACATTGAAGATGGCTACAGCAGTGGTAGCTACGGGACCGATTATATTCCTATATCCTTTTGTTCAGAAATATTTTATTTCAGGTATTACCATCGGTGCAGTCAAAGGCTGATAAAAATTTCCTATCATATGGAATTTTTATTAATAAAAAAATAATTTAAGAGGAGGATTACAATGAGAGAAAAAAAGCTGACAAAACGTATTTTAGCAATTGTCCTATCTGTAATTACAGCGGTAAGTCTTGTTGGATGCGGCGGGGGCGGTAGCAGCAAAAGCGCTGACAGCAAGAAGCAGGAAAGTGATACCGGAATTGACATTTCCAAACACGAAGTAGTTAATATGCTGGTTCTTGGTGATAAGCCAACGAACGGAAGACTCGAGGCTATGTTGGAACAGCTGAATAAGGCTCTTACGGAAAAGGCGAACGCAGAACTTAAGTTAACTTATGTGGAATGGGCAGATTGGCAGACACAGTATAATGTACAGCTGTTAAGCGGCGATGATTCCCTGGATATTATTACCACAGCTACAGATTGGCTTTATGCATGGGAAAATACTCAGAAAGGGGCATTTATGCCATTATCTGAGGAGATGCTGAAAACTTATGCACCAAAGACCTATGAGCAGGTTAATGCCAAAGGAAATTGGGATATCTGTAAGTATGATAATGAGATCTATCTTATTCCCGAGGATTATTATACCCAGTATACCAATCATGGTCTGTTCTATCGCGGAGATTGGGCGAAGGAGGCAGGGCTGCCGGATGGAACGGTAAGTAAGTTTGATGATCTTACCACATATTTTAAATATGTAAAAGAGAACAAAGATGATGTGATTCCCTGGGATGTTCCGGGTAAGAACAATACCGGAGGATTATTAGGGGGATATATTCAGTCCAATACGGATTACCGTGTTCTGATTGGATGCAATGTAGGTAATTATGAATTCTGGTATACAAAAGCTGGAGATGCTACAGTATCTTCTCCATACATGGAAGATGATGCAATCTATAGGGCAGCAGAACTGATGAAAGAATGGAATGAAATCGGGGTATGGCGTGAAGATGTGCTAAACTTCGACGGGGATACAAGAGAAGAATTATACGCCGGTACTTCCGGTGCTGACCAGCATCATAGTCAGACCTACTACTCACAGATTAAGCCGAATATGGATATTAAGCAGCCGGGTTCTGACGCTAAGATGTATAGTTGGGGGCAGGAAAATAATAATATTTCTAAGCCTTTGAAAACCCATGGTGCGGCTGCAATCAGTGCAAATTCCAAGCATCCGGAACGTGCCTTAATGGTATATGACCTGCTTCGTAATGATGAAGAATGCTACCGTTATATTAACTACGGTATCGAAGGTACCGATTATATTATTACAGAAGATGGCAAGCTTGCCTATCCGGAAGGATATGATCCAAGTACAGACGGACTGGGAGCAAACTTCTGGTGTGGCCGCAATGACGATCTAGAGCTTGAGAATAGCTTTATCTGGTCCGGTACAGAGGATATGATTGCCGGTCTTAATGCGATAGCTTATGATTATGAATATGAGAATCTGATTATTGATAAGAATGCGATTGAAGTGGAGCAGTCAGCAATTGCAAGTGTACTTTCCGAGTATCTGCCATTGCTGGCATATGGTAAATATGATGATCCTAAGGAAAAAATTGATGAAATGAGGCAGAAAATTAAAGATGCGGGCTATGATAATGCAAAAGCGTCTCTCCAGAAAGATTTAGATACTCTTAAATAGAAATACTGGAAGTAATAGGTCTGCCTTAAGGCTGAATTTTTAGTAAGGTAATCGTGCAGGAAAAAAGGGAATATCAATGCCTGGCATGGCAGAATGTGCGGGATTGGTATTCCTTTTTTTCATATAGGAATACGAAGAGTATATTGATATTGCGTTTCTATTCTATAGTAGATGGCAGAAAAATAGCATGAGGGCAGATAGCAAAATGCCCGGGCAGGAGGAAAAGGTGCATCAATTTGAAATACGGGATGAGTTCTATCTGGATGGGAAAAAAGTAAAAATAATCTCCGGTGGCATACATTATTTCCGGATAGTGCCGGAATATTGGCATGATCGTTTACAAAAATTAAAAAAACTGGGATGTAATACGGTAGAAACCTATATTCCATGGAATCTTCACGAGAAAGAAAAAGGTCAATTTGATTTTAGTGGAATGCTTGATGTTGTACGCTATGTAAGAACTGCCCAGGAATTGGGGCTGATGGTGATACTTAGACCCTCACCTTATATTTGTGCAGAGTGGGAGTTCGGAGGACTTCCCTATTGGCTGCTAAAAGAAGAGGGCATGAGGCTGCGATGCATGTATCCGGCATATTTAAAGCATGTGAAAGAATATTATGAAGAGCTGTTTAAAGTAATTGCTCCCCTGCAGATCACACAGGGAGGGCCGGTCATCATGATGCAGGTGGAAAATGAATATGGTTATTTCGGTAATGATAGAAAATATATGGAATATATGAAGCAGCTGATGCTTGATAATGGTTGTGAAGTTCCGCTTGTAACTTCCGATGGTCCATGGGGGGATGCTTTTGAGTGCGGAAAAGTAGATGGTGTGTTGCCAACCGGTAATTTTGGTTCAAAAGGCAAGGAACAGTTTGCCATAATGCGGCAAAAGATCGGCAATCAACCATTAATGTGTATGGAATTCTGGGTTGGCTGGTTTGACAATTGGGGAGTAGAGTGTCATCAAACCGGTGATCTAGAGAAGCATGTGAAAGATTTGGATGAAATTTTATCGGAAGGTCATGTAAATATCTATATGTTTGAAGGAGGAACCAATTTCGGATTTACAAACGGCGCCAATTATTATGACGTGCTGACACCGGATGTTACTTCCTATGATTATGATGCACTATTAACAGAGGATGGAAGGATTACGCCAAAGTATGAGGCTTTTCAAAAGATTATCAGTAAATATGTTGAAATTCCTGAGGTGAAGCTGACAACAAAGATTAAGCGTAAGGCTTATGGAACCTTAGAAGTAGTTAGAAAGACAGGACTTTTCGAAAATCTGAATAAGCTTTCACAGCCCATAGAAAACCTGGTACCACAATCCATGGAACGATTAAATCAGGGTTATGGATATATCCTGTACGAAAGTACATTAAGCCAGGAAAATAGTATAGAAAAAATCCGTTTATGGGGTGCCAATGACAGGGCGAATATATTTGTAGATGAGAAGCCGGTTCTTACTTTGTATGATCGAGAACTGCTGTCAGAGCATGAAATTAGAAGTCCGCTGGAAAAAGGTAAAAAGCTGGATATTCTTGTAGAAAATATGGGACGTGTAAATTTTGGGCCTGTTTTGGAATATCAGAGAAAGGGAATAGATGGTGGAGTACAGATTAACGGACATCTCCATTATTATTGGAAGCAATATTGTCTTCCAATGGAAGAGTTGTCGGGACTTGATTTTAATCTTTCCTTTCAGGAAGGAACGCCGGGTTTTTATGAATTTACTTTTGAAGCGGAGGAAATGGCAGATACTTTCCTGGATTTTTCCGGATGGGGAAAGGGATGTATCCTGGTAAATGGATTTAATATCGGTCGGTTTTGGGAAATCGGCCCACAGAAGCGGTTGTATATACCGGCGCCACTTTTGAAAAAAGGAAAAAATACTATTTTAATATTTGAAACCGAAGGTAAGCATGCAGAAACCATCACGCTCTGGGATGAACCGGAATTGGGTGAGAACTATGTATTATAAAATAAACGGAAATATTTTGCCGCAGGTACGTCTGTTGGATATGGCTATTTTGGAGCCGCCATATGTACATAGAAAAAGACAGGCAGATGAATATATTTTATACATCATGAAAAAAGGAATATTATATCTTCAGGAAAATGGAATAAATTATGAATTAAATGCCGGAGATGTACTGCTGCTGGATCCGGATTTTGTGCATCAGGGGATGAAAGCTTCTAATTGTGAATATATTTATATTCATTTTCAGCATCCGATGATTATCCGCAAGCAGGAGGATGCGGATTTTATGGAGCGCTGCTTGAAGAATAGAAGTAAATCCCTCCAGGAGGAAAGCGGCTCTCATAGGATATATCAGGATTCCTGGCTGCAGTTTCCAAAGTATAGCTGTCTCCGGAACGGAAACAGCTATCTTCAGGTAATAAAACTGATCCAGGAGGCTATGAATCAGAATCGGAATCAATTGGAGAATTACAAGGTCTCCTGTTCTTGCAGAATCATGGAAGCATTTGTGGAAATTGCACGGGAAGCTGTTTCATCTAAGGTTTTAAAACAGATGCCCGGAATTCCGCAATCCTATAAGAACATCCATGAACTTTTGAATTATCTGAATACGAATTACCACAAGGAGATATCAGGAAAGTTAATCGAAGAAATGCTTTCCTGTAATTTTGATTATCTAAATCGAGTATTTAAGAAAAATATCGGAAAGACAATCTTTGTATATCTGAATGAGATACGAATCCATCATGCGAAAGAACTGATTGCTACAACATCGATGAAGTTATTGGAGATTGGGTACCGGGTAGGGTTTCGGGATGAATACTATTTTAGTAAAGTATTTAAAAAATATACCGGAATGTCACCGGGTCAGTATGAAAAATTAACATCACATATTGAAGCAGAAAAAACCGCTGCAAATCTTTAATAGGTTGCTCATTTTCAAAAACTCATTTCTAGGAGCTGCTACCTTTTCTATCTGAATGAATACAAGAGAGCCTGTGGTCTTTTCATCTATGTGTGAAGGATATTACAGACCCTCTTGTAGTACTAGCATTTGTTTTGTAACAACTCAATTATTTAGTTTTGCTTATGAAACGAGGGCAGACAAATCACTGCTGGCTTCAGATTTTCCCCTTTGGCAGTAATTCGAACCTGTTTAAATGCGTCCTCTGGTTTTACAAAAATCATAAGGTGACCGTGGTATGTCCTGCGGCAGGAGGAAGAGTAGTCCGTGATATCTGCCAGGTCTCCGTTTTCAAGTCCCAGCAGGCGACCATTTTCTACGGTTATATGCAGGCAGGAAGCATCAAAAGTTACATCATTGCCCCGGTGATCTTTCATGGATGCCTCTACCTGATACAGGGGTGTTTCCTGTAAAGAGAAAGCATTATCCTTCCAACAGCATAAATGAATTTGGCATGCACTGCCTGCTGTAGTAAGAGAATGTGAAATCAAGGAACCGTCCGATGTTTTACCTTGAGCGGTCAGAGTACCGGGCTGAAAGGGAACCGTTAAGGAAATACAGTCATTTTCCGCGTCCTTTGTATAACTCCCCAAGCATTCCTGATTAAGGTAAAACATAATTTCTTTTAGATTGGTATAACATTTGATTAGAATTTCTTCTCCGACGGGGTAGTTCCAAGAGTCATATACCGGTGTCCATTCACGATTGCCATTGGAAGCATAGGTTGTTGAAATATGGACTACAGGCTGCGTAGACCAGAAGCTCTGGCGGCGATAATACCATGGTTTTTCAAATCCAGCCAGAGTCAGAAGTCCAGCTCCGGATCCATGAACCGGCCATCCGTGGGCTTCACCGAGGTAATCAATGCCGGTCCATAGAAACTGCCCGGAGATATAGGGAGTGTCGGTAACTGCTCTCCAAGCTTTATAGCTATGACTGTTCTCACTTCCAAGAAATGGTTTATCAGGAAAGGCAAGGTGACTTTCTTCATAAAAGTGTTCCTTATAATTATAACCAACTACATCCAGGGGATCCAGAAAACCCAGAGTGGAGGAGAGTTCCGGAAATGCTGCAGCAAGTGTTACGGGACGGCTTAAATCGTTCTTTTTTACGATTTCTGTCAAGTGCTTTGAAAGTACAGCTAATCGCTCAGCATTTGGGCGTTCCGGATTATATTGTCTTTCTTGTGAGGGTTTATTCGCATCATTGTTGCCGGTCATAGTGGTAAAGGATGCATGGCAGTAGGGATCATTCGGATAATCTATTTCGTTACCGATGCTCCACATTATAATAGATGGGTGGCAGCGGTTTTTACGTATAAGGGCAGTCAAATCCTGTTCATGCCACATAGGAAAGTCCAGATAATAGCCTTGATGTTTTGGCGGATAGATATTGTGTCCGGCACTCCATTTGTTTTTCGGAGCTTCCCATTCATCGAAGGCTTCATCCATAACCAGAAAGCCCATAGAATCACATAGGTCATAAAGCTCTGGCATGTGAGGGTTATGACTCATGCGGATGGCATTACATCCCATTATTTTAAGCTTTTCAAGGCGGCGGCGCCATACTGCCGGGTGTACCGCAGCTCCAAGACATCCGGCATCATGATGAACGCAGACACCTTTTATAAGGGTAGGAATATCGTTTAGAAAAAACCCTTGGTCTGAATCAAAGCGTATACTGCGGATTCCTACTTTTCTGGAATCGCCCAGATAATGAAAAACAGAGCCATCCGACTGTTTGAGATGAAACCAGGTTTCCAGAGTATATAAATAAGGATGTTCCGGCGACCAGAGTTTCGGGTAGGGGATCGTTCCTTTGGTTACGAAGACTTTTTGATGGTTGGAAAGAATGGTGTCCGTTGCTACGGCAGAAATGGAACCATGTTCTCCGATAAGTTTATTGGTAATGGTAAGCAGTGCGTCATCATTTTGTGTACTAATAATTTCGTTAACTATAGAAAAGGATGCTTCCTCTGTTGAAACCTTCGGTGTGGTAAAAAAGACCCCATCCGGAAGTATATGTATAGCTTCTTCTATAATTAGCGTAGCTTTTCGTGTGATTCCGGAACCGGTAAACCAGCGGGAATCAGAGATATCATGGTGATCCACCTGAACACAGATTACATTTTCTTTGTCAAAGCGGAACTGATCTGTAATATCATAAGAAAAATAAATATATCCATTCGGCCGTGTTCCAAGATAGTAACTGTTACACCAAACTTTGCTGTTTTTATAAATACCGTCAAAGTGTAAAGATATCCGCTTCCCTATCCAATCTTTTTTAGGTGAAATTCGAAGCCGATACCAACCTATACCGCCGGCAAGATAACCGGTTCCGCTAGAATGTTCTCTGGAAAAAGGCAAAGTAACCGACCAGTCATGAGGCAGGGAGATCATTTCCCATTCGGAATCATCGTACCAGGATTGCCAGGCGTCCGGGCAATCTCCCAAATGAAAGCGGCAGTTATTTGTTAAAGTAAGGACTGTTGTATTCAAAAAATTACCTCCATAATGATTTGTTTATACAACTATTATAAAAAACTGTTTAGAGAAAGCAATGCAATATAGAGAGAGTCATTGTAAAATAGCGACTTTTGGAAGATCTTGCAATACCGAGCTTAAAAATGTAAACTTTATAAGTGATTTCGCTAACGCGAGCTAAGGCGCCATTCTAAAAATATAATGTTCGACGCTTCTTAATAGGACACGACAAGTGAATTGGTCTGTCAATTCATCTTGTAGGTTGTATATTGATATAATCCAGTAATATTTCAACTTTTGAACTGCGAAGTTTGCGTAAGCGACAGGTTACTGTTCACACATGGGCAAAGTCTATCCTATGATTTCAACAAATGATATCCGATAAGGAGTATTTGCATTCGTTGGTAC
>ENA-UOOR01004896-UOOR01004896.1-fermentation-metagenome-genome-assembly--contig:-NODE-4896-length-10263-cov-2.863734_pt1 | contig 10263 bp, 10 predicted proteins | sample MGYA00245780_ERZ724029 | MGnify/ENA primary metagenome ERZ724029 (study PRJEB28704, sample SAMN03018315) | fermentation metagenome | biome: anthropogenic terrestrial biome; feature: soil; material... | reverse complement strand
ACTTTTGGCAAACAGCAGGTTGGAGCGGTTTTGCAGCTCCTCCAGACGGGTGTCTCCCACTTCATCGCCGGGCTGAAGCTCCGCCGCCACATCGGGATGCAGGGCGCAGACAAAAGAGCCTTCCAGATGCAGGCCCACTCTGCCCCGGCGCAGAGCGGTCAAAGCGGTTACCGTCACCGGTTAATCCTCCACCTCAATGTCCACATCCACCGATTTCTTGGAAGAAGTGGACGGAGCCGTTTCATCGCCGGCATCATCGGCATCGTTGGCCTTGGCGGCAGACCTGCTCACCTTTTTGGGGGGGTTGAGCAGCTGCTCTTTGTTTTCCAGAATCTGCGCGGCAATCTGCTCGGCAAACTCCGGGTTTTCCCGCAGGTAGTTTTTGGCGTTATCCCGGCCCTGCCAGCGGTGGTCGGTATCGTACTGGAACCACGCGCCGCTTTTTTTGACGATCTCCAGCTGGGTGGCCATATCCAGAATCTCCCCTTCCCGGGAGATGCCCTGCCCGTACATGATGTCAAACTGCGCCTCTTTAAAGGGAGGAGCCACCTTGTTTTTGACCACCTTGACCCGGGTGCGGTTGCCCACCACCTCGCTGCCCGACTTGAGCTGCTCGGAGCGGCGGATGTCCAGCCGGACCGAGGAGTAGAACTTGAGGGCACGGCCGCCGGGAGTGGTTTCGGGGTTGCCGTACATCACTCCGATTTTTTCCCGCAATTGGTTGATGAAGATAACCACGCAGTTAGATTTGGAAATAGCGCCGGTGAGCTTGCGCAGAGCCTGACTCATCAGCCGGGCCTGCAGCCCCACATGGCTGTCCCCCATCTCCCCTTCGATTTCCGCCTTGGTGACCATGGCGGCTACCGAGTCTACCACCACCACGTCCACCGCACCGGAGCGGACCAGAGCCTCGCAGATTTCCAGAGCCTGCTCCCCGGTATCCGGCTGGGAAACCAGCAGGGTGTCAATATTCACCCCGAGAGCCTGGGCGTAAACCGGGTCCAGGGCATGCTCTACGTCAATAAAAACCGCTTCGCCTCCGGCTTTTTGCGCTTCCGCTACAATATGGAGGGCCACAGTGGTTTTGCCCGAGCTTTCCGGCCCAAACACCTCGATAATTCGTCCCCGGGGGACCCCCCCAATTCCCAAAGCCATATCCAATGCAAGGGAACCGGTGGAAATCGCCTCCACATTCAGCACAGAATTTTGGCCCAGCTTCATCACTGCGCCCTTGCCGTAGGCCCGCTCGATGTTGGCAATGGCTGTTTCCAGCGCCTTTTGCTTGTTCTGTTTATCCGCGGGCTGTACGCTTTTTTTCTCCGCCATATTACCCGTTTCCTCCGTCCCTGATGTTGTAGTTCCTATCGTTCTTTATTATATACGAAATTTCGTTCAAAGGCAATCTAACCCCGGAACATCCGGGTTGAAAAAGTACAGAAATTCTTATCTCGGAAGGAAAGCTACCGCCGCCCCTTTCATCCAAAGGCAACAAAGAGCCCCCCGGTGGGAAGGCTCTTTTGTAAACAGTGGGACAGGATGGGCTTACGCCGCAGGCTGGGAGACTCGCAACAGGGTTCCGCCGTCCTCCTGCTGGGCTGTGGACTCCTGAGCGGCTTCCAGAGTCTGCCGCAACTGGGCCGCCCGCTGGGCCCGTTCCTGCGCCCGCTCCTGTTTGAGACGCTCCGCGCAGGCCAGATCCTCCGCCAGTTTGGCGTCCAACTCCGCCTGATACTCCATAATATCCCGGCCGGAATTGCCGTAAGTGCCTTCCGGAAACAGCATCAAGTGATTGCCAAAGCTGTCCTTGCAGTACCAGCCCCCCAAACTGGGGAACCACACCGTATTCCTCTCGTTGACGTAAAGGCTTTTGAGAAAAGTGAGGGGGATGGTGCGGGGCTCGGGCATATTGATGAACAAAAGATGGAGCCCTGAAAGCCGCAGCCCCGCCGCACTGGCTGAAACAGGTGTGCTGTACACCATACGGAAATTGTCCAGCATCTCCAGGTTATCGGGCATGGCGACCCGCAGCATTCGCTCTATGTAGGCCACCTTTTTGCCCAGGGAGGTAGTGACGGTGCTCTTGCCCTCCCTCCGGGACAGGCGGTGGGAAATGCCAAGACCTGCCCGGTTGCAGATAAAGGCATGGGCAAAGGTTTCGGCAAAGTCCTCGTCGTACCCGGTGGAAGCGTATTCCGTGACGAACACCCGGTCATTCACGTGCTCCGGGGCAAAGGAGTCCCCCTCCATCAGCTCCAGCCAGCGCTTTTCCATGGCGGTGTAGCCGTACCGGTCGGTGAGCATGAAGTGAAAGGCGTGGGCAAACTCGTGGATGATGGTGAGGGGGTTATCCCCTGTGGCCACCCCCTGCTCCTCCAACGCCGGGATGTAAAGCCGAACCCGTGAGGTATTGCGGTGAAAGCCCCCCACCTGCACTTCCTGCTGGTTGGTATCGCTGTAAGGCCCCCGCATATCGGCGTTGACATATTCAAAGGTAAGTCTGCGCCCGTTGAGATCATAATAATAGGAGGAAACCTTGCGAACCAGACGGGAAGTCACCAAAGAAAGGGCTTCATCCAGCGTCCGCAGAGTTTCGGGAACAATGGTGGCCAACTGCTGGGAATTCTCCCACGTTATGGTGGGATACAGGATGGTGATGCCGTACTTTTCTTCCAGTTCCTGGGCCAGCTCTTCAATTTCCCGATTGTTCTGCTCTAAGTCCCTTAGGACATAGGTTTTGGAAGGAGCGGCCAGAGCGGTTACCGTCATACTGCTCCACAGCAGCACCACAGTCATAACCAGCCTTAGAATTTTTGTTAACAGCTTCATCCAGTTTACCCCGCACCAGTTGGTCTTGTCACGATGATTTCTAAAAAATTCACCTGTTTTTCTAATTGCTTTCCAAAAGAAGTTGTCTTATTAAGTGTAGCCCGAAACAGGGTTCAAGTCAATACAAAAGGCCAACAAATCCGCTCATCCCTGTCCCCCAATAAGCGGAAGGTCCGGCAGGTTCCCGGCCTGCACAACTTCTAATCGGCTTTGCACTGAAAAGCCACCGGTTTTTTATTTCAAAAAGCTTCCTGCTCCATTGTCTCCCAAAACCGAATAGAATCCTTCTTTCTTGCGGACAATATCCACAAGGCAATTTTTGTGCCATGAATGACATACAGGCCCCCTTGCGGGCCTTTTTGAAAGGAGGATATTTCGTGATGAATCAGATCAACCAAAATCTGCCGTCTAACATCAACCAATACACCCCCACGCCCGATGCTTCCGCTTTGGATATTGTCGGGCTGGTTAAAAAGTCGGGGAAAATCTCCGGCTATCAGCTTTCCAACGGCATGAAGGTGACCAAGGCCCAAGGCGTGGAACTGACCAAGCAGAACAAAATCCGGGGAGTTGCCGTAGCGGTCAATCAGGGTACCGAGTACCTTCGGGCCCTGCCCGATCCCGCTCAGGGCAACAATTTAAGCAACCTGCCCTCCATTTCTGAGTAACGCTGCGCCAAAGAAGCCGCCCTTTTGAGGCGGCTTCTTTCATGGGCTGATATGCAAGGTTATTTGGTTGGCTTGTAGCGGTCCACAAGGCCGGAAGTGAGGAGGGTTTTGCCGTCTATGGTCAAAAAGATGGCCTCGGTGTCCTCCATATCCTCCACCAGCTCCATGGCTTCCTCCGGACCCAGCAAAAAGCACAGGGTGCTCAGTGCGTCGGCCCGGGTGGAGGAGGAGGACAGAATGGAAACTGACAGCAATCCGGTGCGGGCGGGCATACCGTTGGTGGCATCGATGATGTGGTGATAGAGCACGCCATCCTCCCCGGTGAAGCAGCGCTCGTACAGCCCGGCAGAAACCAAAGACAGATCGGTGACCTCCAGAGTTCCCACGGTTTCCTGACGGTCGGCAAAGGGCTTTTGCACCCCGATGACAAAGGGCTTATCCCCCGGCTTTTTCCCCACGGCAATCACATTTCCGCCCAAGTTGACAATGGCCCCCGGAACCTTTTGCTCCCGGAGATACCGGGCTATCTCATCGGCAATAAAGCCTTTGGCTATGCTGCCCAAATCCAGCTGTGCGCCGTTTAGAAGCTCCACCCTGTGATTTTCCAGCAGGCGAACGTTTTCCTGCCCCACCCGAGCAAGGGCCTGCTCCAAAGCATCCTGAGAGGGTACCTTTCCGGTGTCTCCCTTAAAGTCCCACAGATCCATCACCGGCGCAATGGTGATATCGTACCGCCCTTGGGAAAGAGCGCCCAACCGCAGGGCCGTTTCCAACATATTATAAAGTCCCGGGTCGATCTCCACAGGTTCTTGGGCGCTATTGAGCCGGGAAATCATGCTCTTGGGATCGTGGCGGTCCAGAAGATCGTCGTAGTAGCGGCAAAGTTCTATGGTGCCGTCCAGAGCTGCCTCGTCCTTGCTGCCGTAAAGGGTCACGGTGACAAAAGTATCCAACAAAAACTCGGTGCGGCTGATGGGCTTGGCGGGCTTGCCCACGGAGCATCCGGTCAGCAGCAGAATTATTCCAACAATGGCAATGGTCTTTCGCAGAAGAATTCCTTCTTTCGGAATGGTTTTATTCTGTTATTATGGCTCAAGAAAGAAAAAAAAGCAAGGTAACCAATTCGGATTGAAAGAGTACTCAATCGATGGTATAATAAAAATATTAACATAAGGGGGTGCGCTCGTGCCTGCATTTGCACACCAATCTGACGAAAACAGCCATTATGTCGTTGTTAACGCTTACGAAGAGCTGGTTAAGCAAAACGTCTTAATGATGATTGATTATATGGATATGTGCTCCTGTGAAAAATGTGTTTCCGATGCCTGCGCTCTGGTCCTCAATCAGCTGCCTCCCCTTTACGTCACCACCCGCAAGGGTGAGCTGATCACCCAGGTCAACCAGAATATGCGGGACCAGCACATCGATTTAACTGTCAAGGTGGTTCATGCGCTGCAAATGGTCAAGGAATCTCCCCGCCACTGATTAGGCCGTGGAACTAGTGCTTATTAAAAGGGATACGGGGGCTTTCGGCCACAAGGCGGACAGGCCCCCATTGCAGAGCTCCCCGTCGGGAAGCTCTTTTTCTTTTCACAAGGGGGTATTTGTATGGAACGCTGGATGACAGACCTCTGCCGCGCCATGCCAAAAGTGGAGCTGCACCTGCATCTGGACGGAGCACTGCTCCCCAAAACCGCTTTGGACCTTAGCGCCGCCCGGCAGTGGCGGGATTTTGAAGAACCTTTATCCTACCGGCAGATGTATGGCAGGCTGGTGGTTCCCCACCCACTTGCCTCTCAGGAGGAGCTGCTCTCCTACTTTGAGATTCCGGGACTGCTGCTACAGACCGAGAAAGCTCTTCGGCGGGTCACCCGGGAGCTTATTTGGGAAAAGGCAGCGGACCATGTCTGCTACTGCGAGATTCGCTGGGCTCCCCAGCTGCACACCGCAGAGGGGCTGTCCACCCGGCAGGTGGTGGAGACCGTGCTGAAGGAAAGCGCAGCCGCTTCCCGACAGGCCGGAGTCACCGTTCGGCTGATTGCGGTGGGGATACGCACCCATTCTCTGGAGCAAAACCTGAAGATGCTGGAGGAAATCGCCCCCTTTGCGGGGAAGGGGCTGGCCGGAGTGGATTTTGCAGGCCTTGAGGCCAAGGCTCCCGATGCCTTGGAGCAGGAGGCCTTCTTTCTGCGTGCCCGGGAGCTGGGCTTTGCCATCACCCTTCACGGCGGGGAGCTGCCCGGCAGTGCTCCCCGGCTGGCAGAGCAGATTCGGCAGCTTCGCCCCGCCCGGGTGGCCCACGGTCCCGGCTCGGCAGACGACCCCGCTCTCTGTGCCCTGTTGCGGGAGCAGAATGTGATGCTGGACCTCTGCCCCACCAGCAACCTGCAGGCGGGGCTGTACCCCGACTACGAGAGTTATCCCTTACGCAAGCTGGTGGAAGCCGGTGTGCCGGTCAGCATCAGCACCGACGACAGCGTCCTTTCCGGCCTCACCCTTTCCGATGAATATGTCAACCTGCTGCAGGCGGGGCAGGTGGATTTTCCCACCCTGTGGCGGCTTAATCTGGATGCCTTGGGCCACGCCTTTCTGGAGCCGGAGGAAAAGACCCGGCTTCTCTCCCGGCTGAACATCTGGGCCTCCAACCTCCCTGATCTGCAAGGCAACCCGGCAGAGCTTGAATTATAAAACGCCAGCGGCCCCGCCTTCCACAGAAGGTGGGGCCGCTGTTTTCTTTTTGATTTTGGCTTATTCCTACACCACTTTAATGGCCCAGGCTGGGCAGGTGGAGGAGCAGTAGCCGCAGAGGATGCAGCGGCTATCGTCGCAGACAGCCCGCCCATCCCGCAGGGAAAGCGCCTGTTGGCCGCAGCGCTTCACACAGATGCCGCAGCCCTCGCACCAGTCGTCGATGTGCAGGCGGCGCACCTTGCCCTCCAGCCCGGCTTTAGCTCTGGGGGAAAAAGCCCCCGTCTCGTAAAACTCCAAATTGGCCTTGAGCTCTTCCACGCTTTGCATTCCCAGAGCCACGCTGTCCACTCCGGGCAGGGAGAAAGCATACCTAAGGCAGTCCTGAGCGGAGCGGAACAGGTTGCCCCCGCCCAGCGGCTTCATGGAAAAGACGCCGATTCCCCGGCTGTGAGCCTCTTGGATAGCCTGCTCCATATCGGCGCGGGTTCCGTCCATGATTCCAAGTCCCGCTTGGTTGATCAGGGGGTGAATCACATCCAGCCCCATTTGCACAGCGCCTTCCACCGCCGCTACCCGATGCATGGAAGCTCCCACCGCCCGGATGATTCCCCGCTGCTTTTGTTCCAGCAGATATTCCAGAGCATCCCGATGGCCCCGCAGAGTGTGGATGCTCTCCTGCTCGTGGAGCATAAAAATATCGATGACGTCCCGGTTGAGTTCCCGGCGGGCCTGCTCCAGAGCCTCCCGGGCCAGCTCCCGGGAATAGGCGTAGGTTTTGGTGGAGATCACTAAATCCTTTTGCCCGGTCAGCTCCATGGCCCGGCGAAGATAGGGGTAGGTTTCGTAAAGCTGGGCGGTATCAAAAAAGTTGACGCCCCGCTCCACCGCCTCTGCCATCAAAGCGGCGCCTTGTTCCAAGGGTAGATTGGCCTGCAGGGGCCCCGCCGTCAGGGTGCCAAAGCAGATCCGACTTACCTTGATTTGTGTATGACCCAACAATGTGTAGTTCATAAGCCGCCTCACAATGGAAGCGCCGGATACCAATCAGGCATCCGGCGCAGAATATCTTGGTTGTATCAGTCCTTGCCCTCGTCCAAATAGCTTTTGACCAGAGCGTGGAGCAACTCGTCCCGATCGATCCGGCGAATCAGGCTCCGGGCGTTGCTGTGGGTGGTGATGTAGGTGGGATCCTCCGACAGGATATACCCCACGATCTGATTGATGGGGTTGTAGCCTTTTTCCCGCAACGCATTGTAAACCTGAGTGAGCAGGTTCTTCATCTGCCGCTCTTTATCCTCGTGGATGGAAAAACTAATGGTCGGTTCCTGTTGCATCCAATCACCCCCAAAAACTATCTTTTTTATATCATACAACAGATTCTGCCTCTTTGCAAGTCCTGCGGCCGGTAACAGAGGGGTTTTGCAGGGCAACTCATAAACAAAGGTTTTAAAAAACCGCCCTACCATTCCAGAGTACAATTAGTTTTTCCCGCAATCTCGCTGATATAGCTTCTGGACTGAATGAGGTCATCTACAAGCGTCTCTCCCCCGCCCAGATCAAGGCCCAGATAACCGCGGTATTCCATGGCTTTCAGCAACCGGAAAAACTCCATCCAGTCGATGCTTCCTTTGCCGACCGCAATGTGCTCGGCATTTTGGGGAATATTATCGGAAATATGGATGTTGGCAAAGCGGCCCTTCAACTTCATCAGCGCAAGGCAGACATTCTCTCTTTGAGCGGAAAAGTGGCCGGTATCAAAATTTGCCATTAAATTTTCGCAGCCCGCATCGTCCAGCAAGCGGATCAGGCTGTCCACCGAGCAGATGGTCTCCCCCACCCGGGGCTCCATTAGCACAATCCTTCCGTGCTCCTTTGCGGCTTCGGCGCAGAACCGGGCGGATTCCACCAGAACCTCCCACACTCTTTGCCAGTCAAATCCATCGGGAATGGCGATGGAGGCCTTGCTGCCGAATTCATAGCCCCCACCGTCCAGCTGGTATGGTTTTCGGCCCGAATAATGTACCGGGGGCGCATAGCTGGCAAGGTGAAAGGTTTCGGCCTCCAGAGCAGCTCCCACCTCTATCATGCGGCGGTAATTTTCGCAGGCAATGCTGCGTTTTCCGCTGTCCAGCGAGACCAGATCGGGGTCTACAATGCAAAAGTTATGGACATGGATTCCCGCATCCTTCAGAGCTTTTTGGTATTCCTTCAGGTTGGTTCGAACCGATTGGGCGTGATCCGGTCCCAGCCCCTCCATTTCCAGATAGCGGAACCCCATGCCGCGAATCTCTTCAAAGGCGCTGAAGTCATCCTCCGGCTTGGGGGGATAGCCGTATTTCATAATGGTATACAGGTATGTGATACTCAGTTTCATAGCAACGCTCCTTTCCGATCATCATCAGCGCTCGGGAACCCGCACTGTTTCTTGTCTGTGCTTGCAATGGCGCAAAGTCTCGTGGTAAACTATAAGAAACGGTTTGAACGGCAGGTAAACAGCAGGCGCAAGCCCATTGGAATGATCCATCCAACCGGTAAACGCCGGCCCAATCCTCAGGAGCAGACATCCTTTTTACTCCACCCTAAAGCGGGAATTGTGGATGCTTATGATGATCCCCCGCCTGATCCCGGATTTTACCCTTCGGGCCGAAATCAGGCAGCAGGTTTTGTGGCCTGAATACCCCTGCGGATTGGGTCAAATCAACAGCGCTTGGACAGCATACAAGAGCTATGTTAGGGGGAATCAGCCATTTACAAGCTTTTGGTGGTAGATGACGAGGTGGAGATGCGCAAGGGGCTTGCCCAGCGCCTCCCCTGGCAGGATATTGGCTTTGAGGTCTGCGGATCTGTGGAAAACGGCAAGCAGGCCTTACAATACATCCGGCAAAACCCGGTGGATGTGGTTCTTTGCGATATTGTCATGCCTGTCATGACCGGGCTGGAGTTGCTGGAAGCTCTGCGCGGCGAAAAAATTACCACAAGGCTGGTGTTTTATTCCGCCCATGAAAATTTTCAGTATATTCAAGAGGCTCTGGAGCTGGGCGCTGCCAACTATGTGCTGAAATCCGCCAGCTACCATGAACTGATCCGGGTTTTTACCAAGCTTTTAACCGAGATGGACGAACAAAACCCCGATGCCGCTAAAACTCAGGAAAAAATCCTGAGCTACAACGAAAAGATCATATCCATCATCAAAATCTATACACAGGAACACTACCGGGATATCAGTCTGGAAGCCTTAACCAGCATCGTGCACATGAATGCGGACTATATCAGCAAGTTTTTTAAAAAGCATTCCGGCATATATTTTTCCGAGTATCTGATCCGGGTTCGAATGCTCAAGGCTGCCCAGCTTCTCGATCAGGTGGAGCACAAAACATATCAGGTGGGAGAAATGGTGGGGTACAGCAATGCTTTTAACTTTACCCGTGCCTTTAAAAACTTTTTTGGAGTGACGCCCAAGCAATATAGGAGCCAAAAACTGCTGATCCCCACCTATGACCCCGATGTGTTTTCTCCGGAGGATATACGCCCCCCTCAATAACAGGAAGGCTGTTATTCAAACAGGGCCGAGCTGCCGCTATCAAAAAACGCCACTGCGTTTTTATGTCTTCTCATGATGCTGGCGGGGCACCCCTCGTCAATAGGGCCAAACACCGTATGGTAGGACGCCACTGCCTTGGTGCGGAAAGGAGTGGTGTAGATAACGTATCTGGCCGCCATCAAAGCGGTAAGAGTCAGGGTATAGGCGTTGTTTGGCATTTCCTCCACCGAGCCAAAGTTTTTGTGATTGACAAGCTGCCGCTTGGAAATTTCGTCAATGACGGCGATTTTGACCAGCCTGGGCTCATGGAAGTCCGCCTGTCCCGGCTCGTTAAAGGCAATATCGGTGGGGTGCCGGCGGAGCAGCGCCTCATACCTTGCGCATTCCTGCTCCAAGTCATTGGCCAGAGGATCGAGAAAATAAGTTCCGCCCAACTGAATATCCCGGAAAAAGTAATCCAGAAGCTGCCGGCTCAGGCGGCGCTCATCCTCTTGGGCAAAGCCGATATATTCATCTACGTGAAAGACGTTGACCTTA
>ENA-UOOR01004895-UOOR01004895.1-fermentation-metagenome-genome-assembly--contig:-NODE-4895-length-10265-cov-12.297356_pt1 | contig 10265 bp, 9 predicted proteins | sample MGYA00245780_ERZ724029 | MGnify/ENA primary metagenome ERZ724029 (study PRJEB28704, sample SAMN03018315) | fermentation metagenome | biome: anthropogenic terrestrial biome; feature: soil; material... | reverse complement strand
TGAAAATGCACGACATTATTGTACAAGGCTCTGTCGACAGGCTTCGGCCCGTTGTTCTTACAGCAGCTTCTGCAGCGATGGGATTTCTGCCCATGGCGATTTCCACATCGGCAGGAGCAGAAGTCCAGCGCCCGCTGGCCACGGTCGTTATTGGTGGATTGGCGACCTCAACTTTTCTTACGATGATTGTCTTGCCGCTGCTTTACGGATATTTCATGAATGACGAGCGCAGGGGGAGAAAAAGCCGTTCAAGGAAAAAGAATGTGCCGAAAGTTAAGTCTTGGCTTGTCCCGGTTTTGATGACGGTTTCCGCTGCGACCTTTTCCCAATCGCATGAACTTTCGCTGGAAGAAGCCATCGCAACCGGAATGGCCAACAACCGGCAACTGAAAATATACGAGTTGCAGGTACAGCGGAGCAAATCGTTTGTCCCCACGGCTTTCAATATCGGGAAAACCGGTGTGTATTACGGCACGGATGCCAACAACATTGCCGAAAACAATCATCCGCTGTATGTGGTGGGGGTATCGCAGGAAATTAATTTTCCTACCGTTTATGCTGCGCAATACAGAGCCAACCGGGCAGGAGTTTCGGTTTCACAAGCAGCTTATGAACTCGAACGTCAGAGGCTCGGCAAGAACATAACGCAAGCGTATTATCACGTGGTATATCTGCAAAACAAACAACAACAGTATCGTTTTATTTCCGATATTTACCGCAAGTTTTCACGATCGGCTGATGCGCAGTACAAACAAGGTGAAATTGCGTACCTGGAAAAACTGAATGCAACCGCTAAGCAGCAACAGGTTGATATCCAGCAAAAACAAATTGACTCCGACCTGCAGATCGCTTATCGGCAATTGAACTTACTGTTGCAGCCCAAAGAAGATATCCGGGTCCCTTTTCAGGAACTGAAGCCGGTTTTGTTGGCCCGGGACATCCACGACAACGCCGGATTGAAGCTGGCAGACGAACAGCTCCGGTACGAGAGTGCGTTGCTGGATGTTGAGAGAAACTTGTGGCTGCCCGGTATTAATGTGGAGGTTTTTAACGGAACGAACCGGTTCGCAAACGCGAAAAGTTATTGGGGCTGGCAGGTTGGAATCTCTGTTCCTCTGTTCTTCGGGGAACAGAAAGCCAGGGTTGCTTCGCAAAAACACAGTGTTATGATGGCCGATTACTCCAGGCAGCAGTATGAGGTGCGGTATAACTCTACGCGTGAACAACTGCGCAACGAACTCGAAAAATACCGTCAAAATATCGATTACTACCAAACATCGGGGAAACAGATCAGCGATGAGCTGATAAAATTTGCCACATCAAGTTACGAAATCGGGGAGATTGACTTCTTCCGCTATATACAAAGCCTGGAAAATGCTACGCAATTGAGGCTTGATTATTTGGACAACCTGGCAAAATATAATCAGGTGGTAATTGCGTTCAATTATTTGATGGTTGAATGAATTGGCAGATAATGGACAAGAGGTAAGAAAACGTTAAAAGACAGCAAGATGCGATTTTATAAACATTTCTTTTGGGGAGTTTTGTTTTCAACAACTCTTTTGGGTTGCAGCAACAAAAAGTCGGGCGGCGAAACCGGAGATTCTGCTGGAGACTCCGCGTTGATAGCAATTTCCAACCGCCAGTTTGAAGCGATGCAAATGGAATTTGGTGAATTGCAGGAAGCGCAGTTCAGCGAAAGCGTAAAAGTGAACGGGCATGTCATCTCGTCGGTAAAAGGGCAGGCCCAGGTTACCAGCCGGATTCCGGGAACGATAAGAATGATCTCTCGCGAATTGGGCGACTTTGTTTCTGCGGGAAGTGTGCTGTGTACCGTCGAAAGTAACGATTTTATTGTGTTGCAGCAGGATTTTGCCACCGTAAGCAATCGGTTCAACGAAGCGAAAAAAACATACGAGCGGTTACAAACGCTTTATCGGGACAGCATCGCGGCCCGCAAAGATTTCATTGCAGCCGAAAGTACTTACAACAGCCTGTTGGCACAATACAACGGGATAAAACATCGGTTGAGCCTGCTTAACGTAGATCCGGCGCAAGTAGAAAAAGGAGATTTTTACCGGATACTCGAAGTCCGTTCCCCTATTGACGGATACATTACGCAGGTAAACAGTATGATCGGAGAATACGTTACGCCTGAAAAAATGCTGATGACCCTTGTTAATGCCAATCAGTTCTATCTTCAACTGGAGGTGTACGAGAAAGATATCGCACAATTGGCTGTCGGCCAAAATATCCGGTTTTATAACCCCGGCAATCCGTCCGAAAAGTTCAGTGCGAAGCTGACCCGAACGGGGAAATCCATCGATCCTGAAAAGAAAACCATTGTGTGTACAGCACAGATAGAATCGATAAACAGCGGTTTTGTAAACAACATGTACGTTGAGGCAGAGGTGAGTGTGAAAGAATACAGGGCAAAAGGGATTCCCGGGGATGCCCTTGAAGTGTCGGCCGACGGAACGTACCGGATTTATTTGCTTGAGAAGAAATCGGGAGAGAATATATACCTTAAATCCGTTTCCGTCATCGCCGGGTTGACCTCCGATAACCTGGTGGAGATAAAAACACCGCTTCCACCCCAACAGGTTTTAGTAAAAGGAGTATATAACCTCCCGGCAACGGAATAGTCCCCACGGCTTTTACACAATATTTCCGCCAAAACCGAGTTATTAAGGAAAACAACCGGATTTGCTACGAACTCGAAAAATATACCCTTTATGCTTTCTGGGAGTGTTGTTGCTGGTTTCGTGCCGGTCAGCAAGACTGAGCGATGCCCGGGCGCAATACCTTAGGGGAGAGTATTTTTTGGCCTCCGAAACCTATCGAAAAGTGTATCGGGACATCAAGCCCGATCAGCGTCCGTTGCGCGGAGTGGTAGCTTACGAAATGGCGGAGGCCTATCGCCGGATGAATATCGCTTCCCGTTCGGCTAACGCGTATGCCAGCGCTATCCGGTACAAGTATCCCGATACGCTGGTTTATTTGCGGTATGCGCAAATGCTGCACAAAGAAGGAAGATACCTGCGGGCACAAAAGGCTTACGAGGATTTTCTTGCCTTGGATCCGGTAAATGTGTTGGGAGTGAACGGACTGCAGGGAGTGAAAGATGCGATGGAGAAAAAGAAAGCGCCGTCGCGTTATGCGGTAAAACGGATGGATCTGTTCAACTCGAACCGCGGAGAGTTCAGCCCGGTGTTTGCGAAGGACGATGCCGTACTTTATATCACCTCTTCGCGCGAGGATGCCCGGGGCGACTCGATCAGCAACATCACAGGGATGAAGAACAACGATATTTTCGTTGTCACCAGAAACGATAAGGGCGAATGGCTGAAGCCGGCGATTTTGGAGTCGGAAATCAATACCCGTTTCGATGAAGGAACGCCTTCGGTTTCCGCAGACGGCAACTACCTTTTCTATACGTTCTCTCCCGTTCATCTTAGCCGGGCAACCACTCCCGGGATTTACTGTTCACAACGCGGTAGCGGTGGCTGGAACGCCGGGCAGGAGTTGACTCTGTCTGCAGGTGACACGCTTTCGGTTTTCGCGCACCCTTCCGTTTCTCCGTTGGGCGATTATCTCTATTTTGTTTCCGACATGCCCGGAGGATACGGTGGAAAAGACATCTGGCGTGCCGGGATGGATGGCCTCACCGTACTTTTTACAGAAAACCTGGGCCCGGAGATCAATACGCCGGGCGATGAAATGTTTCCGTACATTAAAAACGACACGACGCTGTATTTTTCGTCTGACGGACACCCGGGAATGGGGGGGCTGGATCTGTACGAAGCCAACTTGCATGGCAGCAGCAAACGGTGGAGGGTCCGGAACATGGGTGTCCCCATCAATTCATCCATGGACGATTTTGGCATCACTTTCGAGAAAGGGAAGCGTCGCGGTTTTTTCAGCTCAAACCGTAACGATGCACGTGGGCGCGACCATATCTATTCGTTTGAATACCCGGATGCAGAGATTTTCGTGGAGGGTTTTGCAGTGGATATGGAGGATAAGTTCATTCCTAATGTCAAGGTTTCGGTTGTTGGTGATAACGGTTTCCGACACGAATACATTACCGGGCAAGACGGAGCCTACCGTTTCCGTGCGGACAGGAACGTGAATTATCTTTTTCTGGCCTGCGCAGAAGGGTTTCTGAACAGGAAGAAAATACTAAAAACACCCGTCGAGGAAAAGGATACCGTTTATTTCGTGGATTTTGAAATGATCCCTTACAACAGGCCCGTTATCCTCGAAAATATTTTCTATGATTTTGATAAGGCGGAGTTGCGTCCCGAGTCAAAAGAAGAACTCGACGGACTTACAAGCCTGTTGAATGACAATCCGTCAGTAACCATCGAACTTTCCGCGCACACCGACAGGAAAGGTGGTGAGGAGTACAATCAAAATCTTTCGTTACGCCGCGCACAATCGGTGGTACGGTACCTTATCGGCAAAGGGGTGGATGAGCGGCGATTATCGGCGGCAGGTTTTGGAAAAACACAACCTAAAACGGTCTCTGCTGCCATTGCTGAAAGATACGGTTTCCTGAAAGAAGGAGATAGGCTGGATGAGGCGTTTATCGAAAAGCTGACGCCCGAGGAACAGGTGGTTGCCGACCAGATTAACCGGCGGACAGAATTCAGGGTAACCGGCTCATCTTTCGGATTATTCTGATCGTTATATTTTCGTGTGAAGGAGTAGTAATAGAGGCGCATTTTTTACTATATTTGTATTATAATAGTTTTAAAAATGGCATATATCGATTACTACAATATTTTGGGTGTGGGTAAAAATGCGTCGGCCGACGACATTAAAAAAGCGTACCGGCAAAAGGCGCGCAAGCTGCATCCGGATTTGAATCCAAACGATAAGGAAGCGCACAGAAAATTCCAGCAGCTCAACGAGGCCAACGAAGTGCTGAGCGACCCCGAAAAACGTACTAAATACGATAAATACGGAGAAAACTGGAAACACGGCGAGGAGTACGAAAAAGCGCAACAGCAATATCAACAGCAACAGCGTCAATGGAGCGGACAACAGGCTGGACAAACTTTCTACACCGAAGGTGATTTTTCGGACACCGATTTTTCCGAGTTTTTTCATTCGATGTTTGGAAGTGGTTTCACACAAAGGGAAACCAGACATGCGAACAGAAAGTACAAAGGAGGGGATTATCAGGCAGAATTGAGGTTATCGCTCCGCCAGGCCATGTATACCCATAAGCAAACGCTTAACCTTGACGGGAGAAACATCCGCATAACTATTCCTGCCGGAGCTGCAGATGGACAAAAGATAAAGCTTGCCGGATACGGTCAGCCGGGAATAAACGGCGGCCCTAACGGGGATTTATACATTACGTTCGCTATTGAAGATGATCCGGAATTCAAACGGCTCGGCAACGATTTGTACACATCGGTTCATGTTGGGTTGTACACGGCTGTTCTCGGTGGAGAAGTGAAGGTGAATACGCTTGACGGACAGGTGAAAATGAAGGTAAAGCCCGGCACACAGCCAGGAACGAAAGTTCGTCTGAAAGGCAAAGGGTTTCCGGTATATAAAAAGGATGATCAGTTTGGCGACCTTATCGTGACAATGAAAGTGGAGGTACCTCAAAACCTCTCGTCAAAGGAACAGGAATTGTTTGTCGAATTATCTAAACTGAACCAACGATGAACGAAAAAAGAATTTTATACAGCGAGTGCATCCGTATTTATGAAGTGAAAGAATCGTTCCTCGATTCGCTGGGCGAACTGGGGTTAATTCGCCTGTCGGATTCCGGCGACACCCGGTTTGTGGAATACGACGAGCTGGAAGAACTGGAACAGTTTGTCCGCTGGCATAATGATATGGATATTAATGTGGAAGGGATTGAGGCGTTGTATCATATGCTTGTTAGGGTGAAATCACTTCAGGCCGAGGTCGATAATTTGCGAAACGAATTGCAGTTTTACCGTTCGTTGTAATTGAAATAATTTCAATATAAGAAACCACCGTCAGGCATAAGTTATGAAGAATGCCGTATTTTCCGTTATTTTCTTGTTGGGAGCTGTTGTTTGTACTACGGCGCAGAATCTCAATGCTACTGTCTCTGTCAACAGTGCCCGAATACAGGGCAACCGGCAGTTGTTCAACACTCTCGAAGAGCAATTGAGGATATTTATAAACGATGGGAAATGGACGGACGTGAACTCCCCGGCGCATGAAAAGATCGATTGCTCGTTTACCCTCATCATCAATGAGATGCCATCTCCCACGTCGTTTAGAGGAGAATTGCAGGTTCAAGCAAGAAGACCCGTTTCCGGTGCATCATGCAATACGCCGTTGCTGAATTATCGTGAACCTTCCTTTTTGTTCGATTACACGGAATATCAGCCGTTAGAGTTCAATCCCGACAACATTTCCAACAACCTGGTTGCGACCATTGCCTTTTATGCCTACCTTATTCTCGGACTCGATTATGATTCGATGTCGCCTCTGGGAGGAACGGATTGTTTCCGTCGGATGCAAACCCTGGCCAGCAACGTTCAACCCAATAACTGGAGCGGATGGGAAGCGTTTGGAGGTGAGCGGAACAAGTATGCCATTGCCGTTGCTTTCAACGAACCCGTATTTGAAGATTACCGCCGGATGTGGCACGATTACCACCGGGCAGGATTGGATGAAATGGCGGTAAACAGTGAAAAAGGTCGTCAAAAAGTTGTAACTTCGCTGCCTGTAATCGCTTCGCTATACGCCCGTCTGCCCAACTCTGTTTTGGTAACCCTTTTCGGCAATGCCAAACTGGACGAACTGGTAAACGTCTTTACCGGCGCTCCGGAGCAGGAAAAGCGAGCGGCATATGAAACGCTCTGGAATATTTATCCGACGCAGACAGCCGTTTTGGAAAGATTACAACGAACAAACCGTTAGGAAAATTATGCTGAAATCGCTTGCAATACAAAATTATGCGCTGATAGACTCGCTCCAGATCGATTTTGATAAGGGTTTTTCAGTCATCACCGGAGAAACCGGTGCCGGAAAATCCATTATATTGGGTGCACTTTCGCTGATTTTGGGACAACGTGCCGATAATCGTCATATCAAGCAAAACGAGCAGAAATGTACCATCGAAGGTATTTTCGATCTTTCAAGGTATGGTTTGCAAGATTTTTTTGAAGAGCGGGATTGGGAATATAATCCCGATGAATGCATCCTGCGCCGCGAAATCTGGACGACCGGGAAGTCGCGGGCTTTTGTGAACGACTCCCCTGTTTACCTGAATGACCTGAAGGGACTGGGCGATAGATTGATAGATATCCATTCACAGCATCAGAACCTGTCGTTAAACGATAACTTTTTTCAGTTAAACGTATTGGATATTCTTGCCCGTACAAAAACGGAGAAAGAGGCGTACCAAAAAGCTTTCAAGGAATATCAGGCGAGCAGGAAACTGCTGCTCGAACTGCAGGAGCAATCGCAGAAAAACAAGGAAGAGGAAAATTATTTTCAATTCCAGTTCGACACATTGGCCGGTGCAAAACTACAGGCGGGAGAGCAGGAAGAACTGGAAGCCGAACTGGAAACCATAACGCATGCCGAGGAGATTAAAGCTTCGCTTTTTGCAGTAGTAGATACATTCTCGGGTGAAGGTGACGCTGTAGAGCAAAAATTAAAATCGGTAACCGATGCGTTGAAAAGTATCCGGCATGTTTTTCCGAAAGCAGCCGAATTGGAGCAGCGGGTGGAGTCGGCTTATATCGATTTAAAAGAGGTCCGGATTGAAGCCGGGAAGCATTTCGAAGAAACAGATTTCAATGCCGAACGGCAACAACAGGTGGAGGAGCGGTTAAGCGTGATATACGATTTACAGAAGAGGCATTCGGTGAAATCGGTTGAGGAACTGCAGGAGATACAGAGGCAGCTGGATGAAAAGCTGCAAGACATCCTGTCGCTGGACGAACAAATAGAGCAACTTGAAAAAGAGGTATTTGAAAAACAACAGCTGATGTTGCAAAAAGCCAGGGCTTTGAGCGAAAAGAGAAAATCGGCTACGCAGCCGGTAGAGAAGCAGCTCACGGACATGCTTGTTTATCTGGGAATGCCTAACGCGAGGTTCACATGCGATATTACCACCAAAAACAATCCCGATTCTAACGGAAAAGATGCTGTCGGCTTTCTTTTCTCCGCCAATAAAAACACACCGTTGCTGCCTGTTTCCCAGATTGCATCCGGCGGAGAAATCTCTCGACTGATGCTTTGCCTGAAATCGATGATTGCCGGAGCAACAGCACTGCCAACGGTTATTTTTGATGAAATTGACACGGGTACTTCGGGTGAGATTGCCGATAAAATGGGCACGATCATGCGCGAGATGGCACACGACATGCAGGTAATCGCCATCACCCATTTGCCGCAAATAGCAGCCAAAGGAACAAGGCATTACAACGTTTACAAAGAGGATAGTGCTGAGACTACGGCAACCTATATGCGCCTGTTGCCGCAAAACGATAGGATTTCGGAAATAGCCCGGATGCTTAGCGGTGCGGAAGTTACTGCTCAGGCTGTAGAAAATGCCAAGGTGATGCTGAGAGAAGGACAAATCACAAATCACAATTCATAATTCATAATTCATAATTAGAACTACCGTCAACTTGTCAACCCAAAAAATGAAAGAAAAAGAGATGATTTTCGGCATCCGTGCCGTGATTGAAGCGGCGGAAGCCGGAAAAGATATTGACAAAGTACTTGTTAAGCGCGAACTGTCGGGTGAACTTTTCAAAGAACTGCAAGAGGTGTTGCGCCGGTACGAAATCCCGATGCAGAAAGTCCCGCTGGAGCGGATCGACAGGATCACCCGTAAAAATCATCAGGGTGTTATTGCCTTTACTTCGGCAGTTACCTACCAGAAATTGGACCAGATTGTCCCGTTTCTGTACGAGCAGGGGAAAAACCCGCTTATTATCGTGCTTGATGGAATTACCGATGTGCGTAACTTTGGGGCCATTGCCCGTACATGCGAAGTTGCAGGCGTAGATGCCATAGTGATTCCGGCGCGCGGAAGTGTGTCGGTAAATGCCGATGCCATAAAGACGTCGGCCGGAGCATTACACATCATTCCGGTATGTCGGGAAAATAGCCTGAAAGAAGCCGTTGTGTTCCTGAAAGACAGTGGAATAAAAGTAGTTGCCGCCACCGAAAAAGCGGCAAAAAACTATACCGAAGCAGACATGTCCGTACCTGTAGCCATTTTAATGGGATCGGAAGACGAAGGTGTTTCTCCCGAAATCCTACGCATATGTGATGAGTTGGTAAAGGTTCCACAGTTTGGTAGCATTCAATCGCTCAATGTTTCGGTGGCAGCGGGTGTAATGATTTATGAGGTGATAAGACAAAGGGCGGTCTTAACTGTCCACTATTAAACTATTTAAAAATGAAAAAAATAATTTCAACAAAACGTGCTCCCGCGGCAATTGGTCCTTACAACCAGGCAATTGAGGTGAACGGAATAATTTTTATTTCCGGACAGATCCCTATTAATCCGCTGACCGGAGAGCTGGTCCCCGGAGGAGTGAAAGAGCAAGCAGCTCAATGTTTCAAAAACATCCGGGCTATTTTGGATGAAGCCGGACTTACAACTGAAAACATTGTGAAAATTACCGTCTTTCTGGGCGACATGGCTTACTTTTCCGAGATGAACGAGGTTTACGCTTCGCAGTTCGATGGGGATTTCCCTGCCCGTTCGGCCATAGCTGCCAAAGGTCTGCCCAAAAATTGCATGGTGGAAATTGAAGCAATCGCCGTACGATGAGGACACTGGGAAATGTGATCTGGATTGTTTTCGGAGGTATATTCATTGCCGTCGAATACGTTATAGCCAGTGTTGGCCTGATGGTTACAATAATAGGTATTCCTTTCGGCTTGCAATCGCTGAAACTGGCAGAGATGGCCTTGTTGCCGTTTGATAAAAAAGCGGTACAAAACCACACAACTTCGGGGTGCCTGGCGCTTGTTATGAATATAATCTGGTTCTTTATCGGCGGCTTGCCCATCGTGCTCACGCACCTGTTTTTTGGCCTGTTGTTTTACATCACCATCATCGGTATTCCTTTCGGAAACCAGCATTTCAAACTAATGAAACTGGCGTTTTCTCCGTTTGGAAAAGTAATTGTGAACCGATAATTAGTCAACGACTGCCGGCAGGTTCTCTTCTATTTCTTCGGGCGGGTCTTTTTTTACCACAAATGCACTTATCTCCCAAAGCATGTAAAGCGGTA
>ENA-UOOR01004894-UOOR01004894.1-fermentation-metagenome-genome-assembly--contig:-NODE-4894-length-10266-cov-6.003917_pt1 | contig 10266 bp, 8 predicted proteins | sample MGYA00245780_ERZ724029 | MGnify/ENA primary metagenome ERZ724029 (study PRJEB28704, sample SAMN03018315) | fermentation metagenome | biome: anthropogenic terrestrial biome; feature: soil; material... | reverse complement strand
AAATTATTAACTTCAAACAAAGGAGAGATGTATTATGAACAATATTTTTTCAAAATCTAGTATTTCTTTTATGGTTATTAAAAAACATTTTGAATACAATTCTAATAGAATAGATGATTGTTTCAAAAAGAATGGAAGGTATCCAACATTTACGGTAAAGCCTATATATGATGACTTTAGAAACTATTTACTAAATTTAGGGAATGTACCATATTCTTTGTCTACTCCATATAGGGAAATCGCAAAATATGCAGGTGAAAATGATAGGGAATATTTAAATAATATTATTAAGAATTATGCTAATATCCGATTAGCAGGTGGCTTTGTAAAATATTTAAACAGCAACAGTGCAGAAAAGGTACTGGGTAAGTTTTTAATATATTATGGCGAAGTACTCTCAAATAGGGTTGTTGATTGTGATGGAATTAAAAGTGAATACTTCTATAGATTGAATAGTGGAAGACTCAATTTTGTTGACGACAGTGATAGCGATATTGATTTGGTTAATAATTTTATTATTAGAAATAGAAATGAAAAAGATAATGATGGTAAATCAGATTATATTACTACATCTTTCTATTTGGCTGTAAAATTTAAACCAGGACTGATAATAGGAACACAATTGGGCGACTATGTTATTAATAAAGATGATAATAGTAAGCATAAATTTCATATAGATTTATCCGACTTGATGAAAGAAAGAGCACGCAGTATAGAATCTATTTATTACTATACATCTGGCGATATTGAATTAAAAATGTATAATCAGAATATTAAAGAAATTGGAGAAATCGAACCATTGTTTCAAGATATAAAAATTAATAGACTTTATTGCTGATAATTAATAATAAATCAATAAAATTGTGAGTGGATGTTATACAATAAACATCCACACACAAATGATATGTAAAAAATATAAAGAAATTAGTTTGAAGAATATTTACTAACTTTAATATCTGTGACTGTATTTGGGCATACTAGGACTTCCTTTTCAGGGTCAGATTCTCCATCATCATAGTATTCCTCATCAAATATGGCAATAATATCTTTAATATGTACCCTTCCAGATAAAAGCAATCCTTCTCCTTCAAAACGGGAAGCAAAAAATTGGGCGATTTTTAAGTCTGTAGTCCAAGATAGAGCATCTTCATCAGAGGATGAGTAATTTTCTTGTCCACGGTAAACATTGACATGTTTATTCTTTACCATGCTATAACTCTTTCTTTTATCGATTAGGTGTTTAGGTATTGTTGCGGCAATATTCTTAATATCTTCTAAAATAAAATAGGATTTTGGGTATCCACAATTTTTATAGATACTCAAAAACTCATGGAATTTATCATCATTGTACATTTTATCAAAGAATATCCCATACAACATTGGATAGAATTTCTTATCAATAATAGATAGATACTATATCATCACATAATGAGTAATATATATAAACTTATTCAGAATTTTACAATATTTTTAATTTTACCTGAAGACGAATGTATTAATTTATGGTATAATAATGATGATTTAATAGCGAGAGGTGATGTGATTGTATAAAGATATTTTAAACAAAATCCATAATATTACAAACAAAACTGATATAAAAGATAGTTCTGCTTTAGCGAATATTATAACAAAGCGTTTAGTTATATATAGATTTGGTGAAATGCAAATGTGGTGGAATAGCGATATTTTCACCAATGAAGGTTTATTATATATGAAAAGTATGTTTCCTAATTCTTATCATATAAATATGATGCTTACAGCAATGAGAACAGCAAGAAAGATAGAAAGAACTTATTTGGATAGTAAAGGGAATAATATTTCATTTTTCAGTTTAACTGATGAATTAGAGGATAACATTGAGGAAACGTTAAGTTTGTTATGCGATATGAATGATAAGGATATGAAAAATATAATTATTGACTTAATTTGTATAGATACTCCATCACAATTAGATGAAATCTTTGATGGGATAGATGAGAAAAAACCTGAAAAAATAGAACCTCCGATTATATGCTATGGGAATATAAAATATGATTTGTTATTTTACAATAACCAACTAAATTTTAAAGAATTAAACGATATTTTACAGCCATTACTTATAGGATACAAAAATTCGGAGCAGAAGTCATTAAATATAGGATACTATAACATTATATAGGAGTTGAACATGATGTTACCAATTGTAAAACGATATAATTCTAATATAAGGGCTGTAGGAACAAAAATACCAGAAACTATAGAATTTTTAAAATTGTATTCTAAACATTTTGATATTGATTATGTAAAAGGAAAAATTGTTGATGATAACGTGTTTAATATTGGGAATTTAAGAACTATAAAGAACTTATTCGCTACATTAAAATCTCGTTATGCATTTGATAATGAGTTTTATAAGGTTAAGAATTTAACAGATATCGCCAATTCAAACCTAGATATAGAAATTATAAAAACCATTATTTTCTTGTATTTTGCACAATATGAGTATGCTGTTTTTGACGTAATGACAGAATGTATTTTTCCACTAAAACAGAATAGATTTAATAAGTTGAATGGAAGCACAATTTTAAGTTTTTTTGAAGAAAAAAAAGATGAGCACCCTGAATATTGCTTATGGTCAAAAAACAGTTGTGAAATATTTGCTAGTATGATGCTTACATCAGCAAAAGATTTTGGATTTTTGGAGAAAAAGAATAATAAAGAATATTTAATATCTAGCCGTCTATTACCATTGGAAACAGTAGGATATCTTCTTTATTATATTAAGCAATTTGAGGAAGACATTTTAAATTCACAATATCTGAAATTGTTTTTAATTACGCAGGAAGAACTTGTATTTTATCTAAATGAATTAAGCAAGGAAGGTTTTTTGGAATATAGAGAAGGTAAAGATGGTGTAGAAATAGTGTTCACTTATAAATCTTTAGATAAGTTTATAAAACAAATTATAAGTAGGTGATGGCTTTGAGAATAAATGAAAAAATCAATTTATTTATTCAGTCGATAGAAAGAATTAAATTACCCGAAAGTAGAGGGGCAAGGCTATTTTGTTTAACTATTGATGATAACCAGCAGGCTTTTTATGCGGAACTAGATAATATTATTAAAGGACTTAATGCTAATGGTGAAAATATAGATAACATAAACGTTAGTAAATTACTCATTAAATCCCTTGAAGATGATAATATGTTATTAGATATAGAGGAAATCGAAAAAAATTCCCCTGTATTTGTCGAACAGCAATACAGAATACTAGAAAAATATTTTATTGATAAAGTTCGTAATAGGGTCGCATCAAGTTTAGCAGATATAGTCGTATTGTCAAGAGTAGAATTTACATACCCATATATAACTAATGCATTTAGGATAATGATGGAGTTTGAGAATCAATTTGATAAAGCCATATTACTTATACTTCCTGGCGAGAAAAAAACAGAAAATCTATATAGATATTTAAACAAAATTGATATATCAAGTCCCAGTTTTAGAATAAAAGATATTATGGATTTTAGGGGGAATTAATATGAAGTTGTTAAGAAATATATTCGATTCAGATGTAATGGAAAAAACGATAAATTCAGTTATAAAAGTAAATGACAACAAGGATATCATAACAGAAATACAAGAATATGTAGTTACCAATGAGGTAGAGGAACACTACAAGAGGTTTTTTGATGCATATTTTAATAATAGTGCACCAGACACTTGTGTTTGGATTTCAGGTTTTTTTGGAAGTGGTAAGTCACATTTTATGAAGGTGCTTGGCTACTTACTTCAAAATCAGAACTATCAAGGGATAGATGTAGTAAAAATAATTGCTAATAAAATCAAGAATAACGCTTTGCTTGCTGCGGATTTAAAGAACAAACTTACAAAGCAGAATAATAAAGTGATTTTATTTTCTATGACAGATGTTTCTTCGCATGATAAAAGTTTGTTGGAATCAATCTACTCCCAGATTATGGTTTGCTTTGGATATTCCGAAAGCGCTGAACTTGCAAAGTATGAATTGACTATGACATTAGAAGGTAAATATGAAGAGTTTAAGCAGATGGTTTTAGAAGAAGAAGGAGAAGAATGGGAGAAATTTAGAGATTTAAAATTAAATAATAGAAATAGAGTGTTAAATAACGTTATACCAAAATTGTATCCAGAAGTATATAAAGATGAATTTAAACTATCTGATGTATTTATGGATATAAGTGTTACATCTGATAAAATTGCTGAACTTATAAAAACTATGGCGAATCTGCATCCGGAATACGACAACACCATCTTAATGATAGATGAAATGGGTCAATACATAGGAAACGATGAAGAAAAAATGTTATATTTACAAGGTGTTGCAGAAAGTATCGATAAAGTGAGAAAAGAATTAAGCGGAAAAGGAATATGGCTTATAGTTACTTCTCAACAGAAACTACAAGATATGATAGAGGATTTTGATGCGAATTCTAAGAGAAAGTTTAATAGATTAAGTCATAGATTTTCAACTAGATTAGATTTGAGGTCAGAAGATATAGATAGGGTAATAAAAGATAGGGTATTACGTAAAAAACAGAATTGTGCTAATGAATTAATAGAGTATTACAATAATAATGGCGGTGCAATTGCATCAAATCTAAAAATTGAAAATTCAAGAAATATATATATTGGTTCTCAAGAGACCTTTATCGAATCATATCCTTTTTTAAACTATCATTTTTATATAGCAAGAGATTTGCTTCAAGAGATGATGGGCCCTGATAAAAAACATGTTAATTACGGAGAAAGGAATATGATTAGATTAACGCAAAATGTTTTAAAAAATAGCATGATAGAAATGCCTTTTGGAAGTTTTGCATCTCTTGATTTTATATTTGATGCTATAAAACAGGATATAGAAAATGAAACTAGGCTTGATATAGAAAGAAGAATACCAGAAGTATTTGAAGGATACGAAAACCAGGAACTCTATGTAAGGGTAGCCAAGGCTCTATTCGTATTAGGTCATGTAAAGTATATTGGTAACAATATAAAAAATATTTCAGCATGCCTAACTAATAATCCACTTTCACCAGTCAGTGAAAATGATGTTAAGATTGTTTTGAATGAACTGATAGAAAAAGGATTCGTAGGAAAAGCAAATGAAGGCGGTTATAAGTTATTATCAGTAAAAGAGAAAAAAATTGAAGAGAAAATAAAGGATGTAACAGTTAGAAGGTCAGATATTGATAGAAAAAGACGCGACATAATAGAAGATTTACTAAAAGAAGTCAAGATAGGTATAAGGCATATGGGTTCAAAGTTTGAAGTAAATCTTACTATTGATGGAGAAGAAAAATCAAAAGGTGGATTCATAAGTATAGAGATACAAACATCAGATGAAGGTCAGATACTTCTTGCTATTGATAATAATGAAAAAGTTGTTAAATGGTATACTACAGCACAGATAGAAATTAACAATATGATAACAAGGATGTTGAAATTAAGTAGAGCCATTAGTGAATTAAAAGACGACTCCCTTGAGGCTATAACTATAAAAAGAGAAAAGCAAATTGAATTAGATGGCTTAAAGAGAGATATTCCAAATAGAATAGAAGATTCGCTAATGGAAGGGAAAATATATTATTGCGGGTTTGATTATAAACCTAAAAATTATGGACATCTTGTAAGGAATGCTGCGGAAAAGTTTATTATAGAGGAAATTATACCTCAAGTATTCAATAAGTTTGAAGATGGGGCTATTAATATACAGCCAGCAGATTACAAAAAATATATTCAGGATGTTATTTTGGTAGATAGACCTAAGGGTTCATATCCGGATTTACGTGATTTGGGAATAATGGAGGATAAAACAATAAAGTTGAGTGGTGCAGTGTATGACACACTCTATAACTATATATTGAGCAGAGACAAGTGGAAGGAGATTATTATAGGAAGTACTATTGTTACAGATTTTGCTAAACCTCCTTATGGTTGGTCTCAGAACGTATTACGCTTAGTACTCTCAGCCATGCTTCGTTTAGGTAAAATTGAAATCCATTCTGAAGGAGTAAGATACGATAATTATAGTCAATCAAAAATAAAAGATATATTCCTTAAAGATTCACTATTCAAAGATGTAAAAATTATACCTGTAATCGAAGCAGACGCTACAGCAAGGCTACTTGCAAAAAATAGACTTGCGTCAATATTCGGTAAATATGCCATAGACACTATTGAAGATTTGTCAAAAAAGATAAAAGTGGTATGTGACGACGAAATAAATAAAATTAATATAATAAAAAATCAGGTTAAACATATTGAATTTCCTGAAATAATTATTAAAACATTAACGGAAAAAGTAAAGACTTATGAAAAGATAAATCTTTCAGGAGATAATCAAAGAATAAATGATTTTGTTAAGATTTCTGAAGATGATATGCAAAAAATGTTTACGATGGTTAAGTCTATTTCTGAATTCATTAATGAAAAAATTGATGAATACAAAGAAGTGAAAGAAGAAATCAACTTAATTAAAAGGTTTAATACGTACTTAAATGGTGATGCAAGGTTAGATTTTGAAAATAAGTTTAATGATATTTCAACAAAAATTAATGGGGAATCTATTATAAATGATTGGCATAATATCTATGAACAATATTTAAAACTGAGGAGCACTGTCAGCAACTTATATATTAGTACCCACAATGAGTGTAACAATGGCTATGAAAAGGCAATAAAGGATATGGTGGAAAGGTATAAGAATGATATTTCAAAGGAAAAGTTAGAGGAATTTCTAAGGCCATTATCAAATAAAATATGTCATGATGCTGATAAGTTCGAAAACTATAGGTGCAAGGAATGCAAACGAGATATACAGGCTTTAAAAGGTGATATTGACATATTAGAAACATTAAAGTCGGGTATAGTGGCAAAGATAAACAATTATCTAAATCCACCCAAGCCCCCAATATTCCCGCCGAAACCACCAAAGGGAAATGAGGTAGGAATAGAAGAAGTGATTCATTATACTCAAAAAAGAGTAATAAAGAATGAAACAGATATGGAAGAATTCTTGATTGAAGTAAAACAGAAGATACAAAAACAACTAAAAGAAGGAAAGCAGATACTTATAAAGTAAAAAAGCAAGAGGTGATACAGATGAGCCTTAAAGACATAGATACTGGGATAAAAAAGATTAAATCAATGCTTATATCAGATATGGAAAAACAATTAAAACTTTTGGGTATAGACTATGAAAAAATATATTCTTTTGAAGAAATAAATGATATTTTCGACATAAATAGAAAATATAAAAGAAAGCAAGTTCTTGATGTACTTATGAATGAATGCGAAGAAAACGAGATAGGTCTATTATTAAGTGATTATAAAATACGAGAAAAGAATTTAAAGAAATATATTAGAGAGTGTTCTTTTGAATTGCTAAATAAGTTATGTGCTATAAGACTCCTTGAAGTAAGAAATATGATTGCCCCAACTGTAAAAAAGTACAAGGAGTATGGAGATAAATCTGAGGTACAGAAAAATTTAGGACAGGTATCATATAGTTTGCTAGACAGAGACCCTTATGATGGAATGAAGTTTGCTATTGAATTAACCTTAAGAGAACTCTCCACACAGATAAAAGTAATGTTTGATGTCAATAGCGAACATAGTCTTTTATTTCCTGACTCAAAAACCTTAAGAGAAATAATAAAAGTATTACTTGATGAAATTCCAGAAGAAGATTGGAAACGTGATGATTTTATTGGATGGACCTATCAATATTTTGTTGAGGATGAAAAAGAGGAAATTGAACAGGCAGATACACCCGAAGAGATAGCAGCCAAGACCCAAGTGTATACTTACGACTGGATTGTAAAGTATATAGTGGATAATACACTTGGAGCATATTGGAATGAAATAATATCAGGTCAAAGGCCTCAACAAAGTGTAGAAACAATCAAATTGATAGACCCGTCATGCGGAAGTGGCTCTTTTCTTGTTTATGCCTTTGATAAGTTTTATGAAATTTATAAAGATGAAGGGAAAGTGCAGGAAAAAGATATTCCTAATTACATTATTAGTAAAAATCTATATGGTTTAGACATTGATGAGAGAGCAGTGCAACTAACAGCATTAAATCTTTATATAAAGGCAAAAGAAAGAAATAGAAATATGCAAATTGATAAATTTAATATCATTTGCACGGATAGTAGAATTAAACAAGAAGTAAACATAGATAAATATTTATATTCACTATCAATAGACCCTAAATTACGAGAAGTAATAAAAAATATTGTTCAACAAGCATTTAATTATATGAGAGAAAATAATGTCCTTGGAAGTCTTATGAAAGTTGAAGAGGTAATTAATCCTCTTATTGATGAATATATAGGGGGCAGAAGAAGGTTATCAATAAGAGAAGTGCAAGCCAAAAAAGAGAAAATTAGAGCAAATGGAGACCAAATAACTCTTTTTTCTCCAGAAGCAGAGCAGTTATCGTTAGATACTATTGATGAAATTAGATATTTTGAATCAAGGGAAGAATTTGTTGATTACTTGAGACAAAAAATTTTAGATTGTGTCGACTATGTGGTTACAAAAATAAATAAAGATAACGATATAAACAGCAGAATGTTTGCAAAGGATTTGAATAAAGGAAGCAATTTTATAGGGGCAAAGATGCAAAAATATGAGATTGTTGTAGGGAATCCTCCATATCTAGGAAACAGAAAGATGGGCAGAATTTTAAGGGAGGTCATCCAATCTCAGTTAAGTAGTACTAAGTATGACTTATATGTTTCGTTTATGAAATTATGCTATGATTTAGCCAACAAAGAATCTCATATTGGAATAATAACGCCTGATACATTTTTGTCTATTGCAACTTTAGAAAGTTTTATCTTGGAAAATACTTTTGTTAAAACAATTATCCATTTAGGCAAGGATACGTTTAAAGAGGCTGTTAATGTTTGTATAATGATACAAATTAAGAGTAAGGGTATATTAGATGATACTAAATTTATTGACTTACAAAATGAGAAGAACAAAGGTATTTTTTTATTGCAAGAAAATAATATTGCCACTGAAAACATACATTATGTTAATAAAAAAACAATAACTAAATTACCACAAAAAAAGTTTATTTACTGGGTTAGCGAGAATATTTACGATACTTTTATTAATTCAAAAACAATTAATCCTTATCACGGTGTAGCAAAACAAGGATTAATTACTGGAGACAACAATAGATTTATTTACATGAGATGGGAAATTCCCGAAAAGTTATATAATGTAAAATGGTTTCCAGTTGCAAAGGGGGGAGGATACAATAAGTATTTAGGAAGGATGGATTATTTAATAAATTGGGCTAATAATGGGGAAGAACTAAAAAAATTCGCTCGGGATAAATATGGAACAATAACAAGAACTCTTGTTGGAATGGAACATTTTTTTAAAGAAGGTATAACTTATAGTTTAATAACATCTGAAAGTCGATTTAGTGCAAGGTATTTGCCCAAAGGATGGATTTTTACTAATGCGGGTTCATGTATCTTTCCTAATGATTATTCAGAGCAATATTATTTGCTTTCCTTAGTTAATTCAAAAATTGCTAACTATTTATTATATTGTTTAAATCCAACAGTGAATTTTGAGATAGGTGATATAAATTCATTACCAGTTGTAGACGTATGCGAGGATGATAAAAAAAAGTGTACTAGCCATATAATGAAAATTATTGAAAATAAAAAGAATCTTTATAAATGCTATGATGTTCTGTCTGAATTATATAATGCTGAGAATTATATAAAAGAGGTAAATAGTGCATATAAACCAGGTATGAGTTTTTATGAAGTGTATAAGGAAATGTTAATTAAAAAACTTGAACTAGAAATTCAAAATGAAGAATACTCATTTATATTAGATGAACATTTGTTTAGCATTTATAGTGTTTCGGAAGAAGATAGAAAAAGAATTTTTAATAAATTTGGGTTTAGTTCTATTTCTTATAATCAAATTAATGGATATTTTATTGAACCTAGCCAATTAGAGTTAAAACAATTATATTTTAATAATACCAAAATAGTAAAATAAACAAGTTATGTAAGAAGAAAAATATGAGCATATTTAACATTGCAGAAGAAACAAAAATTCATCCACGTTCGATTCTAGCAATTATGGAAAAGTTCGATTTATATATTGATATTGAAATACAAGATTATACTAAGAAATTTTTACAGGTTTTTGCAAGAAAAGCCTTTGATGAAGATAAAGACGGTATTGTCCTATTGCCAGATATGC
>ENA-UOOR01004892-UOOR01004892.1-fermentation-metagenome-genome-assembly--contig:-NODE-4892-length-10267-cov-2.003036_pt1 | contig 10267 bp, 8 predicted proteins | sample MGYA00245780_ERZ724029 | MGnify/ENA primary metagenome ERZ724029 (study PRJEB28704, sample SAMN03018315) | fermentation metagenome | biome: anthropogenic terrestrial biome; feature: soil; material... | reverse complement strand
AAAGCATTAACCACAGCCGGCTTACCAAGTGATGCGATCTGTTACGTTGAAGATCCATCACATGATACTGTAGATCAAATGTTGAAACTACGTGAATATATAGATTTGATCATTCCACGGGGCGGACCATCTTTGATCAATAATGCCGTCTTAAACGCAACCGTTCCTATTTTAGAAACAGGCATCGGTAATTGTCATGTTTATATTGATGATTCAGCTAATTATGAAATGGCTGAGGCGATCGTCCTTAATGCGAAAACCCAACGTACTGGTGTATGTAACGCTATCGAAACGATCTTGATCAACAATAAGTGGGCTCATGATCATTTAGTCAAACTTCTCGATGTGCTAAAAGCTCATGGTGTTGAACTTCATGGTGATAAAGCTAGCGAAGGCTACTGTGCTGACATTATTCCCGCCACAGAACAAGACTTTAAACAAGAGTATCTAAGACTTGCTTTAGCGGTAAAGATTGTCAATGATGTTCAAGAAGCTGTCGCTCATATCAGACAATATGGTACAAAACATACCGAAGCGATCATTACATCCTCATCAAGAAATGCCCAGTATTTTCAAACAAACGTTGACGCTGCTGTTGTCAATGTAAATACATCAACACGCTTTACCGATGGCTTTATGTTTGGTTTTGGGGCTGAATTAGGTATAAGTACCCAAAAGCTTCATGCCCGTGGTCCAATGGGCTTAAAAGAGATAACTAGTTATAAATATCTTGTAAGTAGTAATGGCCAAATCAGGAAATAAGCAAAATATCCACAAAAAAGACGATGCATATTATAACATCGTCTTTTGTTTAGAAAAATGTACTAATTTTTTTCCATGTTTTTTCAACATGTTCAGGTTCATCGTGTTTAAACATGATCAAGTTTGTTGGTTCTATATTGAGCAAACTAGCAACCTTGTTTTTTTGTTTTAATTGTTGCGAATAGGATAGTTTGTCACTTTTTGTAAGAATGATCAAGTGTGGTATTTGATGATGAGCGAAGTATTCGATCATCATCATATCATCTGTACTTGGATCACGTCTGATATCCAATAACAATATACATAGCTTTAGATTGTTTCTTTTTTCGATGTAATCATCCATCAATTTACCAAAATTAGCGTAATCACTTTTTCTTTCCTTTTGAAAACCATAACCAGGAGCGTCAACAAACATGATCTTTTCATCAAGATCATAAAAATTTAATAGTCTTGTTTTGCCTGGGGTCTTGCCAACATATGCCAAACTCTTTCGTTTGACCATCGTATTGATAAATGTCGATTTACCAACATTACTACGACCGCACAACAATATTTCTGGCATAGTTGATTCTGGCCATTGTTTGATAGAAGCCGCTGATATTACTAATCTCGGATTTTTGATTAACATTAAACAAGTGCTCTTTTCAGTACCTGATCCATACTTTCAACCGGATAAATCTTTAAACTTTGCCTTACAATTTCCGGTATATCATCAAGATCTTTTAAATTCTGTTTAGGTATCAATACCGTTTCTATTCCACAACGATGGGCAGCCATGGTCTTTTCTTTTAAGCCACCGATCGCTAAGACATTACCTCTTAAAGTAACTTCACCTGTCATCGCAAGATTAGCCAACACGGGACGATGAGTCAAAGCAGAAATGATCGCTGTAGTCAAAGTGATACCAGCACTTGGACCGTCTTTTGGTACTGCACCTTCGGGAACGTGTAAATGAATATCATGCTTTTCAAAGAAATTCGGATCGATCTTATATTTGACAGCGTTGCCTTTAACATAGCCTAAAGCTATTTCGGCACTTTCTTTCATTACTTCACCAAGCTGACCAGTAACGATAAGGTTTCCTTTACCTTCAAAAGTTGTGACTTCAATAGCTAATACATCACCACCAAAGGAAGTATAGGCAAGTCCTGTAGCCACACCAACCTGATCACTTTTTTCTTTAATCCCAAATTCATACATTTCATTACCAAGCCATTCTTGGATCAATTTCTTAGTAATCTTGATTGTCTTTTTATTGTTTTTCAAGATCTCTAAAACAGTCTTACGACATAGAGCTGATAGGACTCGCTCAAGCTGTCTTACCCCTGCTTCTCTGGTGTAATGGCGGATCAAAAATAACAATTCTGGAGTATCAATCTTAATCTGTTTGCCCTTTAAGCCATTTGTCTTCATTTGTTTTGGCAATAAATGATTGATCGCGATATGCACCTTTTCTTCTTCAGTATATGAAGATAGATTAATGATCTCTAAACGATCACGTAAAGCATCTGGTATATTCTCTAAGTAGTTTGCTGTTGCGATAAACATAACTTTAGAAAGATCATATGGTTCTTCAAGATAGTGATCACTGAAGGCATTGTTTTGTTCAGGATCAAGTACTTCTAACATCGCACTACTTGGATCTCCCTTATAATCATTACCCAATTTATCGATCTCATCGATCAAGAAGACAGGATTGATCGTTCCAACTCTTTTCATACCTTGAATGATTCGTCCTGGCATACTTCCCAGATATGTCCGACGATGTCCTCTTATTTCAGCTTCATCTCTTACGCCACCTAAACTTGCTTTAACAAATTTGCGATTTAAAGCCCGAGCGATTGATTTACCAAGCGATGTCTTACCTGTACCTGGGGGACCTACTAAACAAATGATCGGAGCATTAAGTGACTTAGTCATATTTTTAACAGCTAAATACTCTAAAATACGTTCTTTAACTTTTTTCAAGCCATAATGATCTTCATCTAAGATATTAGCTGCTAAGTTTAAATCTTCATTATCTTCACTTTCTTGATACCAAGGGGTATCTAATAACCAATCAAGATAATTACGAATAACTCCTGATTCACCTGTACTTGATGGTAATGTCTCATAACGTTTTAACTCATCAAGAGCTTTTGTTTTTACAAAATCAGGATATGGGTTACTATTGATCTTCTCTCTTAACATATCAGTATCATCTTCACTAGAACTAACATCACCAAGTTCTTCTTTGATCGCCTTTAGACGTTCACGTAAATAATATTCACGTTGTCCTTCATCAATCTTTTCTTTAACTTTGTCGTTGATTCCCGTTTCGATCATCGCCAATTCTTTTTCATATTCCATCTCTTGGATTACTTTTAAAAGACGATCATTGATATTGTATGTTTCTAATAACTCTTGTTTCTTATCGATTGTTAGTGGATAATATTGCGCAAATTGATCAGCTAATTGTTGAGCTGAAACACCCTTTGTCAATTGAATGATGATCTCTTTTGGTAAACGATTGTTGTTGGCAGCGATCGTTTCGATCTCTTTGGCAATTCTTCTAATAAGTGCCATTTCTTCCATAGCATCGCCTTTAATATCTTCAACCGTTTTGACACTAGCAAAAAACATTTGATCATCTTGATTGATCGTAACTACCTCAGCACGTTGTAAACCAGTAAAGGTTACTCGTTTAAATCCATTACGTTCTTTAACATCTTTGATTAAACAAAGTGTTCCAACACTATATATATCTTTTACTGTCGGTTCTTCAACCAAAATGTCCTTCTGGCATACTACAAAAACATGATTATCAAATAACTGTTGGGCTTCATCTAGGGCATTGATGCTCTTTTGACGACCAACCTCGATAACTATATCTTGACCAGGAAATATAACAACTCCACGTGTACAAATAACTGGCACACTCAATTCTAATAAGTTATTTTCCATGTATAATCCTCCTTTTCAAAAAAGACGCATAGCGTCTTTAAATTATGGATTTTTTGATGTGATCGTATGCTTTACGAATCCCCAGATCATACGCTAATGCGTCTGTAGATATCGCTTCTTTGATCTTATCAACTTCCATTTGATATAAACCCGCCATTGTTTGGTATTCACTTTCAATTTCTTCAGTTGTAGCTACAAGATTTTCAGCCTTAGCAATAGCACCTAATACAAGTCTTACCTTTACTTTATTTAAAGCATCAGGACGCATTTGGTCTTTTAAAGCCTGTTCATCTTGACCAGTAAATTGTTTGTACAAATCCATATTTAGACCTTGTTGAGTCAAACGGTTCATAAAATCTTCAAAAGTTCTCGTTAGTTCTTCTTCCACCATTACATCTGGAATCTCAACTTCACTACCATCGACAATTTTCGTCAACAATTCATTCTCAGCCGTTTCTTCAACTTCTTTTATTTTATTTGCCTGTAATTCTTCTAAAAGACTAGCTTTTAGTTGTTCTAAGTTTTCAACATCTTTGCGATCAACTTCTTTAGCGAATTCATCACTTAATTCAGGTAGTTGTCTTACTTTGATCTCATTAACTTTTACCTTAAAGACTACTTCAGCACCAGACAAGTCTTCGGCTTGATACTCTGCTGGGAAAGTCACTTTGATGTCTTTTTCTTCATCAACTTTCATTCCCACAAGTTGTTCTTCAAATCCTGGGATAAAACTTCCAGAACCAATTTCTAGTGGATGGTTTTCACCTTTTCCACCTTCAAATGCGATATCATCTTTGAAGCCTTCAAAATCAATTACCGCTGTATCGCCTTGCTCAACTGTGCCTTCTTTGACAACCAATTCGGCAAAACGCTCTTGTAGTTCTTTTAACTTATCAGCCACATCTTCATCTTTAACTTCAACATCACCCTTGGTTACACTAACTTCATTGTAATCGCCAAGTTTAACTTCTGGCTCAAGTGTTAATTTAAATGTTAATGTAACTTCATCTGCAGTCATAGCTTCTAAACCAAGTTCTGGTCTGGCAATCAAACGTAGTTGATTATCTTCAACACCTTTCATTAATGCATCTGTCGCAACTTCTTCAACAGCTTCCATCAAGATGTTTTGTTCTTTTATTTGTTTTCTAACTAAAGCTTTAGGTGCTTGTCCTTTACGAAATCCAGGCAGTTCAACGTTCTTTGCTAACTTATTAAATGCTTTTTCTTGTGCATTTTTCCATTGTTCGCCATTGATAACTACTTTGAGTTCACCTTGAGCTTTTTCTTGTAATGTCCATGTAATTTCCATTTTGTCCTCCTATAGACTGCATTCTTATTATATCATTATTCTTAGCACTGTCAACAATTGAGTGCTAAAGATTGATATCAATCATCATATTTTCATTAATCTGGCATTCTTCTTTAAGTTTTAACCAACAATCTTCATCATTCATAGCCTTTAAAACATATCTTAAGATCGAGTAAGTTAAGATTTCTATCTCATCAATATCGTACTCATCAGGTAACTTTAGATAAGCTAATTGATGTAGTACGTCTAATGTCATGTTTAATAGGGATGGATCATCATTGATCATCATATCTTCAAGCTTTTTTTGACACAAGATATAGCCGTCGCTTTGTTCTGGTAATTGAAGTGATGAAGGTATGATCTGATAATTTAATCCATCTTTTTCAATCGCTAACTCATCATTTATCTGTTGTCTAATACAAATCGCAATCAGATAACACTTGATAATCGCTAAATTATCTTTAATTAAATAGTCTTTGATCAGCGGTAAATAAACACGAATGTTTAGATCATCTAAGTACTCTATCGCTTGAACTTGTTGTTGAACACTGCCTTTTAAAAGTAGAGCGATCATATCATAATCGACATTGATCGTTTTAAGTGGTTCATCTTTAAGTGGCAAGCTTTCTTTAAGAGCTTTTAATCTTTTCTCAACTTCAAGGGGAACATAGGGCATGTTAAGTTCATCATCGATCAATTGCTTGACCAATACATAATCATTAGCTCTTAGAGCTTGATTTATGTTTTCAACTAAGATGTCATAATAATTACCCATTTGTACCTCCAAAGCATTAAGAGTATAACATATTTAAGCCTCGTAAAATATAAAAATGATCTCACTAATTACTTTTGATAAACGATCTGACCAGCAACGATCGTCATTTTAACATCCATATTCTTATCTAATATACAAAGATCGGCGTCCATATTAACCTTCAATCTGCCTTTATTATTAGCATTAGCTAATTTAGCAGGATTAACACAAGCCATCTGGACAATATCATTCAAACTACAATTAACCGTCTTTAATAAGTATCTAACGGCGTCGATCATTCCAAATGCGCTTCCGGCTCTTCTACCGGTGGCACTAACCCAAACATGTGTACCCTTTTTTTGACATGAAAGATTACTAAATACATATTCTCCATCTGGCATTCCTTTAGCTAACATAGCATCAGTTATGATAACTATCCTATTTGGTCCAAGATATTTATAACTCATCTTGATCACATCATCATGAATATGATAACCATCGCAGATGAGTTCACAATAAGCATCATTATCTAGAAAAGCACCAGTTACGACACCAGGTTCACGATGTAAGTGTTGCGAATTGGCATTATATAAGTGCGTAAAGCCATCCACCCCATGTGCAAGCGCCATAGCGACTTCTTGGCTACTAGCTCCACTATGACCAATCATCGCTGTTATACCCTTTTCTTTAAGATGGTCGATGAAAGTATCCATCCCCTCTAATTCAGGAGCGATTGTCATACTCACGATCTTGTTATTGGACGCTTCGATCATTTCATCAAGTTCAAAGATTGATGGATCTCTTAGATATCTTTCATCCATTAAAGCTTTATATTTTTTACTAAGATATGGACCTTCTTCATGAATACCAAGAAAGATAGCTCCATTTTGTGGTTGAGTAATATCACGATATCTTTTTAGTACCTCCAACATCTCATTGTGCGATATAACAGTAAAGGAGGCTAAAAAAGCAGTACAGCCATCTTTGATCACATCATAACTGATCGCATCAATTGAAGCTTGTTGCCCATCAACACTATCGTGATTATTAGCCCCATGAATGTGGGTATCAATAAACCCCGGTAGTATGTAATGTCCTTCAAGATCAATTTGGATCGCAGTAGGATACTTTAAAGTCAAATCTGTTTCAGAAACTTCATGTATTAAGCCATCCTTGATCACCATATTTGCTTTATCAATCTTCTCTTGACCATCAATGATCAACGTCGCGTTTTTTAAAATAGTGATCATTGGTTAAGGTACTCCTGATATTCTTTCATGATACTAATACCACTACTTGTACCAATACGTTTGGCTCCAGCCTCAATCATCGCTAACATTGTCTTTAAATCTTTGATACCACCAGCGGCTTTGATCTTAACACTTGATCCAACTGTCTCTTTCATTAATTTTACATCTTCAAGTCTTGCTCCATATGTACCAAAACCAGTTGAAGTTTTAATAAAATCTGGCTTTACTTCTTTCGCTATTAAAGCGGCTTGTTTGATTTCATCTTGACTTAGATAACAATTTTCAAAGATGACCTTTAGGATCACATTTGAAGCATCACAACACTTTTTCATGCTGATCATCTCTTGCTTGATATAATCAAGATCACCATCTTTTAATTTACCAATATTAAGGACATAATCAATTTCATCAGCTCCATCATCAATTGCTGTTTGAGCTTCAAAAACTTTAACAGCGATGGTAGTTTGTCCAAGCGGAAATCCGATCGCAGCTCCAACATGCACGTCGGTATCTTTTAGCAGTTTATGACAAAGACTGACTGGGTATGAATTAATCGCTGCCATCGCAAAACCATTATCTTTACACTCATTACATAATCGCACAAAATCACTTTCTTGCGCAAAAGCCTTTAAATAAGTGTGATCGATCATCTTTGCCAATTCTTTTACTGTGTATTTCTTCATATTGTCTCCTTTTAACTATTTGCTAATATTCATAAAATATACTGGATCTAGATCCAGTATATTTTAACTTATATTAGTTGATAACTCAATTATAGCGCCATGTTTTACGTATTAAGTTTACTATATCTATCAACTATTTTTTTAGAATACCTTGATTAAACTAGTTTTTCAGTATCAAAGTCATTTAAGAATTGATTAGCCGTCGCTGCTACTTGAGCTAAGGCTTTCTCACCAAAAGGATTGGCTAGGCCAGCTGTTTCAACAAGTTCCGTAAAGACCATCGATCCTGCTTTCTTGACTAAAGCGATATAATCACTCCAAGCTTGTTTACGATCTGCTTGCATCTTGACCCAAAATTGTAAAGCTACTGTTTGGGCTAGACAATAATCAATGTAGTAAAATGGCGAATTGTAGATATGTTGTTGACGTTGCCAACCTTTACCTTCTCCATAAAATGGTAATTCAGCTATTTTTAACCAAGGACGATATTGTCCTTCCAGTTTTTTCCATTCTTGATGGCGCTCTGCTGGCGTTAATTCGGGGTTTTGATAGATAATATGTTGGAAATGATCCACCATTGTTCCATAAGGAATAAAAGTCAAGGCTCCTTCTAAATGGCCATAGTAGAATTTATCACTATCTTGTTTGAAAAAACCTTCTGCCCAAGGCCAGGCAAAAAACTCCATCGACATGGAATGAATTTCACATGATTCAAGGGTTGGATTACGATATTCCATAGGAAAGACATCACGCGCCATATAAGCAGCGAAGGCATGTCCTGCTTCATGTGTCATAACTTCAACATCGTGTTGAGTGCCATTAAAATTCGCAAAGATAAATGGTGATTTATAATCAGCTATCTCTGTACAAAAACCACCACCAGCTTTGCCTTTTTTGCTTAATACATCTAATAATTCATTATCGTACATAAAATCAATAAACTCAGTAGTCTCATCTGATAATTCATGATACATAGTCTTACCATGCGCTAATATATCATCAGGATTACCTGCCGGTTTTGCATTACCGCTTCGATAAGCTAAAATATCATCCACAAAGCTCATCGGATAAGCTACCTTTATTCTTTTGGCTTGTTCTTGTTTTAATTCATCAGCCAAAGGCACGATATACTTCAAGACCGCTTGACGAAATTTAGCTACATCATTTTGATCATAACTATTGCGCATCATCCGATAGTATCCAAGTTCAATATAGTTTTCATAACCCATTTTCTTAGCCATCAAGGTTCTTACTTTGACCAACTCATCATAAATGGTATCTAACTTATCTTGATTATCCGCATAAAAAGCTGATTCAGCTAACCACGCAGCTTGTCTTGTTTCATCGTTTACGTCCTGTTTATAAGGACTTAGCTGTGATAATGTCTTCAGTTCACCATCAAACAGGATTTGAGCCGAAGCCATCAGCTTTGAGTATTCCGTCGTTAAACGATTCTCTTCTTGTAATAAACTAACGATCTCAGGTTTAAATGTTTTAAGCTGAATTTCAGCATTGGTAAACAATAATTTACCAAACTCTTTTTCAAAATCTTCACGAAATTTATTGCTTAGCAAAGCTAATGTAAATTTCTGGACCGTCTTTTCAAGTTCTGGTGTCACTTCATCCCAATAAGCTTGTTCCTTATCATAAAATTCATCTAGAGTGTCGATTTCATGTCTAACTGCCGCTAAAGTACTCTGGGTTGCGACCGAATCCAACAATGTTTGCCAATCAACGAAGGCTTGTTTGGCTAATACATAATCCGTAGCTGAATTTAAGCTTTCTAATATGGTTAATCCTTTTTTTTCGATCTCTTCAACAGCTAGCCTTTGATAAGGCATTTCATTAAATTTCATCCTTTGTTCTCCTTTTGAATATTATATCACTGAGCTTACTTGTATAAACGATATTTGATCAGATCATTGATCGTAATCTTCAAATCACTCGGTAAAGACAAATTAAGTAGATACTGCCATCGATCAATATCAGGATAGTTGGTATTTTGCCAATGACCGATGATCATCTTTACCTTTTCATGTCTTTTCATGATCCAATATAGATAAAACCAGTCTTGTAAAAACATATAACTAATACCATTATGATCATGTACTTGATCATGGTTAGTTAAATCATAGTTATACCAAACATCTTTATAATTCACATGCATATCAGCGATGATATCAACACCTACACCTTTGATCATGTATTTAGCAAAATACCCTGATTTAATTGAAGGATTATCTTTTGTATCTAGTTTTTGATACTTAGCCATTATTTTCGCTACCTTATCAAGATCATTAAGACTAATAAATATATCAAGATCATTAACCTTAAGATCAAAATGGAGTTTATCGATCATAAACGATCCACCAACTCCATACAAGATATCATGCTCATCAAATAAAGCTGCTAATTCATAAAGTATGTGCTCTAGCATTACTTATACCTATCTATCAAATATTGATATCTAGCTAATGCTTGATCAATGACTTTATCCCAAGCAATTGGAATCGTTTTTTGAGCTTGTAAGCCTAATTCTTTAAGCTTAACAGGATCATTAAGTATA
>ENA-UOOR01004884-UOOR01004884.1-fermentation-metagenome-genome-assembly--contig:-NODE-4884-length-10283-cov-2.931560_pt1 | contig 10283 bp, 7 predicted proteins | sample MGYA00245780_ERZ724029 | MGnify/ENA primary metagenome ERZ724029 (study PRJEB28704, sample SAMN03018315) | fermentation metagenome | biome: anthropogenic terrestrial biome; feature: soil; material... | reverse complement strand
AGGCGATAATAGGGGCAGCGGTGTACGCTTAATGAAATATTCATGCAGAGACAGTTAAATAACACATACAAAAGACCCAGAACTATTATATCCAATTGAGGACTATTGTCCTATTAAAATAAGGCTTGTACCTTATACTAATTTTGGTAATTGTAATATAAAATGTAAACATCTCAACAAAATGTTTTATATCCCCCCGGATATAAAAAGGCGGTCTGGTGGACCGCTCTTTTTTTTCTACCTCTTCCAAGCACCTGAATCGATATATTCATTCAGATCTTCTCCGTATATTCTAAGAAAAGCTTCATCCGAAGTGTTTCCTTTTTTTAACTCGTCCAGCATTCGGCCTATGCTATCTCTGCCGCTCCGTTCAATTAGTCCGCTTACAATATCGTAGGACTGCCTATAGGATTGTGTTTCATCCAATTCCATAAAGCTATTCCTAAGTTCATTTGCAGTATAGTATCTTTCGTAGCTAAAACCCTCTGCCCATTCTATTCCATCCACATCATACTCTTCATAGAGAGCCAGTCCTTCTGTTAACCACAGTTCTACGTTACCTCCGCTTCTATCATCAATCACCCTATGCACATACTCATGAAGTATTGGTCCCCCCGCTTCATATTCCTTTGTAAATATCTGCATACTGTTCAGATATGCCTTGGGTGACAATATATGAATGATACCAAAATTGTAGAGTCCCATAACAGCCTGTCCTTTGACAGACTGCTGATAATCCCACATGTTTTCCTGATCATAATATACAAACACTATTATTTTACCTTTTGGATAAAAACCGTAGTGCCTTCCTTCAACTTCGTAGCTCTTTTCAAAAATTCTTGCAATATCCCTTACTGCATCCTCATCTTTATCGGTATACTTGATGATAAAGTGTTTTGTTTCATATATATGGAACTCCGATGTATTTTCACTGCTTTTTATTTGGGCAAATACCTTGAGAGCTTCATAGCCCTGCATTCTTAAAGCTGTAAAGACTTTATTCCCTGTGAAGAAAAATAGTACCGAAGCTAATGCCAGTACTATTGCAATCTTTAAAATTCTTTTTCTCATATATCTGATTCCTCTCTAAAGCAAATCAAATATATTATACCAAGTTTTTATGTAAACTTCATTGGTATATTCTGATACTTTTCACACATTAATGGCAACCGCTGCAGCCTCCACAGCTTCCGCTGCTGCAACCTCCGCCGCCTTTTGCAGAGCCAACACTGCAGCATTTTCCTTCAAAAACCTGTTTGATTTCCTCGCTTCCGCATTTCGGACACTTTATGCCTTCTCTGTCAGATAATTTTATTATCTCTTCGAATTTTTCACCGCACTTACTGCATTTAAAATCTATTAAAGCCATTTGTAAACCTCCTTTTCGCAACCTGCTCCAGCGCCCCGCTTAAATCTAGTGTCTCGTATCTCGTGCCTCGTGTCTGACCCTATAGGAATACCCTATAGAATTATATATATATCATTCACCGATTTTTTTCAATAGCATAATATGATATAAGGCTTTAAATCTTCATACCGGGGGATAGTTATGATTTCGATTTTCTCATATTTTAATATTTTAAATAAAGTTGATCCCGCAATAAAAAAATATATTTCTATCAAAAAGGTCAAAAGTATACCTGTTATAATTACATTCAAGAGACCACTTGATCCAAAAACCGAATCCGCACTAAAGCACAAGGGGCTCAGAATTAAATATCATCTGCCTTTTATATGTGCGGTAACCGGAAAAATAAAAACCGGTAATTTTGATTCTGTATGTAGTTTTGTCGAAATTTCAAAAATATATTTTGACGGTACTGCAAAGCTTATGGGTGATATTGACAAAGGAGATAGAACATACGATAACCCCGGGACCTCCCCTGTTCATTTAAGCGGAAAAGGCATTACTGCGGCTTTTATTGATTCCGGTGTATATCCTCACCCGGATTTAACAAGACCCCGAAACAGGATCCTTAGTTTTAAGGATTATATTAATGAAATCAATGAGCCTTATGATGATAACGGTCATGGCACAGCCTGCATAGGAGCAGCCTTTGGAGCCTCTATTGACGGAAAGTTCAGGTCGTCAGCCTATAACTGCAATATTGTTTGTGCAAAAGCCTTCAACAATCTCGGGTATGGATACTTCTCAGATATATTGGCAGCAATGCAATGGATATACAGTATAAAGGAAAAATACAACATAAGAGTACTTGTACTTCCCTTTGGCGGCTGCACAAGCAAGCACTTTGATATCCTAAGCTTAGCATCGGAAACTCTTTGGAATAACGGTCTTTTTGTGTGCACCTGCACCGGGAATCTCGGACCTAATGAGGCCAGTATAGTATCTCCCGGCGTCTGCGGTTCTACCTTTACAACAGGAGCTTGTACCGGGTCGGGACCTTCTTCAAAGGTTGCAGCTTACAGCGGCCGCGGTCCTGTGGAAGGTAAATATGATAAGCCCGATGCCGTTATGCCCGGTTATAAGGTAACAACCCTTAATGCTGATACTGACTATATGCCCGGTGTCAGATTATCCTCCCAATCTAAGCTGTCGGGGCAGCAATACACTCAGATAAGCGGGACTTCCGCTGCGGCAAGCCTGACTGCCTCTGCCGCAGTGCTTTTATGCCAGAAAAAACCGGAACTTTCTCCGGCAAATATTAAATCCCTGCTCAACAGGTTCTGCACCTCATTAAATGAACTTAAGACCGCTCAAGGTGCCGGTATCATTGACATAAAAAAGATTGAGGAGTTCAACTAATCCTCAATCTTTTACGTGTTTTAATTCATATTCACTTACTTCAAATAGCTTGTCGGATTCTGTATAACACCATTCTTACGTATCTCAAAATGTACATGTGCTCCCGTACTGTTGCCCGAGTTCCCCACCTCGCCTATTTTCTGACCTTTGTATACCTTATCTCCATCCTTTACGCTGTACTTGCTAAGATGTCCATAGTAAGACACAAAATTGGCACCGTGGTCTATTATAATAAGCTTACCGTATCCGCCTTTATAACCGACCCAGATGACCTCTCCTCCGTCCGAGGCTTTTACCGAGGAACCATAAGGAGCTCCGATATCTATACCTGTGTGTCTTCTGCCCCATCGCATCCCATATCTGGATGTTATGCTCCCCCTGGCAGGATATGAGAAGGTTCCTGTTCCTTTTTTGGGCGGAGGGTCCTTAGTCCCCTTAACGATTATCTGCGTCTTAGGCTCCTTGATCATTTTCTCGCTAAGGATTGTCCTTCCGGTCTCAATGCCGTTAACCTTTGTTACATCGGCAATAACTTCCTTTTCACCATATATGCCCTTGACCCTTATACTGGTCTCATCCTTATACAATGAGCTGCTGAATTCCACCTTCTGCTCGAATTCCGCCTTCTCAACAGATGTGATAGTTTCGACCGTCTTAACGCTAATAAGAGGTTTGGGGACAATCAGATTAATCACCTGACCAATCTGAACTCTTTCGGTGTTTACTCCCGGATTAGCTTTTTCAAGGTCAGAAAGAGACAGATTGTACTTTCTGGATATGGCCCAAAAACTCTCCCCGGACTTTATCACATGAGTCTTGACTTCATTGGTGCCTTTTATGATAAACTCGATAATCTCATCTTTATCAGCTATTTCCGAAGCATCTATAAATTCATCTTTCAGTTCTATCTTTTCTGCAAAGCCAATCTCTTTTATTTTGGATCTGTCTGCTCCTGCCAGGCTCCTGTCCTGAATCTCCTTCAAAAGCTCTTCGGCTTTTTCTTTTGTCTTAAGTACTGCGATAATATTCCCGCCTGCATATAGGGTGCATCCTTGAACCTTGAATTGTACATTCCTTCCCAATGTTTCAACCAAGGCATCGTCTTTTAGTACCTCTTTGTTTGATGCTCTTGTTTTTTCATATGTAACTTCACTGGTGAAGCTTATTTCCGAATCAGCGTTTTCCTGGTATTTCTGTTTCAGCGTTTGCAATGCAGTTTCAACAGATTTCTGGTTCCTGACCTTGCATATTTCAACTCCGTTCACTTTTACAGAATATGCCCCTCCTGAAACCACTACATAAACTGAGGTTAATACCAACAATGCGATCAATCCGCAGGAAATAGCGAACCTTCTTTTGTTCACTACTTTTTTGGAAGATATATGTTTATTTGATGAGCTGTCATCAATACTTGCAATCTTTTTAATGTGTTTTTTAATATAATCTGTGGCATTTTGAATTCCGCCGGAAAACTTGTTTATGTACCGCACTGCTGCTTCCTTTAACTTGCTTCCCTCCATCTATTCGCCTCCCACGTCAGGAATTTTGCTCTTTTCAAATATTCTACACAAGTATTATTCTACAACAAAACTTTGCAATATTCAAATTTTTATGTCCACACCCATATTTTCCCATAAAAACTTCTTATTCCTATATTTATTATATTCAATACTGTCCTTTTAATTCATATTTTTTGTACAGGCATTTTATATACGACATAAAAACATGCCATATGTGGTATAATTAGGGGGAACAAAAAATTAGGAGTGCATTACTATGAACCTGTTCAGATTTAAATCAAATAATGAGGATCTTGGGCAAACTATTGTTGAAAACCTTTTCATAAGCCATTATATGCCTTTTGCACCGGCTGACTATGTCAAGGTATATCTATTAGGGCTAAAATATTCTCAGAGCTATGTAAACAATATGCTTTCCACTGATACTATTGCAAAGACTCTCGGTATAGGCAGGAATGAAGTGCATGCTGCATGGAAGTACTGGTCTGAGCAAGGTATTATTAAACTATATCCCTATTCCCAAGAGGATGTTGAAAGCGACTCTACAGTTGAATATCTCAGTATCAAGGAAGTTATGCTGAATATAAAGGGAGAAAAAAAGAGTACGGGAAAATATGACCCTGAGCGTATAATAAACGCCAGGGGCAATCAGAATACAAAAGCTATGTTTGACTCCTTGCGGAAGTTATTCGGAAGAGAATTATCGCCTAATGAGCTTTTTATATTTTTGGATTGGATGGAAGACTACAATTTCCCCTCCGATGTTATTAAGCTACTGGTAGAAGAATGTGTATCAAGGGACAAAAAGGAAATGCCATATCTCAAACAAGTCGCAAAAAATTGGTTTGATGCCGGAATAGACTCTGTAGACAAAGCAAAGCAGTATAATTTGCGTCATAAGGAGAAATGGCAGAAATACAACAAAGTACTGAGCTTTCTGAGAATAAACCGGCAGCCCACTTCCGCAGAAGAGGAAATGCTGCAGAAGTGGTTCTATACCTTTGAATACAATGAGGATATAGTGCTTAAAGCCTGCGGGCTGACTGCAAGTACTCTGAAGCCGTCCTTCACTTATATTGACAGTATTTTAACCGATTGGCACAGTAAGGGTCTTGCCCAAATGCAGGAAATTGAAGCTTACCTTATTAAGAACCCTTCAAAGACAGAAAGAAGTTCAAGGCCTGAAAAGAAAGCTTCCGGTAATCAGAAGCCTACCTTTAATAATTTTGCCAACCGGAAATATGATACAAAGCTTTTAAAGGAAAACCTGATAAAAAAGGGACGGGGTGAATTAAGTGAATAGAGCTTACAGTATTGCAGAGGAATATGAAATAATACGGGAAAAAAATAAAAATGAGCTGGAATACCGCAAAAGCTTACTGTACTCTGATATTCCCAGGCTCAAAGAAATAGATGAAGAATTGGTGAAGCTCAGCATTGATATAACAAGGGCAATCCTTGGTAAACCGGAGGACAGTAGTGTTCTGGTTAAGGAATTGCAAAGCCGGCAGCTGGATTTGAAAATTGAGAAGGCTGAGATCCTTACCTCCAACAACTATCCCAAAGATTATCTTAATATGAAATATCAGTGTAAAACCTGTAAAGATACAGGATTCATAGACAATGAAAAGTGCAAGTGCTATGTACAAAAAGAGATAAATCATCTGTATGTGCAGTCGAACCTTGGAAAAATCCTGGAGAAGGAGAACTTTGACCAATTCATGTGGGAGTACTACTCCGATGAAACTATGGACGACAATATTTCTCCCAGAGAAAACATGAAGCTTATTTACTCTAAGTGTGTGAACTTTGTTAAGGATTTTGATGATCACAACACAAATTTGATGTTTATAGGAAAACCGGGACTTGGGAAGACCTTCCTTTGCAATTCCATAGCCAAAGATTTGCTGGACAATGGAAAAAGCGTTATATACAAGACCTCTTCAGACCTTATAGATATTGTCCGTAAATACAAATTTGACTTTGAAAATGAGGAAAACAATGAACAATACCTGAATGATATATATAGTTGCGACCTTCTGATAATTGATGATTTGGGTACGGAACTTTCTACGCAATTTTCTAATCTTGTGCTTTACAGCATATTGAATAAAAGAGCCCAAAACAATAAAAAGATGATTATATCCACAAATCTTGATATAGATGAATTCACAAAAATTTACTCTGATAGGATTACTTCAAGAATATTCGGCTGCTTTGACACCCTTGAATTCCTTGGGGAAGATATAAGGCTTAAGATGCACAAGCTTATTTGATTCAGCCTACTTGAAGTTCATCCTGAATCCTTCTTATCACTGCTTTCGACAGGGACTTTATTACATCCCTGTCACTGCTGATTTGGGCATAAAATTGCGAACGTGCTTCTACGGCTGATAAAATCCCATTTACAAATATCTGCCCTATTCTGTCAATAGCTTCCGCCTCATAAGCGCTGGGTGAGCTGTCTCTTACATTTATAATCATATCTTTATCCCTGCTTAAGGTATCTACAATCTCAACCAATTCCTGATGAGCGTTTTCATAGCTGCCATAACGCATATTGATTCTATATATTATTTCGTCAATTAATGAATAGCTTTTCTCTTTAACATAGGATTCTGTTGATATACCCGCCAGTGAATAATCCACAACATGTACAAGCAAATCCTCTTCCTCCGATGCCTTTTTAGCCGAGTATGCAACTAGCTCAACCAATTCTTCAGGATTGATCTTTTTATCTTCGGATTTTTCATACAATACATTATGAAGTACATCTAAGAACACTGCAAACCGTTTCATATCATTATTCCAAACATTATATACAATAGATATATAGTAAAATAACTTCACAAACTTGGAGACCTCAGCAATGAACAGCTTTTTTCTGTCCTTACCCAGTTTGTTATATTTTTCTTTGATCTGAGCAAATATTGATGTCAATTCACCTGAGTGTTTTTTCTTGTCATCAATAAGGCTATACGCCCTATCAGCCTGTTCAATTGTGAATACATAATAGTTCAAAAGCTTGTCTCGTTTTGTATAAAGTATATTGGGATCTGTTTCGTTTTCAGAGGGCAAGAACAGTTCCCCGCCGTAGTACTGCTCAAAATATGTTTTTATATCCTCCGTCTTATTCACAAAATCAAGAATAAAGGTCTTTTTACCCTTGCATATCCTATTGATTCGGGAAAGGGTCTGAACTGCCTTTACAGCACTATTGAGCTTTTTATCCACATAGAGAATACACAGCTTATTTTCATCAAAGCCCGTCTGTAATTTGTCTGCGACAATTATAATTCTTACATCTTCATTGTTTTTTATTATGTCCTTTATGTCTTTTTCCTTAAAATCCGGATTCATGTTTTCTTCGGTATACTTGATTCCGTCAAGTTCTATTGTTCCTGTAAATGCTGCCAGTGTTTTTATGTTGTATCCTTTTTTTATCAAATATTTATCAACCGCCAGCTTGTAGCAGACCGCATGCTTACGGGAAGGCGTAATAATCATAGCCTTTGCTTTTCCGTCAAGCCAATTTATCCGTTTGGTCAAAAAGTCCTCCAGCATTATTTCCGTCTTGCTGTTTATTACCTGGTCAGAGCTGGTAATATGACTCAGAATAGCTGCAGAAGCTTTGCCGGTTTCGTATTCGGTAGAATCATCCTTCTTTTTTGCCAGTTCAAATTTCTCATTATAAATTGTATAGCATGATATTGGGTTCAGTATAAATCCTTCCTGAATCGCCTGTTTCATGGAATATTTGTGAAAATACTCTTTTCCTATGGCAGTCCGTGTGCCGAACAATTCCATTGTTTCAGTCTTTGGCGTAGCAGTAAAAGCAAAATAGCTTATGTTTTTTGTTGACTTGATTTTGCTCTCCTGCTTCAGTATGCGGTTCTGATTATCTTCCAATTCTTCATATGCTTCGTCTAAAAGGATTGCATCCTTAAGGGATTTGCCATCAAGAGTCTCCGCAGTCTTTGACAAAGATTTTCCCCCTGTTGATGAATGCGCCTCGTCTATTATAATGGCATAATTTCTGTTTGGAACGCTTTTCAATTCATCAAGTATATTCCCGAATTTCTGCAGCGTTGTAACAACAATATATCCTCCAGCCTTGAGCATTCTGAGAAGATCCGCTGATGTAGTGTCTATCCATTTTGCAACACCTTTCCGGTTGTCAAGAGTCCGTATCTCATTACCCAATTGACTGTCAATAACCGTACGGTCGCTGATAACAATTACGGTATTAATATCTTTCATATTTATCAGTCTTTTGGAAAGCCATGCGATAGTCTTTGTCTTCCCGCTTCCCGCACTATGCCATATAAGATATCTTCCCCCGGGACCACTTTGCTTCATGTCCGCTTCAAGTTTAAGTACGGCATCCAATTGGTGATACCTGGGAAATATCATATCTCCCTCTTCATCAACAAACATGAACTCACGAATAATCTTCAAAATCATACTCTTTTGTAGGATTTCTTCCCATACATAATAAGTGCAATGCTTGCCTTCCAAAACAGGATTTCCAGCTCCCTCATCGGAGGACCCCATGTTGAAGGGGAGAAATGCTGTGTCCTTTCTGTTAAGGCGGGTGGCAGCAAAGGCTTCAAATTCATCAAGCGCAAAATACACCAGGGTTCTTTTATTAAAACTGAAAATTAGCTCATCAGGATTCCTGGTGTTCCTGAATTGAGCCGTTCCTTCGAACCCGGCTTTCTGTCCTGAGGTCTGCTTCTTCAGTTCAATCATTATTATTGGTATGCCGTTTAAAAAGATTGCAAGATCAACGCGAAAGCTATCCTGCTTATCTTCATAAGCAAATTCACGGCGAACAGAGAAAACATTCTTTTCATAAAGCTCTTTATTATAGGTCATACCCTCAATATTTGAGCCAAAAAAAGCAAGAGAAAAGCCGGTGCTGCTTTGATAGTCTTCAAGTCTTCCCTTCAAAGCTGCAAGCAGACCGCCATTACTAATTTTATCATTCAGAAGTTTAATAAATCGTTCCACCCAATTATCCTTATACGTATCCTTGAATCTTTCAAACTGTTCCTTCTGAGAGTTTTCCAGGAATTCAAAGAGCCTGGCTGTATCAATTGCATTTTTATAGTCATAATCCGTCTTCATACTCTCTTTGTATCCGATACTTAAAAGATAATCGAATATCTCATCTCTAAAGGGGTTTTCCCTCAAATCTTCTCCCGCCATGTTTTCACCTTCAATCACACTTTGATTTTCCCTGTAACAACTTCATATATAACACTTTGCCGGTATTCCTTAAGCTTTGAAATCATATCATCGTTGCTTTTTATGATACGGTCTATTTCGTTGCATTTCTGGTCTAGGTAGTATACTATTTTTTGCTGAATCGCCTTATTTGGCAATATCAAGTCCAGATTTAGCAGCTTATCTTGTGTAAAATGCATTATAGTTGCTTTATTACATATCAAATCAATGTACCTAATTGATTTTAAGACATACATCCAATAATAAAGGTACTTGTTTAGGGAATTTTCTTTTGCTCTAACTCTATGAACTGCATTTTGAATATAACAAGGGAAATCTATATCGCAAATACATGACCTACCTGCGTCTCCGCCTTCAGAAATAAGTAAGTCACCTTGTTTGACCTCATAAATACTTTTCTCCTTTTCAGTAAACCACATTTCTTTTATTTCTTCTTTATATACTCCATCCCAAGTTATATTTAGAGCACACAAATACTTTTCCAAGCAGTCATCCTCACTGGTTGAATTGGGTTGAAGCATCTTTCCTAACTGTGAAAAATAGTGGTACTTAACTTTTGTTACTTCCCAATCCTCCGGTATCTCCCCTATCCATTCAATTCCACTATCCTTATATTTTACATTTTTGTCAAGTCCTTTTGTCACCGCCTCATATATAACGGACTGGCGATATTCCTTCAAACGCTCATTCTGCTTTTGTTTCGCGGAAATGACCCTATCAATCTCCTCACATTTTTGATCAAGATA
>ENA-UOOR01004881-UOOR01004881.1-fermentation-metagenome-genome-assembly--contig:-NODE-4881-length-10285-cov-19.838319_pt1 | contig 10285 bp, 9 predicted proteins | sample MGYA00245780_ERZ724029 | MGnify/ENA primary metagenome ERZ724029 (study PRJEB28704, sample SAMN03018315) | fermentation metagenome | biome: anthropogenic terrestrial biome; feature: soil; material... | reverse complement strand
CCACGCGCGCGCTGCGGGATGCTTGTGGCACGTGGGGTGCGTGGGGCGCGTGGGGCGCGTGGGGCGCGTGGGGTGTGCGCTGCGCTGGGTCTGCCGCCCGATGGCGGTCTTCGCTGTCTTCGGAATACACCCACGCGGTCGTCTATCATCCGTGCCACCCTCCGGTGTATGTAGGCGCCGCCCCCCGCCGGCAGCATTCCTCACACACACTGCGTTGATGCCTCGGATGATTCTAACACGCAAGCAGCGTGAAACATGTAGATTGGTCTAGGGGCGGCCCATGAAAAGACGACATCAAATGTGTACTGCTCGCCCCATAACCGCCTCCGCCGCCTCCGCCGTGGATTCGGCCAGAGTAGGATGGGCGTGAATGGTGTGCTCGATGTCTTCCAGTTTGAGGCGGCGCGACACGGCCAAGGCAATCTCAGCAATGAGATCGGACGCGTGCGCGCCAACAACCTGACCCCCGATCACCCGACCGGCGCTGTCGACGATGATCTTGACGAATCCCTCCGGCGCGCCCATAGCCATCGCCTTGCCTGATGCCAGGAAGGGGAACTTGCCCACTCTGTGGTCGATGCCCGACTCGAGCGCGCTCCGCTCCGACACGCCCACCACGGCAATCTCCGGGTTCGTGAATATGCAGTTCGGGACGGCGTAATACTCCATGCTGCGGTTCTGGCCAGCCGCGTTGGCTGCCACTGCAAGGCCTTGTGCAGAAGCAACGTGAGCCAGTTGCGACTTGCCGGTGACATCGCCGATCGCCCAGATCCCTGCCACGTTAGTCCGCATGCGCGAATCCACGACGATCTCTCCGGAATTGCCGGTCTCAACGCCTACATCGGAAGCGCCGACTCCGCCTGTAGTCGAGCGACGCCCCACCGACAGCACGCCCTTCTCGGCCGCTAGCGTCTTTCCGTTCTCGCAAGCCGCTTCAACTCGGCCGTCCGCGACCTTCACTTCAGTTATCTTCGTCCCGGTGTGTATCCTAATACCTCGTTTCGCGAAGGCCGTGCGCACCACAGCAGCCACATCGTCATCGACCATAGGCAGTATGCTGGGCATTATGTCGACCAGAGTGACCTCACAGCCGAACGCGCGAAAGATACTGGCGAATTCGCATCCGATCACCCCGGCCCCCACGATCAGCATGCTCTCCGGCAGTTCCTTCAGCTTCAGGACATCCTCGCTGGTAAGCATGTTGACTCCATCATACCCGAACATCCTCGGGGCAATGGGCTCAGACCCTGTGGCGATCACAATGTTGCGTGCTTCCAGCCGCGTGGTCGACCCGTCCAAGGCCGTCGCCTCAACCGCGCGCGTGCCGGCCAGCGTGCCAACGCCGCTCAATACGTCGATCTTGCGTCTCTTAAGCAACAAGCCGATGCCGCCGCGAAGCCTCGCAACCACCCTGTCTTTCCTAGCCATCACACGGGCGAAATCCACCCGCGCTTCTGGGATGACGAGCCCCAGATCCGCGCCGCGGCTCACCGCATCCATGACATCCGCTGTGTGGGCAAGAGCCTTCGTGGGTATGCAACCTCGATTGAGGCACGTGCCTCCGAGCTGACCTTTCTCTACGAGCGCCACCGACAGGCCGTTCTGGGCGGCTCTGATGGCGCATACGTAACCCCCTGGACCTCCGCCGATTATCACGATATCGTGCATAGTCTTGATCCTCCTAGTTACTGGCCGCTGATGACAGTCGCAAGCCTGCCGTTGTATTCGTCCCTTAGGGTGCCCGTTCCTCCCGCTCTGCGGCTCAACCGCCCCGAGCTGCCGCTCGGCCGGTCGGCGAAGAGGAGAAGGACTTTGCATAGGCACAATGAATTAGAAGTAGGCAGCATGTTGTCAGCGAAAAAAGGAGGTGGCGTGATGTCGGAACTCCGCAAGACCCCACTATATGAAGCGCACGTGAAAGCAGGAGGGCGGATAGTGGACTTCGGCGGCTGGGCTCTTCCCGTGCAGTATTCCGGCATTCTCGAGGAACACCGGGCGGTGAGGGAGAAGGCAGGGCTGTTTGACGTGTCGCACATGGGCGAGGTTCACCTGACCGGACCGGACGCCCTGCCGTTCATCCAGCGCCTGGTGACCAATGACTGTTCGAAGATGCAGGTGCGGCAGATCGTCTACAGCCCCATGTGCTACCCTGACGGCGGCGTGGTCGACGACATACTAATCTACCGAGTATGCGAGAATGACTACTGGTTGGTAGTTAATGCCTCCAACACAGGCAAGGACTACGACTGGATCTTGCGCAATATCTCAGGATATGATGCGACAGTCAAGAATATCTCTTCGCAGGTGGCGCAGATAGCGATACAGGGCCCGGCAGCGCAGACCATACTGCAGAGGAACGCCGCGGACGACCTGGACTCGATCAAGTTCTTCTGGTGCCTTCCCGCGGCGACGATAGCCGGGCGGAAGTGCCTAGTATCGCGCACTGGATACACAGGTGAAGACGGTTTTGAGATCTACTGCAAGCCCGAAGACGCCCGCCATATCTGGGATACTCTCCTGGAGTCGGGCAAGGCCGACGGGCTGATCCCCGCGGGCCTGGGCGCCCGCGACTCGCTCCGCTTTGAGGCGGCTCTGCCCCTGTACGGGCATGAGATCTCGCAGTCCATTTCGCCTCTCCAGGGCAATCTGGGCTTCTTCGTGAAACTCGACAAACCCGATTTCATCGGGCGCGAGGCGCTCACGGCCGCAAAGCAGCAGGGGCTGGCCTCCCGGGTGGTCGGCCTGGAGCTTGCCGGCCGCGGCGTGCCGCGCGAGGGCTACCCTGTGCTGGCCGCAGGCCAGGAGATCGGTCGGGTCACGTCCGGAATGTTCTCGCCAACGTTTGGTCGGGGCCTCGCAATGGCCCTGGTATCCACAGAATATGCCAAGGCTGGAACGGAGCTCGCCATCGATATCCGGGGCAAAGCCGTGCCGGTCCGAGTGGTCAAAACTCCATTCTACAAAAAGGCTTACAGGAAGGGGTAGATCGGAAATGTCTTCAGTGAAGTACACTCGCGAGCACGAATGGGTCAAGGTCGAAGAGAACATAGCCACCATCGGCATCACCGACTTCGCCGTGCAGGAACTGGGGGACCTGGTGTACGTGGAACTACCTGCGCCGGGCGAAAAGATCCGGGCTGGCGAAAGACTCGCAGCGGTGGAATCGGTGAAGGCCGCGTCGGACGTGTTCGCCCCTGTGTCAGGCGAGGTCGTAGAGGCCAACGAGGCGCTCGAGGACGAGGCCGGTCTTCTGAATGAGAGCCCTATGGGCGAAGGGTGGATCGCCCGATTGGAAATGAGCGACCCTTCCGAGTTGGACGCCCTCATGGACCGCGCCCAGTATGACGAGTTCGTGAAGGAGGCCGGCCACTGATGGGCTCGCCGCACAGGTTCATCCCCAATACTGAGGCCGATGTGCAGGCGATGCTCGAGGTGGTGGGCGCAAGCCGCATCGACGACCTCTTCGCCGACATTCCACAGGAGTTCCGTCTGACGCGCCCGCTGGCCATGCCGGCGGCGCTCACTGAACCCGAACTCATGTCGGAGCTATCGCGTCTTTCGTCGAAGTGCGCCAATGCCGACGAGTGCGCGTGCTACCTCGGGGCCGGGATCTACGAACACTACATTCCAAGCGTGATCGATCACATGATCAGCCGCGGCGAGTTCTACACCGCCTATACCCCCTATCAAGCTGAGGTGAGCCAGGGCACACTGCAGGCGATCTTCGAGTATCAGACCATGATCTCGGAGCTGACCGGCATGGAGGTATCCAACGCGTCCATGTACGACGCTGGCACCGGCACGGCCGAGGCGGCCATCATGGCATGCGCCTCCACCAGACGCAGCAAGGTGCTGGTATCGAAGGCAGTCAACCCCAGGTACCGGCAGGTTCTGCAGACCTACGCCGCCCCGCGCGGCATAGACGTGACGGAAGTCGACTTCTGCAAAAGTCGCGGCGTCACCCCGGTTTCGCAAGTGCCGGCTTCCCTCGCTGAAGACGCTGCTTGCCTCATAGTCCAGTCGCCCAACTATTTCGGCATCGTGGAGGAGATGGACCAGCTGGGCGAGGCTGTTCACGCGGGAGGCGGACTTCTTGTGGCGGTGGTAAACCCGATCTCGCTGGGCATTCTGGCTCCTCCGGGGTCCTACGGCGCCGACATCGCCGTGGGAGAGGGGCAGCCCATGGGGATATCCATGAGCTTCGGCGGACCGCTCTTGGGGTTCTTCGCAACCACAAGCAAACTGATGCGCAAGATGCCGGGGCGGCTGGTTGGACAGACAGTGGACGATGCCGGGCGGCGCGGGTTCGCGCTCACACTTCAGGCGCGCGAACAGCATATCCGGCGCGAGAGCGCCACCAGCAATATCTGCTCCAACGAGGCCCTGTGCGCGCTGGCTTCCACGATATACATGAGCTTGATGGGGCCGGCAGGCATGCGGAAGGTAGCGGAAATCTGCACATACAGAGCCCACTACCTGCGGGATCGGATGGAGTCCATCGCCGGATTCCAAATCCCGCTCTCCGGGCCGTTCTTCAACGAGTTCGTCGTGCGCTCTTCAATGCCATGCGATGACATGAACGAGGAGCTCCTGGCAGCCGGGATAATCGGCGGCAAGACCATCGAGCCCGAGTACCCGGAGCTTTCAGGGTGCACGCTGTGGGCGGTTACCGAGAAGCGCACTCGGGAACAGCTCGACACACTCATTCGGGAACTGGAGGTGCTAGCATGAGAGGCCCGCAGCCGCTTATCTTCGAACTGTCGTCGCCAGGGCGGACCGCCATCAGCCTTCCGGCCCCGGAGGTGCCCACTCCAGATCTGGCTTCGTTCCTCCCCAAGCAGGCGCTCAGGCACGAGCCTTTGGGCCTGCCCGAAGTGAGCGAGGTCGACGTAGTTAGGCATTTCGTCAACCTGTCGCAGCTCAACCACTCTGTAGACACCGGGTTCTACCCGCTGGGTTCGTGCACCATGAAGTACAATCCCAAGGTGAACGAGGACGCCGCGCGCATGCCGGGATTCGCGCTGATCCACCCGGACCAGGACGAGGCGACTGTGCAAGGGGCCATGGAGCTCCTGCACTCCATGGACAACTACCTCTCCGAGCTGTGCGGGATGAGTCGTTTCACCTTCCAGCCCGCAGCCGGAGCCCACGGAGAGATCACCGGTCTGTTCATAATCCGAGCATACCACGGATCAAGGGGTGAACACCGCACACGCGTGCTCGTGCCCGACTCGGCTCATGGCACCAACCCTGCCAGCGCCGCCAGCGCCGGAATGGAGATCGTAGTAGTCAAGTCGGACGAGCGAGGCAACGTAGACGTGGACGACCTTCGGTCGAAGGTCGGGCCGGAGACGGCGGCCCTTATGCTCACCAACCCCAACACCCTGGGCCTGTTCGAGGAGAATGTACGCGAAATCGCAGCGCTGGTCCACGGGTGCGGTGCGCTGCTCTACTACGATGGCGCCAACGCCAACGCGATAATGGGCAAATCGCGCCCGGGCGACATGGGCTTCGATGTCGTGCACCTCAACGTGCACAAGACCCTGTCCACACCGCACGGAGGCGGAGGCCCCGGGGCCGGCCCGGTAGGGGTCAAGGCATTCCTCGAGCCGTTCCTGCCGGTGCCCCTGGTTAGGTTGGAGGAAGACGCAGGGATGTACGTGTGGGACTACGATAGGCCCCAGTCCATCGGACGGGTCCACTCGTTCAACGGCAACTTCGGCGTAGTGGTCAAGGCCTGGGCCTACATCCGGTCCATGGGGCCCAACGGCCTCAGAGCCGCAAGTGAACACGCAGTCCTTGCCGCCAACTACATCATGCGGAAGCTCCAGCCCTACTATGATCTCCCGTACGACCGTGACTGCAAGCACGAGTGCGTGCTGGCCGGCACGCGGCAGAAGCGGGAACACGGAGTGCGCACGCTGGACATCGCCAAGCGCCTGCTGGACTTCGGGTTCCACGCTCCGACGATCTACTTCCCGCTCATCGTGGACGAGGCATTCATGATCGAGCCCACTGAGACCGAGAGCCGGGAGACGCTGGACGAGTTCATCGACGCGATGATCCGGATCGCAAAGGAAGCCGAAACCCATCCTGAGGTGCTACACGATGCACCGCATCATACGCCCGTTGGTCGGCTGGACGAAACCCAGGCCGCTAGGAAGCCGATCCTGCGCTACACCCGAGAATCGTAGGGAACAGCGCGCAATCGCGAGGGATCGCAAGCCGCAGGGTCCGCCGGCAACGTGCACCAAAGGCGACAGCCGGTCAACTAGTGGAGAACCGTTGACACCTCGCTGCCGAGGAGTCAGCGGTTCTCTCAGCATCAGTCTGAGAATCAGTCCAGGTATTGGCCCAGAGGAGCGGACATGACATGGCACACGACGAGTTGAACAAGATCAGAGTATCAGCCGGCACCGCGAGCGTCCTGGGGCTTTCGCCCATTGCGTCGTTCGACGAACCGACCTGCGCGTATATTATGGTAGGCGAACGATGCGCCCATGACTGCGCCTTCTGCGCCCAGGCGCGCGGCAGCGCGGCATCGGCCGACAAGCTCTCCAGAGTGACGTGGCCAGAGTTCGCAGCGGATGACCTGGCCCGGGCCCTCGGCGCCGCGGCCGGCGCGGGCAGTGTGCAGAGGGCCTGCGCGCAGGTGGTGGGCTCGCCCGGGGCGTTCGCGAGATCGCTCGCCGCCGTGAAGTTGCTCCGAGGCGCGGTCGGGACGGATGTGCCTGTGAGCGTGTCGTACTCGGCCACGGCCAGAAGCCAGCAGGTCGCGGCGCTGATCGACGCCGGCGCCGACAGGGTCGCCCTTCCCATAGATGCCTGCAACCAGCGACTATACCGCGAGATCAAGGGACACGACATGTCGCGGGCGCTCGATCTGATAGGCGAGTGCGCGTCCCGCTTCCCCGGCCGCATCAGCACCCATCTCATAACCGGACTGGGCGAAACCGAAGAGGAGATCATCTCGCTTGCGGCATCCATGCATCAGCAGGGCGTCGCCGTAGGCTTGTTCGCCTTCACTCCGCTCCGAGGCACTCGCCTGGCCTCGAGACGGCCCCCCGACCTGAACTCATATCGCCGGATCCAGCTCTGCTGCTACCTACTGAGGCATGCGCATCTGGAGCAGGCCGCCGCGGGTCTTTCGGAGTTCCGATTCTGGTCGGGACGTCTCGTGGCCATAGCGCTTCCTCGCTCCCTGGTGGAGGCGATCGCCGCATCGGGCGCGGCTTTCCAAACATCCGGATGCCCCGGATGCAACCGGCCCTGCTACAATGAGCGCCCGGGCCGCACTCCTTACAACTATCCACGCCCGCTTACCCCGGCAGAAGCCGCAGCCGCCGCCGACATGGCGCTAGCAGGCGTAGAATTGACCGATCCGGATCTGCCCGGCGCTGAGCCGGCCGACGAGGATCCGGTCGATGCAGAGAGGAGACCAGCTCGATGACACAGAGTTCTGCTGCATGGAGAATCATCAACTCGCCCGCAGCCGATGGCGCTACCAACATGGCCATAGACGAGGCCATACTCGAGGCCGTTCGCCAAGGGCAATCGCCCCCGACGCTCCGGCTCTACAGCTGGCAGCCGGCGTGCCTTTCGATAGGCCGGTTCCAGCGTGCCGCGCGGTCAGCTGATTTGGACGCTCTTGCGACCCTGGGCTACGGCTTCGTGCGGCGCCCAACTGGAGGTCGAGCGGTTCTGCACGATCATGAGCTGACCTACGCTGTAGTTGCAGCCACATCGGAACTGGCCTGCGCGCGCGAGGGCGATGGCAACTGCAACTGCGACTGCGACAGCAACAGCAGCGCACGGGGGGGCACAAGCACCGGCGTGCTCGACACCTACCTGACACTCAGTCGCGGGCTAGCCGCCGGCCTAGCCCGAATGGGGATACCCGTGGAACTTGCGCCGCGCGATGCCGGCCGGGCCCATCGAGGGAGCCGCCGAGACTGCGACTGTGATGGCGGCCGCGAGCTCGCCCGCGGCGCCTCGGCGGCGTGCTTCGACTCGCCGTCCTCCTACGAACTCCTGGCGGCAGGACGAAAGATCGTGGGATCCGCCCAGGTCAGGCGGGGCTCGACTCTTCTGCAACACGGCTCCATCCTCATATCCATGGACTTCACCACCACAGAAGCTGTGATGGGCCTGTCGCCAGGATCGGGGCTCGAGCTGTCGAGTCGCGTGGCCACTGCGGGTGAGTTCATCCCAGGGTTCCCAGTGGATATCTCCCCTGAACGCCTGCTGACACAGCTGGCCAAGGCCATCGCAGCCGGACTGACATCAGAAGTGATGAGAAATGCCCGGCCTGGGCAGTTGACCCAGGCCGAGCTGGATTTGGCATCGGAGTTGGCTGTCAAGTACAGAAGCGACGAGTGGAATCTCTCTAGGTAGTTCTCAGCAAGTCGTTGCGGGTCGGCGTGGTCGGAATCGGGGCGCTTGACCCGCCTCCGGCCCCGCCGCAGCAGCTACACGATGCGGGCCGCGGCAGCAAGCCGGTCGACGTGCCGCGCGGCCGAAAGCCCGGCCGCCAACCCCTCGCCTACAGCCTTGGCCACCTGCCATGGACGGCCGGTGCAGTCGCCGGCAGCGAACACTCCTGGAACGCTTGTGGCCATCTCCCGGTCGACTGCGATGGCGCCGTCGGCGATGGTCAGCCCGTCCAGAAGTCGCTCAATGGGGATGGACTCGCGGATGACAAACACCCCGTCCGCCGGTATTGACTCCTCTTCCAGCTGGACATGGGTAGCAATCGTCTCCCCGCGTATGCTGAGAACCTTCCCGGTAACCACCCGGATCGAGTCGGCCAGCGATGGGCCATCGCCCATCTTGCCTCGCTGCAAGTCCACATACGTGACTTCCGAGCATATCTCGGCAAGAAAGTTGGCTTCCTCGCGCGCCGCGGCTGTGTATCCCAAAACCACCACGCGCTTGCCCCGGTACAGAGGGCCATCGCACGTGGCGCAGTAGCTGACCCCCGAGCCCACCAGGGTCGATTCGCCTGGAATCGACGCCGACTGGACGGCGCCTGTCGCGATTACCACGGCTCGGGCTGAGATGTCGCCGGCGGAGGCCAGCGCCGAAAAGTATCCGCCCATGTCGTATATCCCGATCACGTCGGATTCGATCAGTTGCGCCTCCGACCTGCGCGCGTGCTCCAGGAACCGCTTGTACAACTCCGACCCGGAGACACCCTCCACGCCCAGGTAGTTATGGATAGCCGGTGCCCGGGCAAGACTGGGGCTGGTGAACCTGCGAGACACGAGAGCGACCGACTTGTTGCGAACGCGCGCGTTCACCGCCGCCGACATGCCTGCAGGACCCGCCCCGACGATCATCACATCATAGATCTCTTGCTCCACCTGTGATCAGCCCCCGAGCTTTCACTGCTGGGCCGCGAAAGCCGCCTGCACGCAGTTGTGCATCAACATGGCGATGGTCATTGGTCCCACACCGCCGGGCACAGGGGTTATCGCGGCTGCGACTGCGCTTGCTCCCGCGAAATCCACATCGCCCACGAGTTTCTTCTCAGCTATCCTGTTCACTCCCACGTCTATGACCACGGCGCCGGGCTTGATCCAGTCTCCCTTTATCATCTGGGGTCGCCCCACCGCCGCCACTAACACGTCCGCGCTGCGGCACACGGCAGGCAAGTCCTGAGTGCGCGAATGGCATATCGTGACAGTGGCGTGCTCCGCCAGGAGCATCAGCGCGACCGGCTTACCCACTATGTTGCTCCTGCCCACCACCACAGCATGCTTGCCCTTGAGCGCTATTCCAGTGCGGTGTATCAGCTCCATGATCCCGGCGGGCGTGCACGGTCGCAGCGCCGGCTTGCCCACGACTAGGTTTCCGACATTGATCGGGTGAAAACCGTCCACGTCTTTGGACGGGGCTATGGTTTCGATGATCTTGTCTTCAGAGATGTGCTCCGGCAGCGGCAATTGTACCAGGACGCCGTCGATATTGGGATCGCCATTCAGACGGCGCACCAGATCAAGCGTTTCACCCTCGGTGACGTCGGCGGGCAGCGCGTGCTCTTCAGAGTAGATGCCGCACTGAGCGCACGCCTTCTTCTTGCTGTTCACGTAGACGCGGGACGCCGGATTGTCGCCTACGATGACCACTGCGAGCCCGGGTTCACGCCCGTACTCCTCCTTGAACCGGGCCGCTTTAGCAGCGGCGTCCTGCCGGATCGACGCAGCCACAGCTTTGCCGTCGATTATCGTAGCAGGCATGGAATCACTCCTATCAACAGTAATGCAGCCGTTGGCCCCATGTTGGC